>ENA-UPTF01000242-UPTF01000242.1-marine-metagenome-genome-assembly--contig:-NODE-242-length-39479-cov-6.645754_pt1 | contig 39479 bp, 39 predicted proteins | sample MGYA00238166_ERZ767019 | MGnify/ENA primary metagenome ERZ767019 (study PRJEB28930, sample SAMN06266391) | marine metagenome | isolation source: Sea water from 250 m depth | place: Atlantic Ocean | study... | reverse complement strand
AAACTGAGGCTTGTTGGGGACAGGGTGACCGAAGAAGCGGTCTGATTGACCGTGACTGTCGCTGTTGCACTGACTGATCCGGATGTTGCGGTGATGGTAGCGGTACCATCTGCGACAGCGGTCACCAGGCCGTCAGATGAGACAGTCGCAACAGATGAGCTTGATGTAGCCCATGTCACGGTCGGATTTGAGATCACGGTTCCGCCCGCATTCTTCACAGTTGCAATGAGTTGTGTCGTATCACTGAGTGCAGCGAAGCTGAGTATGGTATAGGACAGGTCCAGGCTTACAGGCACCTGAACGGTCACTGCAACTATTGCACTGACTGATCCGGACGTTGCGGTGATGGTAGCGGTACCATCTGCGACAGCGGTCACCAGGCCGGCAGATGAGACAGTCGCGACCGAAGCCGACGACGATGTCCATGTAAGCTCAGCACCCCTGATCGTTGCACCACTCTGGTCTTGTACTGTAGCAGTAAGCTGTTCTGTCTGACCTAGAGAGTTGAAGGTCAGGCTGGTTGTTGAAAGTTCGATGGAGGTAGCGACGGGAGGTGGGCCAGTCGTGCTGTCTCCACATGCAGTGAGTAAGAGAAGGCAGACGATTTTGGGCAGTCGCATAAATGAAGATATCGCCGTTGGCTCTTCACATACAGATGAAGGGAAGTCCTAATTACCCTTCTTGAGAACTCCATATGTCACCTACAGTGAACCCGTTTGGAAAAGGATCCTCAGGATCAACTACGTACTCCGCAAATCCCGTGATCCACGCAGTCCCTGTAAGGGTAGGAACGACCGCCGAGTAATCGCCGACCATAGTCTCTTCCACTAGGCGTCCAGTAAAGATGGTACTGAGAATGCCTTCATGCCGAAAATCCTGTCCTAGCGATAACTCACCTTTCGCATGGAGAGCAGCCATCTTCGCGCACGTTCCTGTTCCGCAAGGAGATCGGTCGAGAACGCCTTTCCAGGTGGATGGACGATCCCAATCCAATTCTCCGGTAGATACGATCACCGTATTTCTTCGATCTGCATCCGCGGATATTGGGGGTGCAGACAGCTGGGCGATCGTCACCCCACGTATCTCCGGATTGTCGGGATGGACACAGTCCAGTTGTTCCTGGGTGGCGGCTTTGATCATCTCTCCAAGACGAACAGCGTCGCCGGCCTCATCAGGGGTCAATGTCAGCCCTAATGGCTTCGCGTCAGCTATGACATAGAACATTCCACCATACGCTACATCGACTATGACAGTGCCAAGCTCCGGCACCTCGACTGGTGTGTCGAGGTGCACGGCGAAGGCAGGAACATTCTTGAATGTCACCCCCCGGACCTTACCCTCGTGTACCTCAGCTCGTACAGCAATCAGTCCGGCAGGAGCTTCCAGCGTTAGCTCCGTGATTGGCTCCTCAACTTCCACCATACCTGTTTCGATAAGGACCGTTGTGACGGCAATTGTATTTGTACCTGACATGCCCGGGTATTCAACCTGCTCCATGATCACATAACCTGCGTCAGCTCCAGGTTGTGTCGGTGGCAGAATCAGATTGCAATTCGCTGCGGGATATCCCCGTGGTTCTCGGAGCATGCGGAGACGAATTTCGTCCTTTTGAGTTTGGAGATAGAGCATTTTTTCGAACATAGTCTTGCCAGGTACGTCACTGACTCCGCCCACAATCACGCGACCAGGTTCACCACACGCGTGGGTATCGACCGCCTGAATCCTGTCCGTTAAACGCATCTGTGCTCCCGATCTCTCAGCGGTTCACGGGTCTTGGTCCGGCTCTCCATACATCTTCATATACCCACGGCCGTGCACCATAGGACCGTTGTTCTGGCCACAGCTCATCCAATGTCATCCCGTCGTATAACACACCTCCTTTCATTACCGATTCGATATCAGTGGTGTTACGGATGTTATCCAATGGATTCGAATTAAGGATCATGAGATCGGCTAGCTTACCGACAGCAAGGGATCCGATATCATCCTCAGCACCCAGGAAGTAAGCCCCGTCATTGCTGGCTAATTCGAGTGCACCCATGGGTCCCAAGGCCTCGGAGGCCATCCAGACCTCCCAGTGAGATGCCAGACCATGCTGTTGACCATGGGCGCCGATAGCTCCATGACCTCCTTCCGCGATTATGTCGGCAAGAACTTGGGCGAGCATCGGAAAACTGTAGTCCGTCTTGGGGCGCAGGAATGGCCGGCGGGCATGAGGGACCAACTGCTTCCAGGGCATCCATAGACGGAGCTTCTCATTACGCCACACTTCACTTTCCTGGAAGAACCATTCGTCGTTCCAGGGACCCGGTCCACCTACCACGAATGTCGGTGAATAGACGGTATTCGCACGCCCGAAGAACCGTGTAGCATCGGAATACATGGGCACGTAACTGATGGGATGCTCCCAGGCTGTTTGGCCGTCCATGATCATGCTCAGGTTGTAGGCGAGATCACCCCCTTCTGACGTAACCATCAGACCACGGTCTCGCGCGATATCCGAGACCCATTGTCTTTGCTCTCGTCGTGGCTGCATGTACTGCTTGAGAGATACGGCACCCCAGGACTGAAGCCGATCAATGTTTTCCTCTGTGATTTCGTAGCTGCTCAGATCGTTTTGGCGAGCAGCATCGCCACGATAGAGAGGGTCTCCGGTCGTGAACGTGCGTGGGCCGATTAGGGTTCCGGCTTCGATCATCTGGATGGCCGGGAAGATATCCTGTGACCACTGCGAGTTATCGAGGTTGGTAGTCACGCCATACGCCAGAGGTACAGCAGTCTCAAATGCTTTTTTCGGGATGATACCCCTGTACTCGCGGAAAAAATGGGAGTGCATATCGACAAATCCTGGGATGATCGTCTTTCCTGTCGCATCAATCACTTGATCTGCTGAAGACGTGTCACATGTACCCACACACGTGATGCGCCCATTCGTTGCGACCAAAGATCCCTGCTCGATGACCTCACCGTTTTCCAACGTGATGATTCGGGCACCCGATATCGCGATTGTTCCTTCCGGCAAGACGTTTCGAGGTATCTCCATCTCGATGTCAAACGTGTCAGTTGTTTCAGTAGCGATACTGTGCGTGAAATAACTTGCGCCACTACCAAACTCGACTGTGCCCGCATCCCGCCAGTTCGGAAATATGCCTCCGGCTGTGCTCAGTTGTCTGACAGGGAGTTGCCCTTGCTTCTTATTGATACGAATTGCGCCGCTAGCTGCAGCCACCGAGGGTGTCGGCACCAGATAAACATTGTCACCCTCATTGAAAACGGCATGTCGACCATCTGGCGAGATCACGATTTCATCAGCAAACGGAAGGATCATGTGTTCGCGCGGATCTGTCCCATCTCTAGCCACTGAAATGAGGAGCGTCGAATCAGAGCGGTTCACTCCCATTTTTGGATAGTAAATGCGCCCATTTGGACCGAACGAAGGCCGAGCGAACTGAGAACGGGTTGATAATGTAGGACCTTCGATACGAACAACTCGCTCTCCAGCACCCCCATCAAAAGGGAATATTACTATGTCGTACCAGGGGTTGTGTGCCATCGTACGATGGCGAGCGGATGCACCAGACCCGAGGGTTGCCAGGATCTCAGTGCCTTCGGGATTCCATCTCGTGTGCGAGTACTCGCCATACGTCTCGCTCACCTGTTGAGGCTCTCCTCCAACGGCTGGGATCTTCATCACATGACCTGCACCAGTCTCGTCGACGGTTGTATAAGCAATCCAGAGCCCATCGGGTGACCAGGAAGGGGCATACTCGAAGTGTGGGTCCGAGTCCGACGTGAGTCGTTGGGGTTGCCCTCCCGGGAGTTCCATAACCCAAACTCGACCAGCGACCGTAAACGCTAGCTGAGATCCATCAGGAGACCCGCTCTGCCACCGTGTATATGTAACCGGCATCGGTTCGTCGTTGATCCGGAAAGCCTGATAGGCTTGCCCTGATATCGTGCGTTGTACGCGCGCCGTAAACGGGATCGTCGAGATCTCTCCTGTTGCCAGATCTAATTGGCGGATTTTCCCGCCCTGCGAGATCAGGATCCCAGAACCGTCCGGTAGCCACGCGTAGCCAGGAAGCGGGCGTATGGTCTTCATCCCCTCCGACATATCCTGGCTGATTGGATCCATAACGATCCGTTCTGAACCATTATTAAGATCTCGGACCCACAGAGCGGTAGACGGTCCAAACTCGTGCCCTTTCCATTCGATAGTTGCATCTGGCAGCCTTCGTCCGAATGCAATGCTATTACCGTCTGGGGAGACTTCTCCTGCTAGGGCTCCTCCACTGGATAGGCGGTACTGGCGTGATGCAACACCACTTGTTACTCGGGTAATGGCCCCTGTTTTGAGATTCATGCGACTCAGGTTGTTCGCACCCTGGAGTGCATCCTGGACCAGTCCAGACTCAAGATTGTCGACGATCCACGGGACTGGATCACCTGGAGTTTGGACCTGGTAATACACGTATTGTCCATCGGTAGAGACTGAAGGCCATGAGGCGGAGCCGTCCGAGGTGGGGACGACCTCTACTCCCTCGCCTCCATCATGGTGGTACATCCAGATGCCGCCGTCTTGGGTTACCAGGATGTACTCGCCGTCTACTGTCCACTCGGGCATGGTCACTCGCGTTTCGGAGCTATTTTGTACCTGTCGTGGATTTGATCCATCCGCGTCCATCACCCAGAGGTTGTTCTGGCCAGCGCGATCGGAGATAAACGCTATTCGTGTACCATCAGGTGAAAATTTCGGGTGATAATTGAGAGCAACACCACTTTCTTGGGTAAGCGATTCGGCTTCACCGCCTGCGATCGGTAGGCGATAGACATGAGCCAGAAGATCGAAGATCACCCATTGACCGTCGGGCGAGATATCGAGGGACATCCAGGTGCCCTCTTCCGTCTCAAAGTCGATGTCACGTGTATCACCTCGCGCTAGCGTGACGTCCCACGCCTCGGTTTCATCTTGTGCCGAGATTGGATGCTGTATGAATAACATCATCGCAATTACAGCGATCGTCGAGAAAAACCAGGAAAACTGGTTGCGCGGCATCATAAACTCCGTTTCAAGTGGTCTCGATCTAGAGGGTAAAACCCCTATACGGCGCTGGTGAGATTAGGGGGAGGGCCTGGCAAAGGCTAATTCTGTTTTTGTTAGTGCATCATGATTATGCAGGGCACAGCTCTGGCAATCCCTAAAGAAAACTCACCTTGCAAGTTGCGAGGCCAAGGTGTACAGGGACAGATTTCGTTACGTGTTGTTGACCCGCTGGAGGTGAAAGATGAGAAGATCGTCACTACTGTGTCTCCTTGCTGTCGGATTTACTGCATGTGCAGCTGCGGGTCCCGAGATTCTTCGGCCGGGAGTGGCTACACCTGATAATTCATATGCAGTGGCATTCGAAGAGAATCCACAGCCTGAGCGATACGCAGCTTTTCGAGATGCAATCGCCCTAGAACTCAGGTCGAGAGGACTCACGATTAGCCCTAACCCTTCTCGTGTTTCGATTGTGATCCTCCTGGAGACAGCCGAGCGCGTATCAAACTGTGAGGCAACCTGCGGATTACTGGACAAGGCAAGTTTCACGTTCACTGAACGTGGGGATATGACGAATCCTATCGCCCGTGCCACAGTTGATAATGGAAGAAGGACTAGGGGAGCAGTAACACCAGGATCTCTGGCTGTATCTGTGCGTGCGGACGGTACCCCACGAACCCCAGAGATGGATGATGCTACACTCGCCATGGCGGTCGCGGATGAGATCATGAGGCTGATTGGCAGCTAGTCTTTGATTCTTAGCCCTGGCAGCTGTGCAGGTGCGTTCCTGCGGTATCACAGAGTGAGCTGAAATATGGAGACTCTGCTTCTGTTCTTTGAGCAGATGCCAAACTCGCAAAAGCTTATCTGGGTGATGGTATGCCTTGCTATGAGTTGGCTTCTCGAGGGCAACCTTCCGCTGACTCAGCTCAGCTACCGGAAATGGAAGCATGCGGGAGCGAATTTAGTATTTCTGGCGACCACACTCATTATTAATGCGGGCTTCAGCGTTCTCTCTGTACATGCTACAACCTGGACATCAGCTCAGAGTTTCGGGCTTTTGAACTTCTTCAATGCGCATGTGTTGGTAGAACTTGCAATCGCTCTCGTTTTGCTGGATTTGACCGCCCAATATTGGGCTCACTATCTGCTCCACAAAGTCAGGTGGATGTGGCGCCTGCATGTGATTCATCACAGCGACACCAAGGTTGATGCTACTACTGGTACGAGGCTTCATCCGGGCGATTTCGCGGTCCGTGAAGTTGTTGCTTTGGCAGCACTGGTCCTCACCGGTGCACCGCTCGCGTTCTATGTCATTTATCGAGTAACAACCATTTTTTTCACTTTTCTCACGCATGCCAACTTCTCTTTGCCCAAACGTGTAGATGCGTTGCTCAGTCTAGTTTTTGTGACACCGGATATGCATAAGTTCCACCATCATTTCGAGCGACCATGGACTGATATGAATTTCGGCGGAATTCTCTCAGTTTGGGATCGAATGTTTGGGACATTCGTGTACGGAGATCCCAGAGAAGTGAACTATGGTGTCGATGTGGCTGATCCCGCACGAGATGAGGACGTGATGCATCAGTTCGCGTTACCCTTCCGGCATGGAACTCGCCTGGATCGTGACCCAGTGTAGCTCCTGTGTTACTTGGGAAGTGACTCGTCCTAAGTCTCTATCGAGAACATTATTGATCGAAGCTCTTTGATTGCCCTAAACCACCAACCACCGCTCTAGCCAGCTTTGATGATTTTTGATGCCAAGGTTGGATAAAGCGAAATCATGCGATGAATAAAAGACTGCTAGCCGCTTTCACCGTGGGTCTCTTTGGCTTGACCGCCTGTGCTCCAACAGCAGATGAATCAACGTCTGAGGCATCTGATTTTGTCCCTCCTCGCGATACCGACGTGCTCATTGCGGAATTGACGTTCAACTCACAGGGACTGCCAAGCATAGGGACACCTACGAACCTTACCCAACGACGAGACTACGATAATCAACCACAGTTCGTTCCTGATGGCTCCGGATTTTGGTACACCATTAACGACCCTCAGAATGATCAGGCTGATATTTGGCGCTATGACTTTGCTACCGAGGGCGTCACTCGGGTGACTATGAGTAGTCCAGAGAGTGAATACTCAGCGACTCCACTTCCTGACGGCTCTGGCATTTCGGTTATCCGTGTAGAGGCAGATTCTACCCAACGGCTCTGGCGCTTTGATCTTGATGGCGCAAATGGGGCGGTTATCCTGCCAAATGTGGCACCTGTGGGTTATCACGCTTGGGTGGATGAGAACACGCTTGCGCTGTTTGTGCTCGGTGATCCTGCCACGCTACAGCGTGCGGACCTGGAAACTGGACAAACTGAGGTTATCACTGGGAACATCGGTCGTTCCATCCAGAGAATTCCGGGGTCGGATGATGTCAGTTATGCTCAAATTCACGAGGATGGCACCGCAACGATCATGCGATTACCCTCAGAGCGCACACCACCAGAGCCGATTGTTGAGGCAGTCTCCGGAGCAGATTTTCATGCATGGGCCCCTAATGGTTCGCTCTTAATGGCTTCTGGTTCTGTAGTTTACGCTTGGTCTTTGGGTGCGGATGAGTGGGCGCCGATAGCAGATTTCTCGCACCTCAATATTTCGATATCTCGCCTTGCAATTAGCCCGAACGGTTCGCAGATCGCTATGGTTGCTGAAATCGCAGAGATTCTGGGGTTTCCATCAAACTGAGTTATGACTCGGTTCTCGTTTTCTAATGGAGGATGAAATGAAAAAACTTTGTTTCTTGCTCTTTCTAGGCATCACTATTGGGGTTCCTTGCCAGATAGAAGGTCAAGAAGATAGGGGTTCAATCGAAAAGACGATCCGGATTTACTTTGATAGTATGCACGAGTCGAGTAAGGCTAAAGTCGATTTGGCGTTTCACCCCAATGCAAAGATTGTAGGGGTTAATCCTGACAATTTTTCGGAGATGAGCCGCGAGGACTTTGGTGATCTGGTTGCCTCGCTCCAGCCTTCACCAAAAGAGCAGGGCGTTCCTGAGCGACTAGAAATCCTGAGCATTGAAATTGCGGGCATGACAGCAGTTGCTCGCGTCAGGGACGATTACAGGGGTCTCACGTTCTTAGATACCCTGTCTCTCATCAAGACCGGCGATCGGTGGGTCATCTACAACAAGCTCTATCATATAGAGAGACAATAGTGATCAAAGGAGCCACACGCCGGTGAAGGCCACCTTCTTCATGGTATCGTTGTTCATTGCAAGCAGCAGTTTCTTGTGTGTGTCACTCGCGGCACAAGAGAACGACCTGAGCGATGACTGGGGATCTTTAGCCCGGTACCGTGCTGATAATCAGAGCCTTGGTGTGCCGGAGCCTGGCGAGCATCGTGTTGTATTCTACGGCAATTCCATTACCGATGTGTGGGCCGGATATTTTGACTCGATGTTTCCAGGTAAACCCTATGTCGGCAGAGGGATTAGCGGACAGACTACACCACAGATGCTCGTCCGTTTTCGACAGGACGTTATTGCCCTGAACCCAGCAGTTGTGGTGATCCTCGCGGGAACGAACGATATCGCTGGTAATACCGGCCCCTCTACTCTCGCCATGATTGAGGACAACCTCATATCGATGGTTGAGCTTGCGGAAGCTAACGGTATCGGTGTTGTGCTCTCGTCCGTGCTGCCGGTATACGACTATAGGTGGCGTCCGGGGCTGGAACCTGCCGGAAAGATTGTTGAGCTCAATGCTTGGCTTAAGGAATACGCATCAAACCGCGACGTAGTATATCTAGACTACCATACCGTGATGGCGGACGAGCGACAGGGCCTAAGGTCAGAGCTTTCTGAGGATGGTGTGCACCCCAACGAAGCTGGATATCGGATCATGGTCCCGTTAGTTGAAGTAGCAATTAAAGAAGCGTTGCGTTTACGGTGAGCAAGCTCTGGTGGTCTACTGCGGGCCGGATTCCGGTTGTTATTTTTTGGACCAGATTTCTTATCCCAGCTGCGCTTATTCTGGGTGTTGCCAGGATTGTAAGTGGTGGTGGTTTGCTGTTCACATGCGCCTTTATCCTACTGATCTGGCCCTTTACAGTGGGTGCTGTGAAGCGCCTGCATGATCTCAATTTACCTGGCTGGATTGGATTTGTTTTATGGACGGTAGGTCCATCATTGCAGGTGTTATGGGCGCTATTTGCTAGCACCAGCGAACCAACAGTGGTTTTTAGAGGATGGTCTGAGGTTCCGATCTACTCAGAAGATCTCGCCTTTGGAGTAGGCGCTGTCTGGTTCTTCTTGTTCGTATTTACCACTGTGTTCATCAGCTTGTCGCCTGGAAGGAAAGGATCCAATAAATACGGACCCAATCCCCTTGGGTAGCCAAGTCCGTGGGAAGAATAGATTGGTATGAATCAATGTTAGCGCTGTAGTAAAAAGTGCTAGTTATCTCAGATAATTCAGTGATAGGGACAACTTTCTGGAAGGTAGGCTACCTAGGCTGGTGGCTCGTCCTCGTCTAGCTCGGGAGATTACATGGAACTCAGGGATGCAGTTGCCCTTGTGACTGGTGGCAGTGAAGGCATTGGGCGAGCGATCGCCGAAGCACTGATGCATCAGGGATGCAAGGTCACCATTACCGGACGTCGAGAAGAAGTACTGAAGGATACGGCGGAAGAACTAGGATTAGACTGGATAGCGGGTGATGTCGGGAATGAGACAGATGCTGTTCGCACCGTGAGTTCTGTGATCGAACGGCATGGCCGGCTTGATATTCTGGTCAATAACGCAGGTTACGGGATGTTCAAGCCGTTGGTGGATACGACGCTCGATGAATTGAAAGACATGTACCAAACGAACGTGTTTGGAACGTTTCTGATGGCGAGGGAAGCAGCTAAACAGTTCATCAAACAGGGGAGTGGTGAACTAATCAACATTTCCTCCACCTCGAGTCTTAAGGGGAGCAGCGGACGCACGGCATATGGCTCCTCAAAATTTGCCCTGCGTGGTATGACAGAGTGTTGGCGTGACGAACTTCGACGTCACGACGTGCGTGTGATGTTGGTGAATCCAAGCGAAGTAATGACAGATTTTGCTGCGAAGGCTGGTGTTGAACGCGAACGCTCAGACAAGAAGCTTCGGCCAAAGGAGATTGCGGACGCGATTGTTGGAGCGCTCAAAGTAGATGCTCGCGGTTTTATCCCTGAATTCTCGGTATTCGCAACAAATCCTTTCTAGGGACAACCGTCCTCGCCAGATACGAGTTGGCTCGCGCGATTATGCTCCTGGATACCAGTCTCTTACTCGTACTTCTGTCGGGTGGTTTCTCAGCGCCTCAATAAAGACCTCAATCGGTTGCTCTCTGTAATGATATGGGTAGACAACATTGGGCTCGATGATCTTAACGCACTCAGCAGCTCGCGCAGGTGGCATTCTACCGTTCGGTAGATTCATTGGAACAAAAGCGATATCGATGTCCTCGATGGCCTGCATTTCGATAGTGCACTCAGTGACACCGGCGAGATAGATTCTTAATCCTCCCATAGTCACGATGTAGCCGTTCCCTTCACCCTTCGCATGAAAGGGTTGTCCGGGAATCAGGTCATACATAGCAACCGATTCTACCATTATTGTGTTCCCATCCAATTCGATTTCCACACTCTCCTCATTTTCCATTACGAGTGCTCCGCTTACTTGGCGGAGTCGTCGCGCACCACCCTCATCTCGTGCGTCTTCAGGGAAAGCTGGAACAATGAGCGTGCTATTGGTCTTAATCAGTTGTTGGATCAGATCAGGATCCAGATGATCAGCAGGTGTATCGGTAATCAGAATGACGTCCGCTGGTAGGGCTTCGGAGTAGTCACCGCGGCTCCAGGGGTCCACATGAACTACCATATTGGAGTACTCGATCTGTACGCCCGCGCCAACGAATGGCGTAATCTTTAATGCTCCGTTCGCTGCGGGGTAGGAGTCTGTTTGGGCATGAAGCGAGATTGTTGGGACGAGAGTGCCCACTAAGATCCATAAATAGAGCTTGGCCAAACGGTACTGTTTGAGATCACGAGATCTGTAGCGTATCGAGTGAACCATTAGGAGATCGTCACCGTGCCCCAGTAGGAATCAAGCGCACGATTGGGGTAGGGTCACCGTCAAAGCCCCGCGCGTCACCATCCATAGCTAGATAAATGATGCCGTTCGGTCCCTGTCGGACATCTCGGATGCGTCCGATCCCGTTTATTAACGTTTCTTGTCTCGCCACCTGCTGCTCATTCAAGGTGAGACGAACCAATTGCTCTCCTCTGAGGCTTGCGACGATCATGTCCCCCTGCCAATCAGGGAAAGCAGTGCCTGTGTAGAAAAGCATGCCGGTGACACCGATTGATGGAACCCAGATATGTACGGGGGGCTCCATGCCATCTTGGTGGGTAGCACTGTGAATGGCGATTCCTGTTCGATAGTTCACGCCGAAACCTACGATTGGCCATCCATAGTTCAGGCCCGGACGAATCAGGTTTAGCTCATCACCGCCCTGTGGTCCGTGTTCATTAAGCCAAACATCCCCGGTTTCCGGATGGATAGCGAGTCCTTGAGCGTTCCGATGACCATACGTCCAGATCTCAGGATGCACTCCCTCTTGGCCTACGAAAGGATTGTCTTCGGGCACACGACCGTCTTCGTGTAGACGAATAGTCGTTCCATTGTGATTCGCGAGACTCTGAGATGGATGCGCCGATAGATCTCCCTCGGAAGGCCATTGTCGATCACCGATCGTGATGAAGAGATACCCTTTGCCATCTAGAGCGAGTCGTCCGCCCCACTGTGAACTTCTATCGCTTCCGTTCCCGAATGCATCAGCATGAAAGATTTCTTCGACATCGGATAGGCGATCGTCCTCGAGACGTCCTCGAACTACAGCGATATTTCCTAGTGAATCAGCACCCGGCTTCGTATAGCTCAGGTAGAGAAGTCGATTCTCTGCAAAGTCAGGATGAAGTATCAGGTCTCGCATGCCAGCCTGCTCACGCCCGTCTTGTGGCATAGCGCCTTGACCAATCGCTAGGATTTCCGGCAAGCCTGCGACCGGGTCGTCAATCAACACATCATCCCTGATGATACGGAGCCTCCCTGGCCGCTCGGTGACCAGAAGATCGCCCTCCGGGGTAAACACCATCGAAAACGGGTGAACCAGTCCTCCGGTGACTGTATCAACACTAAAGTCGTGGAAGGCTGTTCGGATTATGGTTGCTGTATCGTTTTCAATGCTCGAACAAGCAGCGAGAACGAGAGTGGCCCACAGACTCAATGGGTTTAGCAAGAATTTCATGACTGATTAAGTTCGGGATAGGAGTGCTGAAAAACAGCCCAGATTCAACAGATTGATACCTCAATCGATATGCTGGCGCGAGTCATCATTAAAAAAAATGTACTGCGACCACAGCACGAATTATCCGATTACTGCAATATGCAGCATCTATAGGGACACGATAACTTTTCCAGCTGGTATGTTAGGTTATGAACAAAATGGATCTCTTCAAAGAGAAATTCTTTGTCATCTATACGAAGGTTGATCAGTGATCGTAAGAGTAGGTGGAACCGTGTTATTGAGCCTGCTTGGCCTCGGCCTAGCAGGCATGATGTACGAGGGCTATGTGCGAGATCTATTCTTGAAGACACCCAGGGATCTGAGTGAACTGATTTCGACTGGTGCTGATCCAATTCAGTTCCTGGACCCAGAGACAATGGATCCTTATTCCGGCCCGGTTTTCCTTACTGAAATCGGATCTCTTTCGACGCCTCAGCTCAAGATGTCCGGAACCCTTGAGCAGGGATTTTGGCACGGACCCTGGGAAAACTATGATGAGTATGGTGAGTTGATTATGCGGGGCACCCGTAATATGGGTGTGGCTTGTGGCGTTTGGATTGAAGCTGGTCTTGAGAGGACCTATGAACCCTGTCCTCCAGGAGTGGAAACAGATTGGGCGCACATAGAGCCAGAGTAGTTCTGGGTGTGCTATAGTCACATATAAATAGGATGGGCCCGGCTAGAATCAGGGATTCGTTACGTACCTCGAGAATTTCCCCGCGTCAGGCGTCTGGTATTCGCCATAGATAAAGTCTCGATAGCGTTCATCTTCATCGAGATAAAGCTTCAACCAGGCGATCCCATAGCGCCCGACGGTTGCAAGGTCGGTTCCGCGATCAGTGTCCGCGATGTAGTGATTACCCCCATCGATCTCCATGTAGACTTTAGTTGTTGATTCTGGGATGGATTGAAAATGTCTCCAGGCATGGTCATCCACTCCAGCGATCCGGTCGGCAGAGCCGGCGATGATGAGTGTGGGAGCAGTAATGTTATCGAACGGACCACCTGGCTCCCACGGAGTGAAGGGAATTGCAGCTTGTATTTCCTCACTGTGTTCGTTCGCCGCGATCAGAGTGCCACCTCCGCCCATGGAGTGGCCCATGACTGCCATTTTCCCGGCATCGATCCTGCCCATCAGAGGACTGCCGTTCCGGCTGTTCTCAGCCTTGAGGGTTCTTACGGCCGCAATCAATGCATCTGCCCTTAGATTCGGGCGATCCCTTCTATCATTCGTGTCCAGCACTAGGACCGCATAGCCATGGGATGCCAATAGAGGCCCCCACCACTCGATATGGCTTTGTCGTTCCGTATATCCTGGTGCGATCGCGACTCCACCGATCGATCCACGAGTGTCTAGCGGATAGTAGATCGTTGCATCACCGAATTCTGGCACATCTGGGAAGTCGGTATACGTCATGACTTGATATTCCCCATCCCCGGATAGCGACTCAACAGTCGGTGGGGAAGAGTTCGCACAGGAAGCGAGGAGTACGCTGAAGGCCAACAACAGCACTCTTGGAAAAAGCCATCTATTCATTTCATCCTCCGTTCGCTGCGATGGTTCATGCCGCTGTGTATGTGATAACAGTGATTACACATATCTTTCCGAGGCTTAACATCCTACTTCTCAGCCAATATGAGTCTGGCCTCTTTGGTAGCGCTAGCACGAAGGAACTTCTGTGAACTGGTCTGATATCTGGGTTTTATATCGTCGTGAACTTCGATCGGCGTTCCGAGATCGGACTATCGTGATGAATGGTATCCTAGTGCCCGTGTTCATGTATCCAATCATGATGTGGGTGATGATGACCGGGCTCATGTTCGTTCTAGGCCAAATGGACCGGGAGAGTTCACGACTCGTGATTCTCGATCCGCCGCCCGAGCACTCCGCGCTCTTAGATACCTTGGGCGCCCAGACGAACTTAGAGATTCAGGAAGATGTTATCAGCGAGGACTCAGCCATGGTGCTTCTTCGTGCTGGTGACCTGGATGCGTTAGTCGAGTTTCGTCCGCCAACAGATGAAAGTTCAGCGCTAGAAGACAATTTTCAGGTTCTGATCCGTTACGATCGCGCCGTTAATCGAAGCAGCCAGGCTAGTGCTCGGGTAGAGAGCGCGATCGCTGACTATCGCAGTGAGTGGCTAACCCAGCAGGCCGCGGCTCTCGGTATACCGGAAACCGACCGCGAGCAGTTTCGGATTGTCCAAGATAATGTTTCCACAGAGGAAGATATCGGCACGTTACTTATGGGATTCATGATCCCGATGTTTCTGGTCATAATGATTGCTATGGGCTGCCTGATGCCGGCCATAGACAGTACAGCCGGGGAGCGGGAACGCTCGACCTGGGAAACACTGATGACTGTCTCGGCATCACGCCTGAGCGTGGTCACATCGAAGTATTTCTATGTAGCCACACTGGGAATCTTGGCGGGCGTACTAAACGTGGTTGCCATGTTCGCATCGATGGGCGTGATCATGGGACCATTACTCATGGACCTGGGTGAATCTGCAAATGCATTCCAGTTCAGCCTTCCGCTCTTGGCACTCCCGGTGATGATTGTGGCGGCCATCGCTTTAGCACTGTTTTTCGCAGCTGCCATGATGATTCTCGCTGCTTTTGCAAGAACGTTTAAAGACGGTCAAGCGATGGTCGGTCCAGTTTTCTTGTTGGCTATGATGCCTATTCTGATGGGAGATCAGACCGATCAGACCCTCACGCCTCTCACTGCCGCCATTCCTGTGGCCAACGCTGCCATGATGATCCGGGATGCGATCAACGGGGTTTTCTTGTGGCCTCTCATCGCGGAAACGCTAGCAGTGTTACTGGCGATGGTGACCGCGTGTCTGCTTATCGCTCGGGTATTGCTCAAGACAGAGGATTTTATCCTGCTCTCGCCGGATGGGAGATTCTCGAAATTTAGCAAGATATTCAAATCGTCATCTCGCTCGAGACTTGGCCGGAACAGCTCGGAGGGTCTGAAATGAGAACTCAAGTGTCTTCGACACCAAAGCAAACAGGCATAGAGAATGGCAATCGCTAACGTAAAGGTCGAAGGACTCCAGAAGTCATTCTGGGACGAGTCCCGTGGAGAGGTCCGTGCCGTCGACGGTATCGATTTTGACTGTCAGCCCGGTGAGGTTTTTGGCCTCTTAGGAGCCAATGGAGCCGGAAAAACAACAACACTCCGAATGTTGGCGACAATCCTGAAGCCTACCGGAGGTAGCGCGTCCCTAAACGGATACGATGTACTTGCCGACCCCGAGGCCGTTCGGCGAAGTCTGGGTTTCTATTCGGCTTCTACCGCTCTGTATCCGCGCCTGACCGGTCGGGAAACACTAGAGTTCTTCGCCCGTATCAACGGGTATCCTGCCAACCAAGTAGCTCAGCGCGTCGAAGAGCTCATCGACCGATTCGGTATTCGTGAATACGCGGGAGCCCGGGTAGGGAAATTATCCAGCGGTATGAAACAAAAGATTTCTATCGCTCGAACCATCGTGCACGATCCGCCCATCCTCATTTTCGATGAGCCCACGGTGGGCCTGGATGTGATGGCCGCACTAGAGATGCAGAATGTGGTCCACGAACTACGGGATGAGGGGAAGGTGATCATTTTCTCCACGCACATCATGAGCGAGGCAGAGAAGCTGTGTGATCGTATCGGGATCATCCATCAGGGCCGGATCCTTGCACTGGGAACGCTTGAAGAGCATAGGCAGGCCACTGGGAAACATTATCTCGAAGACGTTTTTGTCCACGAAGTAATGCAAGCTGAAGATCAGAGCGCGAAGGCAATGGCCAGCCCAGGAGAACCTAGGACTAGCCTGTGAGTCCTAAGCGGTCGGACAATACGTCTGTATTGGGCACACTCTTCCGTTGTGAGATCAAGAGACTCATGCGAGATGCGCGTGTCCTCTTGATCTCTGTGTTCGCGCCCCTCGTGATTGTGCCGGGTTACATCCTCGTAATGCAGTGGATCGGGAACTCTGAGGAACAAAGACTAGAGGACACGGTCTACGAGTATGCTCTGTCAGGGGATGAAGCCGAATGGGGTCTGGAAATTGTCTCAGCAGCCCTAGCACTCGAAGCCAACGACCCTGATACCTCTCAAGCGGCAGTGCGTTTTGAGCGGCAACAAGTCACTAATGCCGATTCTCTCCTGCAAGCAGGAGAGATCCACCTCGTGATTGAAGCGCTTTCCCCTGCGGTTTATGAGAGAAGTCGTACTGAACAAACAGCAGCTGATACCCTTGATCCCGAAGAGGACGAAGTAACACCTGAGATTGAAGAAGGGTCGGATGGAGGGACTGCTTCCGAACTGCAGTTGCCTATTATTCGCCTGCGTTTCCGGAGTAACAGCGACTTCTCCCGCAGGGCCCATGATCGACTTGATGCCCGGATCAGGGAAGTGCGTTCGGAACTCAGGGATAGTGTCTACCTCGCTGGCGGCTTTCCCGTGGGCAGGGAGGAATTCGCTTCCGTAGAAACGGAAAACACTGCTAGTGCGGAGAAAGAAGGGGGCGCGCTCCTGGGAATGGCGTTAACGCCGTTTCTGCTCCTCCTGATGCTATCGGGTGGCTCCATCATGGCCGTGGACGCCATCACTGGTGAAAAAGAAAGAGGCACGCTGGAGACGCTGCTCACCTCAGCAGCGAGTCGGTCGGAGATTGTTGCTGCCAAGCAGATGGGCATCATTGCGGTAGGGGTGGTGGTGGTGGTCATCAATGTCCTGAATCTTCTCGCCTATCTCGTGCTTGGGTTTTTGGAACTCCCCGAGAATCTTGCTGTGGCGTTATCACCGCTGGACTTGGTCCTCATCCTGATCTTGTTCCTTCCTCTAACCGTGCTCATTTCGAGCACTCTGCTACTGATATCGGGCTACGCGAAGAGCTATAAGGAGTACCAGATCTACTTCTTCCCGCTTTTCTTGGTATTCCTAGTGCCGTCACTGGCAGGGATCTTACCTGGCCTCGATTTGCGTTCCGCTATCGCTCTTGTGCCCATCGCCGGTGTTGGGGTAGCGGTGCGGGAAATCATGGTAGCGGAGTACGACTGGCTGTTCTTAGCGATAGCTTTCGCTTCTACTGCGGCTGCGTCGTGGTGGGCTAGCCGCCTTACCCAACGGACTCTTTTAACTGAGCGTCTCATATCAAGTTCCGATCTGGATGAGGCCGATTTACTTGGAGGACCTGCTCTCTTTCCGCGGCATGTACTTCGCTGGTTTGTGGGGATGTGGGTGGTCTTTTTCCTTACCGCGATATGGGTTGGTGGTGAGCTAACCTTGCAGGGGCAGATAATCCTGAATCTGGGCGTGATCTTCCTTGGTGGATCACTCTTAATGGTAAGGAGATATGGGCTAGACCCACGGAAAGTCTTCGCGTTGAGGCCAGTGCACCCCGCGGTGCTACTGGCTGTACTCATCGGGATTCCAGCCGCCTATTTCACGGGTATCGGCCTCAGCGTTCTAGTGGATGCATATCTTTTTCCAGTACCTCAGAGTGTACTTGAGGCTTTCGGTGAAGTGATGCTGGATGATGAGATACCTCTATGGCAACTCGTATTCTTCATATGTGTTATGCCGGGAATTCTGGAAGAGTTAGCATTCCGAGGGGTCTTACTGCATGGTCTAAGAAAAACCTGGAGTCCGGTGATTGTCTGCCTTGTCACGGGTGGAATTTTTGGACTCTTTCACGTTGATCTCTTCCGATTGATCCCGACCGCTTATCTCGGAGTGATCTTTGCCGCTGTGGTTTTGCTGACAGGCTCAATTTTTCCTGTCATGCTTTGGCATTTTGGCAACAATGCCATCGCGCTTGTACCACAGCGCATGGGGTGGGTCACAGAAGAAACAGTGTTTCCAGAATGGGTTTTCGCCATCGCTTTTGTAGCGCTGCTCGTTGTGTTTTGGATCATCTGGAAGGTGAGCACTCCATATCCGGACTTAAAGAAAAAAAGGCCGGATGCATTTGGTTAGGTGGAGTAAGGTCTGGAGAACTCAGATCTAATACAGTTCAGATCACCGCTGTCCGAGGTATTTCATTCGTACGCCACCGCGAGGCATAAGGGTGATGTGCCGGCGTTCCACGCTAAGTGGTCGGTTATCAAGCAACTCAAAGTGATAGGCAGACAGTAGGGTCCCGAGAACAACTTTGGCTTCAAAGCTTGCGAAAGCTGCACCGATACAGCGGCGGTTCCCCCCTCCGAATGGGTAGAATTCGAAAGGGCTGAACTTGTGATCTAGAAAACGTTCTGGAATCCATTCGTCAGGATTTTCGTAAATCTCCGGATCCCTGTGGGTCAAGAATGCCACCGCGCCTACGGCAGTACCTGCCTTGAGTTTGCAACCCATCAGTTCTGCATCCTGGCTGAGCTTTCGGGCTAGATCAGGAAGTACGGGATGAATCCGGAGGCTCTCATTTACGACCGCGTCCAGGTAGGGTATCTGGGTCAGTGCCTCTGGATCACCGGTTGGAGCCTGCTCTGAAATGTCTTCAAGCAGCCGATTTAGTTTTTCGGGATGGCGATGTAGCCAGTAGAGTGTCCAAGCCATGGCGATGGCTGTTGTTTCGTGTCCAGCTGAGAGGATACTGAGCAACTGATCTCGTACCTCTAATTCATCCATGCGAGATCCATCGTCATACTCAGCTTCGAGTAACATGGAGAGGATGTCATCTCCTCGATCATCAGAGGACGCACGATCTCGGATCAGTTGCCCGATGAGCTCATCAGTTTGCTTTCTTACAGCCGTGAACCGTCTCCAACTAGGAACCACCGGCAGACGAAGGAATTTGAAGAACATCGGCAGTCCGTTCCCGAGATTTAATAGTTCCGGGAGAAGCGCCTTGAGCCCGCTGCGCACTACGGGATCTGTAACCCCAAATACTGTATCAAGAATTACCTCTAACGAAACTGATTGAGTGAAATTGTAAGCCCTAAAGTCCTCTCCTTCATGCCACTTACTTGCGCAGTCGTGAGCTGCTGAAGCCATACTTTGTGCGTATGAGCGCATTCGTTGGCCATGAAACGGAGGGACCAGGAGTTTCCTGTATTCCCGGTGTTTGGTTCCGCTGGTGAGAATGACTGAATTGCTCCCCAGAACTGGCTTGAGGACGTCAGTGTTCCAGGGCTCGAAGATCATCGGGTCAGCCCGAAAAATATCCCTGACATCTTCAGGGCGTCCCGAAAGAACCAAGGGCCCACCCATCGTATGACAGCCGAAGGGCTGACCGTATCTGCGAACTGATCTTTCGAAGAATCCATAAGGATTCCGGATATAGGAAAGGGTAGTTCCTAATCCGAATCGTGGACCCTTAGGAATCGGCATCTATCTAGAGATCTCTTGGAGTTCCGCTCTGAGTTTGATTGGGATTACATGGCACTCATCAGCGTCCACCTGGACCTCGGTGCGGACCCAGTTATGGTAACGAGGACGAGCTACAACCACGGTGTAGTTGCCTGCGCGCTCTCCGGCACCGTTCATGGTTAGACCATCCGGGCTCAGCGTGGCGCTCTCCACGTAGTTGCCGTCACGCAGTGTCATCGTTGCACTGTCAGCTAGTGGGGCTCCTGACCCTGAATCCACGACGTCCACGCTGATACCGTAAACGAATTGTGCCGTGCATATAGGTGGTGTGAAGGAATGGGCATCGTCACAACCCAGTAAGGACGCGAGTGCCAGAAGTGTTAGCTGACGAAATCTCATAGGTCTCCAGGGCTCTCGGATGCTCGGGTGAGGGTCAAAATCTCTCCGCCTTATCGAAGGGTCACTCAAACAAGTACACCTCAGAGGTCCACATGTGGCACTTATTTGTTTATATTTTGTATAATAAATATGGATCATAATATTATACAACCATATAACAACATCTTAACAAAGCCAGTTTTTCACCCACCCTATTCCACCATAAATCTCTTTCCATAAAGTCATGATCTCTCTTCGTCGGAATCCAGCGTACCTCGTTGCCCTTTCGGTCTCTGTACTGACTGCATGTCAGGAGTCTCAAGTTTCAGATATAGCCCGAGGAGAAGAGTTGTTCGATATGTGGTGTTCGGCCTGCCACGGAACTGAGGGGCAGGGAAAGCTTGAAACTGGAGCGCCGGCGATTGCGGGTTTGCCAGGATGGTATCTTGAAGCCCAGCTCAGTGGATTTCAGTCAGGTTTTCGAGGAAAGCATCAAGAAGATCCCACGGGTCAAACGATGCAGCGTATGTCTCTTGTGGCATTGGTTGAGGAGGGGGATCTCACTTCAGTAGCCAAATATGTTGCCTCGCTTGAGCCGAGATCGCCCGAATTAACGATTGGAGGAGATCCGATTCTTGGTGCCGACGCCTACGGAGTTTGTGCCAACTGTCACGGGGTTGATGGCAAAGGCAACGAAGAGCTTCGGGCACCCCCGATCGTGCAGTTAAATGATTGGTATCTTATTCAAGAACTGGAGAACTTCAGAATAGGTGCTCGCGGTGTGCATCCCGAAGATGTATGGGGTGCGATGATGAGAGGGAACGCGGTAGCTCTAGATGACGAGACGGTAAAGAATGTCGTGGCTTACATACAGACGCTTCGAGCAGAACCGTGAACAATTCATCTTGATGATCATGCCCCCCAGCGTACTAGGTACTCACCCAACTTAAGTTTGCGTCGAGTTGCCCTTGAGGTCATCGATCGAACCTTGCCGTAAATCGGGCGTTCTGGCCAACCTCGATCAAAACGCCCCATCACCCAAGAGATTCCTGTATAAGAGTTAGGATCACGTCCGTCGAGTGCGAAACGGTTATTCAACTCGATCATAGTTTCGAACGCCTTACGCGGATGTGCACTCCATTCGAGGATTTTCTTGCCCCAGAACATGCGGAGATAGTTGTGGATGATGCCTTCATTCACTAGCTGACGTTGAGCTGCGTTCCAGATCTCATCGTGCGTAGATGATGTCATGAATTCTTCCAGTGTATATACGTACTTCCGGGTATCTCCTACATGGTCCTCTAGGGTCTCAAGTGCCCAAGCTGGTAGTGTGTCGTAGGAATCAAACCGTGCTTCACGTGAACAAAAGACAAAGCCGAGTTCACGCCATGTGACTAGCTCATCAAGAAAAGCTTCAGCGTTGGGAGTCATGCCCCACCATCCACTTCGGCGGCCGTCTATCTTGTGCGAAAGGTCTGATGGTGTCCAACCCTCTGACTCCACCACTGCTGCGAAGATCTCATGTGTAGATATATGACCGTGATGAAGCCATGGAGAGAGGCCACTAGAAGCTCCGCTATCAGGGCTATTTCGCTCTTCGCCATATCGAGGAAGTCCTGTCTCAATGAAACGGCGAAGTTGGCGTTGTCCTGAAGCATGTCCGCCCCTCCAGGGTGTCGGGCCGATAGAATGATCAATCGGGAGCGAAAACAGCGTTCCTTGAGCTTGCAGCAATTGGGTGTCTGCTTTGGGCCACTGCTCCGTGATATCCTGAGGAATACTGAGCGAAGAGGGGATTTTCGCACCGGATAGAGGATCGGGGTCCGGTAACATTTCGAGATGTTCCGGGAGCGTTCTCTGTAGAAAGCGACGGAATTGATAGGCGGAAACAAAGTTCCGGTCTGCGGCTCTTATGGGCAGAAGTCCACAACTGTCCACGGCCTCAACCCGACAGCAGGTGAGGCGCCTTGCAGATGCGGTCAACTTGGGTGTGAAGAAGACAGGCGAATCGTCTGTGACGACAACACAAGCTCGACTGGCCAGTGCTTGGAGAAGTCCTCGGCCAGCTCCCGGTTGGGGTTCGATATACGGATAATAACCTGGGCTGAGAGAGGCGAGTCTCTTTTGATGCTCATTCATACCGCTAATGATCGACCGATGATGCCGATCCGACGCCCAGGGGTATCCAACGTCGAGGGGTTCAAAGATCAGAAGCGGTTTCCTCAGCTTTTCCGCGTGCTCAAGAGCTCGGTCGATCGAGTAATTCCAACTGAGTCTGCGAGTAGCGGTCATCCAGTACAGAATATATTCACCGTCTGATCTGACTTCCTGGTCATTTAGGGCACTGACGCGAACTTCAGGAACCCGAGTCATGATATGGCACTCCGTTTACGAGAATTCGCATGGGGTATTCGCCTCGCATTGATTAGGGATTCTGAAAAATTCTACCTACTGTCTGATTCGGGTTTGGTGAAAAACTGGCCCCGATAATGAAAGCGTCGGCCAACGAGATTTGTCGGCCGACGCTTTACCAGCTGAGTGGACTGATTCGCCTAAAAATCTGGCGGGAGCATCACACTGTCGATGACGTGAATGACGCCATTCGATGCTGCGATGTCAGCTTTGATCACCTTCGCTCCGGATACGTAGACTTCTCCCATTTTGACCTCTATCTGGGCGTTGATGCCGGCGACTGTCGAAGCCTCGGAGATCTTCACGACAGCGTCGGAGGTCACCTTACCTGGTACCACATGGAAGGTAAGGATTTTAGTGAGAGCTTCCTTGTCCGCTAACAGTGCCTCCACCGTTCCTTCGGGAAGCTTTGCGAACGCAGCGTCGTTGGGAGCAAAGACCGTGAAGGGTCCATCACCTTGCAGCACCCCTATGAGGTCAGCGGCGTCTAGCGCTGCAGCGAGTGTGCTGAAGGATCCTGCTTCCACAGCGGTGGTCACGATGTCCTTGGTCTGAGCTTGTGTGCTCAGGGGGAGTAGGATCGATGCCGCTAAAGCAGCGGCGGTAGTGAACTTGAACATCAGTTGTGCATCTCCTGAATGGTTGTGAAACATCTTGTCTAACAATTGTCACAGTATTTTAATGATTGTCTAAGATCTGTCAAGCTTTTTAATAGAATATATTTGACATGAGTTAGACAGGACTATACCATCAGGCTTATGAACACATACGAAACCATTCCGAGACACCCGATCCGTGTAGTGGCACAGCGGACAGGATTGACTACGGCTACGATCAGGGCGTGGGAGCGGCGCTACATGGCTGTTGAGCCAAGTCGATCGGAGGGTGGTCAGCGCATTTATTCGGACAGCGATGTGCAGCGACTCATAACACTCCGGGAACTCACTAAGGGAGGGCGATCCATCAGCATAGTTGCCAACCTTTCTGGAGAAGCAGCAGAGGCCCTCCTAGCAGAAGATCGGGCGATGGTGGTAACTACGAACGGATCATCTGAGAGTGGAGAACCGGATGGTTGGGTCGATCGCGCCTACACTCAGGTCCGAGCGCTAGATGCAGAGGGGCTAGAGCGTACGCTTTGGCATGCAGCGATGATACTCGGAGCTCAACCGTTTCTGGACAATGTCGTGGCTGTGCTACTGACCCAAATTGGAGAGGGCTGGGTGGCAGATGAGATCACACCGGCTCAGGAGCATCTTAGTACAGGGATTATCGTTCGGGTGCTCCAAAGGCTAACGGATCAGGCAAGGTCGAAGGATGGACCGACTTTAGTTGTCGCTACTCTCCAAGGGGAATTACATGGATTGGGTGCACGGTTAACCTCCGCTGTAGCTATCTTTGAGGGATGGAGAGTGGCCTACCTGGGTACTGATCTTCCAGTGGCTGATATCGTCACCACAGCAGAAAGCGTCAATGCAAGTGCGGTCGCCATCAGTATCGTAAAATTAGATAACATTTCGGATATAATGAGCTTAGTCAGAACATTGCGAGAAGGCTTGGACCCGCAGGTTAGCCTCCTGTTGGGTGGTGGGGCTGCAGGAGTTCTAGAAGCTGACCGACTTCCCCTGGGAGTATCGTTACTCAGTGGACTAGAAGGACTCCGGGATGTTCTTCGGAGTAAGATGGCTGGATGAGTCTTTTAACCGGCTTTGATTTTTGGGGTTCCCCTGGGCCAGCACGTGAAGCGACCTATCGGGTCATTTTTGAGGCGGAAACTCAGAAAGGTAGGCTTTTTGACCTAGCCTTGATCTTCGCGATTCTGGCCAGTGTTACAGTGGTGATGCTCGATTCTGTTCCGGAGATAGCAGAGGAGTATCATGGACTGCTGCGTATTTCAGAATGGATTTTCACGATCCTTTTCACAATCGAATATATCGCTCGCCTTTGGTGCGTAGCGTCTAGAAAGAAATACGCCCTGAGCTTTTTCGGACTGATCGATCTTTTTGCGGTGATCCCGACCTATCTGAGCGTTCTTCTTCCCGGAGGAGAAGTTCTTGCGGTGGTCCGAATTCTTAGGGTTTTGCGTGTTTTCAGGATCCTTAAGCTGGTGCAGTACATAGGTGAGGCCGAGGTCCTTGTAGCGACCTTGAAGGCAAGCAGATTCAAGATCGTGGTGTTCCTCATTACTGTGATGAGCATTGTGGTCGTCATTGGGTCCATAATCTACCTCATCGAAGGACCGGAAAACGGTTTTACGAGCATACCTCGTGGCTTGTACTGGAGTGTTGTGACCCTGACAACCGTGGGCTACGGAGATGTGACACCCCAAACCCCTATTGGTCAGGGGCTGGCAGCGATGCTGATGGTCCTGGGTTATGCGCTGATTGCTGTACCTACCGGTTTGTTCTCAGCTGAGTTCGTCCAACAGAATGAGTCTCACAAAAAAGCGTCAAATACGCCCGTCCGGAGTTGTCCTGGATGCGGAAGTCTAGAAAAAGACCATCAAGCAGGTTACTGCCGGTACTGTGGCCAGAAACTCACCTGACCATAATCTGAGTTCCGAGACTGAACTCTTTAGCAGGAGAATGGAGTCATGAAGAGGACTTTAGCGCTTGCGGTGTGTCTATTTGGTTGTGTCTCCAGTCCTGAGTCTCAATCTGCTGGTTCGGAAGGTCCCAGGAACTCGGACGTTGATGCTGTTTTTGGAGATCTAGTTGGGATGCGCCCAGGAGCAGCCGTAGGGGTTGTACTGGACGGGGAGGTTGTGCACCGGGCTGGGTATGGGATCGCAGATATGGATCACGGCATCCCAATAACTCCTGAAACTGTATTCGATATCGCATCTATTTCGAAGCAGTTCGGTGCAATGGCTGCGCTTCTTCTCGAGGCTCAAGGTCGCCTAGACCTAGAAGAGGATGTCCGGGCCTATGTACCGGAATTGCCAGATTTCGGCCCTACGATTGTGCCGCGTCATCTTATTCATCATACAAGCGGGATCAGGGACTGGCCTCATACCATGTCGTTAGGTGGTGTCGAGTACAGTGATGTCATCTCATTCGAGAAGATCCTACGTATGCTCTATCAACAGAGAGCGATCAACTTCCCGCCAGGTTCGGAGTACGCCTACTCGAATACAGGCTACAACCTTTTGGCTAGGACGATCGAAGTCCAATCAGGCATGACGTTCAGGACCTACACTCAAGAACAGATCTTTGCCCCCCTGGGAATGACGCGCACGCACTTCTCTGACGACTACCTGGAGATTGTCCCTGGTCGTGCTGAATCGTATGCACCAGTTGGTGATGAAACTGATGGGGTCTTCCGCCGACAGATTAACCAACTCACGGCTCTAGCTTCGAGTTCACTCAACACCACGGTGGATGACTTCATTTTGTGGATGAAGAACTATGAGACGGGCGTGGTTGGGGGTGAAGAGATCCTCGGTAAGATGTTGCGGAGGGGCGTGCTCACCGGTGGTGACACAATCGACTATGCCCACGGTTTAAGCGTGGGGGCATACAGAGGGCTCGTAAACTTTGGACACGGAGGTTCGTGGGCGGGATTCCGTACGAACTTCGTCCGATTCCCTGAAGAAAATCTGTCGATCATTGTCTTCTGTAACTTCTCAACCTGTAATCCAGCAGGACGGGCTCTTGAGGTTGCAGAAGTTTTTCTTGAAGACCAGATGGGTCCCACTCCCGAAGAGCCTGATGGCTTAGATGACGTTACTGAATCTCTGAGCCTTTCAGATTCTGAGCTACGAGAATACTCCGGTCACTATAGGAGCCCTGAGTTGGACTCAACTTATGAGGTCTTTGTGGAGTCGGGGCGGCTTGTTGCAGAGCATTGGCGCAACCCGAGATCGATCCTATCTCCAGCTGGTGATGATTTGTTCAGAGGGGACCAGCGCTGGTTTCCGGAAGTGCGTTTTGTCAGAAACCAAGCAGGTCAGGTGACGGGCTTCACCGTGACTGGAACTCGCGTGCGGGATCTGATATTCGAAAGGGTTCAATAGCCGGATTCTAGTTCGTCTCGGGACGTGTCAGGACTGTACCGGGTCTTTCTCCAGTAAGGGCCATTCCGTCGATGACCAATGTTCCATTAATGATCATCGTCTCTATACCTGTTGAGAACTGATGAGGTTGGACGTAGTCGGCGTTGTCCTGAATAGTTTCTGGATCAAAAACCACTAGATCTGCGATCATGCCTTCGGCGATGGATCCTCGCTCCGTTTGACCGAGTCGATCCATCGACAACCGGGTCATTTTGTGGATGGCCTCTTCTAGTGTAAGTACACCTAATTCACGGACATAACGGGCTAGTATTCTTGGGAATGCTCCATAGCTCCTGGGGTGCGGGAACCCCTCACCGTACCCAACTGGATCACCATCCGTCTGAAACGTGGCTAGAGGGTGGCGCATGATGCGTTGCACATCGCCTTCATCCATAACGTGGTAGATGGCACTAAACCCACCAGCCAACTGGAGCTCAATCCCCATCTGTATTCCGCTTGCTACCGTATTAGGTAGACCCTGAGCTGCGGCATAATCAGCCAATGTCTTGCCATCAAATTCAGGTGCTGAGGGAACGGTCCTGAATTGAATACGGTTGAGGTCGTCTCCAACCCATTCGTTCACCAGCCGGTCCCTCATCCCTTCTTCAACTTGGGGCCGGACTGCCGGGTCACTCACTCTAGCGACGAGAGAGTCCTGTCCTCCTGCAAGTGCCCACGGTGGAAAAATGACAGAGGAGCCGGTGCTTCCTGCAGTATAGGGATATAAGTCATGGCGAACGTCTAGGCCGGAAGCATTCGCTGAATCGATCATCGCGAGCGTATTTGCACTCCATCCGAACTGGGCAACGCCCATCGCCTTATGGTGTTGGATCTGGACCGGGATCTCTGCTTCCCGGCCAATCCGGATGGCTTCAGCAACCGACGCAAGTAGACCTCTACCTTCGTCGCGCATATGCGTGTAGTAGATACCACCATAGCGGGATGCAACCTTGGCTAGCTCTATGACTTCTTCAGTTTTTGCGTAGTTAGCGGGGACATAGAGCAGACCTGTAGAGAGACCAATCGCTCCTTGCTGCATCGCTTGATCGATGAGATCTCGCATCTGTTGGAGTTCCTCACCCGATGGATCTCGGTTGTCCATCCCGAGTACCTGACGTCGTGCCCAGGTATGTCCTGCGAAGAAGGCCACATTGGGCGCCACATCCAAGGCAGCGATGTATTCGTCCAAAGGCCAGGGCACATCACCACTATGTAAGCTGGCTACGATCGTTGTGATACCTTGGCGGGTGAAGTTTTCTGCCAGCGGATATTGGTGGATCGTTGTCTGGATATGAGCGTGGTTGTCGACAAAGCCAGGCGTTACAGCTTTTCCGGATACATCGATCACTTTGTCCGCGAGGGTTGGATCCAGTCCCGACCTACCCACAGCTGCGATCCGCTCTCCTCTAATCGCGACATCCGCCGTGAAGCGCGGTGCTCCTGAACCGTCCACAACGGTGCCACCTCTGAGTAGTATATCGTAGCGTTCACTTGAGGGAGTTCCCGAATTTGTGGCGGTACAATTAATTGTGACGAGCGTGAGCGCAGCAAAGGTAAGAGAGCGGTGTACAGTAGTGCTGGTACGCATAGCTTTTTCTGGTTCTAGAGTTGGACTGGCGTCAGGAAGATCAACCTGGGCCGACATTCTTATTTCTTTAGTCACAGTGTCAGATGCAAGATGTCCGATATATTGAAACCATGCCACCGAAGGATGTAGACGGATGAAAGCTTGGTTAGCTCTGGTCGTATCCTACGTGCTCCTGACGGCTCTTATCATCGTTCCACGACTCCTAGGGTCTGAGCCTTTGCCTTTAAGGTTCGTATTCCTGCTCATCCCGATCGGAACAGCTTTGTTCCTTTATTTGTTGCTACGTGGAGTTTCGAAGAAAGATCATATGCAGAGGAAAGACGACTAGACCTAGTAGATCTCCTATCTACAGCAGTGGATCACTGAGGCAGAGGACTCATGAACAGGATTTGGGAATGAGAAAAACTCTGCTTCTCGTGCTCTGCATGCTTCCACTTGGATGTGGGCTCATAGAGCCGGACTCAGAGGTGCTGACATTATTCGTAGGCCCGGAACGAGTTGAATGTATGGGCTTTATGTTTCCCACTACCTGCCTACAGGTTCGCTTTCAGCCGGAAGGGGATTGGGAGGCTTTCGGTGATCCCATAGAGGGTTTCAATTTTGAACCAGGCTTCTTTTATGAACTTAGGGTGAAGCGAGTCTCTATTACTGATCCTCCGGCTGACGCTTCAAGTTATCGCTGGATTTTGTTGGAGCTCATCAACAAGATTGTTGCCCAAGCCTATGCCCTAGATAGCCGAATCGTGATATGACTCTAGTCTTATGCCACAAATGCCCTCGAGAGGTCAGTGAAGGTGACCCGACTTGTCCGGAATGTGGTGTGCTAGATAGGGAAGGACCGTTTGAACAGCACTATGAGAGCGGTCAGCTAATGGCCAGAGGCACGTATCTAAACGGTGTATTGCATGGATCCTATGAAGAGTACTACGAGAGTGGACAGTTAGAGGGAAAATATAATTTCGAAAAAGGTGACCCTCGTGGAGACGGTCTTTTCGAATACTACAATGAGAGGGGTGAGTTAATGGCCAGGGGCTTTTTCCACATGTCCAAGAAGTGTGGTGAGTGGTTTGCGAAAGGTGCTGGGTGGTCTGGACGAGACAAGGTCGAGCACTATCCACCGTGTCCAGAATCCCGGGACTAGGTCATGAACATGAAAAGAGCCCCGCTAATCCTTTGGATCCTTGCTTCATGCACTGTCGCGGATACTTCAAGCGATTTGTTAGACCGAATGCCACCAGATGTGCCGGAATCTTGGCTTCCAATTATCGGCGAGTATGCTTCGGGCTCAGATACTGTTTCAGTGCTGGAAGAAGACGAAAGTCTGGTGTTGCTATTTTGGGGTGGTGCACGGTTCCCACTCTCAGCTTCAAGTGATGGAGATTTCGAAACCGATTCCAATGCAGTGGTGGAGATGGTAGCGGATGCTAGTGGTCGTGCAGAAATATTGTTGGTAGACGGCCAGGCCTTTAGCCGACTCTCGCTTGGTGCCGAGGATGGTGGCACGTTCCGTATCACACCCATTCGGGCACCGGAAGAGTTGCTCATAGAAGCCCTCGCTGCTTCTCCGCCCGAAGAAGAGGGTGACTTCCGGCCTGCAGATCTCGCAGAGCTAGTGGCTCTGGATTCTACGATTCTCTTAGACATTCGTTATGCGACTAGAAACAACTTTATGGGTGAGATTTTTTATTCTGAACCCAGAGCATTTCTGCAAAGACCAGCAGCTGAAGCCCTTGTACGAGCTCATCATTGGCTCGGTGAGCGAGGCTATGGCCTCCTGATACATGATGGATACCGGCCATGGTACGTGACCAAGATGTTTTGGGATGCAACCCCCGAGGAGCTGCGGGTTTTTGTCGCGAATCCTGCTAACGGCTCCAGACATAACCGCGGCTGTGCTGTGGATCTGACGTTATACGATCTTGAAACAGGCACACCGGTTACGATGACCGGTGGATATGATGAGATGTCGCCGCGTTCCTATCCTGACTATGCAGGAGGGACGGCTAGGCAACGATGGCACCGGGAACTCCTTCGCGAAGCTATGGAGGCCCAGAGTTTCACGGTATATGAAGCAGAATGGTGGCATTTTGATTACAACGATTGGCCCAGCTACCGCATCGGTAACGAGAGGTTCGAAGAGTTGGGCATGGGATAACCGAGAATACGCCACACCAGTCGTTTCTTAGCGCCTTCCTCCAAACCTATAAGCAAAATTAATGACTGGGATACAACATGCTAAGGCTCCTGCTCCAGTTGCCCCCAGCATTCCAACATCTCCAGAGAAGTTGCTCGCGAGTAGCCGGACACCCCCCATCACTAAGCCAATTGCTCCACCCGTCGGTATTAAGTAATTCTCCGTGATTAACTTTACTCGCCGACTCAACCTAGCTTCTCCACCTAACATCAGTACCGGGTCACTAGCAAAATCTGAACCGGCATATCCAAAGCCTAGGCCAGTCGTCAAAGCTTTGTCATCCGAACCGAAAGTAGCCACCCCAAAAGCAATCCCTATTGTCTCGAAGTCATCTTCGTCCCATAAGCCAGCACCCCAATTGCTGAATGCTATAGTTCCGACAGCCACACCAAAACTCTCGTTTTGTATCAGCGTTAGTTTGGGAGCTATATAAAAGGGTTGTAGCTCTCCAAATAGGACTGGTGCTCCCCCCGCTATCGTGAAACGATTTCCAATACCACAACCAACAAAGGGTAAAAGGATCATATATGTGCCTACATAACATGCCCCGTTCGGCACTGGTCGAGAGCTTGGAGCAAAAAATAGCCGCGTATTATTTGGGTCCTCCGACCAGTACTCGCCGTCTACTACCCGACCAGAAGCCTCGGTAGTGCTTCTAACTAAGACCGCCTCAAGTTCTATGTTGAGTCCAGCTACAGTCCTAATGCTAAGCGCATCATCTCCCCTTGAGATTATATAACCGTAGAGAGTAGAACCATCCTGCAAGTCTATGACATAGAGAGTATCGGTTTCCATGGCTGGTTCTTCCTGAGCGATACCAATCATCGGACTAGCGACTAAGCAAAAGCCCGCCCACGCTAGTGCTCTCAGAACGTTCGCGCGGTTGGTCATAGCTTCTCTCCGGAAAAGAGATCAAGAAGTTGTTACACCTGGTCTAATTTCTCTGGACTTGCCCACACATCAAGAACTAAGCAAGAAATTAGTCTTTTGTAGTAAGCTGGGCCTCCCCGCTTGCCCCTTTAATGCAATGGTTCTCATCTTACAGGTAGAGGAGTAGTGGGTGTCCCCGAGCCTGAGAGGTAAATAGATGAAGATCTCACGAAGAGATATGCTCAAGATCAGTGCTGGAACTGGGGCAGCCGCCTTCTTACTTAATGACTTTCCAGCAGTTGCTCAAGAACGGCCTTTACTCATGCGTGCTATTCCGTCCTCGGGTGAGGAGATTCCTGCCGTGGGCTTAGGTAGCGCGCGCACGTTCAGTGTGGGCGCTTCCGGTGAAGAACGAGCTCCTTTAAAGGAAGTGTTGCGACTATTCCATGAGATGGGGGGACGGTTCTTCGATACCGCTCCCACGTATGGGAGCTCTGAGGGTGTCGCCGGTCAGCTTGTCCAGGAACTTGGCATTCAAGATGACCTGTTCTTTGCCACAAAGATTTCAACAGGCGGTGGCAGACAGGCAGGTATCGATCAGCAGGAAACGTCCCTTCAAGACTGGGGACGTGACATCATCGACTTGAATCAGGTACATAACCTTCGGGATACCGAGATTCATCTAAGGACTATCCGGCAAGCGAAAGAAGAAGGTCGCACACGCTACGTCGGCGTGACGACCTCATTCGGACGACAGTATGAACAGATGGAACAGGTGCTTCGTGCTGAAGAGTTGGATTTTTTGCAGGTCAATTACTCACTTGGGGAACGTGAGGCAGCAGAGCGACTGATACCGCTGGCACAGGACCGAGGCATGGGGGTGATTGTGAATGAGCCCTACAATGTCGGACGACTCTTCGGTGCTGTAAGCGGACGGGATCTACCTGATTGGGCTGCTGAGTTCGATTGTGAAAGCTGGGGACAGTTTTTTCTTAAGTACATCCTGTCTCACCCTGCTGTGACGGTGATTATTCCGGCTACTTCGGATCCGGAGCACCTGATAGACAACATGGGTGCTGGTATGGGGAGATTACCCGATGAGCAGACCCGGACTCGGATGGAAGAGTTCTTCGACGGGTTAAGCTGACTGCGAAGCCAGATGACTCTTTGAGAATACTAGGAACGAGATTGACCCAAAGTGATGGCTACAGAACAAGCGATTGGTGGGAATGCTTTTCAACAGCACGAATAGCCCCTAGTATCGCGAATGATCGGTATCGGTGAAGATGCTCACTTTAGTAGCGTCAATGATGGCCGAATAAGGGTTTGCGGAGCAGATCGATGAAGCGCTCATACTCTCCAGTACTGCTTTTGTCCGCTTTCGCGGTCAGTCTTGCATCATGTGGTGGAGCTGCTCGATCGGCAGCTGATCTGGAGGCACTAGCTGCTCGCAATCGGCAAGGCCATAGCCCTGCTGATGTGCATTTTATGGCCAACATGATCCCTCATCATGCTCAGGCTGTTTTGTTTGCTGGGTGGGCGGAATCACATGAAGCGAGTTCTTCTATACAGATCTTTTGTGCTCGCATGGTTGTTGCTCAACGTGATGAAATAGTGACGATGCGTTCTTGGTTACTTGAACGTGATGAGCCTGCTCCTCCCGCTGAATACAGCCGTATGCGAATGCCAGCTGATACGGATCACCATGCTATGTCTGGTATGCTGACCGAGGCACAACTAAACGAACTTGATAATGCACGTGGTGCCGATTTTGATCGACTTTTCTTGAAATACATGATCACGCACCATGAGGGTGCCTTAGCTATGGTTGACGAGTTGTTCAGTTCCTACGGGGGCGCACAGAACGACTTCATCTTCAAGCTGGCCTCGGATATGTATGCAGATCAGACGACTGAGATTGAGCATATGCAAGTGATACTTGATACGTACGAGCCAGGTCGGTAAGGCTCATGGCTTCTTCTGACTTATTTTATTTCTCTCCTAAACTCCAGGGGATCTGATATGAACAACCAATCCTTCGAACGTCTTCCTGGCATGCGTTGGACCGCACTCGGTTCCGTACTATGTGCAGTCCTGGTATTCGTTACCGCATGTGCCACAGGGATGTCGACGCCCTCTCCTGCCGCGATGATGTCGGCGTTATCCGATCTCCCGCTTACCCCACCAGACCCGGATCCGCGCATCGGGCTTGCTGCCGGTTCGGGTCCGCTCGGATCGGGTGCAGGGGAAGCATCCTGGAACCTCAATCTGGTATCCAATACGCCGCCCCCCGATGAATTTGTTGGAGTCACGAACTCTGATTTGGGGTTCACCGGCGACTACGCGATCCAGGGCAACTACAACGGTTACGTGATCTGGGATATCTCGGATCCGACAGATCCGACCTTGGAAACGTCTTATGTATGTCCAGCATCGCAGAGCGATGTGTCCATCTACAAGAATCTTCTCTTTGTATCCGGTGAAGGGTTGGGTGGTCGTGTTGACTGTGGTACCGGCGGAGTTCCGGACACGGTCAGCCTCGATCGACTTCGTGGCATCCGTATTTTTGATGCGACGGATATTAGGAACCCAGAGTACGTGGCCAACGTTCAGACGTGTCGGGGCTCACATACGCACACTGTTGTAACGGACCCGAACGACACAGAAAACGTCTATATCTACGTTTCAGGATCTTCCAGGGTTCGGTCCCCGAACGAACTTCCGGGTTGCTCAGGAGGTCCGTTGGAGGACGATCCGAATACGGCTTTATTCCGCATCGAGGTTATCCAGATTCCTCTAGCGGCTCCCCAGGACGCACGGATCGTGAGTTCTCCTCGGATATTCAACGACTTAACTGCACCGCCAAGGCATGCCGAGCCAGACCAGGAAGCACGCAGAGCAGCAGCCGGAAGAGGTGGACGTGGTGGACGTAGTGGTGGCCCTCCACGTCAGCGTACTGGGCCGACTCAGTGCCATGATATCACCGTATATCCCGGTATCGGATTCGCAGGTGGTGCCTGTGGAGGCTACGGACTTTTGCTTGATATAAGTGACGTGGCGAACCCTCGCCGGTTGTATGCTGCTGCCGACTCGAATTTCTCATTCTGGCACTCCGCGACGTTCAATAATGATGGGACAAAGGTTCTGTTCACGGACGAGTGGGGAGGAGGAGGACAGCCACGTTGTCGAGCAACGGACAAGTACGAATGGGGTGCGGATGCTATCTTCAGCATCAATGATGGGGAACTGGATTTTCACTCCTACTTCAAGATGCCTGCGGCACAGACGGAACTTGAAAACTGTGTTGCCCACAATGGATCACTGATCCCCATACCCGGTCGAGATGTGATGGTACAAGGCTGGTATCAGGGCGGGATCAATGTCTTCGACTGGACCGATCCTGATAATCCATATGAGATCGCTTTCTTTGATCGCGGACCTACAGACGGTACGCGCAGAGGTAGTGGTGGTTCATGGTCCGTATACTGGTACAACGGATACATGGTCAGTTCTGAGATTGCGCGAGGGCTCGACATTTTTGAGCTAACACCCAGTGCTCATATTTCCCAGAACGAGATTGATGCGGCTAAGACTGTGCGCTTCGAATACTTCAACGCACAGGAGCAACCTAAGATGGTCTGGCCGCCTAGCTTCGCACTCGCTCGCTCATACCTCGATCAACTTGAACGGTCCAGCGGTCTTGATGCTGATAGGATCATGAGTGTACGAAGAGGTTTGGCTGAGGCTGAAGGACTCTCGGGGCAACAACGGAGTGACGCACTGGGCGAGTTGGTATCAGATCTTCGTGGCGCAGTGAGAGGTTCGACTGATCCTCGTAAGGTCAGGATGTTTCTGGGAGCGGTTATGGATTTGGGTGCCACCAGATAGTTATAGCAGCAGAGAACATTGTTTCGGTTATGAGTTAAGGCTTCAGGAGATTACAGAATGCCAAGAACTTTTCATCTACTACTTGTTTCTAGTGCGGTGGCTTTTGCCGCGTGTGGAGATCAGGCTATAGCACCCCAAGCACAACTCAGTGACCAAGATGTTCAGGCTTTGGTGGTTAGGCTTGATGGCACAATGATGGGTTTTCTAGATGATGTTTGGGGTGCAAGCAATGTTAGCCCCTCATCTACTGGGGCCGCTCTGGGTGATGATCCTCGAGTCTGGAACTACTCTTGGTGGAAGACGCGTGATTGCCATACTGCAGGCTCATTCACTGCGGAAGGGACTGGTCAGCGTACTTGGGATGCTGACGCTTTGACGTTTGACGTTGCAAGCAGTGGCACGAAAACGCGTGCTGAATGTGCTCGCCCGGGCGATGAGGTGACGATTACCGTGGACGGGATTGGTGATTGGACACATCAGCGTCACTATCTGGGTGGAGAGGAAGGCCTCTCTACTAAGGGTCGTGAGCCGACTGGAAGTTGGATCACGACGTACGATGGGGCTTTTGATTGGGCGAAGAGTTCCGGTGAGAACGGGAGTTGCACCTATGAGCTGACTTCCACAATCGATACGGAAGCAAATACGAAGACGCTTGTGGGCACGTATTGTGACCGGGTGGTTGACCGTTCAAAAACGTGGCGAAAGGTCGACGACGGTTAGAGGCCGGATTCGCTTTAATCGGCAAGCTCTGGCTACGGTAGGGCGGGGGAGATTGTTGCGCTCTCCCGTCCTCTGACCAGGCGCCCTGTTCTGTATGAAGCCGGTTATCAAAGAGAGATCCGTTCTCCTGTATGATGATCTCTGCGGGTTCTGTGACCGGTTTATCGGTTTCTTGTTACGAAGAGATCGTCAGCAAATTTTTCATTTTGCACCACTTGGTGGGGTGTTTGCTAGCGATCTCTTGAATCGCCATCCACATCTAAAGGCGGTCGATTCTCTTGTTTTGGTCGAGAATAGCGGGCTTGAGGATGAGGTTGTCTGGGTGCAGAGTGAGGCTGTGAGGAGGGTCACGCGACAACTGGGTGGTATGTGGAGAATTGCTGATTTACTGTTAGCCGTTATTCCGAAATCATTACAGGACCTAGGCTACGACATCTTTGCCCGAAACCGTTACCGTTGGTTCGGACGCTATGAAGCGTGCCGGGTTCGGGATTCTTCTATTCTTGATCGATTTTTAGAGTAGAGTGACGCTCTGTTTAGGATAGGACATAAGAAAAGCCTAAACTCAGTAGTTTTTGCAGCTCCATATAAGTTGCGATTCTTGGGTACTTGAAGGCAGAATCAAAGAATGATCCTGAATATTTACAATGTGTACCTGCAAAGGAAGCAGCTGGCTATGTCTATAAACCGAGTATTGCTGGTAACGCTGTTGAGCGCTTCATCGGCTTTGGCCCAGGAGACGAACGATCCGTTTCCAGAGCCGATTTCATCTACAGACGGCGTGATCCAGGTGAATTTTTCTGAATTCGCTTCGGTGCCAGATATAGACGGACAACCTGCCCGCATGATGCTCCTCTCTGATGAACCAGGGACAGGTCGCTTATTCGTCAACGATATGCGTGGCCAGCTTTATAGCATCGATTACGATGGTCAGAGGGTCACACAGTACCTAGATATCGATGATGCGGATTGGGGTGTGGGTGTTCAATCTTCTCGAAATGAGTTGGGCTTCCAGAGCTTTGCATTTCATCCGGAATTCAATCGTTCTGGAACCGATGGCTTCGGTAAGTTTTACACGTGGACAGATAGCAGGAATACGGCACCCGATGCTGATTTTGTCCCTGGTGGTGGAGGTGATACACACGACACCGTTCTTCTTGAATGGACTGCTAGAAATCCTTCGGCGGGAACTTATGATGGAGACGCCCCTCGGGAGTTACTGAGGGTTGAACAGCCCTACGGTAATCACAATGGTGGCCAAATCGGTTTCAATCCGACGGCTTCTTCCGGTGACTCTGACTTTGGTTTGCTTTATGTAGGTATAGCTGACGGTGGTAGTGGTGGTGATCCGCTCAATCTATCTCAGAACCTAAATTCGGCGTTTGGTAAGATTTTTCGCATAGATCCACTGGGCTCTAACAGCATGAATAGGTCCTATGGCATACCTGCTGATAATCCATTCGCTAACGATGGTGATAACAATACGCTTAGTGAGATTTATGCTTCCGGTGTTAGAAATCCACAGCGTTTTGCCTGGGATCCTGATAACGGAAATATGTTTCTTGCAGATATCGGCCAGAATATTGTTGAGGAGATAAGCCTTGTAACTTCTGGTGCCGACCTCGGCTGGAACACGTGGGAGGGTAGTTTCCGATTTATCAGTCGCTCAGCGGTCAGTCTCAGCAACCCGCGTGGTGATGAGGCACTCACCTATCCTGTGGCTGAGTACGGACAAGAGGATCCATTGCTTCAGAGGAGTTCCGCTGCGACCGGTCTTCATGTCTACCGCAGTGACGCAATCCCTGAACTAGCAAACCTCGTATTATTCGGTGATAACCCGAGTGGCGAAGTTTTCTATGTTTCAGCTGATTTGCTTCCAAGTGGTGGACAGCAAGCGATCCGTCGCATCCTGCTCAATGACAGCGGTGATTCAAAGACTCTCTTGCAGGTGATTCAAGAGAAGAACAGAGAGCAGGGAAGGTCTCCTGCTAGTCGGGCGGATTTACGCTTTGGTTCAGGACCTGATGGTCAGGTTTTCCTGCTGAACAAACGCGATGGTGTCATCCGGTTGCTTGTGCCCAGCGCGGGTTCGCAATAGTGGCGGAGCCTCAACTGGTATCGGGGATTGCTTATTGAGTCTTCCTCCGGAAGACATCTTCTCCACAGTGGGTGCGAGTAACTCGGAGTCAGGTCACCCAAATTTCTTCGAATAAACGGACCCAGTTACCACCTATGATCTTTTCTATCCTGGTTCCTGGGTGGCCACGATCAGCTAATCCGTCAGCAATCAATTCCATTCTCTTAGCTGAGTTCAGGTCTTCAACTGTGAATAAGATGTCAGGATCCTCATTCGGCGCAGCGACACCTTCATTAATGCGGCGCGAGACGAACTCGCGATGCCTGGACCAATATTCATCAGACCCATCGATCGGGGTCGTAGAAAGATCGCTGCCGATACCGACGTGGTCTTCGCCGCACACATTTATGGCGTGCTCGATATGGTCGAGCACATCGGATAGCATTGGGACTCTTCCGGGGGTAAGAAATGGCATGAGATAGATACCGATAACCCCTCCGGATTCGGCTAGTGCATGCAGTTCAGCATCATCCTTGGAACGGGGATGACGGGCTACGGAGTTACAGCCACTGTGAGTAATCGCAACCGGGACATTAGATGCTGAGATACCCTGTGCGGTCGTTCTCTGGCCACAGTGACTTAGGTCTACGATCATCCCGAGTTCGTTCATGCGCTCGACAATCGCATGTCCATAGACCGTGAGCCCGCCGTTTGCCGGTTCCAGGCAACCATCACCAGCTAGATTGCGAATATTGTAGGTGAGCTGTGTGACCTTGACGCCCAAATTCAGGAAGGTCTCAATTTCTTCGAGCCCGCCCTCGAAGGGTGTCGTATCCTGAAAACCAAAAACGATACCAAGCTTTCTCTCTTGTTTTGTGGCCAACAACTGATCCACAGTCCGCACTTGAGTAAAGGCTTCCGGATATTGTTCAATGCGGTTCATCCAACCTGCGATTTTTTGGACTGTATCCGTGAAATTGCTTCCGCTGACAGTGAGGTTCACGGCAGTAATGCCAGAGCTGATCGCGTTTGCGATCATTGAATCATTGAGTGGCGGGTTCAGCGGGTAGTTGAAATAACCGGGGCTCGCTAGGAAGTCGACGACGATTACTTGATCGTATTCGGGCCAATCCTTTCCACCCGGTTCCATATCGCTTGTTGAGTTCATCAGATCTTTATAGTCGATTGCTAACGCAGCCGAACTCGCAATGAAGGTTCGGCGATTGATTTCGGGGTTCAAACGAGAGCTAGACAATACTCCTCCCTACTTAAGACCAGATGAAGTAATCCTAAGATTTACCTCGTTTATTCTGGTGCGCCAGCAGACAATCTACTTCTCTGCGATTCACTTGATTCTAGATGCGACCACTTGAGGTCTCCTTGCCGACCCTAGCATTCGGCCACATTTATGCAGAGCAGATGTGAGATGACCCGCGTATAGGATGACCATGAGTCGTTATAGTTTTTTCTTCCTTATCCTAGTTGCCTCGACCCCAGCGGTCTTCGCTCAGGACGCAGAGCAGGTTGGAGATTGGACCGTACGTCAGACCCAGGGAGCTGATCGCTCTAGGGCCGTTAGCATGACCC
>ENA-UPTF01000241-UPTF01000241.1-marine-metagenome-genome-assembly--contig:-NODE-241-length-39642-cov-3.596108_pt1 | contig 39642 bp, 39 predicted proteins | sample MGYA00238166_ERZ767019 | MGnify/ENA primary metagenome ERZ767019 (study PRJEB28930, sample SAMN06266391) | marine metagenome | isolation source: Sea water from 250 m depth | place: Atlantic Ocean | study... | reverse complement strand
TTTCTAAGGACGGAGGTAGAACCACTTACCGCGGTCTGGTGCGAGTCGAAGAAGGCATGGACAACTGTCGCTCACATGTGCAATGTGACGCCCTATTGCTGGATGAAATTAGCCGCTCTGACACCTACCCCTACCAAGAGATCGGCGCCCGCGACGCAGAGATAGGACACGAAGCGACAGTATCTAAAGTCGCAGACGAGCAACTGTTCTACTTGATGAGCCGCGGACTCTCCGAAGAGCAGGCGATGGGGATGGTCGTCAACGGCTTCATCGAGCCCGTAACCAAAACCTTGCCGATGGAATACGCCGTCGAGTGGAGCCGCCTCATCGAACTGCAGATGGAAGGATCCATCGGTTAATCGTGGCGCATGAGTTCTTCGCCCAGAAATAGAAGAAGTGAACAGTCGGAGTAGCCATCCCGACTTTCGCTGGCTACGGTCACAGCGTTGGTGATAACGGAGGTTCCTGTTTGTGCGTACTCCAAAAAACTTCTTCGCACCTCTAGCGCTCGGCGCGCCCGAACCTCTCAAAGAGATTCCATTTCGCCCGTCGCGAATGATTCATTTCTTCGACCCATCAAACGAAAAGATGCGATCGAAAATTGCTGCCATTGCTCCTACGGTCGACGTTTTGCTGGGCAATCTCGAAGACGCAGTAGCCGCGGAGAACAAAGAAGCTGCTCGCGCGGGCCTAGTCGAGGTCGGACAAAGCTGGGAAAGCGAGGACACCCAGCTATGGACTCGCGTGAACAGCCTTGATTCGCCGTGGCTCCTCGACGACCTGATGACTTTGGTCGGTGAGATCGGCGACAAACTCGACGTTGTGATGATCCCAAAAGTCGAAGGAAGCGAAGACATTCATTTCGTCGATCAGTTGCTCGCTCAACTTGAGGCACGCGCAGGCTTAGATCGACCCATCCTTTTACATGCCATCCTTGAAACGGCACAGGGAGTGGCGAACGTTGAAGAGATATGCGGCGCGAGTCCGCGGATGCAAGGCCTGTCACTGGGGCCCGCTGACTTAGCCGCGGACCGTCGTATGAAAACCACGAGGGTAGGTGGAGGCCATCCTGGCTACCTGGTGCGACAAGATCCAGAGGAAGGTCGAGACGACTCCGACCGGACTTCGTATCAACAAGACCTTTGGCACTACACGCTCGCGCGAATGGTCGATGCTTGTGGGACACATGGAATATTGCCTTACTACGGCCCATTCGGAGATATCGCCGACACAATCGCATGCGAGGACCAATTCCGTAACGCGTACCTACTTGGTTGCGTTGGTGCTTGGAGCCTTCATCCGGTTCAAATTGACATTGCGAAGAGAGTGTTCAGCCCCGAACCCTCAGAAGTTTCGTGGGCCATGAGGGTGATCGAAGAGATGGGAGACGGAACTGGGGCAGTAATGATTGACGGAAAAATGCAAGATGACGCCACCGTCAAGCAGTGTCGCGTCGTGGTACACCTTGCGCGTGAACTCGCCGAAAAAGACCCTGATCTCGCTACTGCCTACGGGTTCTGACGCGGCCTCTTCGCACCGTTTGGAATTAGGAGAAGCGGATGAACACTAGTTACCGGCCGAGACGCTCAGTCCTTTACATGCCAGCAGCCAACGAACGCGCCTTGGAAAAAGCAAAAGATATACCAGCGGACGCGTTGATCTTCGATTTAGAAGACGCAGTGTCACCTGAGAGCAAGGAGATAGCTCGTGGCCACGCCTGCGCAGCCGTAGCTTCGGGTGAGTACGGCAACCGCGAATTAACTATTCGTTGCAACGGGCTTGATACACCGTGGGGATCGGACGATATTTTGGCCGCGGCCGCGGTAGCGCCCGCCGCGGTGGTGACACCCAAAGTCAATGGGCCCGAGTATCTCGACGAGGTCTCAGCACTGCTCGACGAGGGTGGAGCTCCCGACTCGACTCGAATTTGGGCGATGGTTGAAACGCCCGTCGGAATATTGGAGGTGGGTCGAATAGCTCAACATGAACGAATGGCTGTCATGGTCATGGGCACCAACGACATGGCTAAAGAACTGCGAGCAACCATCACCCCCGACCGTCAGGCCTTACTTCCGCACCTTGCCAAATGTCTGCTGTCAGCAAGAGCCGCGAACAAAGCCATTCTCGATGGTGTCTACAACGACATTAAGGACGATGCCGGTTTCGCATCGGTGTGTCGCCAAGGCGCGCAAATGGGGTTCGACGGCAAGACCCTTATTCATCCGAATCAAGTCACCCCAACCAACGATATTTTTTCACCAAGTCTGGATGAACTCGATTTTCACCAGCGGGTCATCGAAGAGTTTGAAACTGCCGAAAAAGAAGGTCGCGGAGTACTGACGGTTGACGGCAAAATGATTGAAAATCTGCATGTCGAAGAGGCGCGCCGAGCTTTGGCAGTAGCGGAAGCAATAGCAGCGCTGTAAGTCAGTTATTGGATTGGAACCCGTGTAACGAGCTGTACGAAGCGCGACAATAGCTACATGCCTATGCGGACCAATTGCCGTCACTATGAGACACGCTCGTATGGCAATGGCGAAACTGTCAGAAAATGCAATCTAGATCTCGCTCCGGAAGCCCCGTGGCGATGTCCCGAAAGTTGCCCCGAGTACTCACCTCGAAGGCTTGACGCGGCGTGGGATCACGGATCGTTGGGAGTAAGGGACTTCGCTGAAGAGCCTGACAGCCTGGGCGACGATGACTCCATAGCGGCATTACTTGATGCCGCTGAAGACATCGTGAACGCTGCTGGTCCGGATATCTTGTCAGAATTGGACGCTGAGCAAGGTGGGAAAAAACGCCGCCGGCCTCGAATGAACAAGAAAACCCGGACCAAGAAGCGAAAGAAAGGTCGGAAACGGTGAGCTTCGGCGCCTAGGGCATTTCTCCTATCCGGATAGGTAGAATTACCAGTCGTGACGGCTTCACAAACGCCCCTTTTTCAACCACCCAACGGGGTCGAACTGGTCGGATCTTCATCTTTCCGAGAACGTCGCGCCATGGCCGAAGAGCAAGCTCACGAGGCGGGTCTACCGTCTTTCGAGGAAGAGCTCTGGCGGTATACCCCGATAGCGGACTTAGACGTGTCGAAATACCAACTTGGGGCTCCAGGGGGCTCTTTGTATGCGTCTGGTTTAACTAGTGGTCTCGACGAAGAGGCCGCCGCGGTAATTCACGTCGTTGATGGTCAAGTTGTGTCAATTTCGGTTGACGACGAGGAGTTAACCGTCCACACAGGCGGAGTCGAATTTGAAAATCTGATCGGATCAGTTATGCGAACTGGAGCCGACGTATTTTCTGATTACAACTTGGCCTTTTGTAGCGCACCGATCGTCGTTCACGTGGCTGACCACGCTGTCATTGCAGCTCCGGTGCTGATACGCCAGCACACCACGACTGATGGGTTGGCCTGGTTCCCACGGGTGCTGGTATACGCAGGAGAAAACTCGGAGGCGACGGTCATTGAGCATCAAAGCAGCCCAGACATCGAAGCTCTGGCTTGTCCGGTAACCGAGCTCAGGGTAGGTCAGGCGGCTCGTCTGCGGTATTTGACGGTGCAAGAACATGGGCCTCGTGTTTGGCAGATCGCGACCCAAGTGGCCGAGGTCGACCGAGACGGGCATATTGCTGTGAGTCAGATAGCTCTCGGCGGGGCATACGCCCGCGCGAGGATCGATACCAAAATGATAGGCCAAGGCTCTTCAGGCGACATCAGCGCTGTGTATTTCGGCCGGGCAGATGCGCTGCACGATTTCAGGACGTTTCAGCAACACGACGCACCGCACACCAATTCGAACCTGTTGTTCAAAGGTGTTGTTGACGATCAAAGCAGGGCTATTTACACGGGACTTATCCGGATTGAGGCTGATGCTGCTGACGTAAACGCGTACCAGACCAATCGCACACTCAAGCTTTCCGAGCAAGCCTGGGCCGAGTCAGTACCGAACCTAGAAATCGAGAATAATGACGTCCGGTGTAGTCATGCGTCCGCTGTTGGTCCCATCGATCAAGACCAGCGTTTCTACCTCGAAAGTCGTGGAGTTCCAACAGAAACCGCCGAAGCCCTCGTCGTGAGAGGGTTTTTTGTCGAGGTACTAGATGAGATTCCCAGCGCAAGTGTCCGAAAAGCTGCGAATACCCGTATCGGTCAACTGTTATCCCCGGATCGAAAAGGGGAGTGATGATGGCCTCGGTATGTCGCGTTGACGATCTTGAGCATGGTGAGGCCCAACGTTTCGATATAGAGGGACACCGCATCGCCGTAGTCCGCATTGGTGACGTCTTCCACGCAGTAGCCGATCGGTGCAGTCACGCGAACTATTCGCTTTCCGAGGGAGTGGTCTGGCCCGAAGAATGCGCGATCGAATGCCCGAAACATTTTTCCAAGTTCAATCTGAGCACCGGAACGCCAGACGTTTTCCCAGCTACACAGCCGATCACGGTGTATCAGGTGCGTGTTTCGGGCGACGAAGTAATTGTGGATCTTCCATGACTACGCTTTCGATCGAAAACCTTGGGGTCAAGGTAGGAGATCAACAGATCCTGGATGGCGTGAGTCTCGACGTGGCTTCAGGACAAGTTCATGCTGTTATGGGCCCCAATGGATCAGGAAAGAGCACTCTTTCCAACGTAATCATGGGTAAAGCGGGTTATCAGGTCACTAGTGGTTCGATCACGTTGGACGGCCAGGATCTGTTATCCCTTCCCACCTGGATGCGGGCCCAGGCCGGACTCTTCCTCGCTATGCAATATCCGATTGAGGTCCCGGGCGTATCGGTTCGCGAAACTCTCGAATTAGCGTTACAAGCGCGAGGCATAGAAAACGTTGATGTCGAATCTCGATTACTCCTAGAAGCTGGTCTCATTGGCTTAAGTTCAGAACTTCTTGACAGGCCGATAAATGTTGACCTGTCAGGTGGGGAAAAAAAACGCAATGAGACAGTCCAACTCGCTGTTCTAGACCCCCAAATTGCTGTTTTGGATGAACTCGATAGTGGACTCGATATTGACGCTTTGCGCGCATGCGCCGAACGGATCGAAGCGATGACTGGCGCTGGTCTCGGGGTGCTTTGTATCACCCATTACCATCGGTTACTCAGTTATTTGCCGGCGGACCAAGTTCATATCTTGGTCGATGGACAGATCGTTGATAGGGGTGGACCGGAACTCGCGGAGGAGCTTGAGTCCGACGGATACGCTCGGTTTTCGCATTCAGATGGTGAAGCTGACGGCGTCTCGGTGGCCATAGGTGGTCTTGGAGCCTCGAATGAGGCAGGTGAGCTCGAAGCTGATGATCCCTTCGCTGATCCGCTGGCATGAAGGCCTTTGGTTAATTGATCTCGTAAGTCTCGTTAAACTGATCACATTCCGTCCGGCCTAAGCAGCACTGGGGAGACGCAATATGGAGCGCCACCTGCTTGCGGCTGAAGAACTTGAGCTCTTTTTGAGAGATTTACCCGAATGGAGTGTCGCGGGGGATCTGTTGACGCGGACCTACCAGTTCGCGGATTTTGTCCGCGCGTTTACATTTATGTCAGCCGTCGCGATGCATTGCGAACGCCTTAACCACCACCCCGAATGGTCCAATGTCTATGGGCGAGTGGAAGTTCGCCTCACCACCCATGATCTAGGCGGTGTGACCTCACTTGATACGGCTCTGGCTCGGATCATGGAAGAGCTAGCGGATGGTTAATTTCAGAAGCGTTCTTTTCCGGATATACCGAAGCTGGGTGCTACGTCGGCCGGCGCGACTCACGATAGGAGTACGCGCTCTGGTAGTCGATGACCAAAATCGAATTTGTCTCGTACGACATAGTTATCGCGAGGGGTGGTACTTGCCAGGCGGTGGGGTGAAAACCGGTGAGTCCCTTGTCGGCGCGATGCAGCGGGAATTGTTGGAGGAGACAGGCATCGAACTCCCGGAAACTCCACAAGAAGTTCACGGTGTCTTCTCGTCTTTCAAGGAACACAAAAGCGATCACGTGGTCGTCTTCGTCGTCACCGATTGGTCAGTGGGCTCGTCGGTGTCACCCGAAATCGCTGAAGTGGGGTTTTTCGGCGCGGATGAAGTCCCTCAGGGAACCTCAGCCGCGACAACCAGACGGATTAAAGAACACATGACAGGAGTACCTCCAGGGCACCGATGGTGAAATGTCGCTAAACCTGTAAATCGTCTAATCCGGTGAGCAACGTGTTCCAAGACAACGTTGCGCACTTGATACGGACTGGAAACTTTACTACCCCCTTGAGGGCTTCAAGGTCGCCGAGTTCGAACGTTGCTTCGTGTTCCGAAGGCGCGACTTGGGGGTCGATCGACGTCTCGTGTATTGACATCATTGCCTTGAACCGACGCGTGAGATCGCGCACCTCAGCTACCGATTTTCCCTGAACCGCAGCAGACATCATGGAAGCCGAAGCTTGGCTGATGGAACAACCCTGTCCGATGACCAGTAGTTCGCGAACCACGTTGCTTTGCAACTCAAACGTTAATGAAACTTCGTCCCCGCAAAGGGGGTTGAAGCCCTCGGTTTTGTGAGCAGGAGGACACGCGAGTTCACCGCGATGACGCGGGTTGCGATAATGATCGAGAATGATTTCTTTGTAGAGATCTTCAAGGCCAGGCATATCAATTTCCTCGAACTAGCGAGCGAACAGTTCGCCAGCAGGCTCCAGCGACTCCACCAGAGCGTCGATGTCATCTGTGTCGTTATAAACGTAGAGCGATGCCCGGGCGGTTGCCACCAGCCCCAGTTCCCGCATCAAAGGCTTCGCGCAGTGATGACCGGCGCGAACGCAAATACCTCGTTGGTCCAACACTTGGCTTAAGTCGTGAGGGTGCACGTCTTGGTACTGGATAGAGAGGACACCTCCTCTTTCTGAAGCATTGATGGGCCCGTGGACAGTTACCTCGTCGCCGTAACGTTCGTTGAGAACCCGAAGCGCATAATCGGTCAACTCAATTTCATGCTGACGTACGTTGTTCATATCCAACGATTCAAGAAAATCGACGGCTGCGCCCAACCCGATGATCTCGGCGATCGGAGGTGTTCCTGCCTCAAACTTGTGAGGAAGCTCGTTAGGGGTAAATCCGTCACGTCGCACGTCGAGGATCATCTCGCCGCCTCCGAGGAACGGTGGCATTGCTTCTAAAAGCTCCGATCGACCCCATAAGACGCCAACGCCGGTGGGTCCGCACATTTTGTGGCCGGTGAAGCAAAGAAGATCCGCGCCCAGTTCTTGTACGTCGGTGGGAAGGTGCGGAACGAATTGGCTTCCATCCACCGCTATCAATGCTCCGAGGCTGTGGGCCTGGTCGGCGATTTCACGGACAGGGTTGAGCGTGCCTAAAACGTTGCTCATGGCCGTGATGCTGACCATCTTCACTCCGTCGAGTAGTTGATCGAGTTGCGATAGGTCGAGATGACCGTCGGGAGTAAGAGGTATCCAGCGAAGTTCGAAACCTTTCTCAGCCGCCAGTATTTGCCAAGGAACGATGTTCGCGTGATGTTCCATGTCGCTTATGAGCACGGCATCATTTGGACCAAGGTTCTTGCCGCCCCAAGACCGTGCAATGAGGTTGAACGATTCTGTTGCATTCTTGGTGAACACAATCTCGTTTGGCGAAGGAGCCCCGATAAACCTCGCGACTCGTACTCTTGCTTGCTCCATTGACTCTGTGGCTTGGGCGGCTATTTCGTAGGCGCCTCGGTGAACGTTCGCGTTAATGGTGCGGTAGTAGTTGTTCATGGCCTCAATCACCACGAGTGGTTTTTGAGACGATGCTGCTGAATCCAGATAAACAATTTCATGCCCGTTGATGGTTTGGGACAGCAAAGGGAACTGGCTCTTGAGATCAGGCGGAAGACTCATTCGCCGAACCGTTCGTAGCCGCTACGTTCCAATTCGTCAGCGAGGTCGGGTCCGCCCGACTCCACTATTTGTCCGTTGATGAGAACGTGAACGTGGTCCGGTTGCAACTCGTTCAACAGTCGCTGGTAATGCGTGATTAGAAGAACGCCCATTTCTGGACGGGCTTTTTGAACTTCGCGCACTCCGTTGGCGACAATTCTCAGAGCGTCCACGTCTAAACCGGAATCGGTTTCGTCTAGGACCGCGAATTGAGGCTCAAGGATGGCGAGTTGCAAGATTTCGTTACGTTTTTTTTCTCCCCCCGAAAAACCTTCGTTGAGATAACGATCCATGAATGACGGGTCCATTTCTAGACGCTCCATCCACTCCTGCATCGCGACATATATATCTATAGCGGAGATGTCCTCTCCCGTTCGGGCCGAAGCTGCCTGTCGCAAGAAGTTTCGAACCGACACTCCAGAGATTTCTTGGGGGTATTGGAAAGCTAAAAACATTCCTGCTTTGGCGCGAACGTCTGCGTCCCAATCGGTAATGTCATCTCCTCGTAGACGCACACACCCTGCGACCACCTCGTATTCGGGTGAACCCATCAGTGTTGTTGCCAGAGTTGACTTTCCTGACCCGTTAGGCCCCATGATCGCGTGAACTTCGCCGGGGTCAATCTTGAGATCGACTCCGCGCAGAATGATCGGACCCTCGGTGGCCCGGACCTCAAGTGCCTCAATCTCGAAGAGCGGAGGTGCCATAAGACTGAGTGTATTGGCGGTTCTGTTGAATTAGCACTGTCTCGATAGTGCAAATTCGTGATGGGAATCACCTGGGATCTCGTCGGAGGGCATCAGCCCTGAAAATCGTGGCAAACGTCAAGCCAGAACTGCGTTGTCAGACCGAGAGACTCGACATCTATTCGTTCGTTGTGACCGTGAAAGCGACTCATGAAATCGCTCGCTTTGAGATCGGGGCTAAAAAGTCCGGCTCCGTAAGCGACCGAGCCGAGATTTCTATAGATGCGAGCGTCAGTAAAACCGACGATGAGTTGAGGCGAAAGCCGAGCAGTGGGAAATGGCTGATTGACTGCTTTTTGTATTGTGTCCCACATGGGATTGTCCATCTGACTGATGCTGGCAGCGTCGTTCATGATGAACTCAACCTCCACCCGGTCGGACAAATCTCCCAACGCCTCGTCAAGATGCGCTTGAACCTCCGCCGCCGATTCGCCGGGCAAGGTCCGTATGTCGACGTTGACATCAACTTGATCCGGTATGACGTTTGTTTTCATTCGATGATCAGACTCAGCGACATTCGGCGAAAAGGTGGTGTGAGTGCAACTGTAAAAGTGGCGGGCGACACCCTCGATGGGGTGGGCATCGAGCCAGTCCTCAATGCGATCGGCATCAAGCATAATTGCCTTTGTCTCCTGATCGACGTCGAGAATGTCGACCTGTTGACGCCAGAGCTCATGAAATTGGGCAGGAGGTCTGTACTCAGCTAAGCGTTGCACCACCGCAGCCGCTGTAACCAAAGCATTATCTGATTTGAACGGCGCTGACCCATGTCCTGGGGTTCCTGTGATCCGAATTTTCCGCCAAGCGACTCCCTTTTCGCCGACGTTGATTCCGATGTACGGGTTGTCACTGGGTCCGGTATGAAGCCCACCGTTTTCAGTCAAGACGTAATCCGCCATGATGGCTTCAGGGTGGTGATCGGCCATCCATTGGGCGCCGTGCTGGGAACCTGACTCCTCGTCCGCAACTGCGAAATAGACCAGATCTCCGGATGGACGAAAGCCGCTATCGGCGATATGACGAAAAGCTACGGCCTGAGACGACGTTAGGTTCAGCATGTCGACTGCACCCCGACCCCACACTTCGCCGTCAACGAGTTCGCCGCCAAATGGGTCGCGGGTCCATCCGCTGGGGTTCACGGGAACAACATCTGTGTGACCCATCAAGCACAAGCTTGGTGAGGTTGCGTCGGTGCCCGCAATGCGAGCAACCAACGATTTTCGGCCTGGAGTCGGTTCGAAGGTTTCGATGTCGACACCCGGCCCCTCAAGAAAACTCTCTAATACGTCGCTATTGAGAACCTCGTTACCCGACGTCGCCGTGCCATCGTTCACGCAAGCATTTCTGATTAAGGTTTGGAGCAGGTCGACGGTTTTGTGGGTTCGACCGTCTCTTTCGGTAGCCATAACAGGAGCGTAGATCGGACGGGGTGCAACTGCCTTCAGAACCCGCAACGAATCGGAATCAAAGTTTTGTTTCGAATGCCGGGCGATGAGCAATGTGATGGAATACAGAAGTGACAAATGAGGTGCTCTGCGACCTGACAGCAATAGAAATGCGGAGCTTGCTTAGTGCCGGAGACTTAAGCGCCCGGGAGCTATTGGACGCCCATTTAACACGCATAGAGAGAATTAACCCACGAGTTAACGCAATAGTGACGCTGGTTCCAGACCTTGCAGCCGAGCGCGCTCTCCAAGCAGATGAAGCGTTCGCTAGGGGAGAATCATTGGGGGTGCTTCATGGGCTGCCGGTAGTCCACAAAGATCTTGCAGATACAGCCGGCGTTCGAACGACGTTGGGTTCACCCATATTCAAAGATCGTGTTCCCGAACATGATGATCTCATCGTTGAACGTCAACGAGAAGCGGGAGCCGTCATGGTTGGTAAGACCAACGTTCCCGAATTCGGTGCTGGCTCCCAAACCTTTAACCCAGTTTTCGGGGTGACTTCGAACCCCTATGACACGTCAGTCACCTGCGGCGGAAGCAGCGGCGGAGCCGCGGTTGCGCTTGCTTCGCGCATGATTCCGCTAGCGGATGGATCTGACCTCGGGGGCTCGTTACGCAACCCCGCCTCTTTCTGCAATGTTGTCGGTTTTCGTCCTTCCGGCGGACGAGTACCCACCGTGCCCAATACCCAACTGTGGATTCCGATGGCGACGACAGGGCCGATGGCTCGAACGGTGAGCGACATCGCATTGTTCATGCAGGCCATAGCTGGGCCTCATCCGCTTGCACCAAGTTCAAATGTTGAAGCACCGGAGATTTTCGCGGGGTCGCTGGAAAAAGATTTTCGAGGCGTAAAGGTGGCTTGGTCGCCTGATCTCGGCGGATTGCCGATAGACGCGGCGATACGAACAGCGCTCGCGTCCGTGCCTGATGAGCTATCAGATTTGGGCTGCGAAGTCGTCGAGACATGGCCTGACCTATCAGATGCCCCCGAAATATTCCAGACGCTTCGAGCGTGGATGTTCGCACACCGTTACGGGCCATTACTCGAGAATCACCGGGAGCAGCTGAAAGAGACGGTCATATGGAATGCCGAAAAAGGTCTTTCCATGTCGATGAGAGATCACGCCGAAGCCTGCTCGAAACAATCAACAATGTTTGCTCGACTTCAGCACTTCATGGGCGACATTGAGTTTTTGGCGTGCCCGGTTACCCAGGTACCACCATTTTCCAAGGACATTGAATACATCCAAGAAATCGAGGGAGTCAGGTTAGATACTTATATCGATTGGATGAGATCATGTAGCGACATCACCACCACCACTCACCCTGCTATCTCGGTGCCAGCGGCCTTTACAGCGGACGGATTGCCCGTTGGGCTCCAATTGGTTGGCAGAAGTCGCGAGGACCGTTCGGTGTTGGAACTCGCGCATGCCTATGAACAAGTCACGAGAACTGCTGAACGCCGCCCTCAGGTGCTGGATAGTTGAACGGCGTTCAGCCGAGAGTTCTGCTGCGCCGTCGATGCCTCAGATGCGTTCAAAGTATCGTCGGTGCTCCCAGTCGGTGACAGCGGAGTCGAAAGCGGCAGCCTCATTTCGCCAGAAGTGGCTGTAGTGGTCAACGACGTCGTTTCCAAATGCCTCCCTAGCAAAAACGCTGCTTTCGAAATTATTGACAGCTTTACTAAGGGTGCTGGGTAGCACAGAGGGGACGGATTGGTATGCGTCGCCCTTTAGAGGAGCCGGTGCTGTGATCTCTGACTGGATGCCGTCAATGCCAGCGGCGATTGCCGCGGCGTACCCGAGATAAGGATTGACATCGGCGCCAGGGACTCGGCACTCGATCCGAAGTGATGGGCCTTCTCCAACGATTCTGAACCCGGCCGTTCGATTGTCCGGAGACCAAGCGCCGCTCGTTGGCGCCCACGACTGTGATTTGTACCGCTTGTAGGAGTTCACTGTGGGGGCGAAGCAGGGCATTAATTCTTCGAGGTGAGCGAGCCAACCCCCTAGAAAATTGAGGAACGTGTCGGACACTTGCAGACCCGCCACTTCGGTGTTGCCAGCAAACACATTGATTTTGTGTTCTGTCGACCAAAGGCTCAGGTGCATGTGAGCACTCGATCCCGCTTCGCCGTCGTGGGGTTTAGCCATAAAGGTCGCCGAAGCACCGTGTTGATCGGCAACCTCTTTCACGCACTGCTTGAGTAAAACGTGGCGGTCAGCCATTTCGAGCGCATCGCACCATTTGATATTGAGTTCGTGTTGGCCTCGACCAAATTCGCCCTTTGTCGATTCCACAGGTACCGCCATCGCTTTGAGATGACGCCTGAAGGCACCGTTGAGGTCTTCAGTTCGAGCTCCCTGTAAGAGGTGATAATCCTCCACGTACCAACCAGCGGGCTCAAGATTCCGATAATCCGCGGTGACGGCGTCATGGTATGAGGTTCGGTAGAGAAAATATTCGAGCTCGGATGCAGCCTTAGCTTCTAGACCAAGGTTGCGGAGCCGTTGAATCTGTTTGCGAAGAATCGAACGAGGTCCGACCGAAATAGGGGTTTCATCGTGGGTGACCAAATCACAGAGGACTAACGCGGTGCGGTCGAGCCACGGCACAGGCCTCAAGGTGTTCATATCCGGTGTGAGGTGAAGGTCGCCATAGCCGAGGTCCCAATTTGAAAAGTCGTACCCCTCAACCGGTTCCATCTCCATATCTACCGTTAAGAGGTAGTCGCATGCGTGAGTTCCCGACGGATCTTCTAAAAAGAATTCTGTGTCAAGACGTTTTCCCATCAGGCGCCCGTAATGATCGGTGAACGCCAGAATGATTGTGTCGACGAGACCAGCTTCGGTTGCCACGGTCAGTTGATTCTGACTCCAGGGTTCTGCCATGCCGCAACCGTAGTAGGAGGCTGGCGGGCCAGGTCTCGTGACCATGAGGTGGCATTGAAATCCTGGCGCTAGTGTTCCGATGCGATGACCGACCTAGCCATCAAAACGAGCGGACTAGTGCGCGAGTTCGGAAGCAACCGTGCAGTCGACGGGGTTGACCTAGCAGTACCTCGAGGAGAGATTTACGGCTTCCTAGGTCCGAATGGCGCGGGTAAATCAACAACGGTCCGCGTTCTGTGTACCTTGCTCGCTCCAACCGCAGGATCGGCGACTGTGGCAGGCCACGATGTCGTGAAGCAGGCTGGCGAGGTGCGGATTCGTATCGGGTTAGCGCTTCAGGAAGCAGCGTTAGATGACAAACAGAGCGGACGAGAAATTCTTGACCTCCAAGCACGCCTCTACGGTCTGGAAACGGCAACTCGGCGAGAACGGGTCCAACGGGCCATCGAATTAGCTGACTTAGGAGACGCGATTAATGACTGGGTTCGAACATATAGCGGGGGAATGAAACGACGCTTGGATGTAGCTGCCAGCCTCATCCACGATCCCGAGATTTTATTCCTCGATGAACCGACGACCGGACTGGACCCGGTGAGCAGAGTCCGAGTTTGGGAAGAGGTGCGACGTTTAAACGAGACTCACGGCGTAACCGTTTTCTTGACTACCCAATATTTAGAAGAAGCGGATGCGTTAGCACACCGTGTCGGCATTATCGACGAGGGCCAAATTATTGAAGAGGGGACCCCGGCAGATCTAAAACGAACTGTGGGCGCCGATGTGATTGTCGTAGAACTTCTCGATGAACTTGAACGCGCTGCCGAAATTGTTAGGGCAATGCCAAGAGTTGACGAGGTGACCACTGGAAGTCGGGGACTCACGATCTCCACCGCAAACGGAGCAGCTTTGGTGGGCGACGTCGCCGTTGCGCTCAGTGCGGGTGACATAGTGACCCAATCGCTGACTGTACGAACACCGTCTCTCGACGACGTCTTTCTTCGTGCGACAGGCCACCGATTGTCGAACGAAGTAGATCAATGACGTCGCCTCGAGAACCGATAGCACAACGAAGCGGATTTCTTTCTGATGTCGGAACCGTGGCGCGTCGAGCCGTTCGCAGCTTGTCAAGAGAACCTGAGTTCCTTGGCCCGGCCCTAGCAATTCCTATTTTTTTCTTTGTTGTCAACATTGGCGCGTTAGAGGCCTTCGTGGAACGGCAACCAGGGATCGACTACCGAGCCTTTCAATTACCAGTAGCCATTGTCTTTGCGGTTACAGGGATTTCGCGAGCGAACATGCTCGTAATCGATATCCAAACTGGATATCTCGACCGGATGTTGGTCACCCCGATCCGGCGGGTCTCGCTCCTACTGGGGCTGATGATTGCGGACATCGTCCTAGCGTTGGCCTTGGCGACGGTTGTGCTGTTGCTGGGATTCGCTGTGGGCGTCGGCTTCGGTACCGGTGTCGCGGGTCTCGCGGTTTTTGTAACTCTGGCGATGGCGTGGAGTTTGGCCTTCACCGGATTCCCGTACACGGTTGCTCTGCGCACGGGTAATCCAGCAGCGGTCAATTCAGCATTCCTAATATTTTTTCCTTTCGCGTTCTTGACTCCAAGCATGCTCCCGCGAGACCTGATGAGCGGATGGCTTAAAACAGTGGCCGCCTGGAACCCCGTCACCTACCTGCTTGAAGGCATGCGATCGGTGTTGTCGCAAGGATGGGATGTAGGGATGCTCGCCAAGGCCGTAGCCGCGATTCTGGGCCTGGCAGTTGTGACGTTCACAATGGCTTTCCGGTCGCTGGGGCGACGCGTGGCGACCGGGTAGTGCTTACCAGCCGCGATCTACCCACTCTTGAAGCTGTGGGGACTCGTTACCAATTGTCGTGTCGTCTCCGTGACCTGGTAGGACGACCGTGTCGGGGGAAAACCGCGAAAACATCCTGTCCTCGATGCTTTGAATGATGGTTTGGAAGTCTCCACCTTCGAAGTTGGTAGCGCCGGGTCCTCCGGGGAAAAGAGTGTCGCCCGAAAACAGCAGCGGGGTGTCTTCCACATGAAAACTCATCGAACCTGGAGTGTGGCCTGGGTTATGGATGGTTCGAATCCTAAGTCGCCCAACTTCGATGACGGAATCGTCTTCGAGGATGAAGTCGTAGCTAGGAAGCATGGTCGCGTCTTCAGTTGCCACACCCACTTCGTAGCCAGCATCCCTAATCGCAGGAACTGCTTGGATATGGTCCCAATGACCATGGGTTTCCACGACCGTTCTAACGCCCAAGCTTTGACACAATTCGAGAAGCTGCTCATGTTCGTTCGCCGCATCGATCAATAAGGCATCGCCGGTCTCGGTGCACCGGACGGTGAAGACGTTGTTTTCGTAGGGGCCGACGACAACCTTGTGTACTTCGACGCCGGTGCCCTTCCAATGGAGAGTCATAGCCGAAGTCTAAGGCCTTCGAGGATGGCTGGCGGTGAGGGCGATTAACGCTGGCTGGCGGAGCTAGCTATGCGTCGCGCTGCAACGAACGCAAAAGTCCGATGACGAAGGGTTCGAGTTGTGAGGGTTCGCTGGCGACCTCAGGAAACGCTACGCGACTCAAGCGCTGTCCTTCTTGGGTCGAAACTTCGAAGGTCATTCCATATCGATCTACTGCGACCATGCGCGCGGCCAAAGCACTTGGAGCCTCCCCGAGTTCTTGCACGAACACCAGATTCGCGTCGGCGTGATCATCGTTCATGTGCTCAATAGCGTCCGCGGCATTGAGTGAGAATGGGTCTGCTTCGGCATCGGAGTAGGAAACGCCATCCATCCAGCTCATGTGCCCAAATCCTCCAACGAACCGGCAACGTTCCACGACAAGTTTCCAATAGTTGAAATCGTTGAATTCTGCATAGCCGGCCGCATAGGGGTGTTTGGATAAGTACAGGTCGCCTACCGCCTTGGGTTCGTTTAGAAGCTCCATCTTGCCAACCAAAGTGAGTCGAGCTCCGTTGAGCGGGTCTTCTTGGATTGAACCAGCGGTATCCACCAGAAAACTTGCTCGATTATCAAGTCGCGCGTTTTGGGTATGTTCGGCGAGATCGGAAATGAGAACCACGGGTTCGCCGCGCTCGTTAACGACACACGACACGAGACTCCCGTAGGGGTAACCGTCCGCAGTAAGTGTCGACAGCACGCCCTTATTGCTTGACTCCATCAAACTTCGAGACAACTCAGCGTCGTTGGGGAAAGAATTTGTTTGGCCTAAAGGTTTCGGTGCTCCACCGCCTCCGTGGTCGACGTCCGCGTTTTGGCTCATAATGTGGTTCCTCTTAGTCGTCAGGGCATTTGCTGAAAGCAGGCTTGCACTTGCACGTCTGTTGCCCCTTAGCTAGACGCGACGCGTGCTTACTCGGATCAGATTAGTGACCCGTTGTAGTTAAATTCGCCTCACGCTATTGGAGGATTTCGTCTGGGCACGGAGCTGGTTCCTCCGGATAGGCCTCCATAGGAAGATGCTGTCGCCTAAACCTGTGCCTCCATGAAAGAGACCACAGTGCCTGGGAGCTGCTCCAACAACATTTAATTGACCACGGAAATTATCGCGATTGGGTCCAGACTCAACTTTGAGTGATATTTGAGGTCTTGTATCCGCGACGATTTAGCCACCATCGAGTCGGAACCGTCAGTCCAGGCTTTCGCTCGAGACGACCTCGAAGTCCAAACTCAGGGCAGCCGGTATTTGGTGACTATCAAATGTGAGATAGGTCAGTGGTCGAGGAAGTCTGTCCGCTGCCGCCAAATGAAGAGCGTCCACTATCTGCAATTGGAAATTTGCTCCGATCTCAACAGCGCGCGCTAAGCAACGCTCGTCCAACGGAACGACAGCGATACGATCCCAATCCTCACGAAAAGTGGACCACAGCTCTTGTTGCTCGACCGATCCGGTAGCCACTCGATGCAAGCTGAGTTGAACTTCAGTGCGAGCCAAAGCGGACGCGCACCATGTGGGGTCTTGTGCCAGGTGTTCGTTCACAAGATCGTGGCCAGGCTCATAGAGATAGCGTTTTAAAAGAGCTGAGGTATCCAGAGCGACAGCCATCAACGTCCCCTGATTTCGCGCAATGCTCTGTCACTGGACAGCCCGGCTGGTAGCTCAACGGCCATTTCTTCGATTTTTCGGTCGGACTTTCTTGGGGCGATTACCAAGCCCGTGGAAATAAGGGCTTCAATCGAATAAGGGTGACCAGCCGATCCGACGGGTCCCAGTTGTGCGACTATCTGCCCGTCGAGTGTCACGAAAATGGTGTGGCCCATCGCTGCGGCACGCAGGTGCCTCGCGAGACTTGCCCGCAATTCTCGAGTACCTACGTAAGTGGTTGAGTCAGGGTTCATTTGATGGTGGACGCCAGCGTCCAAATAGATGTGTACGCAAGTGTACCTAATCTGGTTGGCGCGTTGGCCTGACAGCGGCTAAAACGTTCCCTCACAAGTCTCTACGAAGAGGTAACCACCGTGAACTTTGCCTTCACCGAGGAACAAGAAGAACTTCGCAGCTTTATTAGGTCGTTTTTGGAAGAGAAATCGGCCGAAGCGACGGTTCGCGAACTCATGGACACAGAAGACGGATACGACCCTGCTGTCTGGAGTCAAATGGCTGAGCAACTGGGATTGCAAAGCATGATCATCCCGGAGGAGTACGGCGGTCAAGGCTTCGGCTACGTCGAGTTGGGAATTGCCCTCGAAGAGATGGGTCGCAGCCTTCTCTGCGCCCCCTTCTTCAGCACGGTCGTTCTTGCAGGTAACGCCATCATGCACTCCGGCAATGAAGACGCGAAGGCAGCTCTGTTGCCGGGAATCGCCGATGGCAGCACCATCGCGACCTTGGCTTTAGCGGAAGCGAACGGTAGATGGGACGCCGAAGGGGTTACCGTCGAAGCGACTGGTACTGGCGACGGAGCGAGTATCACTGGCGAAAAGATGTTCGTCACGGACGGTGGAACCGCAACCCTTTTCGTTGTTGCCGCTCGCGCCGACGGAGGCATCCACCTATACACCGTCGATGGAGATGCGACTGGTCTCAGCCGCGAGAACCTCTCGACTATGGATCAGACGCGGAAACAGGCCAGAATCACGTTCGATGGAACTCCTGCCAGCCACTTGTGTGACACCAACGACTTCGCGTACATCTCCGAAATCCTCGATTTGGCAGCAGTGGCCCTCGCGAATGAGCAGGTAGGAGGAGCACAATTTGTCATGGATATGGCGGTCCAATACGCCAAGGATCGAGTCCAATTTGGACGACCTATTGGGTCATTCCAGGCAATAAAGCACAAGTGTGCCGACATGCTTCTCGAAGTTGAATCAGCTAAGTCAGCTGCCTATTACGGGGCATGGTGCGCCTCAGAGATGAATGACGAACTTCCTTCAGTGGCGTCGTTAGCTAAGGCCTATTGCTCGGAGGCTTACTTCCATTGCGCGGCTGAAAACATTCAAATCCACGGTGGAATCGGCTTCACATGGGAGCATCCAGCACATCTATATTTTAAACGAGCAAAAAGTTCTGAACTCATTTTTGGTGACCCCGCGTACCACCGGGAATTGCTCGCCCAAAGAATTGGTCTGTAGCGTTCCCTTCCGAATCTGAAGGCACATTCGAAATCAAATGCTTGCGCTTGTCATCGCCGCTTCATTGATAATCGGGTTTATCGTTGCAGCCGGCATGATTGGGAAAGAGTCGCGTCGACTCAGCCTTCAGCCACGCCAACCTGTATGGCGATTAGAAGAAGCAGCGGCATTCGTCGAAGGAGAATTGCCGTTCGACGTTGCCGCAAACATCGATGATGGCACCATGAAACAGCTCCTTCGCATTCATCTCAACCAACTCCAGTTCACATCCGACCCTGGAGAGGGAGGCCAGATCGCAGAAGAAGCGACGTCTATCCAAAATGTGTACCGCGATGCTCGGTCACAAGGCGTAGAAGTAGCGCGGCCGATGGTCGACGCCGTGGTCAAGGCGCATCTTCGATATCTCGAAGTCATTGGGGCGCTCGGCGCGGCACCAGGCACGGAGTGAGGCAAGATGGTTGGCATGGAACCGCCCAAAGAACTAGAAGGTCTTCGTTTCGTGGGTGATAAGCGAATTCAGCGGGTGCATGATCTCGACTCGTGCACCCATGAAGACGCGATAGAAGAAATCTGCACCTCTAGGAATTATGCGACGTTCGGCCCCGACGAGCTTCGAGAGGCGCGAAACCGGGGATACAAACCGGCGTCGTGCTGCCCCTGAATGCTGGTGGTCTGAGCGTTGCCGGTCACGATTGCAGAAACCACCATCGAAGGTGAGCCCCAACTTGAGGCTTTTTTGGTTCGGCCCGACCGCGCGGTGAGTGACGCGCCAGCGATGGTCTTGTGCCATGGATTCCCTTCGGTACAGCGACCGGGGATTCCCAGCCGGTCCTACGAGCAGTTCGCCGAGCGGGTCGCGGAAGAACACGGGTGGGCTGTCCTTGCGGTGAGTCTGCGTGGATGTGGACAGTCAGCCGGCCAATTCTCAATGGTTGGCTGGCTTGAAGATGTTGAGAGATCGGTTCGACGTTTGCGCGAAGAAGGGTCACGACGGATATGGCTAGTGGGGTCAACGACGGGAGGTTCGTTAGCGATCATGGCCGCCTCACGAGACCCACAAATTTGCGGTGTCGCCGCGATGGCTCCCCGCGCCGACTTCGATGATTGGGCTACGGATCCGCGCCGCTTTCTCGAACATTGTCGAAATGTTGGAGTCGTCGATCTTGATGACTACCCAGCTTCCTTGAACCAATGGGCTAAGGAACTCCGGCAACATCGTGCGATTGACGCAGTCCACCAACTCGGGTCTCGGCCGTTTCTGATCTTGCACGGGATGAACGATCGCCAAGTCCCGTTCGACGATGCGCGACAACTAGCCGAGCAGCACCCTTCACCTGAACTGCGACTTGTATCGGGGGCTGATCATAGAATTCGCCATGACCCTCGTGCCGTGGCGGTCCTCATGGGGTGGCTTGAACGCCAAGGTGTTGAAACTCACAATTAGCCAACGGCTTCTGTCGAGTGTCGATCATTGTTGAAACGGTTTGCATTAGCTGCGCTTTGCAGTAGTTCTTTGAGCTCGTAGCTTCGCTAACGCTTCGGGAGAGTCAAGATCAGCCACGGAATGAAACCCGCGCTTCGCATAATGACCGCTTGCTTGCTTCCAGCCCCGCGGAGTGACCCCAAAACGTTTGGCCAGCACAGCGATGAAAATCTTGACCTTCTTATCACCGAAACCCGGGACCCTCAATAACCGCTGTTGCAACGATGCCGCGTCGGCAATGTCACTCCAAATGGCCGAAGGGTTTCCGTCGTAGTGATCAGTTAAGTAAGTGCACATCTGTTGGGTTCGCTGTGCCATTGACTTAGGAAAACGATGCAGTGCTGGCTTCTGAGCAAAAATTTCGATCAATCGCTCCTCAGACATCTCCGCCAAAAGAGTTGTCTCTAAACGTTGACCGAGTCGTTGCTGCAGCCGAAATGGAGAAAGAAAGGCGCGCTCGATAGGAAATTGTTGATCAAGGAGCATCCCAATCAGCAAAGCCAAAGGATCTTCATTTAGTAAAGCGTCAGCGTCCTCGTCGCCCGTGACACAGAGGGGAGATGGCATCACCATTTTGCTCTCAATAGGTGTCGGTCGACCAAGGATCAATAATGTCGGTGACAATTCCGTAACGCTTGATCGCATCACTCACCACCGAAGTTTCGCAGTGGCCTAGCGCAACCAGGCGAGCTAATACGCAAACGACGACATGCTCCGCCGTCACCTCGAAATGTTCTCGCAGACGGGCCCTGGTGTCGCTTCGACCGAATCCGTCCGTACCCAAGGACGCGTAGTCACGCCCCACCCATCGAGAAATCTGGTCGGGAACCGACCTCATGAAGTCGGTAACCGCCACCACGGGACCGTCTGCTCCGTCAAGTTGTCGCGTAACAAATGGGACGCGGAGAGGACCCGCCGGGTGTAACAAATTATGGCGCTCAGCCGACAGGGCCTCGTCCCGGAGCGCTTTGAAAGAAGTAGCGCTCCATAAATCTGCGCCGATGTCATGATTTTCGGCCAAAAGCTTGGCGGCTGATCTGGCCGCGGACTGCGCCGGTCCCGAAAAAATGATTGTCGCGCTAAGAGGATGACCCGAGGGAGCATCTGCGAATTGGTACAGACCGTTCAGCAGGGCCTCGCGATCAAGGTCCGATGGAGCTTCAGGCTGCGGATAGTTTTCGTTGTACACGGCGAGGTAATAGAAAATGTCCTCGTTGTTGACGAACATTCGTTTCAAACCGTCGTCAACAATCACTCCTAATTCGTATGCGAACGCGGGGTCGTAGGCCTGACACGGCGGTACCGCAGAAGCGAGCAATAGCGAATGGCCGTCTTGGTGTTGGAGACCTTCTCCCATCAAGGTTGTACGCCCTGAAGTCGCTCCGATCAAAAAGCCGCGGCCTCTCATATCCGCTAACGACCAAATTGCGTCTCCGACTCGTTGAAAGCCGAACATCGAATAAAAGGTGTAGAAGGGGACCATCGGTATTCCGCGGGTGGCATAAGACGTCGCAGCGGCAGTGAAACTTGCTAAAGCGCCTGCTTCGGTAATTCCTTCCTCAATTAATTGTCCGTCTTGACGTTCGCTGTAAGACAGAAGAAGGTCGTGATCGACTGGCTCGTACAGTTGACCTTGGCTCGCATAAATACCGATCTCTCGGAAAAGCGAATCCATTCCGAAGGTGCGGCCCTCGTCGGGGATGATCGGCACCACCCGCTCACCGAAGCCGTCTTCTCGGGTCAAAGCTCGAAGCAGTCGGGTAAAGGCCATCGTCGTTGAAACGTCCTGATCCCCGGAACCCGCGCCCATTTCATCGAACGGTTTCCGACTCGGAAGTGGTAGCGGCTTCCTTCGCCAAGAGCTATCGCGGGCAGGCAGCGGCCCTCCTAGTTCTAGGCGTCGTGCAAGCAAGTACGTGAGCTCATCGGATCCCTCTTTGGGCCGGTAGTAAGGAGGATGATCCGCATCGAAATCTTCAGGGATTTCCGATTCGAGATGCAATCTCGTGCGGATTATGGACAACTGCTCACGCGACAGCTTCTTAATCTGATGGGTGGCGTTTCTGGCTTCAAGATCCGGGCCAAGGGTCCAACCTTTAATTGTTTTGGTGAGAATGACTGTAGGACTGCCCTCATGTTCGACCGCTGCCCGGTACGCGGCGTACAGCTTCTTGTAATCGTGGCCACCTCTAGGTAGCTGTTCGAGGTCTTCGTCGGAAAAATCCTCCACCATTTGCCGCAACCGGGGATCAGGTCCAAAGAAATGTTCTCGGATGTATGCGCCGCTCTCAACCGAATAACGCTGGTATTCACCGTCCACCGTTTCGAGCATCTTGTTCGCCAACACTCCGTCAACGTCTCGAGCGAGAAGCTCATCCCAACGACCTCCCCAGATGACCTTGATGACGTTCCAACCCGAACCTCGAAATTTGGCCTCCAGTTCTTGAATGATCTTCCCATTTCCCCGAACTGGCCCATCTAGACGCTGAAGATTGCAATTGACCACAAAAATCAAGTTGTCGAGTCGCTCGCGAGCGGCAACATGTAAAGCTCCTAGCGTCTCTGGTTCGTCGGTTTCGCCGTCACCAACGAACGCCCAAACCTTGGATTCAGACGTGTCATCAATACGTCGATGATGAAGGTAACGGTTAAAACGTGCCTGGTAGATCGCGGAGATGGGGCCCAAGCCCATTGACACTGTCGGATACTCCCAGAACGTTGGCATAAGCCTGGGGTGGGGATATGACGACAGCCCCGATCTTCCAATCTCACGTCGGAAATGATCAAGATCGTCATCATCCAACCGGCCATCAAGATAAGCCCTCGCGTAAATGCCCGGCGCTGCATGCCCTTGAATGTAGATATGGTCGCCCGGCTTCCCATCGTCCTTACCGCGCCAAAAATGGTTGAAACCGACGTCATACAGAGCGGCCGAACTGGCGAAGGTACTCAGATGGCCTCCTATTCCATCGGCCCAGGTATTTGCGTGAGTCACCATTGCTACGGCATTCCACCGAATGAACGCACGAAGCCGCCTCTCGATGTATTCATCGCCCGGAAACCACGGCTCGTCATCTGGTGCGATTGTGTTGATATAGGGAGATGACACGGTGGCGGGGAAATCAACCTGCAGCTGGCGCGCCGCGGTCATCAGGCGTCTAATAAGAAATCGCGCCCGATTTTTTCCGCGTTCTTCGACTACCGCCGCGAAGGATTGCACCCACTCATCAGTCTCTTCAGGATCAACGTCGGGCGTCTGCTCGTGGAAACCATCGAACAACATGCATCTATCCTCGCACTCAGCGGGCATGCTTTGTACGAAGAGCATGTTTTCGATACTGCAGTGAGCTAGGAAGTACAGCAATGGTGACCGACGTATTCACTGATGGAGCGTGCCTGGGCAACCCGGGCCCCGGAGGCTGGGCGTTTGTCGTGGACGAGGGGCTGTGGTCATCGGGATTCGAAGCCCACACCACCAACCAACGAATGGAGCTCACCGCGGCGAGCGCTGCTGTACAGGCCTTGGAAGGTCCATTGCGTGTACACAGCGACTCGACATATGTGGTCAATTGCTTCCTACAAGAGTGGTGGAAAGGATGGCTCAAAAAGGACTGGAAGAACTCGAAAAAAGAGCCAGTCAAAAATCGCGACCTGTGGGAGCCATTCATCGAGCTGGTCAATGCACGAGGAGACGTCGAATTTGTCTGGGTGAAGGGGCACTCGGGCCACCGCCTGAACGATGCCGCTGATCTACTCGCCACCACCGCGGCAGCCCACCAAGAAAGTCAATCAGGGGGTATTTTCACCGATGCGATAGTCAGAGGGCTTGAAGGCGATATGCCTGCATCTGCTTCAGCTAGTCATATAGCGTCGAGCGACAACGTTCACACAGTAGCGATCTTTGGTCATCGACCCCCCGAACTCGGGGGGTACGGCGAAAACTCGACCACCATGTTTGTTCGTCGTCGTCTTATCGAACTGTTGCGGGCCAAACTAGAAATGCACCCTGACATTCAGGTGATGACAGGCCTGGGACTCGGAGCCGAGATGCTTGCCGCGGAAGCCGCGGCCGCGGCTGCGGTGCCCTACATAGCGGTCATTGCGTTCGAAGGTATGGAGCGACGATGGCCCGACGCAACCCAAAAACGCTATACCGAGTTACTCGAAGGAGCGCGTTCAATCATCACGGTCGAATCCAAAGTGCCAAAAAGCAGCGCGGATTTTGCGAAGGCGATGGGCCGACGCGACGACGCCATATTGAAACACGCTAATGAGGCTGTGATCGTTCGAAACGAAGATGATCGCACCCTCGGTGAACTGCAACGAAAACTCGAAAAAACCCTGGAAGACGACGTCTGGATCATCAATCCAGAGTGAGTGCTCCAGAAATCACTTAGTAACCCGTCCACGAACAAAACCCAAATCGTGGGCCGTAACCACGCAAAGCACCTTACGGTCGTCGTCCCATGATCGTTCACTTGGGGCGTACCCGGTTATGGCTACGTGCACCGGATCAAACACGTGGCCGGTTGCACCACGAAAGCGGTCAACGCATCCGCTCTCCGCCACCCGCGCAACGGCTCTGCCCCCGGGCCACTCGGTGTTCGCCAACTCAAAAATCGCGAAGACTTCCGCATTGTGATCGACCTCGCACGGTACGGCATCAACGGTCTCGATTTCATCGGCACCCAGGATGAAGCAATCTCCCGCCAGGAGTCGAAGCACACCGACGTCTCCGCCAATAGTTATGTGTCCCGACGAATCCCGAACCGAGTCATCATCCAACGAAACAGGAACTGACCCGGCGCACCCAGTGACTGTCAGCATGATAAGCAAAACTGGTGCTGCGCATTTCACCCGTTCGCCGACTCGACTAGCTTTGCGAGCCGCTGCAGCGTTTGCTCAATATTCCTTCGGTGGCGTCGCGGATAGCCCAGTATTTGTATCGCGATCGGCAACCGAGATGTTGACCAGTCGAACGTCTCTATCACACGTGTGCGGTCACCCACCTCCTCCAATTCATACCTCCACCTGTGACCACCCCAATGGCCCCACGCGATCAAGCGCCCCTCCTCGAATTCATAGACTCGGCTCTTGATGCGATACGGAACGCCAAATCGCATTTTCATGACGAACGTGCTGCCCAGCACCAGACGACGTTGCTCTCCCACATGGCCTTGTACCGTGCCTGACCCGTCGATCGCTGCGTGCCTCGACGGATCCGCCAAAATTTCAAATATGACGGATGCCTCAGACGAAATAAGGCGTTCGCAACTGACAACGCGGCGAGCCATGTCCAGAACCTAGTCCGCGGCTCATGGTGCGTCGTTATGACGTGGGTTTGATCAATTCTTCGGGCAGCGGGCCCCGTCCGCGATCGACATTGCCGTTGCGATCGAAAAGTATCCACGCGGGCTGAGAAAAAATGCCGAAATGATTCCAAAGACTCCCATCGACGTCCTCGATTTGAGGAAGGTCACCCAGCGCGTGACGCTCAATGAATTCTGCATATGCACTCGGTGCGTCGCGGCCCGGTATACCGATAACGGCGATATCGCTTTTCTTAGCAAGAGCGGCGACCGCCGCTGCCTCCCTATTGCAAGTCCCTCACCACGGCGCCCAGAACCACAGAAGAATTTCTTTGCCCGTCAGCGACCCCGGGTCGAACATCACTCCATCGAGTGTTGGGCGCTCAAGCATTGCTAACGCGACAGGGACTCCGATTCCCACGTTTTCAGCTAGGGTCGGCTCCTCATCAGGGATCACACCATGCTGCTGAGCGACTGACACCGATACGTCGCGCGGAGTTGTCGACTCAGTCACGTCGCCGAGAACAACAGACGTTCGATCCCTCGAGCATGCGCCGAGTCCCGTCATCGCAAGGCACAACACGGCACCGACAAGGACTGCTCTCACCCCCCAAAGGCTACGTGGCAGACCCGGCGACAACGGTAGATTCGATAGATGTGAGTACCCGTGGTTTAATCATCGCCGCCCTTGTGACGGGACTCGTGATTCTCCTTGCGTTCGCTGCTCAGGTCCTCATTGCGCTATAGACCGTTATTGGACTCCACGAAACTGAGGGAGTCCACCGTGTCATGCGGATACGATTACTTTCAGAATGACTTCAAACCATTTCGACCTGGTTGTTGTAGGCGGTGGACCCGCGGGATACGCAGCCGCGTTGACCGGATCATCGTCAGGCCTCAGTGTGGGCCTAGTCGAACGAGACCTTTTAGGAGGGACGTGTTTGCATCGCGGGTGCATACCGGCGAAGGAACTCCTCGAAACAGCAAATGTGCACCGCACCGTCGCCCACGCAGGCGATTTCGGTGTCATCGCATCTGCACCCACTCTCGACTTTGCAACAACTCAATCACGAAAAAATGCGGTTATCAGCCGTCTGTTCGCGGGAGTGAACAAACTCCTAGAAAACAAAGAAGTTACTGTCTTCCCGGGCACGGGTCGCCTGCAACCCGGCAGAACTGTGTCCGTAGAGCGCAGTGACGGCGGCGAACAGGTACTCACCGGCGAATCAGTTGTCCTCGCCGCGGGGTCCGTTCCGCGAACCATTCCAGGTTTTGAAATCGACGGTGAACTCGTTTTGACTTCTAATGAAGTCCTGGAACTTCAAGCTCTACCGTCCACGGCCGCCATCATCGGGGGAGGGGCAATCGGATGCGAATTCGCGTCGATGCTCTCAGATTTGGGAACCGAAACAACCATTTTGGAATCGATGAGTCAACTCATTCCCGGTGCCGATAGCGACGTGGCCAACGTGTTGCAACGGTCATTTAAGCAAAGAGGTATTTCTACGATTACCGGTGTTGCAGTCAAGGGCCACTCTCCTCAGACGACAGGCACCATCGTGCACCTTGAGGACGGAACCGACATCGACGTCGAAATGGTGATCGTGTGTGTCGGCAGGAGACCTTTTGCGGACCACCTCGCCCTCAAGGAGACGTCAGTTCAAGTCGATGACAGTGGATTTGTCGTAGTCGACGAACTATGCCGTACAACAGAAGAACATGTCTACGCGGTCGGTGACCTAATAGACACGCCCCAACTTGCACACGTCGGGTTTGCTGAAGCGATGCTTGCCGTTCGCGACATGCTCGGGCAAAACCCGTCTCCGATCGATTACCTCAAAGTGCCGTGGGCAATCTACTGCCACCCCGAAGTTGCTTTCGCCGGAATGACCGAGCAACAAGCGTTAGACGCAGGCCACGAAGTGGTCGTAGCGCAACATCGCTATGCCGGAAACGCGAGAGCGATGATCGTCAACGAAACCGACGGTATGGTCAAAGTCATCGCCGACCGCCGCGCCGACGGCACCGCCGGACAAATTTTAGGAGTTCACCTCGTCGGAGCATTGGCAACTGAACAACTGAGTCAGGGCTACCTGGCGGTTAACTGGGAAGCAACCGTCGACGAGATCGCCGAATTTATTCAACCCCACCCCACGCTGTCCGAACTATTCGGTGAGGCCGCCCTGGACCTCGCTGGCCGAGCGCTCCACAGCTAGAGCCATGGCTCTTCTCGATATTGAACTCCCGCAACTGGGCGAAACGGTAGAAGAAGGGACGATTACCCGCTGGTTCAAACAAGTCGGAGACACCATCACCGTCGATGAACTGTTCTACGAAGTTTCAACAGAAAAAGTCGACGCTGAAGTTCCGTCACCGGTGACCGGAACCATCATCGAACTCAAGGTCGCGGAGGGAGAAACGGTCCCGGTAGGAACCGTTTTGGCAGTCGTCGAGGGAGAGCTCGCTGCCTCCGCTCCGACAGCCGCCACCCCTGACGTCGCGGTTTCGGCCGGAGGTGACTTTAATAACCTCACGAAGGACAACTCAACCGAATCCGATTCGGAGCCAAACTCCATCCGATCAAATCAGAACGCCGGACAAGGTGACATCGAAGGCACCGGTATCGCTGACCGTCGCCTCTTGTCGCCAGTGGTTCGTCGCCTCATCAAGGAACACGAACTTGACCTAACACGACTCAAAGGATCGGGTCTAGGTGGCCGCATCACCAGAAACGACGTGCTCAACCTCATTGACGAACGCCACCGGGACGGACCTACACGGCCTGAATCCCCACAACAACCCGAAATCAGCCCGCGAGTAGCTGGAGAATCTCACTATGTAGCTTTCAACAGTATCCGACGCGCCACGGCAGACCACATGGCCCGCTCTGCTCATACATCACCACATGCAATGACAGTCATGGAAATTGACTACGAGAACGTTGAGAGAGCACGATCGGCGCATCGCGAAAGCTGGCGAGCCGAACACGGCTTCAGCCTCACCTACCTACCTTTCATTATTCGCGCGGTGATCGAAGCACTCGAAGAATGGCCCCACCTCAACGCTTCAGTCGAGGAGGAGGGGTTGAGAGTTCACCACGACATCAACATAGGCATCGCCGTAGACCTGGACTACGACGGATTGATTGTTCCCGTTATTCGGCACGCGGACGATCTCCGTCTTGAAGCCCTAGCGCTTGCAATTAACAATTTGGCATTGGGTGCGCGAAACCGGCGTCTCAATTTGAATGACATCAGCGGAGGCACCTTCACCGTCTCCAATAATGGAGCTTTTGGCACCTACACGACAGCCGCAATCATCAACCAGCCTCAGGTAGCGGTTCTTTCGACGGACGGCGTCACCCGACGCCCGGTGGTTATCACAGACCGATTCGGCAACGAAAGCATTGCTGTCCACTCGATAGGTCATTTAGCCATGGCTTGGGACCACAGGGCTTTCGATGGAAGTTACGCCGCCGGATTTCTTGCAACCATAAAACGCGCCATCGAAAACCGAGACTGGGAAGTGGAGCTGTAGATGCTTCGAGTTCGCTGGCTCGGACGGGTCCCATATCAAGAATCGCTTGACCTTCAACGCCAACTCTTTACCAGCAGTTCCGACGATCACCTTCTCCTCTTAGAACACGAGCACGTCTTCACTGGTGGCCCCAACACCGACTTATCGAACCTTTTGATCGAACCAACCTCTATTGGAGCTACCTACGAACCGACGGACCGCGGCGGCGACATTACCTACCACGGACCCGGTCAACTTACCGGCTACCCCATTCTTTCCTTGCCTGGACGACGCGGAGGTGGAATCGCAGAAACCCGAACGTATGTCGCGAAGGTAGAAGACGTACTTATCGCAGCACTAGCAGACGTGGGACTACGTGACTGCGGTCGCATAGATCGCTACCCCGGGGTGTGGGTCGAACCCAAGAGCGCGTCGCCCCAAAAGATCGCCGCTATCGGCGTTCGACTGAGCAGAGGGCGCACCATGCACGGTTTCGCCCTAAACGTCTCCACCGACCTTTCATGGTTCGACCACATCGTTCCCTGCGGAATACGTGATTTCGGGGTCACCAGCCTGCAAGCGCAGGGATTAAACGTGCCCATGGAAGCCGTCGTGAAAGCGGTGACTCAAAAAGCAGTCGAAGCATGGGGTACCCACGGGTATGACCAAGCAAACGTGGTCTTTCGAAACCCAAAAACGAATCCGATTTCGCTGAGTGGCAAACACCGCACACAAGATCTCGCGATTGAGGACCGACCAGTCACCGGACAAAATCGCGAAACGACTGAGCGGCGGCGGCGGCGGCTGAACGAAGCGGGCGTCAGCGAAGGACTCTCCATCACCCAGAGAAAACCATCCTGGATGAAAGCACGAATCGATTTGAACGATGGATATCGGCGAGTGCGTTCAACCCTCCACCCCATGAACTTGGCGACCGTGTGCGAGGAAGCAGGTTGCCCCAACATCTACGAATGCTGGGGCGAGGGCACAGCGACCTTCATGATTAACGGCACCCGCTGCACCCGCGCGTGCGGTTTCTGTCTAGTCGACACTCAACAACCCGAACCGCTTGACCAACAAGAACCTCATCGGGTGGCACAAGCCGTTGCAGCAATGGGGCTATCTCACGTGGTGATTACAGCAGTAGCTCGCGACGATTTAGACGATGGCGGTGTATCGGGATTCATCGAGACGGTGAAAGCCATTCGATCGTGCAGTTCCGACGTAACTATCGAAACCCTCATACCCGATTTCGGAGGACAAGCACAACCCCTACAAGCACTACTCGACGAAAATCCGGACGTGATCAACCACAATATGGAAACCGTGGCGCGACTACAACGCGCCGTGCGCCCCAACGCAGGGTACGCCCGAAGTTTGACAGTTCTCGCTCGATCCAAAGCACACGGATCGCTCACCAAATCAGGACTAATAGTTGGACTCGGCGAAAGCGACGACGAACTTTTGAGCGTTCTCGCCGACCTAGCGTCATTAGGAACTGACATCGTGACGATAGGCCAATATCTCAGGCCCACCAGTGCACATCTGCCCGTGCACCGATGGGTCGAACCAAGAACCTTCGACATGTGGGCCGACAAGGGCCGCGAAATGGGTATTCGCCACGTGGAAGCCAGTCCCCTCACTCGATCGAGCCACAAAGCGGCCGCAAGTATTCGCGGGCTTTCACCAACTCCCCAACTTTGATGACTGCGTAGATACACTTCGAAGAATGGCAGCCGGTCCGGAGCTTGACGCGGCAACAGTGTTGCTGCAATGGGCTACCGGTGGTCTTCTGTTCTGCTGGATCACCACCCGCCGACGCGAAGTCGGCGCTGGGTACGGATGGCTCTTACGGGCTAGCTATTCGGTGGTTGCCGTGTGTGCCGCTATCGCTGGATACGGTTGGGCATCGCAGCCCCTCCGCGACGCAGCCTCAATCGGGGTTTCCGTGACCGCTGCTCTAGTGCTGCTCCTGTCGTTTGTTCGACGGCGCGAGCAGTCCCGAACGTCAACAGATCAGAACCAGAATCCCGATCACAAACACGGCTTCGAGTTTGATCCCCGATGGGACCTGGCCGCTCCCACCATCGGATTGATTGGATTAATCGCGGCTGGTCTTGGCGGCGGAGGCAACGAGCTCCTGCAGACAGCACGAATACTGGTTGGGGCAGCATTTCTGGGGTCAGTCAGCGATGCGATGCTCCTGGGACACTGGTATTTGGTCCAGCCCGGTCTACGAAGAGAACCTTTGCTTGAACAGGTTTCGTGGCTAGGAAAAATATGGCCCCTAGAGGTGGGCCTCTTACTGGTGCCTACGGGAATGTGGTCGGTCCTATCAGGCGCAATAGATGACGGATACGGCGGAATGCTGGGATGGTTCTGGGTGGCATGTGCGTTAACGACGATCGCTCTAGTCGCGGTTACGCGCGCGGCGCTTCGCGAACGTCAATATGCGGCAGTCATGGCCGCGACTGGCCTCCTATACCTCGCCATTTTGACCGCGTTCGGAACTGACGTGGTCGCCCGGCTGGTACTAGAAACCTAAAGGGCGTGTAGCGCTTGACTGACAGAAAGCCGGATACTTCCCAAAGACCGTTATCGTCCCTTCCAATTAGGAGATCGCTTCTCGCGAAAAGCGTCAACGCCCTCCTGGGCATCCTCGCTTGCTCCGACGATCCTTCGGATACTTTCCCCCATTCGGACCGCTTCGTTCCAAGCCATTCGCTGTGAGCGAGTAGCGACCTCCTTTACAGCACGTACGGCAAGCGGGGCGCCCTGACACAGACGCTCGGCCAGGGCGTACGCCTCATCAAGAAGTTCGTCATGCGGAACCACCCGCCAAGCCAAACCGATGTCGACCGCCCGATGAGCATCGATATTGTCCCCTGTGAGCAAGATCTCCATAGCATCTGCCCACGCCACCTTCGAAGGAATCCTCATAGATCCAACAATGGTTGGTACACCCACCTTCACCTCGGGCATACCGAACACGGCTTGATCTGAAGCTAAAAGAAAATCGGTAGCGATCGCTCCCGTCAAGCCGTACCCGATACAAGCACCATTGACTGCAGCAATGGTCGGTTTCCAAAGTTCCAAACCGCTCTCAAAACTATTAATAGTAGGAATTTCAAAATAACTGCCTGACCAATTACCAGCCGAATTGCCCTGCCCCGGGCGTAAATCGGCCCCGGCACAAAACGCTCGCCCCGCGCCGGTTAAAACAGCCACCCAGGCCTCAGGGTCGTTATAGAACTCCAACCACGCGGCGTTAAGGCACTCCCGCATAGCGCCGTTGATCGCGTTCAGAGACTCAGGCCGGTTATACGTAATCGTCGCAATGTGGCCTTCTAGATTGTAGGTAGCTTCGTCGCTCATGAGCTCCGTCCTGCATCCGAGATGAAATATTTCGGTGACGATTGATCACCCGCCCTCGTGTCTAGTCCATTCGTCCACCACAATGGGGAAGTGCGACTGGTCATCCAGATCCCTTGCTTCAACGAAGCCACAGAATTACCTGCGACATTGGCTGATCTACCGCGAGACGTTCCCGGTTTCGAAGAAGTGCGGTGGCTCGTCATCGACGACGGCTCGACCGACGCAACTTCGGAAATCGCGAAAGCACACGGCGCCGATGCCATCGTCAAACTCACCCAAAACAAGGGACTAGCGGTGGCGTTCCAAGCCGGTCTCGACGCGTCTCTGAAAATGGGGGCCGACGTGATCGTCAACACAGACGCAGACAACCAATACTCAGCAGCAGACATTCCGCGGTTAGTCGAACCCATCATCCAAGGAAAAGCGGACCTTGTCGTCGGAACTCGCGACATCGCCAACCACCGCGAGTTCTCATTTCTCAAAAAATGTTTACAACAAATCGGATCTTGGGTAGTTCGACAGGCATCAGCGACCGATGTTTCAGACGTCACCTCCGGATTCCGGGCCTACAGCAGAGAAGCAGCACTCCAAGCCAATGTGGTTTCACGATTCACCTATACCCTCGAAACCCTGATCCAAGCCGGGCGCTCCGACCTCGCAGTCGCGGACATACCCGTTAACGTCAACCCCACAACTCGACCTTCGCGGCTCTTTCGCTCGAAGCGTCAATACGTCCGAAGGTCAGCCGGAACAATCTCGCGGGTATACGCCATGCACCAACCTCTCCGAGTCTTCAACATTCCCGCAGCACTATTCGCGATCGTAGGTCTCGTGCTTTTTGGACGGTTCGGATGGTTCTACCTCAGCAGCGGGGGAGAGGGCCATATCCAGTCACTCATCGTCGGAGCCGTCTGCCTGTTAGTCGCGATGCAAATGCTGATGCTTGGGGTGTTGGCTGATCTCTTGAGATCCAACCGCGTAATCGGAGAGCGCGTTCTCCGACGTGTCCGCAACATCGAACTCACCATTGCCCCTCGAACAGATCAAAGTAGCGAACTGCCTCATGAAAGTTGAGGCAGAGCACGACTACGGCTAGCCCCCCACGCCAGCAACAGGAACAGGAACAGCGATACCACAGACAGACCTACGCCGGTTTTCAAACCAGGGGGCTCATAGGTCAATCTGACCACATGAGATCCCTCGGGAATGGCCACCCCCACCAATGCATGATCCGCGTGGACCAAAGCGCCAGGCACATCATTCACCGTCACCGCCCAACCACTTTGCATAGCGTCAGCGATCACGAGCCAACCCGGACCGGTGCTAGTCAGCGAAATCTCGAGATGGTCAAGCTGATCGTCCACCTGATGGATGACGGCTGTCGCACCCGCCGGATCAGTCAAATGGTCGGATTGCTCGGAAAGCAGTACTAACTCGGGGGGAAGTGGCGTCTGAAGGACAGCTACGCGTTCACCTTGATCCGGGATAACTACAGCGTCGGACGCAAATCTGACCCTTTGCACCGCGTTGAGGTTCTCCCAAATCGCTACGTCGTCGGCGTAAACCAAACGTAGACCGTCGTCTGGGTTCCCCATCCCGTGCAAAGCGGGCGCTCCGGCTTCATCCGTGCGCACTGCCATTACTCCATCAGCGCCATCGAGACGTATGCGCACCACCGCTTCGCCACCAACAGGCAAATCTTCCGCGGCGACGGGAATCCAGTGACGGCCAGAGGGAAGAAAACCCCGTATATGGCGACGACCTATTCGAACCTCTCCGTCGGGCCCCACAACCTCCACTCGGAGTCTCGCTGCCAGATCGGTTGTGACAACATCCTCCGTTATTTCGAATTCAATACCTCGAATCGGCCGTGATTCCACGACGACAGTTAAAGGATCCCCTGCCGCGATTCGCGTGACGTCACTTCCCTCAGAAAGACGAAAAGAAGTACCCGGTAAAGGGAAATCAACCTGGGTGACCAGCCATCGAACCGCCATCCGATCCAAAACAGCGGACCTCAAACGGTTTACATCGAGGAATTCCAAAAAAGAGAACGTATAGGAGCGGTCGAGTGCTTCCGGGTCGATAGCTACTAACAAGTCGCGCCACGTGGGTTGATGAAAGACGTGACCAGTGACCGTGCGAATCCCGTAGTGAGTCGTCGTCCCCGCATAAAAGGCCAAGTCGTGAGTCGCGACTCGATCGCCAACAGCTTCAGTCATCAAAAACTCGTGGGCAGGGGTCATCGGGTAATGGCGCTCAGGAACTTCGGAAGGCCAGAAAGGTGAAACGAAAAAGAGTATTTCGACTGCAGCTACCCCAGCTACGACCACCGGCAATAACTGCTTTAATTGGCCGCGACCCCGTGCCACGATGCAGCCGATTACCACGGCCGCGGCCCCAACAGCTATCACTACTGCGCGAGTTACATCAGATAGGTGACCCTCGTCCGAAGCGCGTCGTAACACATGCCAAACACCGAAAACGGCGACCATCGAAACGACACAGAGTCCCGCGAACCGAAAACGAACCATCCGATTTCTTGCTTGGCTATCACCAAACCGGTCCTCTGAAGTAATCGCTTCCAAGCCCAAGCCGACCAAAATTGCCAGTAACAGCAGCCAAATAGAACGCATCCTGCCAACAAAGTTGCTGTCAAACACCGGCAATTTCTGGGCGATCGCTAAAACGGATCCTCCGCCGAACACAAGCAATGTCGTCACCATTAACAGTCCACTCGTGATCAGCGCCGTGGAACGAGGCACCGACGGCGAAGGTCGCCAAAAAATGGCCACTGCCACCAGAACCAAAGCACCCGCCCCCAGGAATGCGGAAGTTTCGATGTAGTTTCGATCACCGTAAAAAAACCCCTGAGCATGAGAACCAAACGCTGTCGGTATTGCGGCTGTTGCCATTAACGAGGGCGATAAATGATCAACAGAAGTTTGGGCGCGATGACCCAAATCGGTTGCTCCCATCTGATTCAGGAATGGCAAAAGTTGCCATGCAGCCAACCCGGCTCCCAAAGCAACCGAACCTCCCGCGGCTCCGACGAGACGGATGGTCCGACGTTCTGATAGAGGTTGAGTGAACGACCGAAACAAAAGCCACAGCAGCATCAGACCCACTCCCCACGCCGTCAGCGCCGGAAATCCCGCCAACAGCATTGAGCCCGTGACAAGAGAGATCGCGATACATGAAGAAAGATCGCGTCGGCGCAACAATCGCTCCGCCGCCCACAACAGCCACGGCAAATATGCCCCCACGTGGCTTTGAGGCCAATTCGTCCAAACGGTTTGAAATCCGCTGAACGCATACACGAAGCCTGAAACGAGTGAGGCCGCCTGAGAAGCCCCCAGGCCGCGCAAAAGCAGAAACATCCCTGCTATCGCAACGGATAATTCCGCCAGCTTTATCCACGCGGGCGCCACTCGATCCGGCAGCAACAGAAACGGAAGATTCAGAGGGTCGAAAAGACCTTGGTGAGGAACCGCCGCCAGTGGGGTTCCGCCCGCCGGATAAGGGTTCCACATCGCGAGATCGCCATTTAGAAGTCTTCGATGAAACAATTCTTGTGCCGGAAACCCAGAATCCACTGGGTCCGCTACCGGAATAGATGTGAGCTCAAGTTCTATCGGCTGGCTCTCGTTCCACGGCGCCCAACGCAAAACAGTGTCAGAACGCAGAAATGTTCGAGCGCCGGTTAACGGCAAACCCAAGCTGATGATCACGGTGACAGCGACAATGCCTAGCGTCCAACGAGTAGCTCGACTGACCCGTCCTCCCGTCACCCCAAGATCGCTCTTTCGCAATAGCTTCGGTACGGGGAACTGGGCATCGTGTCGATCGTTCGTGTGATTTCGTCAATCGAAACGAAACCCATGTTGAACGCAACCTCTTCAAGACACGCAACCTTGTAACCCTGCCTTTTCTCGATGGCAGCAATAAAATTGGAGCTATCAAGAAGGCTTTCGTGGGTACCTGAATCTAGCCACGTGATGTCCCGTTTCAGTTCGACGGCGCGCAGTTCTCCGTCATTTAGGAAGCTGAGGTTGAGGTCGGTGATCTCCAACTCGCCTCGAGCGCTTGGACGAAGATTTTTAGCTCGCGATAGGGCAGTGCCGTCATAAACGTAGAGACCAGGTACCACGAGGTCACTTCGCGGTCGATCAGGTTTTTCCTCAATAGACAGCACGGACCCGGACTCATCAATTTCGATGACCCCGTAACGCTGAGGATCATCAACCGGGTATCCCCAGATAACTGCCCCACGATCGAACGTCGCTACCGCCTCGTCTAATCCGAACGGGCCGTGAAAAATGTTGTCACCGAGCACCAGAGTAAATGGAGCGTCCCTGATAAAACGCTCGCCGATGATCACGGCTTGTGCGATGCCACCAGGCTCTGGTTGCACTCCGTAGGAAAGATCTACTCCCCATTGACTGCCATCACCCAATACTTCCCGAAACACAGGTAGATCGTTGGGAGTGCTAATTAAGTGAATTTCTCTGATGCCAGCGCTCATCAGCGTCGCCAAGGGGTAATAAATCATTGGCTTGTCATAAACGGGTTGCAACTGCTTACTCGAAACCCGACTCAACGGAAACAAGCGAGTTCCCGCGCCGCCGGCAAGCATCATGCCTCTCATAAGCACAACTTCAAAACGCCGTACCTGCTCACGGTTACCAGTCTGGCGCAGCTATAGCGTGCAAGTGCGTCGGTACCGTCAATCGATGACAACGACAATGTCGCCCGCGCCGACTGTGTCGCCCGGACTGACCTTTACTTCCTTCACTGTCCCGGCCTTATCGGCGTTAATATTGGTTTCCATTTTCATCGCTTCTAACACCACAACGGCTTCGCCATCGCTTACTTCTTGGCCGACTTCGACGAGGACCTTCACGATCGTTCCCTGCATAGGCACAGTTACCTGGCCAGAACCCCCGCCGGCTCCGCCCGTCTTCGACGCTGAACGACGAGCCTTTGCGGGGCTTTGATTGACGCCGAGGCCACCTGACTCGGGGACCCAGGCCGCGACCTCAAAGCGCTTTCCATTCACTTCGAGAATGACGTCTTTCTTGACCCTCGGGTCCGCCACGTCGATGTCGCCGTCAGGGGCATCTGATCCTCCTGAGACGTTCGTAAGGTCCAATGATTCCTCAACCCATTTCGTACTGTGGTTACCAGCTTTAAAATCTGCGCTGGACAAAATGGCTTCGTGTGCAGCAGCGGTAGTCGCTATCCCCCCCACCTCTAGTTCGACGAGAGCACTCTGCATTCGTTCAATAGCAGTCTCTCTATCTAATCCCCACACAATGAGCTTGCCTACCAAGTTGTCGTAGAACTGGGAAACAACATCGCCTGCTTCGTAGCCGCCGTCCCAACGAACGCCGAAGCCTTGAGGAAGACGCAAACTACTGATTGTCCCCGGTGACGGCAGAAAGCGCCCGCCCGCGGGATCTTCAGCGTTGATTCGCACCTCAATGGCGTGACCGTTACAGGTAACGTCATCTTGGGTGAACGACAACGACTCACCAGCCGCTACGCGAATCTGCTCCCGAACTAAATCAATTCCTGACACCAACTCGGTTACCGGGTGCTCAACTTGCAACCTGGTGTTCATCTCCAAGTAGTAGAAGTCGCCGTCTTGAAACAAAAATTCAACCGTGCCAGCATTGGTGTAGCCACAACCTTTTGCGACCGCCACAGCCGCCTCACCCATCGCGTGTCGAGTCTCGTCAGGGAAGTTGGGAGCAGGCCTTTCCTCGACGAGTTTTTGATGCCGTCGTTGCGCCGAACAATCGCGTTCACCAAGCCAAACGACGTTTCCTTGCTGATCGGCAATGATTTGCATCTCTATGTGACGAGGCCACGTCAGATAGCGCTCCATGTAGCATTCGTCGCGCCCGAAAAAACTCTCCGCTTCGCGTTGGGCCGACTCCAGAGCGGCGTCGACGTCCTCAGCGGATGCCACCACCTTCATTCCCCGGCCCCCACCGCCGTAAGCAGCCTTAATGGCAACCGGATAGCCGTGTTCAGCACCGAAGTGTCGAACCTCATCGGGATCCTGAATGACCTCAGTGGTTCCAGGCACCCCTTTCACACCAACCTTCTCCGCAGCGAGCCGAGCGGAGATTTTGTCGCCCATCACCTCAATTGCTTCCGGCGAGGGACCGATGAAGGTCACTCCGAGATCGGTGATAGCCCGAGCGAATTCCGCATTCTCGCTATAAAACCCGTAACCGGGATGAACTGCATCGGCTCCACACTGCTCAATCACATTCAGAATGGCCGAGGTATTCAAATATGAGTCGGCTGCGACCTCACCGCCGAGAGCGTAGGCCTCGTCGGCGAGCCGAACATGTAACGCGTTGCGATCAAGTTCGCTATACACGGCTGCGCTCTCGATACCCAACTCGCGACACGCCCTAATAACCCGTACGGCTATCTCTCCACGATTGGCAATCAGAATCTTCGAGAACACGAATTTCGCCTTCCGAGCACGGACATACGATCTGCAATCGTGCCACAATCCGGCGCGTGTTCCCATCCGACCGATTTTCTTTCGCAAATAACGCCGCTTTGCGGTAAGTACGCTCGAGCTTGTGGAAAGCCACAAGTTTGACGCTGTGAAGGGAACTCGGTTCCAAAACATTACTTGGGTTTCCCAAATTCCCTCCACGAACACGGCTTTGCTTGAACTCGCGCGCGACGGAGGAAATGAAGGCGAAGTCATGATCGCTGACCTTCAAACGCAAGGTCGTGGCCGCAGAGGACGAATATGGACCGCGCCGCCCGGAACATCGCTCATGATGTCTGTGCTGCTCCGTCCACCTCCGGCCGCACTTGCTGTACAGAAAGCGTCACTGGTCACCTCGGCCCTTGCCGTTGCCACGGTAAAAGGGGTGCTCGAAACCATGCAGATCACACTTGGGATCAAATGGCCCAACGACCTCGTAGTCGATAACGCGACCGACATCCCCGGCGATCCGGGCTACCGCAAGGTAGCGGGCATCCTGACTGAAACACTGATTGACGACGGAAGCATTTCAGCATTGGTTGTGGGTATGGGATTGAACACCAGTTGGGGACAGGTGCCACCTGAATTGGAGCTCGTTGCTACCAGCTTGGATCTGCTGACCCGCTCATCGGTAGACCGACCGAGCTTGGCCCACAAAATCCTTCAAAACTTCGAAAACGAATATGCACATCTGCTTGAGTCAACAGGCAGCGAACAGTTGCTCCGAGAAGTCCGGCACCACTCCAGCACCCTCGGACGCCGCGTACGCGTTCACTTTGATAATTCGAAAGAAACTCCGACCCTCGAAGGACACGCGGTTGACCTCAATGACGA
>ENA-UPTF01000240-UPTF01000240.1-marine-metagenome-genome-assembly--contig:-NODE-240-length-39728-cov-3.993594_pt1 | contig 39728 bp, 33 predicted proteins | sample MGYA00238166_ERZ767019 | MGnify/ENA primary metagenome ERZ767019 (study PRJEB28930, sample SAMN06266391) | marine metagenome | isolation source: Sea water from 250 m depth | place: Atlantic Ocean | study... | reverse complement strand
TCTGTCTCAATCAGATAATAATTTATACCCCAGGCATGAAGGATATGTTCGGTAAATCTAGCAGCAGAGTCTGGAGTAGCTCCTCTACGAGTCCAGCCTCTGTATCCTATAAGCATCACTAGAGGTTGATTAATGTCCAGGCCTAACCCTCTGATAGAATCACCTGATTCGAATATCCCTGTATTTTGGATTAATACGACCGGCTTTTTCCCGCCTACCCAAAGTCCGGCAGCAATTGCCATGGTCTCGCCTTCGCGACAAACGGGTACCAAATCTATAGTTGGTTCTGCCTGAAGCATCTGATACATGAAATTAGTTTCACTATCGGGCAACCATACTATGTGAGATATGTTGTTTTTCTTAAGCTCATTTATCAAAGCTGGGGGATGTAATACCGCTTCGTGAGTTGTCATCGTGCCTCCTGTTTCGCTGAGACCATCACCCAAAGGGGAGGTTCAGAATAATGAATTTTATATGCCTCTTCCCTCAGACATTATTCGACACCGGTAAATAACGCAAGTCTTCCTCGCAGATAATTATATTCGGCGGCTGTTTTGGCAGTCAACAAAGATCCAAACTAACCCAAAAAACAACCTATTGAACAACAAACCCAACGTTTATCGACCTAATCAACCGCGAATAACATACCAACTATTGTTAGAATTCGGCATTATTTGGAGTTCTCGGGAACGGAATTACATCCCTAATATTCTGCATACCTGTAATGAACTGCACTGTACGCTCGAATCCCAATCCAAATCCCGAATGCGGGACACTACCGAATCGTCTTAAATCTAAATACCACCAGTAATTGTCCTCATCAAGTCCGGATTCTTTGAGTCGCCTCACTAATACGTCATACCGTTCTTCGCGCTGGCTTCCTCCTATGATCTCGCCAATCCTTGGCACCAGTACGTCCATAGCACCAACGGTTCTCTCGTCATCATTCAATCGCATATAAAAGGCTTTTATATCTTTCGGGTAATCAGTTACGACAACAGGTCGCTTGACTACTTCTTCCGTGATATAGCGTTCGTGTTCAGATTGTAGATCAAGTCCCCACTCTACTGGGAATTCAAACTCTTGGTTTGATTTAATCAGGATGTCCACCGCTTCGGAATAAGTCAATCTCTCAAAGTCCGATGCGATTATTGCCTCTAAGGTAGAAATCGCCGTCTTGTCATACCACTGATTGAAAAACTCCATGTCCTCAGAACAATTCTCTAAAACCTGGGTAAAAATATATTTAAGGAATTCTTCAGCTAACTCGGCTAAGCCTCCTAAATCACAAAAAGCAACTTCCGGTTCAACCATCCAGAATTCTGCGAGATGGCGAGTGGTATTCGAATTTTCGGCTCTAAAAGTCGGACCAAAAGTATAGACATCCGATAAAGCAGAGGCGAATATCTCAGCCTCTAGTTGACCGCTGACCGTCAGAAAAGTGGGTTTACCGAAAAAGTCTTGTGAATAGTCGATATCATCCTTGTTCTCAGACGCCGAGTATGGATCCAGTGTGGTAACTCGAAACATCGCTCCAGCACCTTCAGCGTCACTCCCTGTAATCATGGGGGTTTGGATGTGTTGAAAGCCATTCTGTTGAAAGAATTGATGTATAGCGTAACCGGTGGCATTCCTAACACGGGCCATAGCCCCAAAAGTATTAGTCCTCGGGCGTAAATGGCCATTTTCGCGAAGGAATTCCAGCGTATGTCTCTTCTTTTGCAGAACGTAGGTGTCAGGGTCAGATAAGCCCAACAATTTCAATTCGTTTGCTTTAACCTCGAATTTCTGTCCCTTACCCTCGGAAGTAACTAATTCACCAGATACGCTGATGCTGCATCCCGTATTAATACTCTCTACAATTCCATAATTTGGAAGGGATGGTTCAATCACTATTTGGAGGTCCTTCAAAGTTGACCCATCACTGACCTGAAGAAATGAGACTGAACCCGATGACCGTTTAGTCTTGACCCACCCTTGCACAAGGACTTGGCCCCCCGAAGCTTCCCTGTTAAGTATTTCTTTAACCCGATTACGATTAAGCATAGAGATTCACCTTGATCAAAGCTGGGGTTTCATCTGATGCCACCTGGTAGACTGTTCAAACGCATATGCCATGTTGAATAGGACCGGTTCTGTGAACGCTTTCCCTATCAATTGCATACCGACTGGCATGTTTTCTGAAAAACCACAGGGAACGGAAATAGCCGGCAACCCTGCGATATTAGCAGGGATCGTACAAATATCCACATTGTACATTTCAACCGGATCATCTAACTTGTCACCAAGAGGAAAAGCTATCACAGGTGATGTTGGAGTGACTAGAACATCTACTTTGGTAAATATTTCCTCGTACTCTCGTCTAATTAAAGTCCTAACTCGCTGTGCTTTTGTGTAATAAGCTTCGTAATATCCACTAGATAGAGCGTATGTCCCCATCATAATACGGCGCTTCACTTCCGGTCCAAATCCATGGCCACGTGTTCTTTCCATTGATTCCCACATATCTGGTGTATTACGGTCTGAATATCCAAATTTAACTCCATCAAATCGGGCCAGATTAGCAGAACATTCCGATGGAGCGATTATGTAATAGCAGGCTAGAGCATGTACTGTGTTTGGCAGTGATACCGGCTCAATCAAAGCTCCCAACGACTCTAATTGTCTAATAGCGTCATCAATGACCTTTTTTACCTCAGGGGAGATACCCTCTGTAAAAAACTCCTCTGGGACACCAATTCGGATTGGGCTACCCTCGTTTAATGGACTCGAAGTACTAATATTTCGGTCCAAGTTGACGGCTATTTCGTCGTAGGTACGCGATACGCATGTAGCATCCAACGGATCGGGCCCTCTTATAGCATCAAAGACTATCGCACAATCGGAAACAGTCTTCGTGATCGGCCCAATTTGGTCGAATGATGATGCGTATGCTATGAGACCATATCTGCTAACGGAACCATAAGTCGGCTTGAGTCCTACCACTCCGTTAAAAGCTGCCGGTTGTCTAATACTCCCGCCTGTATCCGACCCTAAGGCATATGCAACTTCATTAGCTGCCACCGATGCTCCTCCTCCTCCACTGCTACCACCCGGTACTCTTTTCGAATCCCAAGGATTGTGAGTAGCGTGAAACGCGGAGTGTTCACAGGACGAACCCATCCCAAATTCGTCCATGTTTCCTTTCCCGAGGATGACAGCGTTTTGATCCAACAGCTTAGAAACCACCGTTGCGTCAAATGGAGGAACATAATTCTCTAGCATCTTGGAAGCACATGTGGTTGGGATTCCAGCGGTAGATATAATATCTTTTATTTGTACCGGCACACCAGTCAAAGGATGGAATGCCCCCGTAGATATAGCTTCGTCGGCTTTGGTCGCCTGTTCAAGAGCCAGGGCTTCTGTTATCGAAATGAACGATTGTACGATCGGCTCGACCGCCCGTACCCTCTCTATATAGGACGTCACCAGATCATGCGCACTGAAAGCCCCACCGGACAACCCAGAGTGTATTTCTTTTATCGACAATTCCCAAAGATTAGACAATTCACTCCTCTAATACAGGATTGACCTGAAAAAAGTCACCGTTTCTCACAGGAGCATTAATTAAGACATCCTCTGTAGCAAGACAATGTCCTACTTGATCCTCACGAGTTACATTTGTCGAATCAGCTATATGCGCCGTAGGAGTTACGCCCTCAAGATTTAAATCCCGAAGAGACTCAAATTGATCGAATATATCACCTAGTTGTTGAGATAGTTCTTGGCAATCTTCCAATGAAAGGTCAATTCGAGCCAATGATGCCAAATGCTTAACCTGCTCTATGTCTAGTTCCATAATATACCCGTTGATTCACCCTAGATTAAATAAGTATATATATATATTGATTCGTAGACCATATCCCGCTGATCCAACGTTGCCAGTGAAATAATTTTTCGTTACGGCCGATAACCGACGTTATTACAAAATAAAACGTATGGATCAATTGTCGCTAACTCATTTCGGAGCCGCCGGACACGCTTATAGATAAACCCGTCAAATAATCCGATTCACTAGATGCCAAAAATGCTGCCGTTTTAGCTATGTCGTCCCCGACAGCTATTCTACCGAGGGGGACTCTCGTGTTTCTCTCTCTAACCATCAAAGCTCGATGTTCCTCGGCTGACTGGCCTTCGGGTACTAACGCCGCTGCAATGAAATCCACCCGCTCCGAATCAACCAAACCCGGACATATGGCATTGACATTAACATTAAACGGAGCAAGTTCATGGGCGAGCGACTGAGTAAATCCTATCAAAGCGAACTTTGAGGCGCAGTAAGCCGCATATCGGGCGATCCCTTTCTTACCAGCACCAGACGAGATAATGATAATTTTCCCGTTTCCACCCCTCTCAATCATATGACGAGCAACAGCTTGGGAACATAAGTAAGTCCCCCTCACGTTAACTCTCATAACCTCATCAAAAGCTTCCTCTTCTAATTCGACCACTGGAACGCGGTCTTTACCCGGCCTGGATCCGGCATTATTGACCAAGATGTCAATTTGCCCGAATCGATCTAATGTCCGCGTAATCATATCGTTCACTTGTCTACTATCAGAAACATCTGAAAACATACCCATTGCTTTCCGTCCGATGTCCTCGATCTCCTTCACAACGCTTGTAAGCCCTTCCCAGCCTTCCCGTCTGTCTTCAGGTCGTATTGCCTCTAGTGATTGTTCTACGTCGGTTACTATCACATCAGCCCCCTCAGTGGCTAACCGAGTCGCAATAGCCCGGCCTATACCATGTCTCCCGCCAGCGCCTGTAACCACCGCTACTTTCCCATCTAAATCGTACATATATAATTTCCTCCGTACGCTTGGCCAATTTAGATTTTAATACCGATCTCTGGACATTAATTCTTCAACACCTACATGCCTCTATGACAAATAACGATTCTCTGAATAATCGCACTTGGCAATTAAGATACATAATCTATTCGTTTCCCCATAGTAGTGACTCCTACTAGTACCAGTCGTCTCCGGCCGGTGGCCATGGATTAACAGGATCCAATACCTGGGACAGCTGTATAAATGCACCACTAATAGTAGATGGATGAATCCATATACTGTTAAATCCCAGATTCACGTAGTTATTAGTCTGGCGAGAAGTTGTATAACGAACATTCTGTCCGGACAGATATCGATCTAGTTCGAGTGAATTTTCGATCTCAAATATAGTCAGATAAATTCCCTCACCATACTTGTCCAAAAATCGAGCCGATGGGGAATCCCCACTAGTCGGTTGTGCTAATTCAATAAAAGTATTCTTATCACCTAAGGGAAGTACCGCAATCTCTAGATCCGTAAAGCTGATTTGAAACCGTCGAGTAGGAATCACCCCAAACATATCTTGCCAATGTTTTGTAGCTTTATCTAAATCCTTGACCAATACGGCCACTTGCCTTAACTGGAGAGTTCTAGGCCGCACCGTATTTGCATCCACATCACTGCTATCCTCGACCCAATCATCTGCAGAATCGAGTCGTTCTATCACTTTTATGAACGCGCCATTCGTAGATTTTGGGTGGAGGAACGCATACCTAGAAGTAAGAGTTAGTCCCTCTTCCGTGATCTCAACATTCCGGGCTTTCAAATTTGAGATCAAGTTATCGAAACACTTTGTTTCGAAGGAGATTAAATAGGGGGAAGGTCCTCTCTTTTTTAGATATTTACTGATTGGATCTTTATCTGTATTGGGCTGAATTAACCCTACAAAAGTGCCATTACCCGCGGGCAGAGTTTGGGATTGCAAAGAATATACAGAGGATTTTTCCTCCAAGATTGATTCCATTCCCAAAACTTGCTTATATACCCTAGCTGTTTCCGGCAAATTTGACACGAGCATACTAATTTGTCGAAGTTTATGCAGCATACTCAGGTTTTACTTATTCTCACGACTTGGTAATGAAACAGTAGCGGTGCCTATAACGTAACGCTCGCTTTCTTGCCCCGTCATTACAACATCACAATCAATAAGATTCTCAACACCTTCCTGGCGCGTGTCGGTGACTGTAGCAGCGATAATCAGAGGTTTGTTGTGAGGTACTGATTGTCTAAATACCAAATTCAAGTCTTTAAGGCTATCTTGATCAGCCCACTCTGTGAATAATTGAGCCATCAATGCCATAGTCATAATACCGGGAACAATAGGCCCAGACAATTTGCTCTTCGCAGCCTCATCGGGATCTGTAAAACGGTTTGGGGTTGGCGGCCCCCACAGACTGCAGAAATCGATAACATCTTGGTCTGAAGCAACTTTCTCCAAGGGTCCAATATCGTCTCCCAACTCAACATCTTCGAAAAACAAATCTACCACCTCCGACCAGTCTTGTTATTATTATTCCCTTACAGCGAAAGATTCTTCGACGTCCGCAACTACTTCGCCTGTCTGGTTAGCAAATGTCGTTTCCCACACAATAAATACCATAGTCCCACTACGGCCAGTTTTACTGTACACCTCTTTCAGGTGGGATGACGCGGTTAACGAATCCCCAGCCGTTATATTGGATCTGGACTGGACCCGTTGTCCGGCATGGAATCTTGCTTTTCCAAATTTTAGATTTATGTCCGGCAGCTTAACGTGGCGCACCAATAGAGTGCACATCGTTGGTGGGGCAACTATGCCTTTGTATCCTGCACGTAGTGCAGCTGACTCATCGTTATAGATATCACCCTCTTGACCGATGCTCTTACTGAATGCTGTGACCATATCTTTAGTAACGTCAAAGGGTCCTGCCTTATGTTCAACACCATAAAGAGATCTATCGTAATCTAATTCCATAGCCATGACGTCTGCTTAACTCCTAGTATAATTGTTACAACCGTTCTTCAGGGAATTAATCGTTGTTAACCTTTGTTTCTTCTAACCAAAGAGGCCTAAAGCTACCTGCCAATAACCCTTCAACCAGCTCGTTTTCATTGTGGATCAGGCTGTCAAATTCCGTCATACAAGTACATATATGGCTAGCCAGATGAGCGTCACTACACCCAATACCCAAGAGTCCCCGTTCTTCACAAAGTTCCTCTGCCCTTTCATTCTCACCAGGCCTCCCGCCACCGTTCAGCCGTTCTACTATAGTTATATCGGGGAATTCCTCTCCGGCTTGAATATAATCAACTAGCCCTATACCAAACCTCCCGGGATGTGCAGGTAAGGCAATTCCACCGTGGTGACTGGCGGCTTTCATTAACTCTTTCGCATCCATTCTAACGTCAGCAAAGTCAATTTCTTTAGTAAGGTCTTCAGTCACACCATACACCAAAAAATGGCCGTAACGGGTATCCAGCTCAGATCCTTTGAGAACCGTTACACCGTATTGCTCTCCTAGAATTGAATAATCTTTATCGTGATCAAACTTTCTATGTTCTGTAAGGACAATACCGTCTGCCTGAAACCCACGTTTGCGTAGCACGTGAATCCATTTTAAATATTGTTCGACTGTAGCCCGTGAATCATCTGAAGATACTGAATGGCTGTGCAAATCCAAAAACAAAGGTAACTAAGAGCCTCCTTATCAAAATAAAAGCGGCATAAGTCAGGATTAACTAACCGGGGTAGAACCAATGATAAAGCTTTGATATGGATTCATCAACTACAAGATACGAATGCAGTAACTGCGTCCCGCGGCAATTAACAAACCATCCACAATAATAACCTTGGTGGCTAGATCCAACAGGCCTATAAGCCGGGTTCTGTACCCAATCCAACAAAGAATATCTCGGCTGGAGGGTGGTGACCATCTATCTAGCCATCAAAATATCGATTGATATCCTGGCACTAATGCGCGATGTTACCATCATGATCTAGCAGCCAACCCGGGGACGAGTAGGACTCTCATGATCCCCCTATTCGGCCTTGCTCCAAGTGGGGTTTAGCCATCGCTACGTTGCCGTAGTCGACCGGACGCTCTTACCATCCGATTTCAACCTTACCTCGGTCGAGTAGACCATTAGATTCTTGTAAAAGAATGAGAGGCGGTATGTTTCTGTGCCACTATCCGTATTTTGGAATCCTTGGAGAATTCCAAAATCCTGGGCGTTACCCAGCACTTTGTCCATAGGAGCCCGGACTTTCCTCCCCTCCTCATCAGAGAAGCGGCGGCCACCCGGCCTGTTGGATCCAAAGCAAACTCTAGCATGGGCACTATTACCGGTCAACGCGTCGTAAAAAGGCAGTTCAAGGAAATATACTTAAAATAGATCCGATCAACCAGTCCAAAGCATTCTGCCACAACTGTTACAAAGGACGGTATGTCGACCCGTGCGGACCTTCTGTAAATGTTGGGTTGGCAACGACATACGACATCCCTGGCAGAGGCCTCTCTCGACCTTAGCCACCGCAGTACCACCCTTCTTTTTACGCAAGAGGTCGTATTTTTGCAATTCTACTTGATCAACACTGGAAGCTAATTCAGTTCTTTGGGCTAAAATTTTCGACTCTTCCGAACTTAAACGGTTCACGATCTCACTAAGTTCTGCGTGTCTAGCCTCCCAAGCCACTCTCTGGACCTCTAACCCAGTTTCCAACTCCGTTATACGGGCGCGGAAGGAGTCTGCAGCAACAGAAAGCTCCAGCATACGCATTTCCATGTCATCTAACTGTTTCCTGGCATGACCTGCTTCTTGTTCAATACTTTCTAATTCCCTTTCTGTATTGATGTCGCCGCTGTAAATTCTTTCTTCCAAGACAGGGACTCTTTCTTTAAGGGTCTCGGACTCCTGACGAAACGTCTGATGTGAGCTCTGTGTCTCTGCAAGTTTGTCTTTCTCGGACTCTAAGTCAGATTCCATCTTTGCCAGAGCTAGACGAGCAGTCAGTTCCTGTTCCGCACCCGATTTCTCTGTTTGTATCTTATCAAGTACTAAGTCTAATTCTTGTAATGAAAACAACTGTCTAATGGAGGTCATGTAATTTCCCAAATATTTAATTAGTGATTCTGATTCTAGAAAGCCTCCTTCGTATTGTCAACCGAAAAGCGCCCTAATTTGGTAACTGCTCAAAGGTTCCATAAAAGATCCAAAATAATGTAATATCAGGCTCGGGACAGTATCACCCCCGTCAAAAAGCTGTTACTAAGGAATGCCTAAAGTGCGTGTCCTTCACTTTTCGGACTTACATATCGGTGTTGAAAACTACGGTCGTCCAGATCCGGAAACAGGCCTATCGACCAGGCTTGGGGACTTTCTGGATTCACTCGACGAGGTGGTTGACTGTGCAATTAATGAAAATGTTGATCTTGTGCTACTAGCTGGAGATGCTTATAAAGGTCGCGATCCCTCCCAAACGCATCAACGAGAATTCGCCAAAAGATTATCTACCCTATCTAACGCAGGGGTTCCAACTTTTATCTTAGTTGGCAATCACGACTTGCCGAATGCAGTGAGTCGGGCAACCGCGGTCGAGATCTTTCGTACCCTCCAAGTGCCCAATTTGTATATTGGCGACAGCCTGCAGAATTACTTAGTTCAGACCCCAAGTGGACCAATTCAGATTTTGGCTGTCCCTTGGCCACGGAGAGGCGGGTTATTGAGCAGGGACGAATCTAGAGGGCTAACAATCGATGAGATTCGTCAGGAACTGGAAAATCGCCTTACTATAGCTATCCACGACCGGTTATCGCAGTTAGATCCGGATATTCCTGCTATCTTGACCGGCCACCTCACCGTCAATGGCGCCACGGTAGGAACCGAACGATCAATGATGCTTGGGCAAGATCACATCCTGTTGGCAAGCACTTTACATCAACCCCAACTTGAATACGTAGCCTTGGGCCACATCCACAAACACCAAATCCTGAGAGACGAACCCCCTATGATAGTCTACTCGGGCAGCCTCCAACGGGTAGATTTTACCGAAGAGCAAGACGACAAAGGCTTCTGTTTAGTAGATTTGGACCCAAATGCTCCCAGAGGGAACAGGTTAGTAAATTTCGAATTTAGGGAAATTAGCGCGAGACCTTTTGTAACTATCAACATCAATATTAAAGCGGAAGATCCGGATCCTACCAACACAGCGGTGACCGAAATCGGTAAGAAGGATATTAACGGGGCCATTGTGAGAATTAGGATTTCGATTCCATCAGAGTTAGAATCACACTTGAGAGAATCGGAGATTCGTGTAGCTCTAGATCACGCACATTACATAGCCGCAATAAACAAAGACACGGAAGACACTCGGAGAATCCGGATAGACAACGCATCTGCTGAAGGGTTGCAACCGGGCCAGGCACTACGGTTATACGTCCAAGGGAAAGATTTCACAGATGCGCGGCAAGAGAAGCTAATCAACTACGGTGATGCCTTAATCAATACTGAAGAAGCCTAACCCTAATAATTTGAGAATATCCGATTTATTTATCTAAACCTTGACATTAATTTTAAAATAACCATAAAATTGGTTTGCCACCCACCAGTATAGGGGGTGAGTTTAATGCCTTCCCTCTGCTGCATGCAGCGGGCCGCTGGGATCTAAGATGACCGAGACGGCCAACGCCAAATGCCTTTTTACCATTTTTGAAACACCAGGGCCCTTCCACCCTAGTGTGATGTACTGTCCACACCGGATAATAGTGCTATGAATTCCACAATTACTGCTGTTCCAGGTATAACAGCCGGCCATTTTACCAACTTAATGGATGGGACTGGGTGTACAGTTGTTATAGCCGAAGAAGGAGCAATTGGTGGGGTAGATGTACGAGGTGGATCTCCAGGTACTCGAGAAACAGATCTATTACGCCCCTTACACAGAGTTGAACATGTCCATGCCATATCGCTGAGCGGCGGGAGCGCGTTTGGCCTTGAAGCTGCGTCTGGAATAATGAGGCATCTCGCTGAAAAGGGAGTAGGGTTACACGTAGCAGGAGCAATAATCCCGATAGTCGCATCAGCCATTTTATTTGATCTCGGCATGTTAAATCCCAGTGCATTCCCCAGTGTTGAAGATGGTCGCGCCGCATGCATGGGAGCGAGCCTCGATCCGCTACCCCAGGGTACAGTGGGCGCCGGTACGGGTGCTACTGTTGGCAAAGTTTTGGGAATCGACCGGGCAGTTAAATCCGGTATCGGTTCCTCATGTATACAACTCCCTAGCGGCCCGAAAGTAGCGGCATTGGTAGCAGTGAACGCAATTGGTGGGATAGTGGATTACCAGAACGCTGCAATATTGGCCGGTCCCAGGAATCCTGACACCCAAGATTACCATGATTCGGTGAATCTACTCCTCGATGAACGTCTCTCGGAATTAACACCTCCACTTAGCAATACGACGATAGGAATCGTAGCTACCGACGCTAAGCTCACTAAAGACGAATCCAATTTTATAGCACAAGTAAGTCATGATGGGCTTGCGATGACTATTCGACCCTGTCATACAATCCGAGACGGTGACACCATGTTTACTATGGCCACCTGTCTTCAACCAAAAGCGACCGACCTAACAACACTATGCGCTGCGGCCGTAGAGGCAACAGCCCAAGCCGTCATTAATGCAGTTAAATTTGCAACCTCATTGGGCGGTATCCCTTCCATAGGAGAGATTTAACTTTGCTGTCTAAGGATCTGGAAATTGGATTCATTGGCATTGGCAAAATGGGTAAAGCTTTAGCCGTAGCTCTCGCTACCCACGGCTACAGCGTCACCGCATGTTATTCCCGAAGTGCTACGTCAACGTCCGAGTTAAAGGAACTTCTTCCTAGGTGCTTCATTACTAGCACAGCACAGGAAGTTGTAGACCGGACGAATCTGGTGTTTATCACAATACCCGATGACTTGATCCAGAGCTACGTACAGGATCTGGGGGTAAATGAAAACCAGGGGATTGTACATTGCTCTGGATCCCTCCCAAGATCGATTTTAAATAACGCCAATTCTAAGGCCCGATTCACCGGTATGTTTCACCCCTATCAAACCTTAGCAGGGATAGATAGTCCGGCCGATGCTGTCGGAAGATTATCAGGAATAACGTTTGCTATCGATGCGGAAGGTTGGCTTCTAGACCAACTGATCTCCTTCGGTGAGTCACTGGATAGCCGAACAATTCATGTGCCTGCCTCAGATCTAGGTATCTACCATTCATCAGCAGTCCTTGTTTGTGGCTTTTTAGCAACATTGCTTCATTGTGCCATAAGCCTATGGGAGGAAATGGGGCACAATAAAGATGACGCTATGAAAGCAATTCTCCCTCTAGCTACATCGACCTTAAGCAATATCGGAAATTTAGGGGTCTTACCAAGTATGACTGGACCAATTTACCGAGGAGATATAGCAACTATTGAAAACCATATCTCTTCGCTGATATCACGAACGCCTCAAATTGTGGATGTATATACCTCACTGTTTCAAGCATCACTCCCGATTGCACAGCAACTCGGAGCCGATAGTCCAACCATATCCGCCCTTGAAACGCTGATTAAAGATACTCTTGAGAGGAAGTTGAAATGCGCCGGATAACTATTAAGGATATTGCAAAGATGAAGTCGGAAGGGACAAAAATTCCGATGATCACAGCTTATGATTACACCACTGCTTCCTTAGCCGAAGCTGCAGAAATACCCATCATCCTGGTGGGTGATAGCCTTGGCATGGTGGTAATGGGGTACGATTCAACTATCCCGGTGACTTTAGAGGATATGATTCATCACACCAAAATGGTCTCACGCGCCAGTAAATGGTCATTCGTAGTCGCGGATCTTCCCTTTATGACATACCAGATAAATAAAGACCAAGCGATGGCGAACGCTGCCAGATTGGTACAAGAAGGCGGCGCACAGGGCGTGAAATTAGAAGGCGGCAGGGACATATCGCCGTCCGTTAACAAGTTAGTCCGGAACGGAATCCCCGTTATGGGCCACCTCGGGTTAACTCCCCAATCTATTAATACATTCGGAGGCTACAGTATCCAGGGAAGGGCTTACGAAGATGCGGAAACTCTGTTGTTAGATTCACTCGACCTACAGAATGCAGGTGCATTTGCAATCGTTTTAGAGTTGGTGCCAGAGCAACTAGCAGCATTTATTTCTGAAAAAGTGTCCATACCCACCATCGGAATAGGAGCCGGACCTGACTGCGACGGTCAAGTCCAAGTCGTAAATGATCTTCTGGGCCTTGATAAAAACTTTATACCCAGACATGCCAAACAATACACCACCCTATCTAAAATAATCGAAGAAGCCTTCATTTCATATTCTACTGAAGTGAAACACAAAACTTTTCCAACCGATCAACACAGCGCTACAATGGATGAAAGAATCTTAGAGCGGTTAAGGTCCAAATACTGATCCTTCTAAACGTAAAGCCTTTCTTCAGTAAGATCTTATCCATACGCCAATTTACGTATTAGGATATGAATTAGTATTGACTGGGATTGCCTCACGGTATAATTTACTGGTGTCACAAGCTGACGTCTAGCGCTCCCACCTCAATCTGTTATGTTATTTAGAAGGAGATGACCTGATGACTACCACCTCCGCCGCTGATAACGCTCCTCGATACAAAGTGGTTGGCACTCGGCCATTACGTCACGATGCATTGGACAAAGTAACAGGAGCCGCCAAATACGGGTCCGATATCAATATGCCATCTCTATTACATGGGAAAATTTTGCGTAGCCCACACGCCCATGCTCGGATTAAATCAATCGATACTAGCAAAGCTGAAGCCTTAGAAGGGGTTATGGCAGTCGCCACATCGCAGGATCTACCCATTATTCACCAGGGCCCTATTGATTACGCGAGCGTTCAGGGAAACACTCGCATGATCGCTCGAAATGTACTGGCTCATGAAAAAGCCTTGTACAAAGGCCATGCCATCGCTGCGGTCGCCGCAACAGACGCCCATATAGCGGAGAAAGCAATTAACCTCATCGAAGTTGATTATGAAATATTACCCTCAGTACTCTCTATCGATGACGCCCTAAAATCTGATGCACCGTTATTACACGAGGAAATGACTACATGGTTCAGATTAGACCGAGGTAGTCGTGGGGAAGATACTGGAGAGAAGAGCAATATAGCAGGGCACATCCAACATAAACTCGGCGACATCGAAGCCGGTTTTAGACAGGCCGATGTTATAGTCGAACGCGAATACGAGACTCAAACTGTGCATCAAGGTTACATTGAACCGCACGTATCTACTGCCTATTGGTCCGCTGATGGACGGGTCACAGTTTGGACAAGTACCCAAGGAGCCTTCCAAATCCGGAGTCAAACGGCTGCTATCCTAGGTCTACCAGAGGGAACCGTCAAGGTAATCCCGATGGAAATTGGAGGGGGATTTGGAGCCAAATCAGTTACATATCTCGATCCCGTCACAGCCATATTATCCAAGAAGACAGGTAGACCCGTAAAAATTCTTATGGATAGAAAAGAAGTCTTCGAGGGTTCCGGACCAACCTCGGCAACGAAAATGAAAGCCAAACTAGGTGCTACTAAGGATGGCAAAATAACGGCAGGGCAACTCTATCTTGCTTATGAAGCGGGTGCTTTCCCCGGCTCCCCTGTAGGTGGTGGTGCCTTGAGTGGGCTTGGACCGTACAACATAGAAAATATGTTAATCGATGGATACGACGTAGTCTGCAATAAACAAAAGGTTCAAGCATACAGGGCTCCGGGACAACCCCAGGCCGCATTCGCCGTTGAATGTGCGATTGATGAATTGGCGGAACAACTCGGAATGGAACCTATGGCTTTGCGCCTGAAAAACGCGGTGAAAGAAGGGGACCGAATGGCAACAGGAGTACCACATTCGGTCTTCGGATGCAGAGAACTCGAGGAATCCATGGTCAATCATCCGCATTTTAGCGCACCATTGGATGGACCCAATAGAGGCCGCGGGATAGCAGTTGGATACCGTTGGCAAGGAGGACAAACTTCTTCCGCCACTATTAATGTTAATAGCAATGGCAGCCTCAACCTGATAACTGGATCTGTTGACATTGGCGGTACACGAACAGCAGTAGCCATGCAAGTTGCAGAGACTTTGGGGTTAGCCGTTGAAGACATCTTCCCAACAGTTGGGGATACTGATGCAGTGGGATATACGGCTAACACAGGGGGTAGCCGTACGGCGTTTGATACTGGGTTGGCTGCAATTGCTGCAGCTGAAGACGTAAAGAAACAGATGGCTACTCGGGCCGCCCTAATCTGGGAAGTTCAGGATGAAGATATCACCTTTGAAGATGGAACCTTCATTTGTTCGAAGAACCCATCCGATAGGCTTACTTTTCAGGAATTAGCTGCCCGACAAATGCGAACTGGTGGACCCATCACTTGTTCAGCATCAGCAGATTCCACTGGGGTAGGAGCAATTTTCGCCGGCAATATCATAGACGTGGAAGTTGACCCTGATACCGGGAAAGTAGACATATTACGATGCACAGCATTTTTAGATTCCGGACGTTCGGTTCATCCAAGTTTCGTAGAAGGGCAAATGCAAGGCGGAACTGTCCAAGGACTTGGCTGGGCTCTAAACGAAGAATATTTCTACACCGACGACGGCGCGATGGCTAACTCAAGTTTTCTAGATTACCGGATGCCCACTTCTTTGGACGTACCAATGATCGATTGTGAAGTTATAGAGATACCCAATCCCAAACATCCTTATGGATTGAGAGGAGTCGGGGAGGCGCCTATTATTCCTCCCCTTGCCGCTGTGGCTAATGCGGTATACAACGCGACGGGTGTCAGAATGTACAAATTACCCATATCACCAACTACGATACTAGATGAACTAGACGCCAGTAGGAAAGAAAAGGCGTAGATTATATAAGTTCAAGGGAACTTGCTGCGGTTTCTTAACTCAGCTACTACCGGCCGGTAGACATCACACGAATTTAATTAGATTGCCCGGCCGGTAGTAATAGATTTAAATCCCTCACAACGGACTAAAAGACGGCCAGACACTTAGTTGAATTAAATATGTAGGTTTCATAATAATCGATTATTTCTGGTTTTTTATTTAACTCTTGCATTGCACCAGCCAAGCACATCCAGTTTAGTAATTCCTGTTGGCCAGCATCTTCGATCTGAGAAGTAGAGATTCTGGACCAAGCCGCATAATCACCTATCTTTAATTCTTCAAAACGTGCCCTGTCAGAATCTATATCTGGATATAGCCAATGATGTTTCTTTGTCAAAAAGGCATGTGACCAGCTAGACGAGGCTATAAGAGCAACTTTCCATGGACTCTCTTTAAGTACTCTTGCGGTTGCTGCACCAACCTCCATGCAACGCCCCGGAGAAGGACCAGGTGGGTCGGACTCCCTCTCATATTCAATGGAACCACCCCTGTTCTGAATTACCTTACTTCCATAGCAATTGACTAACATAGGAATTACAGGATATTTCAAACCGGTACGGTCATAATCCAAATATAAGAGCGTGTTTAAAATAGCATGTCCCAAACCCGGTTGATGCAATGGCTTATAGGCATACGCCATATCGATCCCGTTATTCATTAATCCGCCTACGAGATCTCTAGCGGCTTTAGTATTACCCGGATAGTTAAAAACTTGCTCAGCCGTTTCATTCCAAACATTTCGTCTCGTGGTTCCATCTTTATTTGCGAAGGGTTGACACTCGAATTGGTCATAGGCTAAGACGCAAAATGGTGGAATTATATCTTCCTTAAAATTCTCATATTGATCATCACCCCAAATTAAAACGAAGTCTGGATTAAACGCATCCAATTCTTTACGAAGTTTTCTGAATCCGGTCACCATTCTTTCTCTAAGGCGCTTAGCTGACGCTAAACCTTCATCTTCCCCATATTCAATTCGCATTGGTTCTGGCCAATTAGTTGGGATTTTCATATCAGGTGGGACATTTTTATTTTCCCTGAGGGTGCGTTTCAACGAAGATTCCCCGTCTTCATCTGGGCGAATCAACGATGGGGCGTGTGTCAATCCCAATCCTAATATTTCAGCCATTTTCCCCTCCAAGAACCAAGAAGCGTTGATTATTATGTTATGGAAAGTTTACTTCAGCATTAATCCTTCTTGCAATCATAAGTGTTCTCTTTATAGTGGTTTATAGTTGTTATTTGAAAACTATCGCATTAAACAAGCGATTAATCACCTTATATATCACTAAACCTGTTCACCCCAGATGCACCATAACGGGGCCCGACAGGGTAGCTTTAGATTATGCCTGTATGGGCTCTTTAACTCTACCTTATTAAGGGATACAATTTATTTGTTCCTATCACCCGGACAATCTGCTCTGAGCAACATCAGAATATCTTTGGGATCTTCCACAGGAGTTAGCTAGATGACCACACGAGAACAAATATCCCTGATGTCCCACTTAATGCGGAGAGCTGGGTTCGGCGCTCCCATTTCAGAGGTCGAAGATCGGGTTACCAAAGGGTATGAAGAGACGGTTGAAGAATTACTTAATCCCGCGGACCAAGAACCACTAGACGAGGATCTCCTATATCGCTATTTTCCTAACTATGAGGGCGGCATGGCCCCAAATCAGGCACAGGCACAGTGGATCTACCGGATGATCAATACCAAACGCCCTCTTGAAGAGAAAATGGTATTGTTCTGGCATCAACTATTTGCCACTGGTAATTCCAAAATTGATAACCCACCCGAGTTAACCCAACAAATAGCTATGTTCCGCAATCATGCGCTTGGTGATTTCCCAGCCCTACTCGTTGAACTGGCTAAAAACCCCGCGATGATTTATTGGTTAGACAACAACGGCAATCACAAAGGCTCAATCAACGAAAATTGGGGACGTGAACTCCTCGAACTGTTTTCAATGGGAGTTGGAAATTATTCCGAAGAAGACATTAAAGAGGCATCCAGAGCTTTTACCGGTTGGACAATTGCTCCCAAGATCCCTCGTTTACCTCTAGGGCGTTTCTATTGGGATTTCGAATACAAACCTGAGGACCACGATTCCGCAGATAAAACATTTTTAGGCGTGACTGGCGACTTTAACGGTCAAGACATCATAGACATCGTAGTGAAGCAACCCGCAACTGGACGATTTCTCTGCCGCCATTTATACAACTTTTTTGTTGCTGATGAGCCTCAGGTGCCGAGTTGGAACATCACACCCCCTACGGATCCAGCAGCAATTGACGTCCTTGAACGAACCTATCATGACTCTTCATATAATGTGGCGTCAGTCTTACGGGTGTTGTTCAACTCGGATTTCTTTAAGAATGCTAGATTTAAACATGTGAAGAGCACTGCTGAATTAGTAGTAGGGACCGTACGAATGGCACAAGGATTATCGGGACCACAAGTTGGATATCAATCCGTGGCGGATGAGTGTACATATCAAGGACAGGAATTATTAAATCCCCCGAGCGTAGAAAGTTGGCATACGGGCGAAGAATGGATAGATGGGGGCGCATTGGTCCGACGAGTCAATTTCGCGGCTAAATATTTTTCTAATACGGATTTGGAAGGCATACGAACCATTATTGATTATATAAAGGCTCGGGGGACGTTATCACCTAATGAATTTTTAGACAGTTGTCTAGAATTAATGGGGCCAATCGAACTCGGCAATTCCACTTACCAAGAATTACTCAAGCACATAACTGAAGACGGAGACCTATCATGGGATTCTTCTCCCGACACATCTGAATCGGAAAGACGAATCGGTATTCTGTTGGCAATGGTATCTGCATCTAGAGAATACCAATTTGCCTGATTAATCGGGAATAGATAAACCGAACACCAATTTAAGTTCAACTTCAGGAGGTCCCCAAAGTGACAGCTACAAAGAAAGATCCGGTAGTAGTGATCCTTCAACTGTCCGGAGCCAATGATCCCTTGAACACCATAGTCCCTTACACCAATCCTTACTATCGCGACAATCGCCCTAAGGTTGGTATCCCAGAAGATCAAGTTATACCAATAAACGAAGAGTTGGGATTCAACCCTAATATGGGGCCCGTCCAAAAGCTTTACGAAGAAGGAAAAGTCGCAATCGTACATGGCATTGGCTATGAAAACTCTCCTCGATCACACTTTAGATCCATGGATATCTGGCACACATGCGAACCAGACAAGGTCGGGACCGAAGGTTGGCTGGGAAAGGTAATCCGAGATTTAGACCCTAAAGGGTCAAACGTATTAACGGGCGTTAACTTTGGGCAAGGACTTCCGAGGGCCTTAGCATTAAGAGGTGTCCCCGTTACTTCGGTATCAGATCTGGCGTCGTACGGAGTATTGAGTGAGATCCCGGGCATCAGTAGCGAACGAGAGCGAGACCGTATGCTTGACCTGTTTGCAAGAATATACGCTCCAACAATTGGAACAGGACCCGTTATGGACTATCTTAGTCACACAGGCCAAAATGTCTTGGATGGAGCAGATATCATACGAGTTGCTCCCGAAACTTACAGCTCGTCCATAGAATACGCGGATACACCAATTGCTCGTAGCCTGAAAAGTGTTGCCCAGGTACATCTCGCCAACCTAGGGACTCAAATTTTCTATACCCAACACGGGAGCTTCGACACGCACTTTAATCAGCTCCCCCAACATACACGCCTCTGGACTGATGTTGGGAGGGCAATTGGAGATTTTTACTCGGATCTTCAGGAACATAACGCGAGCGACAATGTGATCATGGTTCTATTTACTGAATTTGGTCGAAGAGTAAAGGACAACGGAACTGGTACGGACCATGGCGCTGGGGGGATAGCTTTCGTGATAGGAGATCAGGTTAAGGGTGGTATGTATAACGAATATCCTTCACTGAAACCCGAACATCTCACCCAAGGGGATTTAGAACCCAACTACGATTTCCGCGGCTTCTACAGCACCGTGATAGAAAGATGGTTAGGTTTAGATCCCGTAGCCGTAGTGGGAGGTACTTTCGAGCAACTGAGTTTCGTGTAAACCGATATTCGCAGTATTTTCGATTATCACTGACGTGTCATCAAACGTTACAAACTTAAGAGGGACAGATGCTAACAACAATAGCCGCAGGTCGTACGTTCGATTTCAGCCACTGCTATGGGATGTATAGCATGGGTGGTTTGGGTTTCTGGGATCCTGTTGATTTCGCCATAGGCCCTGATGCCATGATCTATGTGGTAAACCGCGGAGCAGAGGAACTAGGACAGAGGATAAGTAAGAGCAGCCTCGACCATGAGTTCGTCACACAATTTGGTACCCCCGGACAAGGTGACGGGCAATTCGTATGGCCCTATTCTATAGACTTAGATCAACAAGGTAATGTATATATCTCAGACGAATTTTTACAACGCATTTCGGTGTTTGATCCTGATGGTAAATTCCTATATAAATGGGGAATACCTGGTACTAATCCTGGACAACTAAACGGTCCCTCGGGCATCGCTTTTGATAGTAACGACGACCTATACATCGTTGACAGTTCGAACCACAGAGTTCAGAAATTCACTAAAGAGGGTAAATTCTTATTTTCATGGGGTAGCGAAGGGCATTCCCTAGGGGAATTTAATCGCCCATGGGGAATTTGCATAGATCCAAATGATGATATCTATATCGCAGATTGGAAAAATGCACGGGTCCAAAAATTCGCGGCCGACGGAACGTTCCTCATGAGCATTGGTTCGCCCGACAATATAGTTGGTGGGCTTAACCGACCTTCTAGCGTTGCTGTCGATACACAAGGAGATATCTACGTAACGGATTGGGGAGCGAATCTACTCAACATTTATGCTCCATCAGGAGATTTCATTACCTCTCTAACCGGAGACGCCCAAACACCATCTCCCTGGGCTCAAACCTACCTAGATGCTAATCCTGAAATATTAAAGGCTCGCCGCAGGGTGAGTTTGGAACAAGAATGGCGATTTACCAGACCAATTGCCGTAAATGTCGACGCCGATAATAACATCTACATTGCCGAATCCGTTAGACACCGTATACAGATTTACAGAAAAGAATTGGAGTATGAAGAAGCCTCTATAAACCTGTAGTGTTATATAGCTTCAACCGTTTGGTTAATAATTTAAAATAGGGAGAAAGATCGAGCAGCTATTCCCTACTTTAAATATATTCACCCGTCGTTAATCCTCTGAAAGCAGATGTTAGTGTTCAACCAAGAAGTGTTAGAATGCCCGAGTTGGAAGGATTCTGCGATACACACCGGGTGAACCTGACGCATGCCCGTAACTCCCTCCTATGTAGCCATGCATGTCGTCTTGGCCTCTACGCAAATTCCATGGCCCGGTTTCCGGCACCTTCTCATGTTCAAATTCGTAAACAGTCGTATATTTTGGAGAGCCCTCGATTACATGATATCTGCGAACTGCGAGGCACCCCGGAACTTCTAGATTGGCGGGGGTCCGAACATTATCATAATAATAGTTATACTTTGATTCTATCTCTGAGGGAACTACCATACGGCCAATTTGTAAAGCAGGAGCCATCCCACGCCCTAACACTGCCGGATCGTTCTTATCAGGAAATATTTGTGTGCAGACATTCCTTACATAATTCCGTCCATTCGTAGAGAGCGCAATCCTCTGTGTCCATTCCGATGGATGTTCCCTGAAAGCGAGATATTCCGCCGTTTTCAACGTTTCGGCGGTTTCCAGTTCATAACATGCTAAATACCTGGGGCCACCCTTCGATGCCTCGTACCGGGCACCATTCAAAAACCCCGGCAGAGCTAACAAATCGGGAATATGTTCTTCGTTATACCATTTATTGAAATCTGCATCTTGTTCGGTATCAATATCTACGAAAACCATAAGAAGGGCTGTTCCTTTTTTGTTAGCCATTACCTACCTCCATTCTCAGTTGAATAACATGTGGATTTTCTAAAATGAATAATCAAATTAAATCATCATTTGACCCGATTTGGTATGGGTAAACCGATTTTCAGGTAGTAAACACATGTTACCTTTAACAAATCCCCTATTAATAGTTCGTTCAGGTGCTTGCCTTAAATGCATTTCGGCACCATAATTGCAAAGTCTTTAAATATGATAAATATAATAACTACTTCAGTCTCGAGCGTTCGAAAGAATTGGCATTACGCGTGGATCATTATTCTGATCGCCGCGATAATGCATATGGCTGGGGGATCTATTCGCCAAGCCTTCGGGGTACTAATAGTTCCCATGGAAACTCAATTTGGCTGGAGTCCCGTATCCAGCACTCTAGCTTATGCGCTGGCAAGCGTTGTGGGCGCATTACTGGCACCTATAAGTGGTATGGCAACCGATCGGTTTGGTGCTCGGAAAGTCATCCTCGTAGGGATATTGTTTTTCTTCTTGGGGTCAATGGTGACCGGAGCCGCTAGTGACGTTTGGCACATTTGGCTTTCGTACGGCCTTGGACTTGGAGTTGCCCAGGCCGCCTTCAACGTACCAATTATTACCGCTGCTACCTATTGGTTCCGTACTAACCTAGGTCTTGGCATTGGATTGTTGCAGGCATCTCATGGTTTGGGACCCGCAGTCTTGGCTATACTTGTCAGTTTCTTAATTAATTCTGTGGAATGGCGCGCGACCTTCTGGGCTATCGGAGTATTTGGTGTGATCATTATGTTGATCCTCATGCTTTTCTTCCGAAATAGACCGTCCGATATGGGGTTAAGAGCATTTGGGGCACCGGCCACTGAAGCAATAGCACCTGACGTACCACCGACGATAGCAGCGTTACGATCTAAAGCATACAGAATCGCCATGCAAGGGACCGTTACTTTTTGGAAACTAGTAGCTGTTCACGGACTTGGATGTATCGGACATTCCATAATTATTATCTACGTCATCCCAATGGCTATAAAGCAAGGTATAGAGCCTTTAGCGGCAGCGGGCATCTTAACTACCCTAGTTGCTGTAAGCGTACTTACAAGGTTTTTGACACCTCTCTGCGCCGATTACCTCGGGGCACGAAAGATGATGGTAGCAATGTTCGTATTGCAGGGCTTACCGGTGCTGATGTTATTCTGGACCCAAGAACTTTGGCAGTTTTACTTGTTTGCCGTAATCTTTGGATTTGGTTATGGAGGAGAAGGCTCGGCCTTTCCTATAATTAACCGGCAATATTATGGCCGAGGTCCAATGGGACGGTCATTTGGGTGGCAACAATTCGGCGCAGGTAGTGGAATGGCTATCGGCGCATGGGGGGGAGGTGCTCTCTTTGTCCTAGCAGGTAGTTACACTTTAACCATTCTTGTATCAGTCGGTGCAAGTTTGTTAGGAGCCCTCATTATTTTCTCCATGGAACCTGATAACACTGTATTAATCCCGTCCTGGGAAGATTCCCTGCCACCTGAAGCCAGAAGCGATTTTCAAGTTGCACCGAGTCCTGCTGGGGCTACCGCCGACTAGTGAATTCCCCATCACATCAGGTTTATGTTCACATCTTGTCAGTCTTTATTACTCGAAACTGGACCATTGCACCTTCAATATCCCTGATTCAGGGTTACTATGAGGGGTAGAGGCAGAACAAATTCCGACGACCACGTCTATACAGAAAATAAGTCGTCAAGTAGACCGAGCGCACTCCAAGACAGCCTCTATACCATCAAAACATACAAGGACTTCAGATATCTCTGGGTAGGTAATTTTTTCACAGTTGGCGCTCAATGGCTCCAAGTCTTAACTGTCGGGTGGTTGGTTCTTGAGCTAACTGAAGGGAACGCTTTACTGACAGGAAGTGTAGTAGGTATTCGAACTCTTCCTGTCTTCATAACCGGCCCTCTTGCAGGTGTTCTGGCAGATCGACTTGATCGCCGCAAGATCGTAATGATCACTCAAGGCTCCATGGCCTGTGCTGCTGGCCTGTTCGCCTTTTTGGTGATATCCACTGATCTGGAAAGCGATCCTATCCGAGGCCCTTTAGAGTGGTGGCATGCTTTTATATACATGGGCATTGCAGGAGTCGCCCATTCGATTATTCAACCTGTACGGCAAGCTATGGTTGCGAATACCGTTCCAAGAGAGGCTATCACCAGCGCCTTAGCGTTGACTGGAATGGCTCATCCATCTATGCGTATAGCGGGGCCCGCAATTGGAGGCCTTTTAATCGCTACTCTCGGTTTTAATTGGAATTTTTTCCTCGAAGCACTTGCATATTTCGCCATAGTACTATTGATGGTGCCGGTAAAACTTCCTTACCGCCAGACGAAACAAGCGGAGCACACGTCACCTTTTAAGAGTATGGTTGAAGGCGTTAATTACGTCTTGCACGAAAAACGCATTTTACAATTAATCGTGATGTCCTTTATCCCTAATTTCGTTTTTCAACCTTTAGCATTTGTGCTCCCTGTATTCACAACTGAGGTGCTACATAGAGGACCTGGATCAGGCGGGTTATTGGCCGCGGCCATCGGAATGGGAGGAATAATAGCGGCCATCATAATTGCATCTATGGGTTACTTCGTCCGTAAAGGACTAGCAACCCTCCTGGGGATGACGGGTGGATGTATTTTTATCTTGGCTTTCGCCAACTCAACTTGGTTCATTGCATCCCTAGTCCTCTTGGCAGGCATGGGTTTTTGCCAATACGTATTTCGGGTTGGGAACAGTACGTTATTACAAATCATAGTACCGGACGACCTCAGGGGTCGTGTAATGAGTATCTATTTTCTGGATAATGGGTTTACTCCCCTCGCAACCTTCCTGATAAGCCTGTTAGTTCACATTTGGAACCCCTCAGGAGCCTTCACGGTAATCGGCGGCGTTAGTGTAATTCTCGGGCTTATCCAGTGCATAACTTTTAAACAAGCCCGAGACCTAGAGTAACCGGTAATAACAGTTTCAATTTGTCTATTGAGACCACTGGAGGCCGCCTATTCCGGTTTATGCACCTTTAGCCAAAGTTGTTACTAGGGTCGTTAAATATATTCAACAGAATCGTTTGTCGGTATTTAAATATCTTATCAAGATCTCTCTTAACGAACAATTTATTGATCAGAGTGCCTCCGATTACCTCATAGCTAACTCTATCCCTAACTAACGTTCCTCTATCGGAAGGTTCAAAATAGTGTTCGTGCACCCATTTTCTGTAGGGCCCGTGGCGTTGTATGTCGCAAAATCTATGCGGTGGATCCCACACTGTAATTTCACTCTCCCATCTTATCGGAATACCATGCAATTTAATTTTATATTCAATTACCGTTCCAACATTCATAGCTATTGGGAGAGAGCTGATTATTTTAAAATTTAGCCAGGGCGGCGTCAGCCTCTCCAAATTTTCAGCGGAAGCAAAAAAATCAAAGATATCTTCTCTATCGTGGTCGATTGCAAATGACCGGTCGATAATATGTTCCGTCATCTTTACAATGCCTTTAGAGCGTTGGTCAAATCTGGGTGTTTGAACGGGTATTGGTTGAGTATCAATTTTTCAGGAATTACGTTTCTACTCGACAGCATTTCCTCAGACAATCCCCCTGCCGCGATTTTAATCATTGTTTCAGGAACGGTGAATATGTTTGGCCTCCCCAAGTGTTTCGCAAATTTCTGAGAGAAAGTTTTTTGCCGCTCCGGTAACGGTGAGACAACATTAACCGGGCCAGTCAACTTTCGTCCAATTATGAATTTAACTATTTCAACTACATCATCGATGTGAATCCAAGGCCACCATTGATTCCCTTTCCCAAGCGTCCCACCCAATCCAAGTTTGTAAATGGGTTTCAACCCTGCCACTAGACCACCGTCCTGACCTAATACTACTCCAAAGCGTAGAAGCGCTACATTTTCCAGAGAGTTACGGAAACGAAGCGCCTCCTCTTCCCAATCCGAAGTTAATCCCGATAAGAATGATTTACCGGCTATTGATTGTTCGGTTAGCTGTTCTTCCCCCCTATCCCCGTAAAAACCTGTGGCACTGGCCGAAATCAACAGTGGGATCTGATCTCCTGCTGGCTTAAATGCTTCAACCAAAGCTCGAGTTGCCAATAACCGACTTGTCCTTAACGTATCCTGTTTGCCTTTAGTCCAGTAACCCCTTATGGATTCTCCTGCCAGATTAATTATCACATCACAACCCTCAGTGACATTACTTCTCTCTGGTAAAGACCGGCCGTCCCATTCGTTAATGGAGGTGAACAAATTATTGATTGGAGCCAAATTATTCTTCGACCGTGTTAATCCCACTAATTCGTGGTCGTCCTGGAAAAGAGATTCACACAAATGTTTCCCTATGAACCCAGAGGCACCTGATATCAAAATCTTCATAATAACTATTGACCTATTGTGTTATTTGCATTTTAAATATGGTAAAGGTTGGGCACCGACAATACCAACCACGTTGGTTTTATTGCAATCACGTTATTCTATTGTTGTATGACGTTTTGCACCAGATTGGAATTACTATGACATTACCTACATCTGAAAGCCCCATATCCGGCATGATCCAATTCCTCCCGACTATCCAAAACATTGTCTATGGTGCATCTACTGTCGTGAACCAACTTCGCGATAATATAGGTCAAATAGAAGCTAGCACCATAGTGATCCTTACTCCGCAATCCATTTCTGAAAGTACCAACATTACCAAAGTGTTACGTGCCCTAGAGGGTCTTAAACTGACTCATCTAGCCATATCCTGCCAACATGTTCCAATCGACATCATCAGTGAAACTACCGAGATTATTGCAAATATTCAACCGGACGTAATCATAGCAATCGGAGGAGGCAGCACAATAGACCTTGCTAAAGCCGTCAGAACGTGTTTGGCAAATAATATTTCATCTGAACGAGAAATCGTGAAGTTACTCCAGGACTCCACAGACATAAATAAAATAAGCATACCTCAAATAAGCGTCCCCACCACTCTTTCAGGATCGGAATACACGAGGAGTTTCAGTGCTACTGATTTCAGCATCCCGAGTAAATATTCAGTAACCGATTCTAGCCTAGCTTCGCGATCGATATTTTATGACCCTGCTTTCATAGTCGATACACCACGTAAACTTTGGATGTCTTCAGGTTTCATGGCCCTAGATCATGCTATTGAGGTTTTTGTATTATCAGAACCGAACATTGTAGGCGACTTATTCAAATTGGAAGCGGTCAATACTTTATTAACTTGGCTCCCAATCTCACTCGATTCAGAATCTGATCTGCAGGCGAAATTACATTGCCAGCTGGCGGCGTGGATGGCCGATCACTCACCGATCAGATCCCGTCCATTCTCCAGAAATTCTTACACCCTGTTCAGCCACGGGCTGGCATATGAATTAGGAGCCCATTACAACATACCTTATGGTCTAACCGCATGCGCAACCTTAATACCTTGCCTTAAATTTTATGAACATGAGTTGCCTACCATTAAGCCACGCATCCAGGCGCTTGATACATTATGTCAAGCTAACAATGGTAATAGCCTATATGAAGCTCTTACCGAGATTCTCGACACCAATCAAATAAGCACCCGACTTTCCGACTTGGGGGTGGCTAAGTCTGATTTACCGTCTCTTGCAAACGCATTCCGTATCCGTAACTCCGGATCTGGAGGTGCTAGCCAAGATATAGAAACAATGTGTTTACAGATATTGACAGACGCATGGTAACCAAAGGTACGATAATCAAAGCATGTTGGGGAGTTACGTCCTCCAATTTGAGTCCAATCACTTATTTAGCCGTAGGGGATAATGAATATCGAAATTGAACTTACCCCCGTGGTCGCGATAGAAGAACTTATTGAACTCGCTAAGTTGGTTGATATTCCAGGCGTCCAGCGATTAGGAATTTCAGACGTTGTTTTATTTCCCGATAGTTATCAACTGCAAGCACTCTGCGCAATTCACACAGTTCACCCCAAAATTGGAAGCCTTGTAACAAACCCTTATACTAGGCACCCCACGGTATTAGCAGCAGCCCTATCCACCTTAGATGCCATCTCAAATGGCAGGGCATTTTTAGGGATTGGTGTAGGGGCTGGACTGTCGGCTATTGGGATAACACAGAATAATCCCTCCGTATACCTGGAATCATTTCTAGAAATCACTAAGGAACTGCTAACAGGCGGTACCGTCAATGTCACAAATTCATTTTTTCGGGTTCAGAATGCCAAGTTATCTGCTACTCTTTCAGGGACTATCCCGATTATCATTGGGACTAGGAGTGAACGGATTTCAAAACTAGCAGGCAAGATTGCCGACGGGGTAGTAGTTGGAACCCGAGAACTGCGGGAACCCGTCTTGAATAAATATAGGGAATGGGTTACTACGGGCGCTTTGAGTTCTGGAAGAGATCCATCGGAAATTGAAATTGCCCCCAGGGTTACTGTATGCATCTCACAAGAACCAGATCAAGCTCGGAAAAGTGTCGTTTTATATACTGCGCATTACTCAGTAATTGGAGGTCACGATCCCTCCATATATACTGATCATGAATTCAGACATGTAAGCAATTTGGTTAAACAAGCCAGTGGTTGGTATTTTGAACCGGACGTTCATTACCCCGAAACGTTAAATGATTTAATAAGCCCTGAAATAATCAACCGCTTTGCAATAGCAGGAAATCCTTCCGATTGCCTTGAACAAATCCGAACCTTGAAGAGCATGGGATTTAACAGCATAAGTATGAATATTGCCGCAGTAAGGCGCCCTAACACTCCGTTATATCAAGGCCTCTTGGAATGTTTACAATGCCTTAGTGAGATAATACCAGATATCTGTGAACTATAATCCACGAAACTTCCACGTGCTTAACGTCAGAAAGGAGAAATTCATGAAATACGATGTCATCGTAATAGGAGCAGGTTCAGCTGGTGGGACCATAGCAACTCGACTTTCTGAATCTCCGGATCGATCTGTTCTCCTACTTGAAGCTGGACCCGATTACGCTGATTTCGAACAATATCCTGATGATGTGAAATATGGATACGCACCAACCGCTTCAGAAATGGGAGCACCTCACAACTGGTCCTTCACAGGCAAAGCAACTGAAGAACAACCTCCCATAGCAATCCCTAGAGGAAAGATTGTCGGAGGCACCAGTGCTATAAATGGGCAAGTCTTCCTTAGGGGTGTACCTGAAGATTACGATTCATGGGCATCCTGGGGAAACGACGAATGGAGTTACATTAACGTGCTTCCCTATTTCCGCAAATTGGAAACAGACACGGATATAATGGATGATTATCACGGTAATGAAGGACCCATACCCGTAAGAAGGCATAAAAAGGAGACTTGGCTACCCATTCAAAATGCCTTTCAAGAGGCCGCCATAGAGGCTGGCTTCCCTGAGACATACGACCACAATAATCCCGATTCATGGGGCGTCGGGCCCTTCCCGATGAACAACCCGAACGGGGTCAGAATGAGTACGGCCCTGACTTATATCAACCCCAATCGTCACCGGCTCAACTTAACCATCCGTAGCAATATCCTTGTTCGGAAGATTTTGTTTGAAGGTAGCCAAGCTGTCGGAGTAGAGGTGGAAAGCAAAGGGGAAGTCTTCGAGGTTTACGGGACTCAAATAATTCTATCGGCAGGTGCAATCGGTTCTCCACATATACTTATGCTATCGGGTATCGGACCAGCCGATGGATTGAAAACACATGGTATACCTGTAATCAAAGATATGCCGGGCGTAGGTCAAAATCTTCGAGATCACCCATTGGTAGCAATCAGAGCCAAAACCAAAGATGATTTCCCCCTAGATCCTCTCGCCCCACGGATGCAGACATTACTGAGATACACAGCTACTGGATCGGATGACCGTAACGATATACAAATATTCCCGTCGTCCTTTTCGACACCTCTCGGAGGAGACCCGTTTGCTGAAGAAGGTATTCGGCTAACTTGCATGCTCGAGCTGGCGGAAGGATCTGGAGAAATCACTTTGACTAGTAATGATCCAAGCGTACAGCCATCAATCGACTGCAAATACCTGAGGAGTGACAGAGATAGAGCGCGACTAAGAGAAGCTGTGCATATAGCATTAAACATTATGAAGCATCCTTCCTTCGAAGATATTATCGATCACATAATTTCCCCAACATCCGATGATTTACTGACCGACGATTCTCTAGATGATTGGATGTTGAAAAATGTGTGGATTGGGCAACACTTATCGGGTACATGCAAAATGGGATCTGTAGATGACAGTATGTCCGTAGTAGACCAACGGGGAAACCTGCATGGCTTCCAAGGCCTACGGATTGCAGACGCCTCTATAATGCCAGACTGTATACGAGCAAACACAAACTTGACGACCATAATGATAGGGGAACGTGTGTCAGAATGGGTTATCCAATCCGAAACTACAAACTAATGATACGACAGTGCTCAAAACCAGGAGAAATATATGACTGAACTCCCAAGACGCGTGCTCGGTAATACAGGACTTGAAATCAGTGTTTTAGGATTCGGTTCTCTGGAATTAAGAGGGATAGTTGCAGGTGTTGGCAGGTCTATAGACGAGACTCGGGCTGAAACCATATTGAACCAAGTACTTGATTCCGGTATTAACTATATCGATACTTCTGTTGACTACGGTGATTCTGAAAAGAGAATCGGGAAGTTCATATCTGCCCGTCGTAGCGAGTTTATTTTAGCCACGAAATGCGGCTGTCCTCCAGATATTTCGAAGTTCCCCCCCGAAGAGCGTACCCGCTATGGTGTGCCACTACCAGGCCTTCATGATTACAGCAGAAAAAACATTATTGACACACTGGATCAGAGTTTATCTAGATTAAATACTGACTACATTGATGTACTGCAGTTGCACTTCAGTCCCTCAGTGGAATTACTCAAACAAGAATGTGCGATAGAAACCCTTACGCACCTTAAACAAGAAGGCAAGATTCGGTTCATTGGTTGTTCCTCAATACTCCCGAATATCATGGATCACATAAATATGGGAGTCTTCGATGTGCTTCAAATACCTTATTCTAAACTTGACCCAGCACATGAAGGCGCAATCCACTTGGCAGCTGAAGCGGGTATTGGAACCGTGATCAGAGGCGGTGTAGCGAAAGGACTTCCCAATCAGCAACATTCATCGGCAGACGCTTGGGAATTATGGGACCAGGCTAATCTAGAAGAGTTTTTGAATGATATGACTCGAATAGAATTCTTACTCCGTTTAACCATTAGCAATCCGGACGTCCATACAGCGATTATAGGGACTTCTAACCCTGAACATCTGAAAGCAAACATTGCTGCTGCTGCTGCTGGCCCGCTATCAACTGAAGTCTACGCGGAGATTTCAGGCCGTTTATTAAAGATCTCCGAATCCCCGTGATGTACCGATAATTTCGGTGAGCCCCTAACTATATAAAAAGTCAATCTTAGTAATAAATTGACCGCTACGTCAAAAACACCTACACAGGATATTGAATATGAAAATCACGAATATCACTATTGATGTTATTAAACGGGAGATTCCGGACACAGGGCTAGACTCCGATTTAGGCCGGTTTTCCGGAGTAACAGAACAAGGATTACTTAGAATTAATACAGATGCAGGGTTTGAAGGACATTGCTTCGTAGGCGAATTCCGAAGAGGGGGAAGAGCACTGTTTAACCCTATTTTAGAGGTTTTAAAACCCGAATTAATGGGAAGGGATCCCGCTGACCGAGAATGGCTATGGAACCGTCTTGGAGTGTTAAGCTCTCGACGAGGCATCACCAATAACATGTGGGCTCCCGTGGACGTCGCATTGTGGGACTTGGCAGGGAAAGCTGCCAACGCTCCCGTATATAAGCTTCTAGGCGCTCAAAGATATTCTACCGAAGTCTATGCAACCTACCCACCCAGACACGAATCCGCTGAAGGGTTCGTAAAAGAAGCCACTGAGTTAATGGATTCGGGTTTCCGTTCGTACAAAATACACCCAGGGGTAATGCCGACCGAAGATGTTATCGAGACAGTCACAGAAGTGCGCAAGGTAGTTGGACCATCAGTCAATTTGATGCTAGATCCAAACTGCGGGTTCAAATTTCGAAAAGCCTTATCGGTTGGGCGTGCACTCGATGAGAATAATTTTTTCTGGTACGAAGATCCGGTGCCTCATCATGATCTAGATGCGATAACAGAATTGACCCGACGCCTTGATGTACCCCTCTGCATGAGCGATCAAAACCCTCTACAATTCTTCAATTCAGCGAACATGATAAGGCACCAATCTACCAGATTGGTTAGAGGAACAGCCCAGAAATTAGGAATCACAGGGTTAAAAAAATTGTGTTCGCTCTCAGAAGGATTTGGCATGAATTGCGAAATCGGTACTGCAGGCAATTCTCTGTTGAATGCAGCTAATTTGCATGTGATATTCTCAGTGGCAAATTGTGACTTTTTCGAATATTGGATGCCTCAAGCGGCTCATCAGTTTGGATTGATTAATGATATTGCCTTGAACGCTCAAGGGCTAATAGATGCTCCAACTCTGCCTGGCCTCGGCTATGAGATAGATTGGGATTGGATTGATAATCACAAAGTCCAGACACTGAGCTAAATTGGTCCAAAATCATGACCAATAAAATGTATACCTATCGAGAGTTATAAGTACACTTATTCAAACTGTTCCCAAATCAAACAAGCAGCCCCAATCAGTCCCGCGTTGTCACCGAGTTTGGCTGGTTTAATGTTGAACTCTTTATGGCGGGTACTCATTACCGCACCAGCCACCATGTCACGGATAGTCTCAATATAACCGAATTTAGTAAGGCTCAAAGAAACACCTCCCCCTAAGACAACCCGATCTGGATTAAACAAGTGTACTAGGTTCGTAATACCAACGGACAAATCAGCGATCACCTTAGTCAAAATGGATTCAGCAATAGGATCACCATAATTAGCCGCTTCAAAGATTACCTGGGTATCAACCTGTCTTTCATTCCAAGATTGTTTTACTGTATCGGCAACCCGGTCCAATTCTAAATTAAACAACCGGACGATCGATGTCCCTGATACTAAAGCTTCAAGACACCCTTTGTTGCCGCATTGACATGTAGGAGCTGATTCACCCGAATCGATTCTCATATGACCTACTTCAGCGGCCATACCATGGGCTCCGACAACGACTTTTCCCCTGTCAACAACCCCTCCTCCGACTCCAGTACTAATGGTCAAATAAAGAAGGGTTCTGGAGGATTCAATGCCGTCATCTGGATCGAGGCCAGCCCCGTAATTATATTCTCCCAATGCTGCCATAGTTGCATCGTTCCCAATTACAATAGGGTATCCTGTCGCTTCTTCCCAAATTCCCTTTATACAGACCCCATCCAAAACCTGGAGATTCGGAGGACTGTAGAAAATGCCGGATTCGGCATCTATTGGACCAGCAGCAGCAATACCAACGCCAACCACAGCCTTATCCTCACACCAACGCAATGCGTTTTCAAGGACTCGATATGCCCCGGAGATTAGTTCTGACTGCGTTCCTCCAGCTTTATTCAATGAACGATCATGCCATAATAAATTACCACCGGAATCAACCACCCCTGCTCTGACCCAAGTGCCTCCCCAGTCCATGACCACAGCTACTTTTTCCATTACAATTACCTTTGCAATCCCCTGAATCTCTATCCTCTGACTCAACGCTTCAGTTGGTTGTAGATGAGATGCAATTCACCCAACGCTATGACCGACCGATTTTCAACAACAAAGTATACATCGTAGTTTATCTAACTCGACTCAATTATATTCGGCGAATATTTAGCATCCTGAAGTTAAAATCTTTGGTATTAATCGACTACTAAAGGTCTTTATTTCCTAAATAGATCTTACCCATAATATAAAACCCTAAAGCTGCTGCGACACTCAAAATACAACCCAGCAAGAATACCTCGCTGTAACCGGTAACAAAAGCTGAATCACCACCACCCCTTCCACCCGCTGAACTGGTAACGTACCCATTTACCCTCCAAGCAAACAAAGTCCCAACCAATGCCACTGACATCACTGTCCCTAGAGCCTGAGCTAGTGATAGCGACGATCCGGCGACTCCTAGCCTATGATTGGGGACTCCTTTCATCATGAGCGAATATGTGCCAGCTTGAATCAAACCTAGTCCCATTCCAACAACTCCAATCCTCCATACAACATCGCCCGGGCTATGACTTTGATCAAGTAACCCCATTAAAAACAACCCAGAACCTAGGATAACCAATCCCAAGGCTCCTACGTCTAGAGATCCAAATTTATCACACAACCACCCACCCAAACCCGATAAACAAGTGTTAAATAAAGCCATAGTAGCTAGCATTAATCCCAATATCAGAGGACCTTGTTTTAAGATATCCGCCATGTAAAAAGGAAAAACAAACCAGATAACAAAGACACTAAAGTGGGCCAAAAACATTGCCATGGTCGATAGCGAAAAAGCCGGCAATTTCAATAAATATCCTGGCAGCATAGGTGAGTTTACCCGCTTCTCTATTATCCATAAGACTCCCAAGAAAATCGGAGATAAAGATATTAACATGAGGACCATTGGAGATGCCCAACCGAGGGATCTACCCAATCTGAGACCTATTACTAGACACATTAAACCCAAGACCAAAGTAACGGCACCTTTAAAGTCAAATGCCTCGCTGTTGATGGTATTCTTGGGCTGTTTCTGCAAGAACACCGTACCGAGCACCAATGCCAGTACACAAAATGGTATTCGACCGATAAAAATCCATTGCCATCCTAAAGCCTGAACCAGAAAACCGGCTCCCAAAGTTCCCAGCAACATACCTAGAGCCTGGCTACCTGCAGTGAACCCCATGCCGAGACCTCTTTTTTCAACAGGAAAGACCGTTGCTGCGATAGCAGGAGAAACGGCATATAAACACCCAGTCGCTAATGCCTGTAATACCCTGAAACCCACCACAGATTCCAAGTTTGGGGATAACGAGATGCATATCATAGATAAGAGATATGCAATGGACCCAAATATATATACGGTCCTTAACCCAAATCTGTCTGAAAAACTTCCAGCACCCATCACAAGTGATGCCCGAGTTGCTATAAAGACCACTATAACCCATTGAATGCTTTCTAAATCCGCATCCAATGCGTTAGCCATAGTAGGCAGGGCGACGTTAACCGCTATATCTAGAGCAGCAAGCAACATCCCAAGCCCGGCTATGGTAGTGACTACTACTCGGCTCAATTCAGCAATCTCACGGGCTCTTAATCCTTCTGTTTTGTAGCAAAACTTAACGAATATGGCCGAATGGTTACTTAATCTTCAGCGCAACGATTCGGAGGTAATGTCTATGAAACATTCAAGGAGATATTTATAGTCATTATCCCCGTTACTAACGTTCTAGATATAGCGCCGCTCGAAATGCCGCCAATGATTCGCGGAACATATATTTGGGATCAACAAAACCTGACTGTTATATCATCTCTGTCTTAGGTAGATTACTTGGGGTTAGCTTTATCTTCTATCTTTAATATTTTCTTATACGAATAAAGTTTTTGTTTGGCCTTACGAAACAATACTGTTCCGACCCTAAATGTAACTCATAACATCGTAGTTTCTCGCTAAACCTTATAATTTTGGCTAGATACCCTTGCAAGGGGTTATTAGTTGATCAGTGCCTCTGCCATTGTTTCTAATTCATCTTCCATCGCATCGTTAGTCTCACAATGATTAGCCCATACCGAAACCCGTTCAGCTCCTGCATTCAGAAAATCATTCACCTGGGCTTTCGTAGTACCCACGGCCTGACCAAAAACTGAAATCGACAATTCCTTGGGATCTCTACCTCTTTCTACCGCGAGAGTTTCCAAGATATTCGAAGCTTCTTCAACACGAGATGGTGTAACCCGGTTAGGCAGCCATCCATCTCCCCATCTTGCTACCCTCTGCAATACGTTAGAAGCATTTCCACCTAGTAACACTGGAGGGTGAGGCTTTTGCGTTGGCTTGGGATAACAATACACCGGAGGAAAATCATAATACCTCCCGTGGAATTCAGCTTCTTCCTTGGTCCATAATTCTTTAAGTGCTAATACAGCTTCCCTAGTTTGTCCCCATCTATGATCAAAATCTCCTCCCATCATTTCCGTTTCCTCCCGGTTCCAGCCAGCTCCAATCCCAAATACAAATCTGCCATTACTATGGAGATCCAAAACCGATATCTCCTTGGCCAATATGAGGGGATTCCGTTCCGGGACTAAAGTGATTCCAGTACACAATTTTATTTTACTAGTAACAGCTGACGCCATTGCTAAAGATATATAGGGTTCTGAAAAATGCCTATATGTCCAAGGAATTTCGCCACCAGTTGCCGGAAAGGCACTTTGGCTACTAACAGGAAGAACAGGGTGTTCGTGATACCAAATGGATTCGAATCCCAATTCTTCGGCTCGTTTTGCTATAAACGCAGGATCTATGGTGTAAGCCGGTAACGGAACAACTATACCAACAGACATACTATCAACTCCTTTTAACCTCTATAGAATCCAGATTAATTCTAAGATTATTAAACAGCCATCTGAGTAAATATTTATCAGTCATCTTTTTAACAGTACTTCAGCTCTTTCCTACGCGTTAGCATAGAAAAACAATCTGAACCCGTTCGTACCAGTTATACCCTCGACTCCGCTTCCTTCTTAATTCCACGAATTGTTAGTTCCATGTTTCTCTGTAACTGCTCCCTTCTTCTCTTTAGAATACTATGAGCATTATCTGGATTATCCCTCATAGCTCTAGCTGTACCTCCAATGCCTGGGCCAATTATCATAGAATGACGTAATCTGGATTGGTCACCAATAGCATCAATTTCAAACTTCCACTGGGCGCTGGGCAAGTCAAGATCCCCTACGTTCCAAGCGAAAACATTAGGAGGCTCATAAGTTCTAACATATGACGTAGTCTCCCAATACCGGTCTCCTCTTTGGTTTCTTCCTACAAATGATGATCCTATGATAGGCGGAACGTCGTCTGACCAATCAGCTCCTAGAAATTCATCGCTGAACTTAGAGGCAACATTTAGATCGCTGACCAGTTCCCAAACTCGTTGCCCAGAGGCTTTTATATCAACTTCAACTGTCACACCTGGCATTTGTTCAAGCAATGACAATTCTTCATCTTGAGATTGCTTGGTATAGCCCCAATTATCGACCCAAGTAATTTCGGTTACTGGTTTCCTAGTTGCAGCTTGAAATTGATTACCTTTTGTCCACGCTACTGGAAGCAAAACTATTTGAGTGACTTCATCAGGAATACCCAATAGACCAGCTATCTCGTCAGATTTTCCTAGATGCATCGTCGTCCAAGCTGAACCCAGCCCTCTCGCTCTTAACGCTAGGCAGAAGCTCCAGCCTGCTTGGATTACCGAATCAAAAAGTCCCGGTCGTCCGCTACCATCATGCCTACCCATAATAGTCAGCAAAACTAAAGCAGGCACTTTTTCCATATTCTGCGCTAAATACGAAGCAGACTTTGAGACCCGTGAACCAGATGACCCAGCAACCTCTTGTCGTTTAGCTCTTTCAATAACTTCCGATCCGCCCGCAGTCCTATATAGTTCGGCCAGTTTAGATTTTATTTGGCTATCTTTAATTACTATCCAACGCCTACTGGTTATGTTCCCACCTGATGGAGCCTGTTCTGCCACTTCAATACAATCAGACAGAATCTGGTCACTGACAGGGCGATCTAGATCCAGTCTTTGCCGGACTGCCCGGGTTGTAGTCAATAACCTGTCCGCTTCTTTTTTATCAAAAGCCATCTCATACCCTCTAAGAGTTTTATATTACAAAAAGGAAACTGATATAAATCTAGTTAGGGCAGATTAACTGAATCTACCGTAGGCATATTGTACCGATCTTCCGGATTTATCCAGCCCTTAAAATTAGGTGTACGCTTTTCGGCGAAGGCGCTTCGAGATTCCATCAAATCGCTTTTATCACCGTGCTCATGCAAAGCATTTGCCAACGCGCTAAGATCTGGGGCAACTTTCGGGCGCATTTGTCGCATCATGTAGACCGTATTCACCCTTGAGGCTGGAGGAAGACTTAATAAATGCTCAGCCATTTTAAATGCTTCCGGTAACAAATCTTCAGCTTCTTCGACTAAACGGTTAATGAATCCCACTTCGTAGAGACGTTGCGCCGTAAATCTAAACCCAAGAGCCATTTCAGTAGCAATTGGGTGAGGAAGACCTGCAAAGAGACCATGATTATATCCTCCCAACAACCAACGTTTGGCCTCGGAAACCTCAAACATTGCGTTAGCGACAGATACACGTAGATCAGTCCGTTCCACTAAAATAAAGCCGCCCCCCATGGCATACCCATTTACCGCACCAATCACGGGTTTATCAATCGTCCCTTCATTGAATGGATTGGGTACCGGTTGGGAAGCACTTCCTGGGGCACCTCTCTCGAGTGCTTCTTTCATATCTTCGCCCGCACAAAAGGCTCGACCAGTTCCTGTTAAAACTGCTACTTCAAGGTGAGGGTTATCCCGAAATTCAGTGAATGCATCTGCCATTTCTGAACGCAACTGAAAACCTAACGCATTCAAACGGTCTGGCCGATTCAATTTAATGACCATCACCTGTCCGTTTATGTCCACTTCAACTACTGACAATTTAATCTCCTTCTTCGATCAAATTCATTTAATCCACCATCAGCTATAGTTCCCAACCCTTTTGGGTCGTATCTATTCTAAATTAGAAAAATAGTCGTATTTTCTGGCCGCTAATTCAATAACGGGTTGTAAATCCTCTTCTAGTAAATAACCTTGCTCTATTAAAATAAGGGCATCCCTTTCTGTGTCGCGCAAATATTCTGACTTGGAGTCGTAACGTTCTTCTATTGATAGCCTAGGATCCTCCATGTTAATCCGCTCATCCTTTGTTCGGGGAAGAGCTAGCGTTGATCCGGCTAACCCACCCGTTATACCTATGAACAAATCTTGGTTTCCAATACTTTCGTGCCTCAAGTTCCAGCCAGTGTATGTTGCGACCGGAACGGTTAAATCTGGTAAACGAATCCCATCTAATTCATTAAAACTTTCGTCAATATCCGAGACCAAGGCAGGGAATTCGGCCCCTTCTTCGGCTGGTAAGACAGTCGTTCTTCCTAAATGAACCTCGTCCCCGTAGTATAGTCTCATCGCTCTAGTTAACTCCGGAGGTGTGCGTAGCCCAGGAAGCTCCGAAAATTTGGCCATTACTACCTTGGACTCTACCGCTGTCCCCCTATCAAGACTAGGATGCCTGCTCGCCGGTGGCTCGGTTCCTGTCGAAACCCAATTATCTAAGTTGATTAGTGCTGCCCGAAGCAGAGGAGTATAGTCAACACTGTTAAACGGTAGTTGGCCTCTCAAACCATCTGACAAACGGGTCTGTTCTGGCGGGAACCCCCCCGCTCCATGCTGACAACCGGCAAAATGATATCTTCTTACATAACTTGACTCTGTCGCATCAGACATAGTATCCAAATTGCAGTGTATTAAAGCCGCATCTCCTCTCCAATATTCCGCCGAAGTATTGGTAAACATTATTTTTGGTACTTGCCCCTGTTCCAGCATAATATCTAGTAGTCCACCACTCTGACCTGTGATAGGGTCGTTTTGCTCTGTATCTGTGAACGGAAAAAGTTCCGGTATTATGTAACAAACATCTTTGGAAGGCTGCCCGAACCTTAAATTAAATTCACCTCTCATCCCACCACCGACGTGCGGGATTATCCCGTCCAAAGCCATAAGTCCGGCCTCATCTATATTGAGGCCCAGGTGAATCATTTGTCTCAGAAAACGTCCGCTCTGAGATCTCCCAAACGCATAAGCGAATTCTAAATCCTTACTGCAAG
>ENA-UPTF01000239-UPTF01000239.1-marine-metagenome-genome-assembly--contig:-NODE-239-length-39729-cov-8.239635_pt1 | contig 39729 bp, 36 predicted proteins | sample MGYA00238166_ERZ767019 | MGnify/ENA primary metagenome ERZ767019 (study PRJEB28930, sample SAMN06266391) | marine metagenome | isolation source: Sea water from 250 m depth | place: Atlantic Ocean | study... | reverse complement strand
TGGATTTTTCAGCGTCCAAACGCAGTTGGAGAGCAGGGCGCACTTAAACTCTATGGTACCGGGAAACAGGCCGGTTTTGATAAAAAACGGGTGTGATAATAGGACATTCTATATTTCATCTTGACCGAAGGGGTAGACCTGATAAAATGCTGATATCTTATAGTATCCCCCACATACATTAAGGATGAAACGATAAAACTCGTGACTGTTGAGTTCTCTTCCAGGATAACAAAAACACAAAGGTTTCTATGAAAATAAATTACAGCGAAAAAATTCCAAACAATGTCAACTTAAGCAGTGACCGACGTCTACAACGGGCACTGGAACGCTGGCAGCCCGGATATTTGAAATGGTGGGATGAACTTGGTCCAGAAAAAAGTACTGGCCTCGAAGTCTATCTCAGAACTGCAGTCAGTGTAGAAAAGGAAGGCTGGGCGCATTTCGATTATGTAAAAATGCCGGAATATCGCTGGGGCATTTTCCTCACGCCTTCTGATTCTGATCGGACCATAAATTTCGGAATTCACAAAGGACAGCCGGTCTGGCAGGAAGTCCCAGGCGAATACCGTTCCGAATTGCGTCGGCTGATTGTTACTCAGGGTGATACGGAACCTGCCTCTGTAGAACAGCAAAGACTCCTGGGAAAAACATGTCCTTCACTTTATGATTTGCGTAATTTGTTCCAAGTCAATGTTGAGGAAGGCAGACATTTGTGGGCCATGGTGTATCTGTTACAGGGCTATTTTGGGCGTGATGGACGTGAAGAAGCTGAAGCCATGCTGGAGCGGCATTCAGGAGATGCGGACAAGCCCCGGATTCTGGAAGCCTTCAACGAAGAAACTCCGGACTGGCTTTCATATTTCATGTTCACATATTTTACCGATCGCGATGGTAATTTCCAACTGAGTTCGCTGGCCGAATCCGGATTTGATCCATTGTCCCGTACTTGTCGTTTTATGCTGACAGAGGAGGCGCATCACATGTTTGTCGGAGAAACCGGCGTAGGACGTATTGTTCAAAGAGCCTGTGATTTGATGAAAGATCACAAAACCGAAAATACCGGTGCAACTGACGGAGTGCGACAGTACGGTGGTATTGATTTGGAAACCATACAGAAATATCTTAATTTTCATTTTAGTGTTTCTACCGATTTATTTGGCCAGGAACTCTCTACAAACGCGGCTACCTATTATAATACCGGTATCAAAGGACGTTTCGGAGAAACAAAAATTAATGATGACCATTTGCTTCACGATTCAAGTTATTCCATTTTGGAACTGAATAGTGAAAAAATTGTCAATACAGAGGTGCCTGCTCTAAGTGCGGTCAACGAGCGCTTGCGTGATGACTACATCAAAGACTGTGATTTAGGAGTACGACGCTGGAACAAGACTATTGAGCATGCAGGTATTGATTTTCGCTTGAAACTGCCGCACCGAGCATTTCATCGTGGTATTGGACAATTTTCAGAAATTCAAACTGATCCGGAAGGTGAAATCATCACACAATCCGAGTGGGATCGACGTCATAGCGAATGGCTGCCCTCACAACAAGACCAGGACTATGTCCAATCCTTAATGCAGCCGGTTACAGAACCGGGAAAAATCGCCGGCTGGATTGCTCCTCCCAGAGGAAAAATCAATCACCATCCTTTTGAATATGAGTTTGTGCGTTTCAATTGATTTTATCGGCTCGCAAATATTACCACGGTTCAACGCGGATAAAACTGAGTTGTTCTTTTATTTGAGCCTCTAAGAGTTCGAAGGAAGATAATGTCCTTAGTGTTTTTTAGCGTTTTTAGCGGCTAAAATAAACTAGTTCAAATCTGTGTAAATCTGTGGCCTGAAACAAAATAGATAAAATGAAAAAAAATACTGTTTCCATCGACACATCAGTCATTCCGGCAAAAATCGAATTTGCTCCAGAATTCAATGTGGCGGTTTCGTTCATCGACCGTCATTTGCAGGAAGGCCGGAAAGATAAAGTCATCATCCGTGAAACCGGAGGCGAAGAAATCACATACGGACATTTAGCAGAAAGAGTAAATCAGTCCGGAAATGTACTTAAAAATCTTGGACTGAATTCCGGAGACAGGCTACTGATGATGGTTAAGGACTCCGCGGAGTTTTTCTATTTGTTTTGGGGTGCAATCAAAGCAGGTATAATTCCGGTTCCGCTCAATACGCTTTTGCGGGCCAAAGATTATGCTTTCATGATTGAGGATTCCGGATGCGCCGCAGTTATCTATTCTCCGGAATTCCGGATTGAAGTCGAACCAGCCTTGAAACTGCTTTCAGCAATTCCAAAAATTATTTTGCTCACCGAAGGCGAATCAGAATGTTTTCTGGATCAAACGCAGTCCGCTGACTCAAAACTCGAAGCCGCTCCGGCGAAAGCAACCGATGACTGTTTCTGGCTCTACTCTTCCGGAACCACCGGAAGGCCAAAAGGCGCGGTTCACTGTCACCGTGACATGGTTGTCACCAGTCAACATTACGGCAAAGACACACTCGGAGTCCGTGAAGACGATATTTGTTTTTCTGCAGCAAAACTCTTTTTTGCTTATGGTTTGGGAAACGGTATGACCTTCCCTCTGTGGTCCGGAGCAAGCTGTGTTTTGTTCCCAGCACGCCCCACTCCGGAAAGTACTTTTGATGTGATTGAACGTTTCAAACCGACACTTTATTTTGGCGTTCCTACACTTTACGCCGCACAATTGCAGGCTCTTGAATCATCCGAAAGCGAAACTTCCATAAGTCCGAATCTTTCCTCACTGCGTATGTCAGTTTCAGCCGGTGAAGCCTTGCCGGCAAACATTTTCCGTCGCTGGAAAGAGCAAACCGGAACAGTTATTTTGGATGGGATCGGCTCCACGGAAGCCTTGCACATTTTTATTTCCAATCGTGCGGATGACATCAAGGCCGGTAGCAGTGGGCGCATGGTTCCAGGGTATGCCGCTAAAATCGTTGATGAAACCGGTAATGAAGTCCAACAGGGAGAGGAAGGGCGTTTGCTGATTCAAGGTGATTCTACCTGTAAATATTATTGGAACAATTCGGAAAAGACGGCGGCAACAATTGTGGACGGCTGGCTCGATACCGGAGATACCTATCATCAGGACGATGACGGTTATTTCATCTACGGCGGACGCAGTGACGATATGATGAAAGTCGGTGGAATATGGTGTTCACCATTTGAAATTGAAGCTAAACTGGTGGAACATCCAAAAGTACTGGAAGCCGTTGTTGTTGGCCGTAAAGACAAGTCCGGATTGATCAAGCCCGAGGCACATGTGGTACTCAAAGATCTAACGGATGCTTCTGAAGAAACGTCCGGAGAACTGTTGCAGCACTGTAAAACAGGACTCGCGCCTTATAAATATCCACGCTGGTTTCAATTCCCTCAGGACTTGCCCAAAACAGCCACCGGTAAAATCCAACGTTTCAAACTTCGCTCAAATTAACCCCGGCTCTTTGGCATTTGGTCGTTGTTTCATCTCACGACTCTGCTACATTGTCATTCTGGGCAATTCGCAGCGTTAATGAGAAACCACCAGGATAACAAAGTGAATAAAATCTTTAATGGATTTTAGTTTTGAAGCCTTAATATTTTTTGCAGTAGTATTTATCTTAGCTGCCTTTATTCATGGAAGTATCGGATTTGGATTCCCTATGGTGGCAACACCTTTGTTGGCACTTTCCACCGATATTCAAACAGCAATTGTATTGACATTAATACCAACGTTGCTGGTAAATCTAATCAGTATAATAATTGAAGGGAACATATTAGTTGCTGTGCGTCGCCACTTTTCTCTGGCTTTATTGGCTATGTTAGGAAGTGCTTTAGGAACGCAAATACTTCTAACCGTGAACTCCGATATTTTCAAGGGATTGCTTGGAGTCGTAATTATAATTTACTTGCTCGCTGAAAAGATAAAGTTAAAACTTTCATGGATTAGAGAACAGGCGAAATTCTCAAAGTTTACATTTGGACTTTTAGCTGGAATTACAGGAGGGCTTACAAATGTTATGGCTCCTGTACTTATTATTTATTCTCTGGAGTCAAAGTATTCTAAGAGTGAAACAGTTCAAGCATCAAATCTATGTTTTTTGTTAGGGAAAATCATCCAGATATTATTATTTATCATCAATGGTAAATTTTCTCAAAATGAGTTTCTAACTTCGTCTGCAATGTTTATAGTTACCTCAATTGCCCTGTATGGAGGCATAGCTGTAAGGAATAAAATCAAAGGTAAAGTTTATAAAAAAATTCTTAGATTGTTATTGTTTATATTAGCAATAATATTATTAATCCAAGTTTCAATATAATTGATGTACAATAATCGCTTTTAGTAGTGCTGTTATTGTGGTTACATCTGACTCCCGTGATGTTTTGTGGTTTTAAGTAAATTTTAATTTTCAATCAAGGAAAAATAAAACAATGACTAATTTCAAGAATTGGATGCCAGTACCTTCTGAGGGAGAAAGCAACAGTTCAAGTAAGCGTACGGAATGGGAGGCAAAAAACCATAATACTGAAACGAGAGCAATCCTTGAGGAGGATGCCAGTTACTTCCTCAGACAATCCGTTTCCAGCCCATGCTTATCTGTGGTAACCAAGGCCGAGGGAGCTTACATCGAAGACACAAATGGTCGTCGTTATCTTGATTTTCACGGCAATAATGTGCATCACATCGGCTACGGTCATCCCAAACTGAAAAAAGCGATTGCAGAACAAATGGATGCTCTGCCTTTTGCACCGCGAAGATTTGCCAGTGAATCCGCACTTGCGCTTGCAAAGAAACTGGTTGAAATTGCTCCAGGCGATCTTTCCAAGGTCTTATTCACGACAGGAGGATCGGATGCGATTGAAGTGGCACTGAAATTTTCACGAGCGGCGACCGGTCGGCACAAAACAATTTCATTTTGGGATGCCTTTCATGGAGCAGGATTTGGAGCCGCTTCTGTTGGCGGAGAACAGCTTTTCCGCTCACACGTTATTGGTCCTTTACTTTCCGGCACAGAGCATGTAGCGCCTTTTGCCTGTTACCGTTGTCCCTACGGTTACCCCGATCTTAATGGAGAAGCGCAACTTGAAATCTGTCAGACGACCTGTGCCAGTTTCGTGCGCTATGTACTGGAAAAGGAAGGAGACGTGGCTGCAGTTATTGCCGAACCGGCGAGGGCTGTTCCATATATACCGCCACCAGGATACTGGCAAATGGTGCGGCAGGCCTGCAATGACCATGGTGCCTTATTGATCTTTGATGAGATTCCGACTGGTCTTGGCAAAACCGGGAAAATGTTTGCCTGCGAACATGATGATGTTGTACCAGATATATTGGTTTTAGGAAAAGCGCTTGGCGGTGGTATTTTACCAATTGCTGCGGTTCTCGCCAAAACAGAACTTGATGTTGCCGGAGAGTTTGCCTTTGGTCATTACACTCATGAGAAAAATCCGGTAACCGCAAAAGCGGCTTTGATGACTATAGAAATTATTCAAAAGGAGGGCTTGGTTGAAAATGCAGCAGAACTTGGAAAATACATGCTGGAGCAACTCTATCTGCTGAAAGAAAAACACTCAACTATAGGAGACGTACGCGGACGAGGATTACTGGTTGGAGTCGAACTTGTACTCAATCAGGAAGAAAAAACTCCTGCTAACGATTTAGCTGAAGATGTGCTTTATCGCTGCCTGAGCAAAGGCTTGTCATTTAAGCTTACAATGGGTAATGTGATGACGCTCACACCACCGCTGATCATTAAAAAGGCACAAATTGATCTTTCGTTGGAAATCATTGATCAAAGCCTTAGTGAAGCCGAACAGACTCTTTGAAGTACCGTGAATATAAAAATGGAAAGAAAAAAAGAAGACAAGAATAAGTATGATTACTTTGGGTGTGAATGATTTGGAAAAATCAATCAAATTCTACCATGAAGGGTTGGGCCTTCCCAAAATGGAATCAACTCCTGAAGTTGCCTTTGTACCCTAAACGGAAGCTGGTTAAGCTTGTATGGTCGCGAACCTCTTGCAGAAGATGCTGCTGTTTCATCAGATGGTAGCGGATTTAACGGATTTGCTCTTGCACATAATGTGGGACCAGCAATTGAAATAGATCAATCAATTGAGCAAGCCTCAACTGCAGGTGCTACACTTTCAAAAGCAGGACAGAAAACATCATGGGGCGGTTACTCTGGCTACTTCAAAGATCCAGAAGGTTTTCTCTGGAAAGTTGCCCTCAACCCATTTTTCTGGGTAGAATCTGAAGATGAAAATGAATGACAAATTAATTAAATTCTGGCGACTGATTGGAATACTGTCCCCTGCTTTTTTAGCAGTTTATTTGAAGAGTACACAATCGGGCGAACGGTAAAATTATTGATAAAGCAAAAATGAGGTATAGGTTATGAAAAATTTTGTTGGTCTATTAATATTAGCTGTTTTGTTTCTGGTTCCGTTTGAGGTATTTGCTGCAGAAAAGTTACCCACTGTTCGACTTCGCGTACTTGCCTCCCACATTGCAAATAAAATTGTGACTGAAGCTGTAAATGATTGTGCTACAAGGGGTTATCTGGTTTCTGCAGCAGTCGTTGACCGTAACGGTAATCTTGCCGCTTTTTTACGAAATCCGCTTTCTGGGCCGCACACGATTAAAGTGAGTCAACGCAAGGCATACACTTCTGCAACACTTCGAGCAGACACCTCACAAATGGGAGCCAGAAGTGACCTCAGTTTTGCACCGGACATTCTATTAATTGTCGGTGGAGTTACAATCAATTTTTCAGGAATCTTTTATGGAGGTGTTGCAGTTTCAGGTGCGAAGCCTGATATAGATGAGGAATGTGCAAAAGCAGGATTAGAGGCAGTTGCGGACATTATGGATTTTGTCGACTGAGTAAAGAAATGGTCTTGAAAAAAATTTAACCTAAAATTTATTCCGGTTTTTTAGAAAGAGCAAGTATCTGAGTTCTGACTTCCTGCATAAGATTATCCCGTTCTTCGATACTAATATTGGCAGTATCAATTGGGGTACCCACGTGTGCCTCAAGTTTTTGTCCCAAACTAAAGTCCCATGTGTCAGGAGGCATAGCTCCTTCTGTTCCACGCAAGCCGATTGGAATGATAATCGATTCAGTTTGTATTGCGAGCAGAAATCCTCCTTTTTTGAATTCGCCCAGTTTACCGTCCCTGCTTCTGGTGCCTTCTGGAGCTAAGTAAATCATAATGCCGCTCTTCATTTTTTCTTTGGCAGCTTCCATTGATTTCATAGATTTTTCATGATCTGAACGGTCGATCGAAATGAACTCTGCCGTTTTCAAACCTCTTCCCCAGAGCGGTATCCTGAATAATTCTTTTTTTGCAATCATGCGTAAATTAGCTTTGTCAGGAATAGTCATGTACAACAATGGAATATCATAATAACTTTGGTGGTTGCTCATCAAAATATAGCTGCGACCAGTTTCCAGCTCAATAGGCACGTTGTACTCCACTTTGTAATTTGCTTCTATCAATTCAAGTAATTGCTTCGCCCAAGAGTTTAACTGCATATTAGTTATTTCTCTTGTTAAATTTCCCCGGAAAGAAACTGAAACTGCGAAAAAGCTTGTCTTCAGAGTATAGAATGTTGCAGATAAAAGAATGGATAGTCTTTTGAGTAAGCGTGCTTTCATTACTAAATCATCACTCAACAGGCAGTTATTCTCAAGCTGGATTTAGTTGAAATTAAGTTTTGAATTAAACTTATCGAATATTTCATAAAGTTACATATAATGTGATCAAATGTGATAAAGTACATCTGTAAACAATTACTCACAATTTATTTCCGATTAAAAACCTATAACTTGAACTGAAGCATAAAATGAGCGTATTGGCACAAAAAACTTGTATTCCATGCAGGGGTGGTGTTCCTCCTTTGAAAGGAGAAGAACTGGATGCTTTGCAGGAAAAATTGGGAAATGACTGGCAAATCATAAATGAACATCATTTGGAAAAAGAATATATATTTGCAGATTTTAGACAGGCACTGGATTTTACTGTCAAAGTCGGAGAAGTGGCTGAAAATCAAGGTCATCATCCTGATATTTATTTAGCTTGGGGTAAAGTTAAATTGACAATATGGACCCACAAAATAGATGGATTAACAGAAAGTGATTTTATTTTTGCAGCAAAAGCAGATCAGGAACTTTAAGCAAAAATTATTAATTAACATCAATGAAATTTAATAATTCTCATGTTGATCTCGATGAAATAGAGGAATTCACAATTGCTCACTATGAGGACAACGCGGAATCTTTTCGAGTGGGGACGAAGGATCATGACGTCAGTCAAAATATAGATGCCTTTCTTAGTGCTCTTCCCAAAGAAAAAAATTTGGATATCCTTGATTTTGGCTGTGGACCCGGCCGTGACATGTGTGTGTTTAAATCTATGGGACACAGGCCTGTTGGTTTGGATGGCAGCAAAGAGTTTTGCAAAATGGCGGAACTACAGAGTGACTGCCCGACTCTTAATCAACAATTTCTAAATCTTAAACTGGAAGAAAAAAGTTTTGATGGAATTTTTTCTAATGCTTCTTTGTTTCATGTGCCCAGTAAAGAACTGCCAAGGGTTTTAAATGAATTACATTGTGCTTTAAGAAAAGATGGGATTTTATTTTCTTCCAATCCAAGAGGTAATGCAGAGGGCTGGCAGGGTCAGCGTTACGGCCATTACATGGAATTTGAGGCAAGTGAGACTTTTCTGCAGCAATCCGGATTCAAAATAATTGAGCATTTCTACCGGCCAGCAGGGAGGCCAAGGGAGCAACAGCCATGGCTGGCTATTGTCAGTCAGCGTCAGGATCCAAAGTAATAATTAAAAAGTGAAAGATGAAAAATAGTAATCAGCTTTGTCCTGTTTTGTTTATTCCGCATGGTGGTGGACCCTTGCCTCTGATCGGAGACGAGTCTCATCTTGCCTTGGTCAGCTTTTTAAAAGAAATAACTCTATCGCTCCCTTTACCATCATCCATCCTGCTAATCAGTGCCCACTGGGAAGAAGACAAAGTAACAATTACAAATGGTAAAAGACCGTCATTAATATATGATTATTTCGGTTTTCCGGATGAAACGTATCAGATTGAATATCCAGCTCCGGGAGATCCTGTTTTAGCAAATAAAATATATAAATTATTTCAGGATAGCGGCATTGAAGCTAAATTAGATGAGCAGCGAGGTTTTGATCATGGGATGTTTGTACCATTAAAAATAATGTTCCCGGATGCAGAAATTCCGTGTGTCCAGTTATCACTGATAAATAATTTAGATCCTGAATCTCATTATAAACTTGGAAAGGCGCTTTCAAAATTAAGAAAAGAGAATATGTTAATTATTGGCTCAGGATTTACATTTCATAACATGCAGGCTTTAATGTCTCAAAACTCTGGTGTTGATTTCAAGAATGAGGAATTTGAACAGTGGTTGATAGATACTTGCACAAATCCAAATTATTCTCCAAGTTTGCAAGAACAAAAATTGATTGAGTGGAGCGAAGCTCCTTTTGCCAGTTATTGTCAGCCAAGAGAGGAACACTTACTGCCCTTGCATGTTTGTGCAGGGATATCTGGTTCAACTGCAAAACTTGTATTTGAAGGGAAGGTAGCAGGTAAAAAAACGAGTGCGTTTTTGTGGAATGAGTTTACTTAATGTATGAATGAAAGCTTCATGAGGTGACAGCAGTCATACCACCGGCACCAATCAGCAATCCGCCGCCTATTCGGTGTGTCCAGCGCTGGATTAAAGGTAGATGTAATTGTTGTCCTGCATAGATTGCGAGAGCGGCATAGCCGAGTACAGATATGATTGCCAGAACAAAAAATGTTGCTCCCAGGATAACTGCCTGGGTTGTAAAAGGTAATTCCGGTTCGATGAACTGCGGAATGAAAGCCAGGAAGAAGACGATGCTTTTAGGATTGAGTGCAGTAGTAATATAAGCACTGCTGAAAATTTCTCGCCAGGCATTACTCCTGGTTTTTTTATCGAGGTCAGTGAACTCCGAAGCACTGAGCCACATTTTAATTCCCAACCAAATCAAATATGCTGCTCCCAGCCATTTGATTAAATAAAATGCAATTGCGACAGTCTGCAGCAACACCCCAACCCCTAAAAATGAAAGACTCATTGCCGTAAGGTCTCCCAAACCAACACCCAAAACCAAGGCTATAACGGCTTGTCTCCCCCGTAATAGTGAGTAGCTAATCACCAAAATAATAGTTGGTCCGGGAATCAACAGAAATGTTGTTGTGACCAAAGTGTAGGCCAGCCAAGTTTCCAGGGGCATGTTTTATATATTTGGCGAAAGAGTCGAGAAGGCTACGATAATAGTCGTGCTCCTGAAAACCTAGGCTCGCAACTTTTCATTCTCTGGATCACAGGGAGATTCAGGAATAACTAGTGCCGGAAGTCTATCACCTAGAATTTCGATTTCCAACCCTGTACCGATGTCACTGTTTCCGGCATTTACATAACCCAAAGCCAGGCTTTTTCCTACACTGTGTCCGTAACATCCTGAAGTTGCACGGCCCACCATAGTACCATCACGGAAAATTGGTTCGCTTCCCATTGCATCTGCATCTGTAGCTTCAATTTCCAATGTGACGAATTCTTGTGGAACTCCGGTTTCTTTTTGTTTTTCCAGTGCCTCTTTACCAACAAACTCATCTTTTTTGAGCCTCACAAAACGGCTCAATCCTGCTTCCAAAATAGAGTATTCGCGGGTCAAATCAGAACCCCACATTCTGTACGATTTTTCGAGACGCATTGATTCCATCGCATACACACCAAAATGCTTTAAGCCGAATCCTTCACCGGCTTCTACTATTGCGTCAAACAGTTCAACCTGCTGATCAATTGGATGGTGTAATTCCCAGCCAAGCTCACCGACAAAATTTACACGCAAGGCCATAAGCGGTACTCCGGCCACCGTAATGCGTTGTGCGGTAAGCCACGGAAAACCTTCGTTGGATAGATCGGCTTCTGAAATTTTGTTAAGTAAATCCCGTGAGCGTGGCCCGCAAACAACCAAAGTTCCGTTTTCGAGTGTGATGTTTTTCAGTGCTACACTTCCGTCTCGTGGAAGTGTACGTAATAAAACATCATGATCGTGCCGCTCTGCGGCACCTGCACTTACTGCATAAAATTTATCTCCATCACGGGTAATAGTGAATTCCGACTCCACGCCTCCGGATTCGGTGAGTGCATGTCCCAAAACAGTGCCGCCTTGTTTTGTGGGCAAGCGGTTGGCAATCATGTTGTTCAAATAATCTTCTGCTCCTGGACCGGAAATTTCATGTTTGGTGAATGGAGTTAAATCCAGCAAGCCGACTTTTTCACGTACAGCCCGCACTTCTTCGCCTACAGTTTCAAACCAGTTCGTGCGGCGGGTATGAAAGCTGTATTCGTTAAACGGTTCTGAGCCTTGCGGAGCAAACCAGTTAGGGCGTTCCCAGCCGTAGCGTTGTCCGAAGGCGGCGTTAAGGGTTTTCTGGCGATCATAAATTTGACTCGTTTTAGCCGGACGCGCTGCAGTGCGTTCCTCAAAATCATAGTGAATGACGAAGACATGTTCGTAGCATTCTTCGTTTTTGGCTTTTAAAAAATCTCGGGTGGATTGCGTTGCGCTGAAACGGCGCGGATCAACGCCATTCATGTCGATACTTGGAGAACCTTCAACAATCCATTCTGCTAGATGTCTTCCGGAACCTCCTGCTGCAGTAATGCCGAAACTGTGTCCTTCCGAAAGCCAGAAATTGCGTAATCCCCAAGCCGGTCCAACAATCGGATTCCCGTCCGGAGTGTAGGCAATTGGGCCGTTAATATGATCCTTGATACCGGCTGTTTCAAAAATTGAAACTCGCTCTCCAGCAGCGATAATGTGCGGTTCCAGTCTTTCCAAATCCGGAGGCAAAAGCTCCTGCTCGAAGCCTTCCGGAACTCCATCAAGTGCCCAGCATGGGGCTCCTTTTTCATACGGTCCCAAAATCAAACCGTCCGCTTCCTGACGCATATAATAAGAAGCGTCGCTTTCACGCAAAACCGCCATTTCCGGATTCCCGGCTCGGTTGTATTCCACCAATTCCGGAATCGGTCCGGTTACGATAAACTGATGTTCCACGGGAACCACCGGCAATTCAAGCCCGACCATACGTCCTGTTTCACGCGCATAATTGCCGGTGCAGGAAATCACCACATCACAGGTAATGTCACCTTTGTTGGTGCTGACGACCCACTCGTCGTTTGGCTTTTGCGCCATTGCGGTTACTTCAACTTCCGAATAAGTTTCCGCTCCATTCGCCCTTGCGCCTTTGAGCAAAGCCATGGTCACATCCACCGGAGCGACATGTCCGTCATCCGGATGAAAAAGCGCTCCGACAAGATCATCGACTTTGGCAAACGGCCAGAGTTTTTTGATTTCAGCAGGACCGATTATCTCAAATGGAACTCCAATCGTGGAAGCGGTTCCGCAATAGCGTTTGTACTCATCCATACGTTCCTGATTACGTGCCAAACGCAAATTTCCGGTTTTGTGAAAACTGACATGTTGTCCGGTTTCTTCCTCTAAACTTTGGTACAAATCCACGCTGTATTTATGAATTTTCCCAACGCTGTAACTCATATTGAACAGCGGCAACAGTCCGGCTGCGTGCCAGGTTGAACCGGATGTATACTCTATTTTCTCGACAAGGACCACATCGTTCCAACCCATTTTAGTTAAATGATACAGTGCACTTGCGCCCACAACTCCTCCGCCGATAACAACGGATCTGTAATGAGATTTCATAATTACCTTTTTTATTTTTTTCTACTTTAATATTTTGCTAAGCCTTGAGTTTTTGTACTTCCTCACGCAAAACAGGAACTGCTTTAAAAAGATCTCCTACGATTCCGTAATCAGCGACTTTAAAAATTGGTGCGTCCGGATCTTTGTTTACTGCAATTATAACTTTGGAACCGGACATTCCGGCCAAATGCTGAATTGCACCGGAAATGCCCAATGCAAAATAAAAATCCGGAGTGACCATTGTTCCGGTTTGGCCCACCTGGTGTTTGTGAGGTAGCCAACCTGCGTCGCAAACAGCCCGTGACGCACCGAAAGCCGCGCCAAGATCGGTAGCCAAGGGCTTAACAAAATCGCAGCCTTCTGTACCACCTACACCACGTCCTGCAGAAACTACAATACTTGCCTCATTGAGTTCAACTTCATCACTCACTTCTACTTGAACTTCTTTGACTTTCAGTTTTGAATGACCTTCCGGTATGGAGAGTGAAACTGTTTTTGCGGTAGCCGGCGATGTCTCATCTGCCGCAAAAAATCCGCTACGGACGCTGATGACGCGCAGGCCATCTTTGCTGAATTTGCATTTTTGGATAACTTTGGTGGACATACATGGACGGTAGGCCGTGATTTCGTCACCGCTGATTTCCAGCTGTGTCACATCGCTAAGTGCACCCACGCTTTGTCTTGCAGCTACTCGCGGGGTTAGGTCCCGTCCCATTTCAGAAGAGGACAACCAAACCTGGGTTGCACCGGATTGCAGAATTGCATCGGAAACTAAAGCGGTATATTGCTCAGTGTTGTAAATTTCCAAGGACGGATCGTCACCCAGATAGACGGTCGATGCACCTTGTCCGGCTAAAATATCAGCTTGTCCGGATACTCCGGATCCAATCAGTAAAGCCTCATTTTCCAATCCTTGCGACTTGGCGAAGGATATCAATTCCAAAGTGTTTTTCTTAATTTCGCCGTTTTTAACTTCAGCGACTATGAGAATTTTTGACATTTTATTATTAGATTTTAGTTTTCAATAATATTTATCAAAAACCCACAAAAAAGAATTATTTTATACTTGTGTGTTTTTGACTAAAAAGCTTAGGCTAAAAATTTAGCTTCGCTGACCAGAAGTTCTATAGCTTGCTTGACGGTATCAGCCTCATCGCCTTCAAATATTTTACCTTCTTTACGTGACTCAGGTTTGTCGTACTGTAAGACTTCGGTCATAGAAGCCTGCGCACCTCGCATTTCGCTTGAAACACCAAGTGCATCCAAGTCTACTTCTTCAAGCGGCTTTTTCTTGGCCATCATAATACCGCGCATCGAAGCTAATCGTGGTTCGTTTAGGCTGTCGTTGACTGTTATCACTCCCGGAAGATTCATTTCCAAAACTTCTGTAGCATGATCACCCTGCCTGAAAAGAGTGATTTTCTGATCTGAAACATCACTAAAACGGATAATATTCGTAACTTGCGGTAACCCCAGGAACTCAGCCAGCATTGGAGCAGTCAAGCCGGCATCAGTGTCTTGTGCCTGCTTTCCAGTAAGAATCAGATCATAGTTACGACCTTCAAGAACTTTTTGCAAAATTTTCGCATATGCAAAGGAGTCGGTTTCTTTAGCGAAATCGTATTTGACATGAATCGCTTTGTGCGCGCCCATTGCCAAACCTTTACGTAAAGATTCTGAAGCCTTTTCCGGTCCGACTGTCAGCAAAGTCACTTCACCACCTACGTCTTCTGTCATTTGTAGAGCAGCCTCCAAGGCGGTTTCATCCCAACTGCTGATGACATAACTCAAGCCTTCTTCCACGACAGCTCCGTCTTTGACTTTAATATTAAGTGCCACATCCGGCACCTGTTTAATTGGTACTATTATTTCCACTTATTTCCATTTAAAAGAGATTAAAAAAACAACCACAGACTTTTAGCATCACTGATCCAATAAGGCGTGTCTCAAATTTAAAAAAACTGTGATCGGTGAGCCTCCTAACTCCCAACTGATGCTGCCGCTTTCTCTCCAACCAGCCGATTTTCGGCAAAACGGTTGTAGCGGAACGGCTCAATCATTTCCGGAGTTTTTCCATTGGCGACCATTTGGGCGGTATTGTAACCACTTGCAGGGGACGCCTTAAAACCATAAGTTCCCCAGCCACCGTTGACATAAAAACCATCAATTTCGTCAATCTGAGAAATGATAGGACTATAGTCCGGAGTCATATCGCATAATCCGGCCCATTGCCGTTGTACTGCGACATTGTGTAAAACCGGAAAGAGTTCTAAAACATGTGCTGCATAACTTTCCAAAAAGCCCAGGGTAGAGCGCATACCATAATGCGGATAGGTATCGATTCCGTTTCCGCACACCAGTTCGCCACGATCAGTCTGGCTGAGATAAATGTGCAGGGTTCCACTGACGACCACATGATGCAGCCACGGTTTGTAAGACTGCGTGACTAGGGCCTGAAGGGGATGCGTTACAAAGGGAAGTTTTACATTAACTTTTTTGCAAACTTCAGAACTCCAGCCCGCAACAACGGAAATAACTGTGTTGCAGTTAATCGTACCTCGATTGGTGACCACACCGGTCGCTTTACCATTTTCAACAAGAATATCCTGTACTTCCGTCATCTGGTGAATTTCGACACCTTTTCGGTCTGCACCTCGAGCATAGGCCCAGACTACGGCATCATGACGAATTATTCCACCGGGAGGATGATAAAGTGCTCCATGAACTGGAAAACGAGGATGATCCGTAATATCGATTTCCGGCAGCATTCTTTTAATTTCCTTGGGGTCTATCATGAAGCTGTCTATACCAAGTGCCTTGTTGTTTTCTGCACGGGTGACTAATCCAGAAATAGCTGCAGTTGAGTGTCCAAGGGTGAAATGTCCCTGCTGACTGAACATCAAGTTAAAATCCAATTCGCCCGATAAATTTTCATATAAGTCTAGGCTCTGGTCATAAAATTTTATTCCTTCTTCTGTACGGTAATTAGAGCGGAGTATGGCCGTGTTGCGTCCAGACCCACCGTAACCGATGAATTTTTGTTCCAAAACTGCTACATTGGTGATGCCGTGATTATTCGCCAAATAAAAAGCGGTTGCCAGACCGTGTGCACCACCACCAATTATTACTACATCGTAATTCTTTTTCAGATCGTGGTTTTGCCACATTCTTTGTGTCATTATTTATCCTTCTCAAAAGAAACCGGAACAACTGCAATTCCACCAGGAACCATTCCTACTCCTATGCCAACGTCCATTAGGGCGTCGTATAGAGATTCAGACAAGTTTCGTGGATGGACCATGATGTCAAAATTTTTGGTACGATACAAAGTCATACCCACTGTATGAATTGAAGATTGAAGCACAGAACCGGCTACTACTTTATCACGTCTCAAATCAACCGCAGTGGAACGCTGCAATACTTCATCACGTCGTGGACCACCCAAAACGAGACAACCCTGCGAACCAGTCTGGTCCGTGACTGTAGTTATTTGTGGATCAATTTTTTTCAGTAACTCTGTTTCCATTCCAGGCTGGCACAAAATCAAATAATCGTTGCGAGTTAAGCACAACACAGCAATGTCCTGCTTTGCTGCAGATGTTAAAGGTTCAAGCTTCGATGTTCCATTAAAAACCTGTTCCGCAGCTTTTGGAGCATCACCTTTTGAAAGGGATATTTTGCCAATGTGTGACCAATCGATAAGAACGCTGTCCTTATGTAAATGCTGTGATTCGCGTTCCTTATCTCCAAAATCTTCAGCAATCTGCCATCCGGAAACTTCAGTCAATTTGACTGAGTGATTTCGATAGATTCCCGAAAGTGGGCTGGTTTTTAACACTCTTTTCTCCTTCTATATTTTAAATGTTTATGATTTTGTAATGTATTTCAGTATTTCAATAACCTGCTCAGTTGTTTTTGTCCAAGCCATGGCATAGCCATCTACTTCTTTAAGTGGATGCACAATATCATCTGCATGTAAAGTTATGTAAGGCGTTCCCGAAGCTGCACAATATCCTGCGTCAAATGCGGCATTCCACTGCTTGTATTTTTCACCAAAACGGATGACCGCCAAGTCACTCTTTTTGATCAATGTTTTAGTGCGGATATTGTTCACTTTTGCGGATTTGTGATCACGCCAAAATGAGCTATCTTCAGCCCCTAAAACATCACCGGCTGAATCGCTGGCATCATGGTCAGTCACAGCCGAAACAAATTCAATATCAAGCCCGTATTTCTGCGCACCATCTTTGATTTCGTTGCGCCAATCGGTGTGAATTTCTCCGGAAAGATATACTGTGAATTTCATGTTTTTTTAATGATTATTTCTAATTTCCGTTAGACTTAATTTTTGTTGGCCATCCTGATCAAAATTTTCAGGATTTAGCCAGAGCTGAAACGATTCTTTCAATTGCGGCCAATCTTTGTCGATAATTGAAAACCACGCTGTATCCCGGTTACGGTTTTTGTACATTGTAGCTTGTCGAAAAATACCTTCAAATTTAAATCCTAATCTCTCTGCTGCTTTTATGGACCGTTTATTGAGAGCATCACATTTCCACTCATAGCGACGGTAACCAAGTCCATCAAAGACTCGAATCATCATCAAAAACATGGCCTCAGTTGCAAGTGGTGTTTTTTGAAGTACTGGTGAAAAATGAATGTGTCCAACTTCAACTACTCCTAAAATCGGTTCTATCCGCAGATAACTGGCCACTCCAAGAGCCTTTTGTGTAATAGCGTCTTTAATCACATGAAAAAGCGGATCTTTGCCGGAGCAGGCATTTTTCATCCACTTTAGATAATTTTCAAAACGATCAAATGGCCCATAAGGCAAATAGGTCCAATCCTGATCATTTCTTTTTTTCATATAAGCCGCAAAAAGTTCTTCAGCGTGTTTTTCCGTATCTAATATCTCTACCAGGCACCATTTCCCGGACATCGCAGTGCGAGGCGGCAAAGCGCATTCTTTCCAATCGTTGACTGGGAAACCTATTGGTTGTTCAAATGAGTTTTGATGGAACACCAAAGTTTCTCTATAAAATTGCGGCCAGTGCTTTTTCTAATCTTTCAACTGTCCGTCCAATGTTGTGTAGTTTGTCCAGGCCAAAAAGTCCTAACCGAAAACTTTGAAAATCCTCAGGTTCATCACATTGCAACGGTACGCCTGCCGCAATTTGAAAACCCTGTTCGGCGAATTTTTTGCCGGTTTGAATACCCTTATCGCCGGTGTAACTGACTACAACTCCAGGAGCTTGAAATCCATCTCCGGCCACACTTTTAATGCCTTTTGCAACCAGCATCGCCCTTACTTTGTCACCAAGTTCCTGCTGTTCAGCACGGACTTTTTCAAAACCGTATTCTTCCGTTTCTTTCATGATGTCCCGGAATCGTCTCAGCGAATCGGTTGGCATGGTGGCATGATAGGCGTGTCCGCCGTTTTCGTAGGCTTCCATGATGTCCCACCACTTGCGTAAATCACAGGAGAAACTGCTGCTTTCGGTTTTTTCAAGACGTTCCAGTCCCGCTGGACTGAGCATCACAAGCGCACAACACGGAGAGGCACTCCAGCCTTTTTGCGGAGCACTGATTAGGACGTCTACTCCGGAAACTTCTATATCGACCCAAATTGTTCCGGAAGCAATGCAGTCCAAAACAAACAAACCGCCTACTGCATGAACAGCATCAGCCAACTTTCGCAGATAATCATCCGGAAGCAGCATTCCCGATGATGTTTCCACGTGCGGTGCAAAAACCACATCCGGTTTTTTGGATTTTATTGCCGCCACAACCTCTTCTATCGGAGCTGGCACAAAAGGAGCCTGCGGACCGTCGTGGGTGCGTTGTGCTTTGAAAACACTGGATTGCGCAGGAATATTCCCTTTTTCAAAAATTTGTGTCCAGCGGAAACTGAACCACCCATTTCGGACAACTAAACATTTCTTACCAGAAGCAAACTGCCGTGCCACTGCTTCCATACCGAAAGTTCCGCTACCAGGAACCACCACAACTGCCTGCGCGTTATAGACTTTTTTCAGTGTCGATGAAATATCTCTCATCACCTCCTGAAATGCTTGTGACATATGATTCAACGAACGATCAGTGTATACCACTGAATATTCTAAAAGACCGTCTGGGTCAATTTCGGGAAGTAAGCCTGGCATATTAGTTTTTAATTTTCAGGTTTTTGTTTCAGTGCGTTTAATGGCTTTTGTATTAATTATTTAGTTTTAACTTTTCAAGCGTAAACCTTCCGGATCATAAACCGAATGATCCAGCACAGTGGCAACTACATCACTGCCATTTGCTAAACGAATTGTGAAATTGTTTCCAGTTTCTGCCATTTCGTTGCGTACCCAGGCCAGTCCTATTCCACGTTTCAAGGTTGGACTGAGACGTGAACTGGTGACTCGTCCTGCGATTTTGCCTTTCTCCAAAACGGCAACTCCATCGTCCGGTATAGGATCGTTGGGTTCAAGTTGATACGGTACCAGCTTGTTTTCGATACCACGCTCCTTGAAATTCTGTACAAAGGCTTTCCCGACAAAATCAACTTTATCGTCCTTAATCGCAAAACCTACTCCTGTTTCATAAGGACTGCTTAAGGCATCGGTGTCGGTTCCCGGAATAAAGTGCCCTTTTTCCAAACGTAAAATACGCTGTGTTTCCACGCCAAAAGGATTGAGCGCAAATTCTTCACCTTCGGCCATTAAATGGTTCCACATCGATTCACCATATTCTGATGGAAAATGGATTTCATAACCCAGTTCTCCAGTGAAACCAATGCGGTAAAATGATACCGGTACTCCTGCGATACTTGCCTGCCGGCAGTGCATGTATGGAAAGGCTTCATTAGACATGTCGATTTTGACCAGTTTTTGCAAAAATTCCCTGGATTCTGCTCCGGTGACATTGACTGCTGCATTTGCTAAACTGAGATTTTTTACCTGCACATCAAAATCTTCCACCAATAACCACCACTGAAAAAGTGCATTGATAGCATCCTGGTTTCCGGTTGTAGTAGAAAGATAATATTTCCCTTGTTCAAGATGTGAAATTGTACCGTCTTCAAATAGGATTCCGTCTTCACCAACCATGATGGAGTAGCGTGTCCGGCCAACTTCAAATTTTCCATATTTTCCGGGAAGCATAAATTGAAGAAAATCAATTGCATCCGGTCCGCTGATTTCGATTTTTCCGAGTGTACTGACATCAATCATCCCTAAACCGTTACGGACATAGCCGGCCTCTTTCTGAGGATCTATGTATGAATCCGGCCGTTTCCACTGTCCTGCATTCAAAAATTTCGCGCCTAAGTCAATGTGACACTGATGGAACGGTGTGCGGCTAATCGGGGACAAATGCGGGGCGCGACCTGCCAGGATACCAAATGATACACCGGAAAAAGGAGGACGCATCGTAGTGGGTACAGCATCAAGTGAGGAAAGTCCTGTATCCTGCGCTGCAAGACGTGCTACAGCTTCGTGACATGCTTTGCCCTGACAGGGGCCCATTCCCATGCTGGAGTATCGTTTGAGGGATTCCACCTGATCATAGCCCTCGTCAATTGAAGCCTGGGCCTCATAACGTGTAACATCCATGCACTTACATATAAAATGATTTTTGCCGCCCGATTCAATGTCGGCAGGCAAGGCCATGATAAGTTCATCTTCAGAGCGTTTGGAACTCTCTACTGATTTTTTCTTTGCAGCAGCTTTTCCGGTTTTGATTCCTTCACCGAATAAACGTGTAAATCCTGCTGATCCATGAACTTCTCCTGTGGAATACATTCCTGAAGGCAAATCAGTCACCCGCAAAATTTGGCGTTCTGCGTCCCATACCGGACGCTTGCGTCCCATCGAGAGTAAATTCACCTGCGGTTTAAAACCCACAGCCATGACCAGCAAATCACAATCAAAAGATTTATGTGAATCTCCTCCGGAAATTGGACCGATATCGATGCGCCGGATACGTTTTTTCCCGTGAGCAGCATGAACGGTTAAGCCTTTGTAAACCGGAACAGCCAAATTCCGGACTTGCTCCTCAAACTCTCCAGCACTTCCGGATTCACGTCCATCTACTACGGCTACAACATTCGCGCCTGCGCCTTTGAGCAGTAACGCAGTGTGAAAACCACCGTCGTGAGTTGTCACCACAACCGTATCCTCTCCGGGAAGCACAGCGTGGCACATGATGAGTTTTTCAACTCCGCGAGCAGTCAAGATTCCTGGTCGATCATTGTTTTCAAAAACTAAATGACGGTCGGTTGCTCCCGGTGCCAATACGACAGATTCAGAGCGAATTTTAAACAAATCCGGACCACTCTGCGCTGCTACCAGGTTGTCTTCATAAAGCCCGAAAACGCTGGTGTTGACCATCACTTCCAGATTAGGATTCGCAGCAAGTTCTTTAATTAATTTTTGTACTGCCTGATTTTCCGGAAGTCCGTTCAGTGATTCGTTTTCGCAATTATTAACCGGAAAAATACTGTGCAAAGAATGTCCGCCGAGTTGCGTATTATCGTCAATCAACAAAACTTGTTTTCCTTCATCAAGTGCCCCTTTTGCAGCGGCCAGTCCGGAAGGTCCACCGCCAACCACGCACACATCCGGAAAACGGTAATGCTTTTCGTAGCGCCGATGTACATGTTTTCCTGTAACATCGATTTTTCCCAGTCCGGCAACTTTACGGATTTGATGTTCTGCGATCGGCCAGAGCCATTTTGGTTTGTGAAACATTTTGTAATAAAAACCATTCGGTAGCATTGGCACAAACAAATCGTTGACCTCTCCAAGATCAAACTCCACTGAAGGCCAGACATTTTGCGATTTTACAACCATTCCGTTCTGTACCTGAATACTATCTGCCAGCATGTTCGGTTCATGATTGACCGAGACCAAAGATTCATGTCCCTGACCGAAAACGTCATATGCTCCGCGGGGGCGGTGATACTTAAAACTTCGTGAAAGCAAAGTGTTACCTGAAGCAATCAGTGCTGAGGTAATGCTGTCACCGGTAAAGGCTTTGATTCGTTTGCCGTTGAATGTGAAAGAGATCTCTTCTCCCAAATTTGGGAGTTCGCAATTTTGATGTTTTGTAATACGTTTTGCCATCAGGCTTCTCCGTCGCTGTTTTTAGAGTGTTGTCCCAAATCTCCGTACCAGAAACTTTTATGATCAGAGTTATTCAAGGTATCTCGTTCCGCTAAAAACCAGCTTTGGCAGCCACTGCGGTGGTACCACCATTCTATTTGACGTCCCATGTTGTTTTCTCGGAAAAAAACATAATCCGTCCATTCAGAAAATTCTGCGTCTGCAGCAGGACGGTTTTTGAATTCGCTTTTGAAAGTAAATTCACTCACGGCACGTTTGCCGCAGTTAGGGCAATTTAGTTGAAAGCTCATATTAAGTTTTTAAAAATAGCTGTTTGGTTTTCACTGCTCAACCTCTTGCATCAACCATTCACCGAAAAACTACTGTTCGGGTTGATTTCACGGTTGCGGGAATAAAATCCCATATTGAGTTCCAAACCTGTATAAACCGTTTTGACTTTCAGAGGATTTGCATCATGATCGTGTCCTTTTTCACAAGCATCAATCAACTCTGCCATACAGTGTCCTGCAACCGGAGCGTTTTTGAACTGGTTGCCGCTGGAACCGATGGCCATGTAAAAACCTCTCAGGGCGGATTTGTCATAAATCGGAATCCAATCGTCAGAAACATCATACAAATCTACTACTCCACTTGTACGTGAAGGAATTTTCAAGTCCGGAATTCTGCGTGCACAACGGTAAACCTGGGCCTTCCATTGGGATTCCGTAACTTGATTGTTGTAATCATCCGGATCTTCAATCCATTCTTTAGGATCGCATAGAGGGTCTTCACTGCCGATGAGAATAGTGTTTCCAGTTTCCGGACGAAAATAAATAGAATTGTCTCCGTCTGATGTGTGAAATCCGTCTTTCTCAAAATCAAAACCGTCCGGAGAAGGCACATGATGGACTTCGTGGCGTAGAGCTTTGGTTTTAATATTCATTTCTTCCTCAACACCTGCCATTTGATTGATTACAAAAGAATGCGGTCCTGCGACATTCACAACCACCGGTGCGTCAATCTGCTCCCCGCTTTTTAGTGTCACTCCGACAACCTTACCGTTTTCCTGGCGAATTTCAGTAATTTCTTTGTTGAACAAAAATTCTCCGCCTTTTGCTTCTGCTGCCACCTGCAAATTGTGAGAACTCAGTTGCGGATCACTGACATATCCGGAACCAGGAGTGAAAACCGCACCTTCGATTTTCTTTCCGGTTTTGTCAAAAAAGTGTTCGTCTTCATCCGGACGGGTGGTGCCGTCGTATTGGTCATGCGAATAAATAGGCATCCGTTCCTTCAATTTTTCCAGGTCCCAGATTTCGTGTTCAACGCCAATTTCTTCAAACAATTTCAAGCTTTTTTTGCTGTGATCTTCTCCTTGAAGTTTGAACATGATGGAACCGGTTTTCATATATTTAATCATTCCGCGCTCGTCTTCGACTCCCAAATAATTCGCCCAATCGTCCCAATAGAAAAATCCCTCGTAGGCCATCGCAACTCCGTCCCAAGTTGAATAATGAGCTCGCACAATGGCACACGAATTACTCGTTGAACCGTATCCGGATGTCGGCAATTTGTCGATGTTGAGTGTTTTGTAACCGCGTTTCGCCAATTCAAACGCAACTGAGGAACCGATCACTCCGGCTCCAATGATAATGGCATCTGCTTTTTTGTTCATTTATTACCTTCTTAATGAATGGTTGTTTTATTAAATTAATTCCTGCACAACAAGTTTTACAAAATTATTCAGCAAGCAAAATATTAGATTCCGGTGTTTAGCCCCCAACAGGTACTTCAATCAACCGCACTCCATGTCCTGTTTTTTCGAGGAACAATTTCATGTCTTTGCGAGGAACCACCAAGGTGCTGGTATTGACCAAAGGATGACACAAAATTGCTTCATCTTCCCAAATTTCTTGGTCAATGAAAGCCTCCACATTCTTTTCGCTATCGTTCGCCAAAGCCAACAAACTAACTGAACCCGGATCAATGCCCAAATGCGTTTTCAAGCGTTCCGGAGACGCAAAACTCAAACGGGATGAATCCAATGCGGAAGACAAGGCTTTGAGGTCAACTTTTTTATTTTCCGGAACAGTTACCAAAAAATGCCGGATGCCCTTTTTGTCCCGCAAAAATAAATTTTTTGTGGATGCTCCTTTCAATTCCGGAGAAAGTTTTTTGGACTCCTCCACTGTAAAAACTGCCGGATGGTCATGACGTTCGTAAGAAACATTGTTAGCATCAAGAAATTCGTAAATATCTGTCATTACAATTGTTTATTTAATACCTATTCTTGTTCTGCCTGCCAGACCACTTCTACTTCCACGTAATCCAATATACCCTGAATAGGTACAGATGGTTTTCGGATACGTACAACGATGAAGTCCACCAAATAGCTCTCTCTCATTTCTTCAATAATCCGGTTGCCAAGGGTCTCTATCAAATTAAAACTTTTCTCTGAGCAGACTCGACTTATAATACTGTGTGCGTTCACATAAGAGATAGTAGAGCGTTCTTCATCTTTCCAGGGATCTGCCGGATTTTTCAGCCTGTATTCCAAATCTATTTCAAAACGCTGACCCAGGGTTTTTTCCTCAGGATGGACTCCATGAAATCCGTAAACAACAACATTGTTTAATCGGATGGTATAACTTAGTTTTTCCCCCATATAATGCGGCTGAAATAAGTAGTATTTTAAACTCTATTTTTGCTTTTTATTAAATCAGGACAGTCCGGTGATATGTCCTTCCGAATCTATGTCGATACGTTGCACAGCTGATTCTCTCGGCATTCCCGGCATCAGCATCATCTTTCCTGTTAGGGCCACAATGAAACCTGCTCCGTTTGAGACCTTCACTTCACGAACCTGTAAACGCCATCCACGTGGTGCATTGCGTTTTTTAGGATCATCTGAAAGCGAGGCTTGCGTTTTTGCCATACAAATCGGCCAGTCTGCTAAACCATTTTCTTCCAGGCGTAGAATTGAAGCTTCAGCTTCTTCAGTGAAATCAACACCGTCAGCCCGGTAAATTTCACGGGCAACAGTTTCAATTTTACGCTTAATTGGATCCATGTTTTTATAATAAAAATTTGGTGTGCCTGGTTTTTCGTCAACTATACGCTTAATTTTATTTGCCAAATCTAGTCCACCTTCGCCACCTCTCGCGACAACTTCGCTGAGTGAACTTTCAACACCAATTTCTTCACAATACTTGCTTACGATTTCCAACTCTGCAGGAGTATCTGTTGGAAAACGGTTGATGGCAACTACCACAGGGAGTCCATATTTCTGAACATTTTCTGCATGTGTTTTTAAATTTTCACAGCCTGTTTTTAAGGCCTCAAGATTTTCAATTTTTAAATCATCTTTTTCAACACCACCGTGATACTTCAAGGCTCTGATAGTGGCGACCAAAACTGCGGCGTTGGGTTTTAATCCGGCCTGACGGCACTTGATGTTAACAAATTTTTCTGCACCTAAATCAGCTGCAAAACCTGCTTCTGTCACCACGTATGGTGCAAGTTTAAGAGCCAAGCGTGTAGCCCTGACACTGTTTGAACCATGGGCAATGTTACCAAAAGGTCCACAGTGTACAAAAACCGGAGTGTGCTCACAGGTCTGCACAAGGTTCGGTTTTAAGGCATCTTTCAGGATTACACACAAAGAACCTATACAGTTTAATTCACGAGCAAAAACTGGTTTTTCCGAAGTGTTGTAGGCCACAACAATTCGTCCAAGCCGCTCGCGTAAATCTTCTGTGTCCTGTGCCAGGGCCATGATTGTCATTACTTCCGATGCAGCTACAATATCGAAACCGGTTTGATGGGGAAACCCATCAAATTTTGAACCAAGTCCTACTTCAGCATTACGGAGTTGTCTGTCACATAAATCAATTGTGCGTCTCCAAGTCACTTTTTCAGGATCTATCTCTAGCGGGTTTTCGAAGTGCATTGAGTTGTCCAGAACGGCAGACAATAGATTATGTGCAGCTGCAATTGCATGAAGATCACCGGTAAAGTGCATGTTAATATCTTCCATAGGCAGAACCTGGGAATAACCGCCACCTGCAGCACCTCCTTTGATGCCAAATGTCGGCCCCATACTTGGTTCACGTAAAGCAAGGGCGTGTTTTACACCAAGTTGTCCGAAGGCTTGTGCCAGACCAATGGAAGTACAAGTTTTTCCTTCACCTGCCGGTGTAGGTGTGATTGCAGTAACAAGAATAAGCTTACCGTCCGGATTGTCTTTGACGTTTTCCCAGACCTCTTCTTCGATTTTAGCTTTATATTTGCCGTATTGCTCAAGATCATTAGATTTTACCCCGAGTAGCTGAGAAATTTCAGCTATTGGTTTCATGACCGCGTTTTGTGATATTTCAATATCAGACGGAATGCTGGGCATTTCAGGATAAAGTTCTTCCAATTTATTTAGGTCTTTTTTCATTCTAATGATAAAAATAAAAGGTTAAATTATTTTATAAGTTAAATTCCAAATCAATGATTTCATCTCAGCGTTCATAAACAGGCATTTTTTTACCGATTGCGACTGTCACGATAACCAGCAGGGCAAAGACTATAGTCTGCAAATTAACGGTCTCTTTAATCAAATAGGCAGAGGCAACTAAAGTTACAAAAGGTTGTAATAATTGTGTTTGACTGACACGTGATATCCCTCCTAAAGCAAGACCTTTGTTCCAGAGGAAAAAACCAAACAACTGGCTGACCAATGCTAGATATAAAAAACTCAAATTCACACTCAAAGGAAGACTGTCCAAATTTGCTTGTGGAGCTTCAAGCCAAGCAGGAACCACAATGAATGGAAACGAAATCACCAAGGCCCAACAAATCACCTGCCAGCCACCAAGTTCTTTTGAGAGCTTTCCACCTAAAGCATAACCCATGGCAGCACTCACGATTGCTCCAATTAGTAAAAAATCACCAATTTGGAAGCTTCCTAAACCTTGTAAAAGTGCATATAAAACAACAATTGCACTTCCAAGAAGCCCGCAAATCCAAAAACCGACAGAGGGTTTCTCATTGGAAACCAAAGCAGCAGCGACTGCTGTCGCCAAAGGCAGCACACCAAGAACCACTCCACCATGAGATGCAGGGACCGTTTGCATTGCCCATGCGGACAATATTGGAAAACCTATAACTACACCTAATGCTACAGCTAGAAGCTGGTGGAACTGGTGGCGATTTGGTCTTTTCTGCTTTGTTATTATCAGTAGCGCTGCGGCTACTAATGAAGCAATTACAGCTCGTCCTAAACCTATGAAAACAGGATCAAAGTAAGGAATAATAAAACGAGTGGCAGGCAGTGTCAAACCAAATGCGGTCACACCCAAAACACCTAAGATCATACCTTTCGATTCATCACTCATTCTTTGAAATTTACCTTCAAGTTCAACATTCAGGTAAATTCACTGCAAGTCCACCTAATGAAGTTTCCTTGTAAATATGCATCATATCTTTGCCGGTTTTGTGCATTGTGTTGATCACTTTATCAAGTGAAATAATATGGTTCCCGTCACCACGTCTTGCCAACCTTGCAGCATTTATAGCTTTTATAGCTCCCATCGTATTGCGTTCAATACACGGAATTTGAACAAGGCCGCCAACGGGATCACAGGTCAGGCCTAAATTATGTTCCATTCCGATTTCCGCTGCGTTTGCGATTTGGCTGGGAGTACATCCCATTACCGCGGCGAGTCCTCCTGCTGCCATGGAACAGGCAACTCCAATTTCTCCCTGGCATCCGACTTCTGCTGCAGATATAGAAGCACCTTCTTTGAAAAGGATGCCTATTGCTGCGGCCGTGAGCAAAAATGTAATGATTTTGTCTTCGTTGAATTCCGATCGGAAACGATGGCAATAGTGCATAACCGCAGGAATAACTCCACCTCCGCCATTCGTCGGGGCGGTTACTATTCTTCCTCCAGCAGCATTCTCTTCATTGACAGCCATGGCAAATAAACTCACCCAATCCATCATTTCTGCAGTCGAAGTTTCAGGGTTGTCCACTAATTCCTTATATAATTCCGGTGCGCGTCTGCGTACATTCAGTCCACCCGGAAGGTGTGTCTCAGTTGAGGACATTCCGCGCTGTGTGCATTCCTGCATTACTCCCCAAATTTCAAGCAGTCCCGCCCAAATATCAGATTCTGAACGCCATGTTTGTTCATTGATCCACATCAATTCCCTGCATGTCATACCAGTTTTTGTGCAGTGCTCTAAAAGCTCTTCGCATGTCCGAAAAGGAAATGGGATTTGAGCACCACAATCTTCATTATCGTTTTGAATTTCTTTTGTATTCAAGATAAATCCACCACCTACTGAATAAAAATTTTCTTCTCTTAATTTTTTGCTGTCATCATCAAAAACAGTGAATCTCATTCCATTTGAGTGGTGCGGCAATAAATCTTCATATTTAAAGATAAAAGACTTCTCTTCTTCAAAATAAATTTTGTGTTCATTCATCAGGCACAAAGTTCTGTTTTTCCTGATACGTTTTAAGCGGTTTGGAATTTGTTCTGGTTCAACAGAAGCTGGTTCTTCACCCTCTAGTCCCAGTAGAATTGCTGTGTCAGAGCCATGTCCCTTGCCTGTCAGTGCAAGAGAACCAAACAACTCAATTTTGACCGAGGAAATTTTATTCAGTGGAAACTGCTCCATACAATTAAACAAAAATTGTTTTGCTGCGTACATAGGACCTACAGTATGTGAACTTGAAGGCCCAATTCCAATCTTGAACAGATCAAATACACTAATATTCATTTTGCCTCTTGTTTTTTATACACATTTATCCTCGCTTAACTCTTGCACGTCTTCTCTCCCGTTTCCCTCCGTTTTCTCCTTCTGCACCAGGTTCCCGGTATTTCTTAATCCATTTCTGGCAATGCGGATCATTCCCCATCATCACATCTGCACCCATTACGGCTTGCATCACCGAATCATGGAGTGGATTAGTTATAGCAGAAGTCAGTCCGGCAGCAATTGCCATTGTCAAAAATGCCGCATTTACTCCGTGGCGATTGGGCAAGCCAAAACTGACGTTTGAGGCACCGCAAGTAGTGTTGACTTTGAGTTCATCCTGTAACCGCCTTACCAAACTCATCACTTGTCGTACCGCCGAATTGACGGCTCCAATAGGCATCACCAAAGGATCAACTACTATATCGGAACTTGGAATTCCATAATCTGCAGCATGTTCCACAATTTTTTTTGCCACTTCAAAACGTACATCCGGATCCTCGGAGATTCCGGTTTCATCGTTGGAAATGGCCACCACCGCACAACCGTATTTTTTAACCAACGGCAAAACTACCTCAAGCCGTTCCTCTTCCCCAGTTACCGAATTTAATAATGCTTTACCTTGATAAACTTCAAGTCCGGCTTCCAGTGCCGCAACAATTGAAGAGTCGATTGAAAGGGGAAGATCGGTCAGTGACTGCACCAGTTTGATTGTGCCAGCCAATATTTTTGGTTCGTCGGCTAGTGGAATTCCTGCATTCACATCCAGCATGTTTGCTCCAGCGGCAACCTGTGCCAGCGTGTCTTGTTCCACGCGGCTGAAATCACCTTCAGCCATTTCTTTGGCTAAAAGTTTACGTCCGGTAGGATTGATACGTTCGCCTATCATTACGAACGGTCGGTTGAAGCCAATTACAACTTCTTTGCTGGCAGAACTAATTATGGTATCGGTCATTTCAAAATTAAAGGTTTTATATTTTAGGTTCAAGCTTTCATAATAGATGAGGAATGCGGCGCACCGTACTCCCCAACTCGATGTTCATTACTCAATGTTTCTGCATTCAGTCAGAGTTTTTTAGTCCTTTGTTTTTAACAAGCGTCTGTAAAACCTCGTCAGAATAAAAATCTTCCATTTCTTTGGCAGTTGTCTCTGCAATTGTTTGTGGATCACCTTGACAGGTTTTAATTTCGCGCCGCCAATCTTCAAGGTATTCGGTACTGCCTTGTCGTCCGGCACGCATGGCAGCTTTGTCAATGGCCTTGAAAAATCGTTCAGACAATTGTGCTTTTGCAGTCGTTCGAGCTTGTTTGACAATAACCTGTGAAGGAATGTCACGCCAAAAAATTATGGTTTTTTTTGCCATTTATATTTTTAATTTAATAAAGCAGACAACGCCGGAGCCAATTCACCATATCCAGTATAGCGGTATTCGTATTTCAACCCCAATCGACTGGCGATTTCGTCTGCTTGCGTTTGTAGTTCAGAATTCTCAGTTTGCCCGAGGTACACCAGTTTTTTATAATGTTTAAAGTAGACTTGCAAGAGTTCAGGGTGACGGTCAATTTTCATGCCTTGCCATACCAGTTTTTCAAAAGCTTCCACCAAAAAATCTGTGAGAAAAAAACTCCCGGGCTCTTCATCCATCATTCCCGCAAACGACTGATTTCCAGAATAAAACTCATAACAATGTGCACCCGGTAAACGCTGAACTCCAAATTCATCAAGCAATGAATCTATTTCACCACCAGTTCCACAATCGGCGTAACCGATAAAAATTCTGGAAAATTTTGCTTGCGCGCTTTGCAAATTAAACCGCAATTGTTCAGCAATTATTTCCGGAGTATTGTGTAATATTGCAGGCAAATATCTGGTTTTCAAATGCGTCCAGCCATTCAGACGAATCAAAGCGGAAATTTCTTTTGACAATGCACCACAAGCCAAAATCAATATTTTGTCGGAAGGCTCCTGGCGTTCCGCCCACATATCCTGATGAAGAGCCTGTTTTTTGGTTTTATCCAACTGATATTTCCGGCCACGACGGCGTAATTTTTTTTCAGGTATCATCAGTGTTTCAACAAATTATGCTGCAGCCTTTTCCTTTGTTGTTTCACGACGTTGAGAAATCATTGACTGGGCTGTTTCAACAGCCACCGCAGCGTCCCTACAATATGCATCGGCACCGATTGCCAGGCTAAACTCTTCGTTTAAAGGTGCTCCTCCTACCAGTACAATCAGATCGTCACGGATACCCTGATTGCCTAACTCTTCAATAACTACTTTCATATAAGGCATGGTAGTTGTGAGTAAAGCCGACATGCCTAAAATATCGGGTTTGTGTTCTTCAATGGCCTCCAAATAATTCTCCACCGGATTATTGATGCCAATGTCAATCACCTCAAAACCAGCGCCTTCCCACATCATTCCGACTAGATTTTTACCGATGTCGTGGATGTCGCCTTTAACTGTGCCGATCACGGCTTTGCCCAGAGGAGGTGCCCCCGTTTCGGCCAGCAGTGGACGCAATATTGCCATTCCGCCTTTCATCGAATTTGCAGAAAGTAAGACTTCAGGAACAAACAAAATTCCGTCACGGAAATCAATGCCCACAATGCGCATTCCTTCCACGAGTGCGTCACTAAGCACCTTGTCCGGTGCCCAGCCCCGTTCGAGTAAAATGTTCGTACCTTCCTCGATTTCCTCCTTGAGTCCATCGTAGAGATCATCGTGCATTTGCAGAACGAGTTCGTCGTCCGGCAAAGTGGATAAATCTAATTCTTCGTCTTCAATCAAGTCTTGTTCTTCGCTCATAATATTCTCCTTGAGGTTGATTAAATTGCGAAATTATATTTTTCACCAAAAACTCACAAAATCTCACAAAAATATATCTTTTGTGAGTTTTTGGCAAACCTTTTACAAATCCTTGCACAAGCGCAAAGAATCATAAATGGCTGAATGTACATTCCGGCTGGCAACCGCATCACCGACCCGAAATAGCTGAAAATTTCCTCCCGGATTATTCACCAAATTTTGCGCATTTCCGGAAATCATGGCTTCCAAATCAATTTCACCACCATTGCTCGATTGCTCACGCAGTTCAAAATAAAGTTCATCCAGCGGTAAAGTTCCGTGCTCTACAACGATTTGCTCTACTGTTCGTTCAATCCTGGAATACGTGTATTCGTTGTAAAGTGTGGCGACCAATCCTGAAGTGTTACGGTGTACTTCAATTAAACGATGATTGAGTGTAATTCTTACATCATTTTCATAAAGCGCAGTCAAATACGCCGGATAATTTGTGCCGCCGACATCCGGCGCAATGGTGCGTTCCGGAGTCACATATTCAAGATTTGTTCCCTGATGTGAGGCTCGCTTTGCCAAAAATTCAGCACAGGAAATCCCGGGATGCTGGCCGTTGTCGTCAAAGAGTAAAATGTTATTTTTCGGTTTTACACTTCCCGCCAAAATGTCCCAACTCGGAACCACCCAATCTGCGCCATCCCGCAAAAATTCTGTGTTCGGCAAACCTCCGGTTGCAACAATCACCACCTCCGGAATTTCAGCCAAAATTTCGGAAGCTTCGGCGTAACAATTGAAACGTATTTCCACGCCGAGCCGTTGCACTTCCGCAAAAAGCCAATCGACAATTCCGATGATTTCCCGTCGCCGATCTATTTTTGCAGCCAAAAGCAATTGTCCGCCAGGTCGATCATTTGCTTCAAATAAAACGACTGAATGTCCCCGTTTGGCACAAACACGAGCGGCTTCCAGTCCGGAAGGCCCGGCGCCGATTACGACAATTTTCTGCACACTTCCGGAAGTTTTAGGCACAAAATGCGGCATAGTTTTTTCCCGTCCGGTCGCAGGATTGTGGGCGCAAAGTGCATCATTATTTTCGTACAAACGATCCAAACAATAACCCATGCCGACACAAGGCCGGATGTGGTCTTCTTCTCCGGATTCAATTTTTTTAACAATGTACGGATCTGCCATGTGTGCCCGTGTCATGCCGACCATGTCGAGCAAATTTTCCCGTAAGGCATAACGCGCGCTGGCCACTTCGTTGATTCGGGTCGCATGAAAAACCGGCAAATCAAATTCACGTTTTATGGCTCCGGCAAATTCCAAATACGGAGCCGCCGGTATGCCCATGCTCGGCAAAACCAGTGACTCTCCTTCTTCTGTATCGATGTGACCTTTGATGATATTGATAAAATCCAACGCACCGGTTTCAACCAACATTTCACCAATTTTTAGACCTTCTTCCAAACACAAACCGCCTGCTAAGTTTTCATCCAAGCCCTCGTCAAAGACCATCCGGATTCCGACAATATAATCGTTGCCGACTTGTTTACGGATTTCCTCCAAAACTTCCAAAGAAAAACGAACTCGATTTTCCAAACTGCCGCCGTAACAGTCTGTCCGCAAATTGGTTCTTTTCATCCAAAAAGCATCGAACAAATGCCCATAAGCCTCGATTTCCACACCGTCCAATCCGCCAAGTAGACAGCGTTTTGCCGCCGCGCCGTAGGCTTTAACAATGCGACGTATATCGGATTCCTCCATAATTTTCGGAAAACCGCGATGCACCTCTTCCCGCACACAAGACGGAGCGACAATCGGCAGCCAGTCCCCGGCATTGGAAACACTTCTACGCCCCAAGTGTGTGATTTGACACATCAATGCAGCACCGTGTTTGTGTACGCCGTCCGCCATCTCTTGAAAGTACGGAATGATTTTGTCATTTCCTGCATACAAATTCCCAAACACCGGAGGCGAATCCGGAGCAACCAAAGTTGAACCGCCGAACATCGTCATCGCAATTCCGCCTTTGGCTTTTTCCTCGTGGTAGAGCCGATAGCGCTCTTTGGGCAATCCGTCTTCGGAATAAGCAGGTTCGTGGCTGGTGCTAATAATCCGATTTTTCAAACGTAAATGTTTGAGTTGAAACGGCTGCAAAAGTGGATCAGCTGTGCTCATTGTTCTCAATAATTTGCATCCGGAAAAGATTCTTTTCTTTGACGGATAAAGGCCAAAAGTGCTTCATCTACTGCGGGATCGATGGGCGGCATTTCATAATCATTGAGCATTTTTTTCCAAATTTTATTGGCTCGTTGTGTTGTATCCAAACCTCCGTCGGCTTCCCATTGTTCAAAGCTGTTGTTGTCGGCAACACTGGAACGGAAAAACGCTGTTTCAAAATTGGCTCGTGTGTGGTCGCATCCCAAAAAGTGTTGTCCGGGGCCTACTTCGCGAATCGCATCCAATGCCTGACCGTTTTCGGAAAGATCAACGCCATTGAGGAATTCGTGAATCATTCCGGCTTGATCAATGTCCATGATGAATTTTTCGTAACCCATCGACAATCCTCCTTCAAGCCAACCTGCGGTGTGGAGCATGAAATTCACTCCGGCGAGCATGGCGTGCTGCAAAGTGTTGGCCGCTTCATAAGCCGCTTGCGCGTCAGCGATTTTCCCACTATTTAAACCACCGCCGCTTCGGAAAGGAACACCCAAACGCCGCGCCAAAGCAGCTACAATATAAAGCACTAATTGTGGTTCCGGAGTACCGAAAGTCGGTGCACCGGACTGCATCGACATCGAGCTGGAAAATGTACCAAAAATCACTGGTGCACCCGGACGAACCAACTGTGCGAAAGCCATTCCGGCAAGTGCTTCTGCATAAAGCTGCGACGCTGTTGCCGCCACCGTAACGGGCGACATGGCTCCGGCTATGCAAAATGGAGAAACCACGCAAGCCTGATTATTTATGGCATAAACTTTCAATGCGCCGATCATGGTTGCGTCCCAAACCAACGGTGAATTAGCGTTGATCAAACTGGTGATGACCGTGTTATTTTGTACAAATTCTTCACCAAATAAAACCTTTGCCATATCGACTGTATCTTGCGCTCGTCCCGGTGCAGTGACCGAACCCATGAACGGTTTGTCACTGTAACGCATGTGTGTGTAAACCATATCAAAATGCCGTTTGTTGACAGGCAAATCCACCGGTTCGCAAATCGTTCCTCCGGAATGGTGCAAATACGGAGTCGAATAAGCAAGTTTTACGAAATTCTGAAAATCTTCAAGCGTGGCATAACGCCTTCCTTTCTCTAAATCCCGTACAAACGGTGAACCGTAAGCCGGAACCAAAACCATGTTTTTTCCACCGATGCGGACGTTTCTTTCCGGATTTCTGGCGTGTTGCGTAAATTCTGTTGGTGCACTGTCCTGAATCTGTTTTTTGCACAATCCTTTGGGAATCCGAACACGCTCACCGTCAATATCCGCTCCGGCTGTTTTCCAAATTTGCAAAGCTTCAGTGTCGCCTCGGAATTCAACACCAATTTCCTGCAAAATAGTTTCCGCATTGTTTTCAATCAAGGACAATCCTTCCTCATCCAATACCTCAAAAAATGGAACTTTGCGGGTAATGTACGGAACTCCTTTCGTCACCGGTGCACTTCGCTCGGCCTGTTTTGCTGCTCTTCCCCCGCCGGAACGTCCGGTACGACCTCTATGTTTTCGATCTGCCATGATTTATCCAATTATTGCATTTTTTTGACTGTCACAGTTTGAAGTATTTTTTGAAATATTTCCATTCCTGACAAAGTCTGAAAGAGAATCGCTGAGAGCAAAATTGCGCCTCCAATCATGGTCAACGATGTCGGTAATTCACTAAAAAACATCCAAGCCCAAATCGGCCCCAAAATAATTTCTAACAAACTGAGTAAAACCAATTCTGCCGCTTGTATTTTGTATGATCCAGCAACATACAAAACCATTCCGAAGCCCAGCCCAAATGCTCCAAATCCTGTGGCTATAAATAAATCGTTACGCGAGATAGAAAGTCCATCGTTTACAAACACTGCAGCAAACGCACTGAAAAATAAAGTAAACAGTCCTGCATAACAAACAGCGGGCAACATATTTTCATTTTTCCCCCAGCGCAGCGAAACGGTAAAACCCGCAAAACCTACTGCAGCTGTAAAAGCAGTTAAATTACCAAAAAGTGTATCTCCCGACAATCCATCCTGGATCATGAGCAGGATCCCAATAGCGGCAACTGTCATGGCTGTCCATTGAGTTTTATCAATCCTCTCTCTTAATAAAATCCATCCAAATAATGCGGCAATGAAAGGGGCGGAACTCAACATAAAAAGAGTGTTTGCAATCGTTGTATGGGTGACTGAAAAAACAAACGTAACAAAAGCTAAAGAGAGAAACAGTCCTCCAATTACACTCGCGATCCCGGCTTTTTTGAACTGAGTTATGGTATTTGGGCTTTTAATTCTTATCAGTAAAAACAGAGCAGTTGCTAATCCAATCGAGCGGTAAAATAAAAATTGCCACTCAGAAGCACCCTCCAACAATCGTATCAGTGGGCCTCCGGTACTCCATAGAACACCTGCGATAATGACTAATGATCGGCCCTGTTTAATAGAAGTTGTTGTATACAAAATTACCTATTTCAATATTAAAGGAAATATTTAGTTTATTTTTAGTAATCTTTATCTGGTATTCTGAATCAACACGATCTGTCTATTTTGCATACCTGATGCCAAAGTATAAAACATTGAAAATACAGTATAAAATTATATTATATAAAAAAACAGGAACTTACAGTTCTGCTAAATTAAGTGAAGTATTGGCTAAAAATTGGCATTTAAAAAGTAATGTCGGGTAAATACAAGAATTTGTAGTAAAATAACTAACAATATTATAAACATAAATACTAATTGATTAAACTCGATCGTCGTCTTTTCTGATCTAAAAAAACGGAACTACAAGTTCCTAAATGCAATATATGAGAATTAATAGTTCCGATTTAATGCAGATGACCAGACATTCTTAAAAAAAGATCCCGGATTATTGCGTTATTTCTGTTAATATATGACGCCTTCCCTCTAAAGACAAAAACCGTGTCATTTAGAACAAAGCGAAAAATCCTGTTCAAACTACTAAACTAATTTCATGAAGGTTCCTGACTATTGTCGAAATTCCAGTGTTTATTTCAGACTTATTCCGAGAACGTCGTATGTATTCGCTTATTAACTTGAATGGTTCCGCCTTGTGCTTCAGAAAAATGATTGTTAGTATCCCTGTTACATTCTCACCTAAGTTCTTAGATTTCATATTTGTCTTTGAATTGTTCTAAAAAAGCTGCGTTTTATTCGTTTACACCTAAGTGGATCTTCCAAGATGAGACAAAATAGTATTTTAGAATTAGAGTTTAAGACTGATACAGGCCTGGGAAACCGGGCAAATATCGGTATTATTGTGCTTCGAACAGATCAAACTCTGGAACATGAATTTGCTAATTTACTAAATTTGGCAGGTGTCGCGCTTTATCATTCGCGTATTCCCAACGAAATGGAAGTAACGAAGGAAAACCTGGCTAACATGGAAGAAGAATTACCGGTTGCAGCTGCTTTGCTTCCTGCCTTATTCAATTTTGATGTAATCGGCTATGGCTGTACTTCTGGTTCAACTATTATTGGTGAAAAAAATGTTGAAAAGGCGATCCAAGTTGTACATCCCGATGTACCTACCTCAAATCCCTTGACTGCCTGTAAAGCTGCTTTACAAGCACTTGGAGTCAAGCGAGTTGCTTTTCTTACTCCATACGATCCAGGAATTACTACTACAATGCGAGATAATCTTCTAGTTTCCGGCTTTGAAATTCCAGTAACAGGATCTTTTTTTGAATCTGACGATTTTGTTGTCGGTCGTATTGACCCAGAATCAATTCTTGAGGCAATTGAAAAGATTGGTGCTCGTGTTGATTGTGATGGTGTATTTGTTTCTTGCACAAATTTGCGGGTAGCATCAATTATCGAAACGGCAGAAGCACGTCTGGGTAAACCTGTCACCTCAAGCAATCACGCTCTGGCCTGGCATTTACTCCGTTTAGCTGGTATTAAGGATTGCCCGGAAAACTTTGGCAGTCTTTTCCAGGTTCAGTTAAATGAACATGATGAATAATCAACCAAGGTAAATAAAGTTACTACATGCCAAAAAGTATTTACGATACAGTCATCATTGGCGGTGGTTCCGCCGGTTGTGCATTGGCTAACCGTTTGAGCGAGGATCCTTCACACAAAGTCTTAGTACTGGAAGCAGGCCGGCCAGATTATATCTGGGACATTTTTATCCACATGCCTGCAGGCTTAACATTTCCTATCGGCAACAAATACTACGATTGGTGTTATGAATCAGAACCGGAACCTTTCATGAACAACAGGCGCATTTTCCATGGGCGTGGTAAAGTTCTGGGTGGTTCAAGCAGTATTAACGGTATGATTTTCCAGCGCGGAAATCCGATGGACTACCAGCGCTGGGCCGGTGACGCTGGCATGAAAAACTGGGATTACGCACACTGTCTGCCCTATTTCAAACGTATGGAAAATTGTTTGGCAGGCGGTGATGATTTCCGGGGCGCTGACGGACCATTGATTATGGAAAGAGGGCCATGCGAAAATCCTTTGTTCAGTGCGTTTTTTGAAGCCGTACAGGAAGCTGGTTATCCATTAACGGACGATGTTAACGGTTACAAACAGGAAGGTTTTGCACGTTTTGACCGGAACATACATCGCGGACGGCGAATGAGTGCGGCACGGGCATATCTGCATCCGGTTAAAAAGCGTCCGAACCTCACCGTTCAGTGCCGGACACTGACCACCAAAATTCTATTTGAAGGGAAAAACCCCGAGTCTTCAACGCGTGCTGTCGGTGTAGAATTTTCCAGGAGTCTGGGACGTTCAGAAAAAGTATATGCTGGAGTGATCATTTGTTGTGGAGGGGCAATAAACTCACCGCAGCTTTTGCAACTTTCCGGAATCGGAAATGCTGATGAACTGAAAAAACTTGGAATTGAAATTGTTCAGGATTTGCCGGGAGTGGGGGAAAATATGCAGGATCATTTAGAGGCATATATTCAATATGCCTGCAAAAAACCTGTGTCTATGGCTCCTGCTTTGAAATGGTGGAACAAACCCTGGATCGGTTATCAATGGCTTTTTCACCGTAAAGGTCCGGCTGCAACTAACCATTTTGAGGCAGGGGGGTTCATCCGCAGCAACGAGGAGGAAAAATATCCAAATATTATGTTTCACTTTTTACCTCTTGCTATCCGTTATGATGGATCATCTCCGGGAACAGGACATAGTTACCAGGTCCATGTTGGACCAATGTATTCCGATGCGCACGGCTCGGTTAAAATTCAATCGACTGACCCGAGAGTTTATCCTAAACTTCGCTTTAATTATTTGTCAACTGAACAAGACCGCCGAGAGTGGGGTGAAGCGGTGCGGTGCGCCCGTAATATTTTAAATCAATCGGCTTTTGATGAATTCAATGCAGGAGAGCTGTCACCAGGACCGGAAGTTGAGAGTAAAGAAGAAGTTTTGAATTGGGTTGCCAAAGATGGAGAAACCGCTCTGCACCCTTCTTGCACATGTAAAATGGGGACAGACGGTATGTCCGTTGTGGATCCGAAAAGCATGAAGGTTCACGGAGTTGAAAATCTACGTGTGGTAGACGCTTCAGTGATGCCCTACATCACTAACGGAAACATCTATGCTCCTGTGATGATGCTGGCAGAAAAAGCTGCAGATTTGATTTTAGGGAATTCTCCGCTCCCACCAGAAAATGTAGACTATTATCGTACAGCATTAGAATAACTTCTCTTAAGATAGTCCAAAAAGTTAGCTCAAAATTCAGGAAAAGATTAGCAAATGAATAAAGACTGGTCTTCAACTTTGAAAATCACCAAAAAATATCTCAGATATCTTTTCAAGCGTTTTAAAGAAGATAGGATTATAGTCTATTCCGGATATCTTTCATTTGTCTCTCTTCTTTCGCTTGTACCTCTGTTTGCTGTCATAGTTTCTGTCTTTTCTCTTTTTCCTGTTGTTCAGGAATGGCGGGGTGAATTGGAATCATTTGTCTTCAAGAATTTTGTGCCTACTCTGGGAGAATCGATTCAGGGCTACCTCGTACGATTTGTGGAAAATGCAACCAAAATGACTTCGTTAGGTCTTGTGGTCCTCTTTCTGGTGGCCTTGCTACTGAT
>ENA-UPTF01000238-UPTF01000238.1-marine-metagenome-genome-assembly--contig:-NODE-238-length-39898-cov-4.752919_pt1 | contig 39898 bp, 37 predicted proteins | sample MGYA00238166_ERZ767019 | MGnify/ENA primary metagenome ERZ767019 (study PRJEB28930, sample SAMN06266391) | marine metagenome | isolation source: Sea water from 250 m depth | place: Atlantic Ocean | study... | reverse complement strand
CGTTCAAGTTGGTACCAACGACAGGCCAGACCTGCAGCTCAAGTGGGCGAGTAACGCCTTGTCGTTGTTGGGGATCAACAGTTCGCGTTGTTTGTGACGTCTAGCGGCCTCACCGCGACCCAAAGGCCAAAACGTGGTCCACGTTTGAGCCAACAAAAACAGAAGAACCCCCTGCTGAACAGGGGGTTCTGTTGGAGCGGACGACGAGATTCGAACCCGCGACCCTCACCTTGGCAAGGTGATGCTCTACCAGCTGAGCTACGTCCGCGTCAGCCCGGAACGATACCGGACGACTACCCGTTTAGCGTTCACGGGTCGGCGGGGGTCAGCCCTCAGATCCCTCGCTGAGGTCGATGCGGAGGGTCAGGATGCCATCGTCCAGGGTGGCCTCAGCGTCACCGATGATGGCGAAGTCTTGGAAGTCGGCCTGGGCCTGGTCGATGAACCGTTGACGCTCCTCGCCGCCCACCGGTGGCAGCGTCCGAGTCCGCACGGCAGCGGCGCGTTCTCGGAACCGCTGCACCATGGCGTCCAGGTCTAGTTCCGGCTTAGACACAGCTCAGCCCTCCTCCGGGAACTCGGACGACGCTACGACCGGTCCGACAGCCGGGAGCAGCGTGACCTCCTCGACCTCGTCCGGGGGTTCGATGGTCGGCATCCGGTCCTCGCGGTCCTCGCCCTCTAGTTCCAGATCGTCAGCGGTAGTCGGGTGCTGACGGTTGACAGGCCTGGTCCGCCACCAGTAGGCGGCGGTCCCCACCAGGACGACACCGGCCAGCACCCGCAGCGTGACCACGATCCGATCGATGCGGTCTCCCGCCGTCCGACCGTCCTCGTCGACCTCCGGCGGAACCGTCTCGACGGTCGTGACCTGGGCGAAAGCCGGCCCGGCTAGACCCACCAGCATCCCGCCGGCCAGCACCACGGCGGCCAGGCCGGCACGTGGCGATCTCCTGGTCGTCCAACACCTCTGCGTCACGGGCTGCCCCCTACTCCGGGAAGCGATGGTAGTTGGGAAGCTCAGCCCTGGTGGGCCGGACACCACCATGTCGTTCGTCCGCCGACCGTTGCCCGGCGCAAGCCGGTACCGTCACGTGGGCAGACGCCACCCGGCCTCCGAGCGTCGAACAGGTCCCCGGTGTGGGAGCCGCCCCGCCGGTCCATCTGGTCCAGCACCCGTCGAACTACCCGGCGGAGCCGGCGGACCTCGTCGGTGTCCAGCAATCCCGCTGGCCGGTGAGGTGACAGGTCGGCCCGCCACAGGACCTCGTCAACCAGGAGGTTCCCCAGGCCGGCCAGGCGGGCCTGGTCCAGCAACCGTGCCTTCAACGGCCCCCGCCCACCAGCCAGCGCCTGCTCGAACTCCGCTGTCGTGGCCGTCCAGGCGTCAGGGCCGAGACCTCCCACGTCGGGTTCCAACTCCACGCCACCCAGGCGGCGCGGGTCATCAATCCACAGGCGCCCCCCGCCCCGGAACTGCAGGCCGAACCGCACCCACGACGGATCGGACCGTCGGCCTCCCCATTGCAGGTATCGGATGGCTGCCTCGCCGTCGACCAGCAGGCGGCCCGTCATACCGAACCGCAGCCCCAAGGTCGGTCCGCCCGAATCCAGGAGCAGCACCTTGCCGTGCCGACGCGACGCCGTGATTCGGCGGTTCACCAACGCGACAGCCACGGCCTCAGGGGTGGCGCCGCCCTTCACGAACCAGGCATCGGGCGCCTCGACAGCCGAGATGGTCCGTCCGACCACCCTCTCGGCCAAGCGGCGGTAGGCCTCGACCTCCAGGATCTCCGGCACGGGGCGGTCGGTGGACGCCAGTCAGCCGGTAGTGGCCTCAAGGCCCCGACTGAAGTCGTCCAGCAGGTCGTCGACATGCTCCAAACCGCACGACACCCGGACCGTCCCCTCGCCGATTCCCGACGCCGCCAACTCCTCCGGGGTCAGGCCGACATGGGTGCTGGTGGCCGAGTGGCAAACCAGCGTCTCCGGACCACCAAGGGAGGTGGCCTGACGGGCGATCGCGGTGGCCTCCACGAACCGCTGTCCGGCGTCGATCCCCCCAGCCAGGTCAAAGGTCAGCAGCCCGCCCATGGATCGCATCTGGCGGACGGCCAGGTCGTGCTGTGGATGGGAAGCCAGCCCCGGATAGCGCACCCCGGAAACGGCCCCGTGGCTCTCGAGGAAGTCGGCCAAGCACTGAGCCGTCTCGGCCTGGGCCCGCAACCGGACGTCTAGCGTTCGCACGCCCCGGTGGGCGTTGTAGGCGTCGTAGGGCGAAGCGTTGGCTCCGTGGAGCACCGCGAACCCCCACAGCCAGGCCAGCAGGTCGTCAGAGCCGGCCACTACGCCCAGAGTGGCGTCGTTGTGGCCGACGATTCCCTTGGTGGCCGAGTGGAGGACCAGGTCCACCCCGTGGGCCAGCGGGGTCTGCCCGAGCGGGGTAGCGAACGTGGAGTCGACCACCGTCAAGGCGTTACCGATAGCTCCCAGGGCGTCGAGGTCCACCAGGTCCAACCGCGGGTTGGCGGGCGTCTCGGCAAACACCAGCATCGTCCTACCGGGAACCACGGCGGCGGCGAACGCCTCCGGGTCGGTCCCGTCCACGAAGGTCACGTCGATGCCCAGCCGAGGACAGGCTGTTTGGAAGAACAGTTGGGTCCCGGCGTACAGCTGGCGCTGGGTCACGATGTGGTCGCCGGACGAGCAGACGGCCAGCACCACGGTGCTGATTGCTCCCATGCCCGAGGCGAAAGCCCGGGCGGCCTCCCCGCCCTCCAACTCGGCGATGGTGTCTTCGAAGGCGCGGACCGTGGGGTTCCCGTACCGGCTGTAGAACCGTTCCGGGGCCAGCGCCGTGGCCAGGTCGCGGCCCTGCTCCACCGTGTCGAACTCGAAGGTCGACGTGGGATACAGGACGGGGGCCAACGACCGCTCGTCGTGGGCCCGTCCGGCCAGGATGGCCGTCGTCTCGGGCCGGACCTCCGGCCCTTCGTCGTGGCGTGGTTCGGTCATGAGCTCTCCACCTCCTGAAGGAAGTCCGCCAGGTACGACCCGACCTCGCGAGTGGCCAGCAGGAAGCCGTCGTGCCCGTCCGGGCTCTTGATGACGTGGTGGTCGCAGCGACCCCCGGCCGCCCGAATGGCGTCCCGGATGGCCTCCTGCTGTGGAAGTGGGTACAGAACGTCGGAGCTGATGCTCAGGGTCAGCGCCGGCAGCCCGGCCATGCGTTGCACCGCTAACTCCATGCTGCCCCGGTCTCGGGCCAGGTCATGCAGGTCCATGGTGCGGTTGAGCACCAGGTAGCTGTTGGCGTCGAATCGACGTACCAGCTTCTCTCCGTGGTAGTCGAGGTAGGACTCGACCTGGAACCGGTCCCACTGGCCGAACAACGCCCGGGGGTCCACGAGATCGCGGGCGAACCGGTCGTCGAACACCTCGGCGCTGCGGTAGGTGATCTGGGCCACCGACCGGGCAATGGCCAGTCCGGCGAACGGGCCGTCACCCGGTTTGGCGTCGTAGTAGTCGCCGCCCCGGAACCGGGGATCGAGGGCCAGGGCGGTACGTCCCACGGCGCTCCACGCCACCTGCTGGGCGGTGGCCTCCAGGGTGGTGGCGATGGGGGCGATAGCCCGGACTCGGTGGGGAAACATCACGCCCCACTCCAGGACCTGCATGCCACCCATGGACCCCCCGACGACGGCCAGCCACCGGTCGATGCCCAGGTGGTCGGCCACCGCGGCCTGACATCGGACGATGTCACGGGTCGTCACCGTGGGAAAAGACGAACCGTAGGGGACGCCGGTCGCCGGGTTGATCGAGGACGGTCCGGTGGACCCCTGGCATCCACCCAGCGAGTTCACGCAAACCACGAAGTGACGGTCGGTATCGATTCCACAACCGGGTCCGATGATGCCGTTCCACCAGCCCTCGGTCGCGTGACCGTCACCGACCTCTCCGTAGGCATGGCTGTCGCCGGTCAGGGCATGGCAGACCAGGATGGCGTTGTCGACCGCTGGCGAGAGCTCCCCCCACGTCTCGAACGCCATGGTGACGTCGGACAGGACGCCACCGCCCTCCAGGACGAAGGGGCGACCGGAGCCCACCGGGGTGAACTGTCGGTTCCCCACCGGATCGCCTGGCAGCCAGGCCCCGGTGACCGGCAGGTCCGACGTGTAGGCGCGCGGATGACGGGGCTGGTCGACGGAGGTCCCGTCACCGCTCACCCGTTCGTGCGTCATGAAGTCGGTCTCCTGACCGGGAGGACTCCAGCGCTCTGCGCCGACAGCGGAACCCGGAGGCCCGCCGGCGGACACTTCGTTGCCCTTCCGGGCCACATCCCCACCGTTGCCGGTGAGCGAGCACCTTGGGTGTCCGTCCCAGGTTGCCGGACCCGGCGAACCGGGCCACTCGTGATGTCTGTCAGAACAGTGTAGGCCCTCGCAGCCACCGTCCGGCAGGGCGAATTCCGGTACCTCATCTGACCAGGAGCGCAACCGCCCCAGATCAGGTGTTCAAACGCCTCGGATCAAGCGTCCCGCCGGGCCGGATGGCGGCCCCACCACCACGAAACGAGGTTCTCGTCGTGCACGCCGTATGCCCGACCCATGGCGTCGCCGAAAGCCAACCAGGCCTCCGCCGGGGCGCCGGCCCCGAGATCGTGCAACCTTTCGGCCATCTGGGCTCCGGTGTCCCACGCTCCCCGGTCCGTCGGGAGCGGCAGGGCGGCTACCTGGCCAGCCGACAGCTTGATCCGGCCAGCGGTCCGGGCAGCCCCGACCGAGCGACGTGCCGCGCGGGCGGCAGTAACCGGAGCGCTGAGGGTCGCCGCCAGGTGCCACAGGTCGTCTACCTCGGGCTCGACGACAATCAGCGGCGTGAGAGGCACCAGGTCGCCTACCGGATCGACCACAACTTCCAGGATGGCGGTCTGGGTGGCTACCAGGAGCTTGGGTCGTCGGCGACGATCCAGCCAGGCGGCCACCTCGGGTGAGCGCGCGGCCACCGCCGCCCGGTCGACCACCGGGGCACACCAGCGGCGCCCATCGAAACGGCACGGGGCGGACGCCCAGCGGCACCGAAGCGGATCCACCGCCGACGTGGTGACCAGCGGCGGCCGGTCATCGTCGGGCCCGGTCCGCTCGTGGACCGCTCCGACTAGCCCGTAGTAGTGCTGACGGAAGCCGGCCGTCACCGCCGCCCGGTCGACGACCGTCTCGGGGCCGGCCCGGGGCACAGCGGGAATGCCGAGCAGGCCGGCCACCAGAGGGCCCCAGGGGCGGCCGGCGACCGGTGCCGCCACCGTTCCAGCAGGCTCCACCCTCCGGTCGGCCAGTAGCAGCACCTCAGGGTCGGGCCCGCCGGCCCTGATCCGCCGTTCCACGATCGGCGCACAGACCTCGGTCCGACCGGCAAACACCCTCGAGCGATCCAACCACAGCCCGACGAGTCGACCCTCGGCGGCCAACTGGTCGCGTACCGGTCCGGCGTCCCGGGCAGCCAGCACAGACTGCGGCTGGATGAGCACCAGCCGCCCCCCGGGGGCCAGAAGGTCCAGCCCGACCGACAGAAAGAGCCAGGCCGCATCGGTGTAGGCCCCCATCAAGGATCCGAAGCGCTCCCCCAGAAGGGCACGATCCCGGTCGGTTCGGGCAGTGGAGGACCGCAGTTGGCCCAGGAACGGCGGGTTTCCGACCACGCTGTCAAAGCCGTCGGGCGGCCTGTCCGGCCACACCGACGAACCGTCCCGCAACGGATCTCCGACTACCACGCCGACCACCTCGTCGGGATCGACTCCGGCCCACGCAGCCAGGATCCGGCGGGTGGCAACCACGGAAGCCGAATCCACGTCGGCTCCGAAAAGGCACCGCCGCACCAGAGTTCGACGATCGGCGCAACCGTCCTCGTAGAGGCGTCGGGCGGCAGCCAGCAGGAACACCCCGGCCCCGCAGGCCGGATCGACCACCGTTCCCCCACCGACCACGTGGCCGACGAGGGCCGCCGCCACGTCGGGGGGCGTGAAGAAGGCTCCACGGCGCCGACGGTCGTCGACACCCTGTAGGACCGCAGCCGCCTCGGCAGCTAGGCAGTCGGCCTCCCGGTCGTTTCGCCGGTCGGTCACCGCCGGCCGGGTCCCGTCATGGTCGGGGTCAGGCGGCCTCGGCGGCCGGGTCCCAGGCCATCAGGTCGTCGAGCCGCTCGTCGTTGGAGAAGACCTCCACGATGGGCTGCTTCATCCCGAGGCGTCGCAGCAGCTTTCGGACCTCCAGCTCCTCGTTCCAGAGCACCAGGCTGACAACCATGCCTGATTCGCCGGCCCGGGCCGTCCGTCCAGAACGGTGGACGTACGTCTTGGCATCGGACGGAGGGTCGTAGTGAATGACCACCTCCACGTCGTCTACGTGGATGCCGCGGGCGGCCACGTCGGTGGCCACTAGGCACTCGATCTTCCCGGCAATGAAATCGGCCAACGCCTTCTCCCGCTGGGCCTGTCGCAGATCACCGTGGATGGCGGCCGCCTTCACGTTCTCGCCGACAAGCTTGCCGGTCAACTTGTCGGCCCCCCACTTGGTGCGAGAGAAGATGATGGTCCGATTTGAGGCCCCGATGATCCGGGCCGCCACCCGCACCCGATCCATCTCGTGGACGGCCAGGAACCGGTGTTCCATCTCAGCCACCGTGACCTCCCGGGCCGCCACCTGGTAGGTGACTGGGTCGTTCTGGTAGCGGCTGATCAGAGCACCGACCATCCCGTCCAGCGTGGCCGAGAACAACAGCGTCTGGTGATCCTTTTCGGCATGGCGGAGAATCCACTCAACCTGAGGCATGAAGCCCATGTCGGCCATCCGGTCGGCTTCATCGATGACGACGCCCTCCAAGTCGGTCACCGAGACCTCGCCTTGCTGGATCAGGTCGATCATCCTGCCGGGAGTGGCCACCACGAAGTCCACGCCCTTAGCCAGGGCGGCGGTCTGCTTCTCAATCGGGGCACCGCCATAGATAGCCTCGACAGTCAAACCCCGGACGGCAGCCAACGGCGCCAGTTCTTTACAGACCTGGACGGCCAACTCCCGGGTGGGCACGAGGGTAAGGCCGGTGGGACACCGGGGTTTGGCCTTCGGCAAGCGTTGGATCAGGGGGAGGCCAAAGGCCAGTGTCTTCCCCGAGCCGGTCTTGGCCTTGCCGCACACATCGCGGCCGGCCAGCCCGTCGGGGATGGCCAGGGCCTGGATCTCAAACGGGGCGGTGATGCCCCGCTCGGCGAGGGCATCAACCAGGTCCTGGTCGATGCCCAAGTCGGCGAACTGGGTCGTCGTCATCGGACTGCCTGTTTTTCCCGGCGGCCGGGCCGCCGTGTCGTCACCCGCTTGTCGGCAGGTCTCGCCACCGCTCTCCGCTGGGTGACGAATCCAACCCGGTGTCGGCATACCAGCGACCGACGGGACCCGGGAGGGCACCACCCAGCCTACCGGCGCCCCGTCATAGCGGGTGGACTGCTCGGCGCGACAGGAACTCAGACGGGTCGGACCCGACCGTCGGCGGTGGCTACGCCCTCGGCGGCTAAGCGCCGGGCCTGCTCCAGTTCATGGCCCGGAACTAGACGGCCGGTGGAGGTCACCACTCGCCACCAGGGGTAGCCGTCGTGGTCGCGGAGGAAGCGACCGACGGCCCGATGGGCCCCCGGATGTCCGGCCTCGGCCGCCACTTCTCCGTAGGTCACCACCTCGCCGGGCGTCAGGTTGGCCAGCACAGCGGCCACCGCTGCCTCAAACGGTGTGAGCCCGGTGCCCCGGTGCGGTTGTTCGGACACCGATCGCTCAGGAGTCGCCCACCGGGGTGAGGCGGACCAGGTCAATGGGTTCGACGAAGCCGGGAATCTCGTGGCAACCCAGGGGGGCCGCCTCGGCGTTCACCATCTCCAGGTTCACCGTTCCCACCTGGGCCAGGATCTCGTGGGGTTTCGCTCGATCACAGAGCCGCGAAGCCAAGATCACCGCCCTGCCGACGTGGTCATCGCCGTCGATGAGGAGCACCGGCCCCCGGGCGATGCCGGCTCGCATGGGTCGGGGCGACTGGGTGTAGTCGACCAGACGCTCGATGTCGATGACCGCTTCGACGAGGTCCTCCGAATGGACCCCGACCATCATCGCTCCATCGCCCAGCCACTTGGCCATGCGCACCCCCCGCTCCGAGGCCACCTGCCGGACGACGTTCCTGAAGTTACGGATCACGTCGTAGGCCGCCGCATCGCCCTCCCTGTCTGTGTAGGCGGTGAAGCCGCTGATGTCGAGGAAGGCGAAGGTCCGCTCGACCCGCTTCAGGTCCCTCCTCGGGAGATCGTCGATGGTCATGTCGTGGCCCCGTCGCTCCCGGCACCCACTGGCGACTTGACCGTCCGCCCGATCCACGTCACCACGGCACCCACTCCGATGGCCGCCAGGGCCATCCACGTGTTGACCCGGACCCCGACGATCAGCGAGGCCTGGTCCACCCGGAGTGCCTCCACCCAGAGGCGTCCCAGCCCGTAGCCGAAGACCCAGAGGCCGACCAGGTATCCGGGTCGCAGGACCCCCCGTCGTTCGATCCGCACCAGGAACACGGCCAGGGCCACGTTCCACAGCCCCTCGTAGAGGAAGGTTGGGTGAAAGGTCGCAGCCTCCGAGTAGCCAGAGGGGCGGTGGGCGGCATCGATCTCCAGTGCCCATGGCAGGTCGGTCGGCCTGCCGAACACCTCTTGATTGAACCAGTTCCCCCACCGGCCGATGGCCTGGGCCACCGGGATGGTCGGCACCATCACGTCCATCGCCCCGGCCATGGACAGACCGCGGCGGCGGGCCACCAGGACGCCGACCGTCACGCCGGCCATCAGTCCTCCCGGGATACCCAGGCCACCCTGCCAGAGTGCCGGAACGTCCTCCCACCGCCCCTGGAAGGACCGCCAGTCGGTGGCCACGTGGTACAGCCGTGATCCGACCAGCCCGGCCGGCACGGCCCACAGGGCAATGGTCGACATGTCCTCCGGGTCTCCACCTCGGGCTGCGTGGCGCCGCCGGCTCCAGGCCACGGCGGTCAGGGCACCCAGGGCGATCATCAAGCCGTAGGCCCGTAATTCCAGCGGTCCGATCGAGAGCGAGTTGGCTGACGGGCTGGGGAGGGTTCCGAACAACCCGGCCATCGACGCCACCACCGTGGGCTGTCCCGATCAGGCCGAGAAGCCGTCGGCAGGCACGGCGTACAGGTCCCCGGCGCCGGCGGTGACCGCCCCGAGCTGGGCGCGGACCACGGGCAGCAACTGTTCAGCGTAGAAGCGGGCGACCACCACTTTGGTAGCCAGGTGGTCGGCATCGCCCTCGCCAGCGTCGAGTCGACGGCGGGCACCCAGGGCGAGGCGAGCCAGGAGCCACCCGCCGGCCAGCTGGCCAAACATCCTCAGGTACGGAGTGGCACCGGCCAGAGCGTCGTTCGGGTCGGCCAGCCCGTGGGCCATCAGCCACGAGGTGGCCTCCTCCATGGCCGACCGGGCATCGGCTAGGCCGCTGCGGATGGTCACGAAATCCTCGCCCGCCGCGGCCAGGTCAGAATCGATGGCTGCCATCTCAACGAGGAGGTCGCCCATGACCCCGCCCTCGCGCATGGGCAACTTGCGACCTACGAGGTCCATGGCCTGAATGCCGTTGGTGCCCTCGTAGATGGGCGAGATCCGGGAGTCCCGGAAATGCTGCGCGGCTCCCGTCTCCTCGATGTAGCCATATCCCCCGTGGACCTGGATGCCCAATGAGGTCATTTCGACGCCCACGTCTGTGCACCAGGCCTTGGAGATGGGGGTCAGCAACTCGGCCCTCTCGGAGGCCTTCTGGCGGACTGTCTCGTCCGGGTGGTGGGTGGCCATGTCGAGGGTCGCCGAGTTCAGGTAGAGCAGGCACCGCATGGCGTCAACGTAGGCCCGCATGGTCAACAGCATCCGTCGGACGTCGGCGTGGTCCACGATGACCGCCTGTTCACCGGCGGGACCACCGATGGCCCGTCCCTGGCGTCGCTCCCCGGCGTAGTCGGCAGCCTGCTGCAGGGCCCTCTCGGTGACGGCCAGGCCCTCCACGCCCACCCCAAGGCGGGCGTTGTTCATCATCTTGAACATGTACCGCATGCCCTGGTGTTCCTCGCCCACCAAGTAGCCCACGGCGCCGTCGCCTGCGTCTCCGTACGAAAGCACACACGTCGGGCTGGCATGTAGGCCCAGTTTGTGCTCGACCGACACGCAGGTGTAGTCGTTGCGTTCCCCCAGACTCCCGTCGTCGCCAACTAGGTACTTGGGGACCACGAAGAGGGAGATGCCCCTTGTGCCCGGGGGGCTGTCCGGGGTCCGGGCCAGGACCAGTTGGATGATGTTCTCCGCGAGCTCGTGCTCGCCGAAGGTGATGAAGATCTTGGTCCCAAAGATTCGGTAGGTACCGTCGTCTCCGGGTACGGCCCGGGTGGTCAGGGCGCCCACATCGGAACCGGCCTGTGGTTCGGTCAGGTTCATGGTGCCCGACCACTCGCCGGTCACCATCCGCGGCAGGTAGGTCTCCTTCATGCCCTCGTCGGCAAAGGTGTGCAGGGCGTCCAGGGCCCCTACGGTCAGCATCGGCCCCATCGACCAGGCTCGCGAGGCGGTGGCCAGCATCTCGGTCATCACTGTCTGAACGGTGCCTGGGAAGCCTCCGCCCCCGTAGTCCGGGTCCTGCGAGATGGCCCCCCACCCGGACTCGACGTACATGTCCCACGCTTTGCCGAACGCGTCGGGAACGGTGACCACACCGTCGGTAACCGAGCAACCCTCCTCATCACCGATCCGGTTGACCGGCGCCACGACCTCAGCCACGAACCGCCCCAGCTCGTCCAGTACGCCGTCGACGATCTCCCGGTCCACGTGCTCGAAGTTGGGCAACTCGCAGATGGCGGCGATGTCGGCGATCTCGTCCAGGACCAGGCGAATGTCGGCTAACGGCGGCCGGTAGTCGGTCATGGGCGCACGCTACCGCCCACTCCCCGGCGGTTCGGGATCGGCGTTCGGGGTTAGGTTCCTGCGGTGACCACCGCCGACACGCTGATCGCCAACCTCCTATACAGGTACGCCGAGTTGATGGACGCCGGCCGCCTCGAGGAGTGCGTTGACCTGTTCGCCCACGCCCGGGTGGTCCTGGACGCTGATGCTGAGCCCCCGGTGGTCGTGGACCGCGACGGGCTGCTGGCCCTCTGGACCTCGCTGATCCGGATCCACGCCGACGGAACCCCACGGACCCGCCACCTGGTGGGCACCCCCATCCTGGAGGTCGACGAAGAGGCGGGAACGGCCGCCTGCCGCAGCACTTACACGGTGTTCCAACAGGTCGACGGCGGGCCGTTGCAACCGGTCATAAGCGGCCGTTACCTCGACCGGTTCGAGATGGTGGGCGGGTCCTGGAGGTTCAGCGAGCGGACCTACCGGGCCGACCTGGTCGGGGACCTGTCAAACCACCTGACGAGCCGGCTCGGTCTCTGACCCGGACCGTTCCGGGGCCTCTCCCTGGCCGGCGACTGGACCAGTTTGGCCGGACAGCCAGTGGCGCCGGCAACGCAGCTCGTAGGCCACCCGCTCGTCATTCGGGTCGTCGATAACGAACAGTTTGCCGTCGTAGACCTGCACGCCGTCCACGAGACGGGCGTTGTGAGTGGCCCGCGACCCGCACCAGCAGCGGGCCTCAACCTGGACCTCGACCCGCTCGTCGGCCAATTCCAGCAGCCGCCTGGTGCCCTCGAATAGCTCACCTTGGAAGGTGGTCAGCAGACCAAAGGCGAACACGTCGGCCCCTAACTCGTCGACGATGCGGGCCAGTTGGCCAATCTGTTCGGGACGGTAGAACTGGGCCTCGTCGCAAACCAGGTAGTCGAGGCTGCCCCGGCGGGATGCCACGGCCAGGGCCATCTCGAACAGGTCCAGCTTGGGTCCGACCTCCACAGCGTCGGCCGAGACCCCTAAGGCACTGGAGACCTTGCCACCCGAACGGTCTAGTTGGCTGCAGAGGATCCCTTGCAGGCCCCGCTGCTTCAGGTTGTGGTGGATCTGGAGAGCCAGGGTGCTCTTGCCGGAGCCCATCGTCCCGAAGGAGAACCGCAACACGGCCATCAGCGGACCTCGGGTGCAAGCCGAGCGGTCACGAGCACCCGCTGGTGGCACCGCAGTCGGCGCATACGTAACAGGACCCGGCGCGCTGCATGGACACGCCGCACTGCATGCACATGGGGGCGTCGGCTCCGGAAGCGCCCAGGGACCCGAGGGCCAGGTGAGCGGCAAACTGGGTGGCCGACGGAACGGTGGGGGGGTCTGGCGGTACTTCGGATCCCTGACGGGTCTCGGTGACGGACTCCTCTACGCCGGGCAGGGTGGGCTGGGTGCGTTCGCTAGTGGTCAAGATGTTCAGTTCGGCCCGCTCCTCGGCGGTCAGGTACTCGACGGCCAGGCGTCGGAACAGGTAGTCGATGAGGCTGGTGGAGATTCGGAGGTCGGGATCGTCGGTCATTCCGGCCGGTTCGAACCGCATCCCGGTGAACGCGTCGACGAAGGCCCGAAGCGGAACGCCGTATTGCAGGCCGTGGCTGAGCGAGATGGCGAAGGCGTCCATGATCCCGGCCAGGGTCGAACCCTGCTTGGAGACGCGGACGAACACCTCTCCCGGACGGCCGTCGTCGTACTCACCGACGGTGACGAAGCCCTTGCAGTCCGCTACCCGGAACTCGAGGGTGCGGGACCGGCGGCGGCGCGGCAGTCGGCGGCGGACCGGTTCGGCCAGGGCCGCGGTGACATCCTCGACGGAGGCGGCCGGCTCCGGCGTCGATTCGTGGCCGGTGGACAGGGGCTGAGCCACCTTGCAGTTGTCCCGGTAGATGGCGACCGCCTTCAGGCCGAGCCGCCACGACTCCATGTACAGCTCCTCGACGTCATCGACGGTGACGTCCTCGGGCATGTTGCAGGTCTTGGAGATGGCCCCGGACAGGAACGGTTGGACGGCCCCCATCATCCGGATGTGGCCCATGTGGTGGATGGGGTTGTCGCCCATGGAGGTGGCGAATACGGCCACGTGCTCGGCCCGGACCTCCGGGCAGCCGACCACCGTCTGGTGCTCGTCGATCCAGGCCAGGATGGCAGTTGCCTGTTGGTCGTCGTAGCCCAGGTGGGCCAGTGCACGGGGAACGGTGCGGTTGACGATCGACATAGTGCCGCCCCCGACCAGGCGCTTGTGCTTCACCAGGCTGAGGTCCGGTTCGATGCCCGTGGTGTCGCAGTCCATGAGCAGGCCGATGGTGCCCGTGGGGGCCAGGACCGTGGCCTGGCTGTTTCTCACCCCAACGCGTTGAGCCAGGGCACAGGCCTCGAACCACGCCGTCCGGCCAGCGTCCACCAGCTCGGGTGCCACGTCGTCGTCCAGCATCTCGGCAGCCTCCCGGTGCATGTCCAGGACGCCCAGCATGGGTTCCCGGTTGTGCTCGTAGCCGTCGAAGGGGCCCATCCGGTCGGCCAACCGGGCCGAAGTCCGGTAGGCGTGTCCGGTCATCAGGGAGGTGACAGCGGCGGCCACTGACCGACCCTCGTCGCTGTCGTAGGGCAGGCCGAGGGCCATCAGGAGGGCGCCCAGGTTGGCATAGCCGAGACCCAGTTGGCGGAAGGCCCGCGTGGTCTCCCCGATGGCCACCGTCGGGTAGTCGGCGTTACCGACCAGGATCTCCTGGGCGGTGAGCATCACCTCGACCGCGTGGCAGAAGCCGTCTACGTCGAAACCTCCGATGCCCGCCGTCTCGTCGTCGGTGGACCCGAGGAAGGCCAGCAGGTTCAGGCTGGCCAGATTGCAGGCCGAGTCATCGAGGTGGACATACTCGGAGCAAGGGTTGCTGGCCGTGATTCGGCCGGAGTTGGACGCGGTGTGCCAGCGGTTGATGGTGGTATCGAACTGGACGCCGGGATCGGCGCACTCCCATGCCGCCTGGGCCATCTGCCGGAAGAGGCCGCGGGCCCGAACCGTTTCGATTACCGCGCTGTCGGTAACTGCCCGGAGGTCCCAGTCGCCGTCGGACTCGACGGCCTGCATGAACTCGTCGGTGACCCGGACCGAGTTGTTGGCGTTCTGGTACATGATGGAGTGGCTGTCGGCGCCGTCGAAGCCGACGTCGAAACCGGCCTCGGCCAGTACCCGCACCTTGCGCTCCTCACGGGCCTTGCACCAGATGAAGTCCCCGACGTCGGGATGGTCGGCGTCGAGGATCACCATCTTGGCCGCCCGTCGGGTCTTGCCTCCGCTCTTAATGGTGCCGGCCGACGCGTCGGCACCCCTCATGAAGCTCACCGGCCCGCTGGCATTCCCGCCGCCCCTCAACACCTCCCGGCTTGACCGGATTGCGCTCAGGTTGACGCCAGAACCGGAACCGCCCTTGAAGATGGTCCCCTCCTCGACGTACCAGTTAAGGATGGATGACATCTCGTCGTCCACGGAGAGGATGAAGCAAGCCGAGGCCTGTTGGGGCACGCCGGGAACGCCGATGTTGAACCACACCGGCGAGTTGAAGGCCGCCCGCTGGGTCACGATCAGGTACCGGAGCTCGGCGGCGAAGGCGTCGGCCTCGTCGCCGTCGACGAAGTAGCCGTCACGCAGGCCCCAGTCGGCGATCGCTCCGGCCACTCGGTCTGCGACCTGGCGCAACGAGCCCTCGCGCTCCGGGCTGCCTAGCGGCCCCCGGAAGTACTTCTGGGCGAGGATGTTGGTGGCATTTAACGACCAGGAGGACGGCACTTCGACGTCGTCCTGTTCGAAGGCCACGCTGCCGTCGCGGTGGTCAACCAGGCGAGAGGTCCGGTGTTCCCACGCCACCTGGTCGTAGGGGTCGGTCTCCGGGGTAGTGAAGCGGCGGCGGATCCCCAGGATCCCCCGCTCCGATGCCAGCGACATGTGCCCTTCCGCCCTCCTGCGGTCCTTGTCGATTCTGGGTCTACCCGTACCGATGGTACGGCCCCTCGGTGACACCCTTCCGGTGCCCCGACGACCTCCGAGGTCGTGGCCGACAGCGGCTGGCCCAGGTCGAGGAGACCCGGGCTCCACCCGTCGCGACGGATGGTGCGGACCTCCCAGCGTCACCCCAACGGGTCGGGGTGATGGTTCGTGCCGAGCCGACCGCCACCGACCACGAGGGGGAACCTACGGACACCAGCCTGTGGACCGATAGGGGGATTGGTTGTGGAATTCCCGGTGGACGACCACGGGGTTGTCCACAGCCTGGACCGGATACCGTCACGCCGTGCGAATCCTCCACCCCAGCGACGGGCCCGAGGTCGACCCAGTCGAGGCTTATCTCGACGACGACCGCCCGGCTCCCCCGGGTCGTCCGTGGGTGGTCGTCAACATGGTGGCCTCCATGGACGGTGCCACGACGGTGGCCGGTCGGTCGGGCGGCCTCGGCGGAACCGGCGACCGCCACGTCTTTCAGGCGCTCCGTGGGCTGTCCGACATGGTCCTGGTCGGTGCACGAACCGTGCGAGCTGAGGGCTACCGACCACCTCAAGACCCCGCCGGTCCGGTGGCCTCCCGACGCGCCGCCGAGGGACGGGCCCCGAGGCCCCGCCTGGTGGTGGTGTCCGGCTCCCTGGACCTTGACCCCACCCTCCCCCTGTTTGCCGAGAACGACCCCGGTGATCCGGCACCCCTGGTGGCCACCGTCTCGAGTTCTCCTGCCGACCGCCGGGCTGCCCTGGAGCCGCTGGCCGAGCTGGTGGTGTGCGGTGAGACGCTGGTGGACTTGACCGGGCTCCTGGCCACCCTCAACGACATCGGAGCGCGGACGGTGCTGTGCGAGGGTGGGCCACACCTCAACCACCAACTGTTCGCTGCAGGCCTGGTAGACGAGCTGTGCCTGTCGATCTCGCCGATGCTGGTCGGTGGCGTGGGCCTCGGGGGCCGGGGCCTGCTGGACGGTCCCAGCCTGGCCGTGCCGATCCGCCTCGGTCTGCACCGGGTGCTGTCTGAGGACGGGTTCCTCTTCTGCCGGTACCTGGTCTCCTAGGCACGGGATCGAATCCGGCGACGACGCTGGTTTAGCTGGAGGGCAGGACGACCCGCTGTCCCGGCTGGAGCATCGCCCCACCGGTGGACGCGGCCAGGCGGTCCACGGTGTGGCGGATGTCGCGGTCGTCCGGGGTGATCCGCTCGGCGATGGACCACAGCGTGTCACCCGGCTGGACCACATAAACCACGGGCTCGCCTGCCGCCTCGACGACGGCCGACCCGGGCGTGCCGGTGACCCGGGCGACCAGCTCGCCGCCTAGGAGGGAGAGAGCGGAGGCTAGGAGGCCGAGGGTCACGGCAACCAGCAGGCGGCGGCGGCGGTAGACGGTCAGGCTGGTAGCCGTCGGGCGGACCGGGGTCGCCTCGCGCCGGGCGGCAACTGCAGCCGGTTCGGCCGATAGGACGTCGGCTACCAGGCGCCGTAGGGCCGACGGGGCCGGAGAGGGCCGGTATGGCGAAGCGGGCCCGGCACCGTCAGAGAAGTCGAGCGGAAGCTGGAGGGCTCGGGTGTCGAGGGTCATCGTGTCCATGTGGTCCATCCTGACGATCGGGTGTGACAGGCCGGCCCCGAGACCGGCATAGGGTCCTTGACATGGAACGCCTGTTCGGGGAACATGTATTCGGCGTACAGGTGTTCGATCACGGTGATCAGTGTATCGAACATATGTTCGTTGTCAAATCGACCGGCACCCGTCGGTCAATCAGCGGAAAGAACGCACCATGACCGAGACAGGGCTCAGCAAGCGACAGCAGCAGATCCTTGAGTTCATCGACGCCGAGACCCGCCAGCGCGGCTATCCACCGTCGGTCCGCGAGATCGGCACGGCGGTCGGCCTCACCTCCCCGTCGACCGTCCACTCTCACCTGACCACCCTCCAGGACCGCGGCTTCCTCCACCGTGATCCCAGCAAGCCCCGAGCCATCGAGGTGCGGTTCGATCCGGTCAGCGGTGCGCCGGTGGAGCGTGCTCCGATCTGTCACGTTCCTCTGGTTGGCGACGTGGCGGCCGGAGTCGACGTCCTGGCCCACGAGAACGTCGAAGGGTCCCTCCCCCTCCCCGCCGAGTTCACCGGCGATGGGGAGCTGTTCATGCTCCGGGTCCGGGGCGACTCGATGATCGAGGCGGGCATCCTGGATGGCGACCACGTGGTCGTGCGCTCTCAGCCCACCGCCGACCAGGGCGACCTGGTGGTGGCCGGCATCCCGGGCGGTGAAGGCACCGTAAAGCACTTCCGGACCGAGGGCGAGACCGTGGTCCTGGTCCCGGCCAACCCGGCCTTCTCCGAACAGCGCTACCCAGCCGACGAGGTCACGGTCTTCGGAAAGGTCGTGACCGTCCTACGTCGGATCTGAGACCACCGTCGGGGAGTCTGGCACTCTGACGGCTCAGATCCCGTTCTCCACCAGGTCCTTCAGGACGGCGTAGCAGGACTCCAACGACGACCGCTCCACCCGCTCGTCCGCGGTGTGGGCCAGTGTCGACTCTCCCGGACCGAGGTTGACCGCCGGTACTCCCCGCTCGGAAAAGAACGCCACGTCGGTCCAACCCAGCTTGGCCCCTACCTTCAGGCCGTTCCGTTCCACGACGGCCCGTAGGAGGGGATGAGACAGCCCCGGGGCGGCGGCCAGCGAGTGGTCCACCAAATCCACCTCGTCGCCCTCTTCCAGGTGCGGGGCCAGGAACCCCCGCACGTGGGCTTCGGCCTCGTCGCCGGTCCGGTCCGGCGCGTAACGGTGGTTGATCCGCACCATGGCCCGGTCAGGCACTACGTTGCCGGCCACCCCGCCCTCGACGTGCACGGCCTGGAGGGCCTCCCGGTACCGGCAGCCGTCCACTACGGGCTCCCGGTGCTCGTAGCCGTTCAGGGCGTCCAGCAGCCCTCCTAGGCGGTGGACGGCGTTGCGTCCCATCCAAGGCCGGGCCGTGTGGGCCCGGGTGCCGGCCAGGGTCACCTCAAAGCGCATCGTCCCCTGGCAGCCCGCTTCGACGGCTCCACCGGTCGGCTCTCCGAGGATGGCCACATCACCGTCCAGCAGGTCCGGAGCCTCGGCGAACAACTCCCGAAGGCCGTTGTGGGCGATGGCCACTTCCTCGCGGGCGTATAACACCCACGTCACGTCAATCGCCGGTTCCGACATGGTCCGGGCCAACTCCAGCATCACGGCCAGGCCGCCCTTCATGTCGGCGGCCCCCAAACCCCAGAGGGTGTCACCGTCCAGGCGGGACCCCGTGGTGTCGCCGGGAACGGTGTCGGTGTGACCGGCCAGGATGAGGCGGTGGTCGCGACCCAGGTCGGTCCGGGCCACCAGGTTGTCGCCGATACGGTCAACGCCGAGCCCTGGTACGGCCCTTAGTTCGGCCTCCAGACGAGCCACGAGGTCGGCCTCGTCGAAACTGACCGACGGAATGTCGACCAGCTCGGCAGTCAGGGCCAGCAGGTCGGTCACGGCAGGGAGACCGATGTCAGGTGGTGACGCCGTGACGACGCAGCACGTCGTTGAGGGTCGACTTGTCGTGGCGCTCGCCGGGGTCCAGGCGCTTGAGCACGAGGACGCACGGCAGTCCGTACTCTCCGCCCTCGAAGACCTTCGGCCGGGTGGCCTGCACGGCCACACACCAGTCGGGTACAACACCTCGGGAGATCTCCTCGCCGGTCTCGGCGTCGATCACTGGGATGGAACCGGTGAGGACCGCCCCGGCCCCCAGCACCGCTCCGTTGCCCACCCGGGCCCCCTCGGCCACGATGCATCGGCTGCCGATCAGGCAGTCGTCGCCGATCACCACCGGCACGGCATTGGGCGGCTCCAGCACGCCGCCGATGCCCACCCCACCCGAGAGATGGACGTTTTGTCCGATCTGGGCGCAGGACCCGACGGTGGCCCATGTGTCGACCATGGTGTTATCGCCCACATAGGCGCCGATGTTCGTGTAGCTGGGCATCATCACGACGCCGGGACCCTGGTAGCTGCCCCATCTGGCTTGCGCGCCGGGCACCACCCGTACCCGGCGCTCCGCCCAGCCCGTCTTGAGGGGGATCTTGTCGGTGAACTCAAAGGGGCCCATTTCGATGGTGGTCATCTGGGACTGGCGGAACAACAGGAGGATGGCCAACTTCAGCCACTCGTGGACCACCACCCCCCCGGAACCGTCGGGCTCTGCCACCCGAGCCTGCCCGGTGTCCAACAGGTCGATGGCGGCGTGGATGGCCGCGTTGGCCCCGGCGTCGTCGACCGACAGGTCAGCGCTCCCGGCCCACAGCTCTTCGATCTGTGTCTGGAGGTCGGACATGGTGCTGAGGCTACTGCCAGGCCCCGCGTCAATCGGGACCGGTTCCGGTGCGCGCAGGACGGTTAGCCGGAGAGGGAGTCGGCCCGACGGCGCACCACCTCGAGGTCGTCGTCGGTGACCACGGCAGCCACCCGAACCCGACCGGCGCCGTCTGGGCCGAAGACGGTGCCCGGGCTAACTAGCACCCCGAGCTCTGAGGCCAACTGCCGGACAAGGGTCATGTGGTCGCCTCCCGGCGCCTCCGCCCAGAGGTAGAAACCGCCCTCCGGCATCCTGGCTTCGACCCCCACGGCTCCGAGAACCTCGACGAGTACCTCCAGGCGTCGCCGGTAGCGGGCGGCCTGGACCTCCACGTGAGCCTGGTCCCGCAGCGCTGCCGCCCCCGCCGCCTGGGCCGGACCCGGAATCAGGAAACCCTGATGGCGGCGGGTCTCGCGTAGGTACCAGGCCAGGTCGGGGTCGCCGGCATAGAAGCCGACCCGCAAGCCGGCCAGGTTCGACCGCTTGGACAGCGAGTGCACAGCTAGCACCCCTTCGACACCGTGTTGCAGAATCGACCGGGGAGGGCCGCTCCAGGTGAACTCCACATAGCACTCATCGGACAACACCGGAATGCCCCGCTCTCTCCCCCACCGGGCGGCCTCCCCTAGGTCATCCAGCCCGCCCGCCGGGTTACCTGGGGTGTTGACCCACAGGCACAGGGCCCGAGCCGCGTCAGCCTCGTTGACGGCCGAGAGGTCGATCCGCCACTCGGCGTCCAGCGGCACCGGCACGGCCCGACAGCCGGCAAGAACTGCTCCCATGGCGTAGGTGGGATAGGCCACGGCCGGATGAAGGACCGTGTCCCGCTCGGGGTTACGGAGCCTCAGGAGGTGAGGTAGTCCGCTGACCAGCTCCTTGGTGCCTACACAGGCCCCGACTTGTTCAGCCTCGAGGGTCACGTCGATCCTTCGGCTACACCAACCGACTACGGCATCCAGGAGCTCTGGTGTCCCGACCGAGGGCGGGTACGGTCGAGCCGGGCCCGGTTCAGCTAGAGCAGAGGCCACCACCGCAGGGACCGGGTCGCACGGTACGCCGCGGGACAGGTCGATCGCCCCGCCGGGCAGAGCAGCCGCCATCTCTCGCACCTCGGGTGGTACGTCAAACGGGTAGGGCGGTGGGACAAACCCGTTCGGATCGACTGCACCCGTCACCGACCGGCCTCCTCGTCGTTTTCTGTGTTGGTCCGGTACCCGGCCAGGCGGCCCGCTGAGCCATCGTCGACTCGGACCCGGATGGTCCAACCTTCGGCCTCCTCCTCGACGTCAAGCACCTCGCCCTCCCGGTGAGCCATGGCCAGGATGTCGCCCCGGTCGTAGGGCACCGAGAGTTCCGCCACCACGGTGTGGCGTCGGAGCTGACGGCCCACGGCAGCCAGCAGGTCGTCGAGGCCGTCGCCGGTGGCTGCCGAAACGGCCACCGACCCCGGTTCCCGGTCTACGAGACGGGAGGCCGACTCGGGAGCCAGGTCCGCCTTATTGAAGGCGTACATCTCGGGTACGCGCTCAGCACCGATCTCGTCCAGCACGGACCGGACAGCGGCAATGCAACCCTCGGGGTCAGGATCCGAGGCGTCTACAACGTGGACCAGGAGGTCGGCGTCGACCACCACGTCGAGCGTCGACTTGAAGGCCTCGACCAGCTGGTGAGGCAGCTTGCGTATGAAGCCGACAGTGTCGCTGAGGAACACCGCCTCACCGCCAGGGAGCTGGAGTCGCCTCGTCGTGGCGTCGAGCGTGGCGAACAGCCGGTCCTCGACCAGGATCCCGGCATCGGTCAGGCGGTTCAGGAGCGTGGACTTCCCGGCATTGGTGTAGCCAACGATGGCAACCGCCCGGTTACTAGTCCGGTGACGGGCCTTGGACTGGGTCGACCGGTTCTTGCGGATACGTCCGAGGTCGGACTCCAGACGGGTGACTCGGCGCATGAGCCGACGACGATCCACCTCCAACTGCGTCTCCCCGGGTCCCCGGGTCCCGATGCCGCCGGCTTGCTGGCTGAAAATACGCCCCGAGTGGCGGAGCCGGGGGAGCCGGTACCGAAGTTGAGCCAGCTCGACCTGGGCCTTGCCTTCCGGGCTGCTGGCGTTCTGGGCGAAGATGTCAAGGATCACCGCCGTGCGATCCAACGCCGTTCGCTTCAGGATCGCCTCGAGGTTTCCCTGCTGTGCCGGGGTGAGGTCGTTGTCAAAGACCACGGTGTCGGCGTCCACGGCCTCTGACACGGTCAGGATCTCCTGGGCTTTGCCCCGACCGACGTAGGTGGCCCGGTCGGGAGCCTCACGCCGCTGGAGTACACGGGCCACCGGGTCGGCCCCGGCAGTGTCCACCAGGCGAGCCAGCTCGTCCATGGAGGCGTCGGTGGCCTCAGGATCGGCCCGCTCCAGGGTGACACCGGCCAAGACGATCCGCTCCCGAAAGGCCCGGTCGATGAGGCCCGTGGCCTCGCCGCCGAACTCCCCGAACGCACCCCGGTGGGTCTCTCCGTCGTCCTGGTCGACCACCCCGTTGGGGAACGGGTCGAGGTCGTCGGTGGGATCAGCCATCAGGGGCGGCCACTGGGTCGACATCGTGGTCGTCGACGTGGACGGCCGGACCAGTCAGGAGGATCGGGTCGGCCACGGTCACCGTCGCCCGACCACCCGGCATGTGGACGGCCACCACCTCGTCGACCAGGCCCCACGATCGGAGCACGTGGGCCGACGCGCAGGCTCCGGTGCCGCACGCCTCGGTGAGGCCGGCCCCTCGCTCCCAGGTCCGCAGGCGGACCTCCGACCGACCCTGAACGGAGACCAGGTTTACGTTGCAGCCCACCGGGGCGAAGGCCGCCTCGACGACCGGGCCAACTCGGCCCAGGTCCACGGTGTCCGGATCATCGACCAGCACCACCAGGTGGGGGTTACCCACGTCGGCGCTCTCCATCCTCCGTACCTCTTGGCCACCCAGGTCGACCTCTAGGCCATCAAACGACGGACCCGGCCCGGCCGAACCCATCTCGACCGTGGCTAGGACCTCCTCGTCGGCCGGGGAGCCGTCAACCACGACGCGCCGGGGCCCGGCCGCCGTTCCCACCACCAGGTCAATACCGTCAGTGACCGACTCGCGAAGCAGGGCCTGGCCGAAGCACCGGAGGCCGTTGCCGCTCAACTCGGCCCGACTGCCGTCGCTGTTGAACAGGGTGAAGGAACGGTCGTGAACGTCGTCCGGAGTACCGAAGACCAAGCCGTCAGCGCCGATGCCGTCCGTCCGGTGGCAAAGCCGGCGGGCCAGTTCCGAGGCGCCGTCGGGCACCTCGTCGGCAAAGGTGATCAGGAAGTCGTTGCCGAGGCCATGGTGGCGGGTCAGGTGCACAGGACCAGTCTCGTCCACGACTGACCGGCCGACACGGTCCGTTCCCCGGCGACCCGGGCCGTCACTGCTCGGTTCCGCACCGGTCGAAGGCCTCGAGCACGCTTTCCAGAACGGCCAGCGGCTCCTCAGCTACGTCAAACCACTGGATCCGGGGATCCCGACGGAACCACCGCTCCTGGCGGCGGGCAAACCGGCGGGTAGCTACTACGGCATCGCCCACAGCTTCGTCCAGGGCGCACTCGCCCCGGAGGTGAGCTAGGAGTTCCCGGTAGCCGAGGGCCTGGGCCGCCGACCGGGAGGGGCCTCCCGGGAGGGCGGCTAGGGCACGAACCTCGTCGAGGAACCCTTCGTCCATCTGGCGTTCGTACCGTTCGGCGATGCGGCGGTCCAGCACGTCGCGGTCCACCCGGAGACCCACCTGGGTAAACCGGGTGGGAGGGTAGGCCTCCAGCCCCGGTCCGAATGATGAGAAGGGACGCCCGGATCCGAGAGTCACCTCGAGGGCCCGCAGGACCCGCCGCCGGTTGGTCGGCTCCATCCGCTGAGCAGCTACCGGATCCAAGTCGAGTAGCCGGGAGTGGAGACCCACGGTGTCGTCGTCGGACTCCAGGTCAGCCCGAACCTGGTCGTAACGACCAGGGATCTCCAGGTCGTCCACCACGGCTCGGACGTGTAGGCCGGTTCCTCCCACCATCACGGCCCTCTGTCCCCGGTCCGTGATGTCGTTTAGCGCTCCGGAGGCCGCCTTTTGGAATTCCGAGACCGTGAACTCCTCAGTGGGATCGACTATGTCCAACAGGTGGTGTGGAACCTCGTTGCGTTCGGCCAACGTGGGCGACGCTGTACCGATGTCCATTCCCCGGTAGAGGGCCATGGAGTCCATTGAGATCAGCTCCACGCCGGGACGCTGCCGTGCCACCTCGAGGGCCAGGGCCGATTTGCCCGACGCCGTGGCCCCGATGACCACCAGGTGCCCGTTAGGGGCCACCGTCCTCAGGCCGACGCGACGGGGATCCGGCGTCGGTGCTGGGGCGGGGCCGTGACTTCCACCAGGTCGGCATGAAGGTAGTGGGTGGCGGCATCGACGATCTGGACGTCGGCGTACGCCCCGGGGCGCAGGCCGTCGGCCGCCGCCAGGTGCACCAGCTTGTTCTGGCGAGTCCGCCCGGTGACCTGGTCGGGTTCCCGCTTCGCTGGACCCTCGATAACCACCTCCTCGACCCGGCCGATACGGGCCCGGTGGGTGAGCATCGCCGACCGCTTCAGGACCTGTTGCAGACGTTCGAAGCGGTCTACGCAGACGTCGTGGTCGACGAAGTCCCCGACCATGGTCGCCGCCTCCGTCCCTTCTCGGGGGGAGAAGACGAAGCAGTACGCCGAGTCGTAACCGGCCGCTGCAACCATTTCCAGGGTGGCTTCAAAGTCAACTTCGGTCTCCCCGGGGAACCCCACGATGAGGTCCGTGGTAACGGCAAGGTCTTCAATACCGGCCCGTGCGGCCGCCAGGCGCTCCATGTACCGCTCGGCGGTGTAGCCGCGGTGCATGGCGGCCAGGATGCGGTCGCTCCCCGACTGGAGGGGAAGGTGCAGGTGCTCACACACGGCCGCGGTCTCCGACATGGCCACGATGGTCTCCGGGCGCAGGTCCTTGGGATGCGGGCTGGTGAACCGGACCCGACGGATGCCGTCGACCTCACCCACGGCAACTAGGAGATCGGCAAACAGTGGTTGGGCGCGTCGGGAGGAATCCTCGGACCAGCGTCGACCGGCTTCAAACCGGTCAGCGGGTCCGGCATCCAACGACCGGAGGCGCACGGTCAGGTCCCGTCCGTAGGAGTTGACGTTCTGTCCCAGCAGGGTCACCTCGGTCACCCCGTCCTCGGCAAGATCCCCGACCTCGCCGAGGAGTTCCCCGAACGGCCGGCTGATTTCCGGCCCCCTGACCGACGGCACGATGCAGAAGGCGCAGGAGTTGTCACACCCGATCTGGATGGTCACCCAGGCCTTATGGTCAGCGTCACGCTGGGTAGGAAGCGCTGAGGGGAAGGCCTCGGCATCGTCTCGAGCCGTCTCCTCCAGGATCTCCAAGACCGGCCCGTTGGCCCGGGCCTCGGCCAGCAGTTCAGCGGCCCGGTGCACGTTGTGGGTACCGAATACGACATCGACGTGGCCAGCGCGCCGCTGGATCAGGTCGCGGTCCTTCTGGGCCAAGCAGCCCCCTACCGCCAACTGGACGTCTGGACGGGCGTCCTTGAGCGCCTTCAGGTGGCCCAGGGCGCCGTAGAGCTTGTTGTCGGCGTTCTCTCGGATACAGCACGTGTTGAGGACAATCACGTCGGCCTCATCCTCGGTGGACGCCGGAACTAGGCCGTCAGCTTCGAGCAGGCCGGCGATGCGCTCGCTGTCGTGCTCGTTCATCTGGCACCCGTAGGTGCGCACCGCGTAGGTCCTCTCCACGGTGCAGAGGCTACGGCCCCGGCGCCCCCGTCGGGGCAGGCCGGGGCCGAGCACTGAACCCCGGAGGGGCGGGAGGAGGGAACCCCCGTCAGTCCTCCAGGGAGATCGGAAGGTCGTCGGCCTCGGTGAACTCGTCGGCCACCGCTTGGACCTCGGTCGGCGCCTCCGGCTCGGCCTCCAGCTCCTCGACAGGCTGGACTTCCCGCCAAACCCGGTCGGTGATCTCGACCATGACCTCGGGATTCTCCAGCAAGAACTTCTTGGCGTTCTCCCTGCCCTGGCCGAGCTGTTCGCCTTCGTACGTGTACCAAGCCCCTGACTTCTTGACTACGCCCAGGTCCACCCCGAGGTCCACCACGGAACCCTCACGGCTGATGCCACGCCCGTACATGATGTCGAACTCGGCCTGGCGGAACGGCGGGGCGCACTTGTTCTTGACGACCTTGACCCGGGTGCGGTTCCCCACCACCTCGAGGCCATCCTTGATGGCCTCGATCCGGCGAATGTCCAAGCGGACCGAGGAGTAGAACTTCAGGGCTCGACCACCGGGCGTGGTCTCCGGCGATCCGAACATCACGCCGATCTTTTCCCGCAGCTGGTTGATGAAGATGAGGATCGTCTGGGACTTGTTGAGGTTGGAGGTGAGTTTGCGTAGAGCCTGGGACATGAGGCGGGCCTGGAGGCCCACGTGTGCGTCACCCATCTCGCCCTCGATCTCGGCGCGTGGGGTGAGGGCAGCTACGGAGTCGATTACCACCACGTCGAGAGCCCCGGAGCGTACGAGCATGTCGGCGATCTCGAGGGCCTGCTCTCCGGTGTCGGGCTGGGAGATTAAGAGTTCGTCTACATCGACGCCGATGGCCCGGGCGTAGGTCGGATCCATTGCGTGCTCAGCATCGATGTATGCGCAGATGCCGCCGTTGCGCTGTGCCTCGGCGACAACGTGGGTGGCCAGGGTGGTCTTACCCGAGCCCTCCGGCCCGAAGATCTCAACGACCCTCCCCCGTGGGATGCCACCGATGCCTAACGCCAGGTCCAGCGCCAGGGCTCCGGTGGGCACCGTCTCGATGGCCATGGAGCCCTTGTCGCCCATCTTCATGACGGCGCCGGTTCCGAACTGCTTCTCGATCTGGCCCAGGGCCATGTCGAGGGCCTTGGTGCGCTCGGCCCCCGCCTCAAGGTCGCCACCGCTCATCGTCCTGCCATGCTTCGCCATGTTGGTTGCTCCGTTCTCTCCGGACCCTCGTGGTCCTGGTCAGGTTTCTGGATGTCTGTCGGAGTTGTCGCCGGCGACTCTAGGAAAGGCCTGTGACAACGGGTCCGGAACGAATGACAACAGCGTAATTGCGAACAGGCGTTCGATGCAAGTATTCTCCTCCGAATCGGTCGTGGATGGCACGGGAACTACCGTCAGAGGCCATGGATGACCAGCTCACCCCCGAAGAGAAGCGGACCGCCCACGCCGAACGGAACCCCGACCTCCGTGAACGCCTGGACCCGATGGCCTGGCACTGCACCCAGGAGGCCGGAACCGAACGGGCCTTCACCGGCACCTACTGGGACGAGAAGCGAACCGGAACCTACCGCTGCGCAGCGTGCGACGCCGTGGTGTTCGACAGCGCTGCCAAGTTTGACTCCGGGTGCGGCTGGCCGAGCTTCACGGCTCCGGCCGAGGACGCTCGGATTGACGCCCGGGCCGACACCAGCCTCGGCATGGTTCGGACCGAGACCACCTGCGGCACGTGCGGTGCCCACCTCGGCCACGTGTTCCCTGACGGCCCGGCACCCACCGGTGACCGCTACTGCATCAACTCGGCCTGCATCGTGCTCGAGGAGCAGGCCCCAGCCTGACCGGCGCTGTCAGCCAGTCAGGGCGAATCGCTCTAGCACCTCGTAGGCGGCGCCGTCGTGAAGCAGGTGACTAGCCACCAAGCACACCTCACCCACCGGGAACTCGGCCGCTAGCGGAACCCCGACCGACCCCGGGGGTGCCGGGGCCCCAAGACGGGCCAGGGTGAGGTGCCCCACAAAGGGCCGGTCCTCGGGTTGCTCCCCCACCAGGGCCGTCCGGGTCACCACGGATGCGGCCAGCCCGTCGAGGCCGGATACCGGAACCACCACGGCGTGCCCGCCCAGCACGATCGTCGCCGGCCCCATGGCGGCCACCACCGCGTCGGCGTTCAGCCCGGCTAGGGCGACGCTGGCCTCGCCCGGGTCCACCTCGCCCAGAAACCGCAGGGTCACGTGCCACTGGTCATAATGGGTCCAGCGCACCCCCGGGGCCGCCGGTCGGTCCAGTCGGGCCAGGACGTCTAACACCTCGGGCGGTGGGAGGACGGCGACGAAGCACCGCATGACGGGCCTCCGGCTACTGGTCAGTGCCCGGCGCGGTCTAGCAGGCGCAGGCGCAGGGCGTTGAGGACCGAAATAACCGTGAACTGACGGGTCCGCGTCCGGTCGAACGGCCACCGGACCCGGACCGACTCCACGACCCCGTCCACACAGGTGGCCATCCAGTCTGTGCCTGGCTCCTGGCCGTCCTGCGGGTCGGGCCCCGCCACCCCGGTTACGGCCACCGACGCATCGGCCCCCAGCAGTCGGCACACCCCGATGGCCATGGCCTCGACGGCGGCTTCTCCGACCACCGGGCCGTCGGGAACGCCCAGGAGCGAGCGCTTGACGTCACCGTCGTAGGCCACCATCGATCCCACGTAGGCCCGACTGGAACCCGGAACCTCGGTGAGGCGGGTCCCGACCATCCCACCGGTCATCGACTCGGCGGTGGCCAGCCGGAGCCCCTGATCGACCAGTAGGTCGAGGACGACCGACTCCATGGTCTGGTCGTCCACGCCGAACACGATGGGCCCCACGATGCTGCGGACACGCGCCTCCTCGTCGGCCAGCAGGGTGTCGGCCTCGGGTCCGCTAGCCGCCTTGGCGGTGATCCGGATCTTCAGGCCCTCCATTCCGCTGGCCAGGAAGGCCAGCGTCGGCCCACCTTCGGTGTCCAGGCGGTCGATCTCGTCGGCCAGGTCCTCGGCCAGCCCTGACTCCGACTGGCCCCACGTGCGTAGCGTCCGCGACCGGATGACGCTGGCGATCCCAGCCCGCCGCTTCAGGTCGGGCAGGACCGTGCCCTCCACCATCTGACGCATCTCCCAGGGCACCCCGGGCACCGCGTAGAGGACCCGGGGGCTGTCGTCGCCCCCCTCGCCCACTGGGCACACCAGGCCGGGCGCTGTACCTGGCATCTGCTCGATGGCCCGAGCTCCGACCGGCACCTCGGCCTGTCTCAGGTTGTTGGCCGGCATGGCGCGCCCCCGGCCACCGAACACGGCCTCGATCCTCTCCACCAGGGCGTCGTCCCGGACCAGGTCCACGCCCAGCACCTCGGCCACCACATCCCGGGTGATGTCATCCTGGGTGGGTCCCAGGCCCCCGGTCACGATCACGGCGTCGGCCCGGCCCAGGGCCTCGGCTAGGGCGTCGCGCATCCGATCCCGGTTGTCGCCCACCGCGGTGTGGCGATGGCAGTCGATGCCGGCCAGGGCCAACTGCTCCCCGATCCACGACGAGTTGGTGTCGACGATCTGGCCCAGCAGTAACTCCGTTCCGACCGCCACCACCTCGCAACGCACGACGTCCTCTCCCTCCGCGGTGGTCAGCCGGACCGCGACCCGGTGGGGCTGGTGGCCCTGCTCCCGTCCCGCAGGTACTGGGCGCCGGTCACCAGGGTGAAGGACACAGCCAGCCACAGGGCGACGTCGACCACCAGGTCGGCGTCCCGCATTGGTGGCATTACGGCGATCAGCAGCGCCGTGCCCTGGACGATGGTCTTCCACTTAGCTGACCGCCGGGCCGGTACGGCCAACCCCTGCCGGGCAAACCACAGGCGGTAAAGGGTGATAGCCAGTTCCCGGACGGCCAGCAGGACGACCGGCAGCCAGGCGTAGCGACCCACCATGGCCAGGCAGACGGCCACACCGATCACCACCACCTTGTCGGCCAACGGGTCTAGGAACGCCCCCCAGCGGCTGATCGTGCCCCGGCGGCGGGCCAGGATGCCGTCGAAGTAGTCGGTGGCGGCCAGCACCGAGCCGAGGGCGAACCCGGCCCATGTCGCGCCGTCACGGTCCTCGGCCCCCAGCACGAGGGCGAATAGGACTGGCGCCAGAACCAGGCGGGCCAGAGTTACCAGGTTGGCTGGAGAGACCACGGTCCGGAAGTGCCTCATGCCGCCACCAGGTCAGGTCCGAGCGCCCCGGTCACCGTGACGTCGGCGAACCGGCCGACCGGCAGGGCGGAGGGAACGATCACTATGCCGTCGATCTCCGGCGCCTCGCGGTGGGTGCGTCCCACTCCTGACTCGTCGACCAGCACGGTCACTGTGCGCCCGATGAGGGCATCCCGCCGGTTAGCCGTAATCCGATCCTGGATCTCGCCCAGCTCGTGGAGGCGTTCGGCCACCAGGCCGGGAGCGACCTCACCGTCTAGGGAGGCGGCGTGAGTCCCCTCCTCGCGGCTAAAGGCGAAGAACCCGCACCAGTCCAGGTTGGCAGCCTCTACGAAGGCCAGCAGGGCGTCGTGGTCCTCCTCGGTCTCGCCCGGGTAGCCGACGATGAAGTTGGAGCGCAGGGCGGCTTCGGGCTCGACGCTGCGGATGTGAGCGATGCGCTCCAGGAAGCGCTCGCTGTCGCCCCACCTCCGCATGCGGCGCATTAGCGGGGGCGATACGTGCTGAAGGGACAGGTCGAAGTACGGGACGCCGGTGGCACAGATGGTGGCCACCAGGCGGTCGGTCAGGTCCGACGGGTACAGGTACAGCAGGCGGACCCGGTCCACCAGGTCGGCCACCGCCTCGACCAGCGGCACGATGGCCCGCTCGCCCTCTCCCTGATCGCGGCCGTAGGAGGCGAGGTCCTGGGCTACCAGCACCACCTCACGGGCGTCCAGGGCGTCCACCTCATCCAGGATGGAGGCCGCCGTCCGGCTGCGTTGCGGACCACGGAAGGTGGGGATGGCGCAGAATCCACACGACCGGTCGCACCCCTCGGCGACCTTCACGTAAGCCCACGGGCGGGCCGCTGCCGGACGGGGCAGGTTCAACAGGTCGAAGGAGGGGAGCTCCGACGTCGGGGCATCGGGACGTCGCCCGAGGGTTACCGGTACCCCGAACCCAGCCACCCGGTCGACCTCAGGCAGGACGGAAGCCAGCTCGTCGCCGTACCGCTCGGCCATGCAGCCGGTGACCACCAGGCGAGCACCGTCCCGCTGCTGGTCGGCCAGGGCCAGCACGGTGTCGACCGACTCCTGGCGGGCATCTTCGATGAATGCGCAGGTGTTGACCACAATCAGGTCGGCGTCGGACGCCTGATCCACCGACGAGTGGCCGTCAGCGACCAGCACACCCTCAAGCTTGTCCGAGTCCACCTGGTTCTTCGGACAGCCCAGCGTGACGAGGTGGTAGGTGCCGGCTCCCATCATCGGTTCAGGCTACGGGCTCGACACCCGGCCGCCCGGCCCGGCGCTCAGGCCACGGCGGAGTTGGTGGCCAACCAGCCGAGGAGGCCCGCATAGGCGACGATCAGAAATGCTGCCTCTCGCCGGTCGATCCGCCGGCCGGTCCTCATGAACCAGATGACTCCCCACGACACGGCAACCATGACGAGTAGTGGCTCATCTGGCAGTCCTGACACCTTGTCGTACGGAGTCGCACCGTTGGCGAGGAACACCGCCGCCCCGACCATGAGGCCGTTGAAGAGGTTGGAGCCCAGCAGGTTGCCAAGGATCAGCCCCGACTCGCCCCTTCGGGCGGCGGCTAGCGCCGTGACGAGTTCGGGCAGCGACGTACCCACCGCCACGAGGGCAAATCCCACGAAGCCCCCGGTCCAGCCCAGGTCGTCGGCAATCGAGGTTGCCGACCGGACCACCAGGTAGGCGAAGCCGACGGTCCCGACCAGCCCAATCACTGTCCGGATCCACGGACTCGCTCCCTCGGTGGTATCTGGTGGCGGTACGCCACCGAACCGATCGCCGAGCCAGAGGACGGCCCGCAGGGCAGCCAACGTAAGGATCAGCAGCATCACTCCCCACCAGGCCGACGGCTCCGCGAAGAAGAGCAGGGCGGCGAAGACCGTAACCCCGAATGCGGAGAGCGCCGCCTGGCGCTTGACCCCCGTCTCGATACGCACGCTTCCGAAAACCAGCGCCGGGATGGCCAGAACCAACGTCAAGTTGGCGACGTTCGAACCCACGATGTTGCCCACGGCCAACGCCGTGCCCTCGGCCCCCTCGGTCAGCGCCGCCAGGGTCGAGACGACCAGCTCGGGGGCGCTCGTACCGAACCCGATGATGAGGGCGCCGGTCACCACCGTCGAAACCCGCAACCGGGCGGCCACCTGCGCCGCCCCGACCACGAAGCGATCGGCGGCGATTGTCAGCCCGGCCACGCCGAGCGCAAGCAGCAGGATGTTGAGGACCACGACCCGACGCTACCGGCCGCCGACCGGTGGCCTAGAGGCCTTGTTCGGTGAGGTTCTCGAGCCCGTCGGCCACGATGAGAACCTCGCGGGCCTTGGAACCAGTCGACGGGCCCACCACCCCGGCTTCCTCCAGTAGGTCCATCAGCCGGCCCGCCCGGGCGAAGCCCACCCGCAGCTTGCGCTGCAGCATCGAGGTGGAGCCCAGTTGGCTGGACACCACCAGCCGCCGGGCCTCCTCGAACAGTTCGTCGTCGTCCGAGGTGCCGGCGGTGGCCGGTCGGGTCGAGTCCTCGGTGATGTCGGGCGCCGTCCCGACACTGGCGGTCTTGTCCACCGGACCGGTCGGATCGTGGGCCTCGACCTCGGCCTCATCGGCGTCAGCCGCCGTCCGGGCCTGAGCCGTCCAGAACTCCACGACCTGGCGGACCTCGTGCTCGTCCACCCACGCACCCTGGATGCGCTGGGCCACGCTGGAGCTCGGGCCGAGTAGAAGCATGTCGCCCCATCCCACCAGGCGTTCGGCGCCCTGCTGGTCGAGGATGACCCGGCTGTCGGCCAGGCTGGACACAGCGAAGGCCAGGCGGGCCGGGATGTTGGCCTTGATGACGCCGGTGATGACGTTGACCGATGGACGCTGGGTAGCCACCACCAAGTGGATGCCCACGGCCCTGGCCATCTGGGCCAGGCGGCAGATGGAGTCCTCCACGTCGCGGGCGGCCACCATCATGAGGTCGGAGAGCTCGTCGACCACCACGAGGATGAACGGCAGACGCTGGTACGAGACCGGCTCGCCGTCCTCGTCGGCCATGCCCAGCGGTGCCCGCAGGTCGCCCCGGTCGAACGCCGCGTTGTAACCGCTGATGTCACGGAACCCGCAGGTGGACAGGAGGTCGTAGCGGCGCTCCATCTCCCGGACGGCCCAGTGCAGGGCGTTGGCCGCCTTCTTGGGGTCGGTCACTGGAGCAGTTAGCAGGTGTGGCACACCCTCGTACTGGCCCATCTCGACCCGCTTGGGATCTACGAGGATCATCCGCACCTGGTCGGGTGTTGAGCGCATCAGGATCGAGGTGATGAACGAGTTGATGCACGATGACTTGCCAGCCCCCGTAGCCCCGGCGATCAGGAGATGGGGCATGGTGGCCAGGTTCAGCATCACCGAGCGTCCGCTGATGTCGCGGCCAATGGCCGCCTCTAGCGGATGCCGGGCCTTGGCCGCTTCGGGCGAGGCGAGGATGTCGCCCAGGGCCACCACCTCGCGGTCCTCGTTGGGGACCTCGATGCCGATGGCCTGCTGGCCGGGGATGGGGGCAAGGATCCGGACGTCGGCGGCGGCCAGGGCATAGGCGATGTCCTTGTTGAGGCTGGTGACCCTGGAGACCTTGACCCCTTCGCCCAACTGGAGGGCGTAGCGGGTAACGGTCGGGCCTACGGTCATCTCGACCAAGCGGGTCTCGACCCCGTGGGCGGCTAACGCCTCCTGGAGGCGATGGCCTCGCTCCTCCACTGCCTTGGCGTCGACGTCGTGGGTCTCCTGGCGGGCCAGGTACTCCAGGGGCGGCAGGCGCCAGGGCGAGTCGGCCACCGCAGCCCCCAGCTCGATGGTGAGCTGTTCGCCGGCCTCCGGTGGCACCACCTTTGTCCGGCGCTTGCGCGACCGAGGCGGTGTCGGCATGGCGGCCGGAGGCTCGGGGGGCGGCGTCACGGGTGCGGGGGTCGGCTCGGGGGTCGACACAGGGGCGTGGTCGCCTCCCGGTGGGGTGAGGAGGCCTTGGAGCCAGTTGCGCAGGCCCCGTAGGGCAGGCCGTAACCCTCCCGCGGCACCGCGAGCCGCGTGGCGGGCGGTGAAAGCCGCCCCCCGGGCCGCTCCTCGGGCTGCCTGCCGTGCCGTGGTCCGTGTGATCACGGCGGCGGCCACCAACCCGATACCGGACAGGATGAGCACGGCACCCCAGGTAGCCACGCCGGCCTCCAGGCCGCCGCCCACCGCTAGGCCGATCAGGCCTCCGGACTCGCCGAGCCCGTCGGCGCCGTCGTCCAGCCCGGGGCGGCCCCTGGTGATGTGCAGCAGGCCGGTCACACTCAGCACGGCCATTACCAGGCCCACTGGAAGGCGTTTGGAGATCTCGCCCAGCTCGCTGCGTTCCCGGAACATGGCCAGGCCGGTCGCCACCATGGCTACCGGCAGGACCACCCGTGTAGTCCCGACTGACCAGCCCAGGCCGGAGTCCACGACCCGACCGACGACACCGGCACGCTCGAGGTAGACCGAGAGGCCGGTCAGTAGGCCGCCGACGACCAGCAATAGACCGAGGACCTCGTCTCCCCGACCGCCGAAGGCCGCCCGCGCCATGCGTCGCAGCAACGGGACGGAAGCCTCAACTTCTCGGCCGGCAGTACTCACCGAAGTATCACGTGACCGGTTTTTTCCCTTACCATCAGCGGATTTTTCGGTCGGGCCGGGGCGAGCGAAACGGGAAGCCATCGGAATCGACGGTACCACCGGGGGGTGACGCCCCCGGGGCAGCCCGGGGCGGTCCGGGGGCGTGGAACGGCCCGATCTGAGGGTCAGCGGACCTCAACGGTGGGAACGAGGGCCGGACGGCGACCGGTCCGCCTGGAGACCAGCCGACCGGTGGCCCGACGGGTCAGGCGCTCCAGTTCCCGGGGCTCACGCTGGCCGTCCCCGACGGCCGAGGCGACCGCCTCGGTCACCGCTTCGGCCACGTCGCGGTGCCAGGTGTCCCGGTCGTCTGGCTCCACCCAGCCCCGACTCTCGACCACCGGAGTGCCCACAAGCCGACCCTTGCGACCGTCCACCACTACCCGGACGAACACGAATCCCTCGCCCGACATGGCCCGCCGCTCCTCGACCAGCGTCTCGGACACCTGGCGACCGGACTCGTCGACCATCACGTACTCGTCGGACACCCGACCGGCCCGGACCAGCCCCGCGTCCTTCAACGAGACCCGATCGCCGTCCGTGCAGCGCATCACCTGGCCCTCCGGCATCCCCCGCCCGAGGGCCAGGTCGTGGTGGGCGACCAGGTGGGCGTACTCCCCGTGCACCGGGATGAACAGGTCCGGGTCGGCAGCCTCGTGGAGTGCCAACAGCTCGTCGGCCTTGCCGTGCCCGGTGGTGTGCACGCCCAGCTGGCCGCTGTGCACCAGCTGGACACCCCGGCGGGCCAGTGCGTTGTGGAGGCGGGACACGGCGGCCTCGTTACCGGGAATGGGATGCGAGGAGAAGACCACGGTGTCCTGGTCGCCCACGTTGAGGAATCGGTGGCTGCCGTCGGCCATGCGCTTCAGGGCGGCCCGGGGCTCACCCTGTGAGCCTGTGCACACCACGCACGTGGTGGCCGGATCCAGATCCTCCAACTGCTCATCGGTGGCCAGCATCCGGTCCGAGATCCGCAACAGGCCAAGCTCCCGGGCCAAGGTGACGTTGCGCACCATCGACGGGCCCAACACCACCACCGTCCGCCCCGTTTCTGCCGCCGCGTCGACCACCTGCTGGATCCGGTGGATGTGACTGGAAAAGGCTCCGACGATGATCCGGCGACCCTCGTGGTCGGCAAAAACCTGACGCAGCACCGGACCGATCGTGGCCTCCGAGGTCGAGGAACCGGCAATCCCCGCGTTGGTCGAGTCGGCCAGCAGGAGGCGGATCCCGTCGTCGTCGGCCAGCTCCCTCAGGCGACCCAGGTCGGTCACCCGACCGTCGATGGGGGTCGGGTCCAACTTGAAATCGCTGGAATGGAGGATGCGGCCCTGCGACGTCCCAAAGACGGTCATCAGGCCACTCGGCGTGGAGTGCGTGACGGGCAGGAACTCGCAGTCGAACGGGCCGATGGGCAGGCGGGCATGGTCTCCCAGTTCCACCAGGTCGGGCAGGGGCAGGCCGGCCGACTTCAGCTTGCCCCGCACCATTCCCAGCGTGAACGGCGCGCCATAGATCGGCATCGAGACACCCTCGCCTGCCAAGGACCGCAGCAGGTAGGGAAGTCCTCCGATGTGGTCCTCGTGGGCGTGAGTGACCACACAGCCCTCGATCCGGTCGGCCCGCTCCAGCAGCCAGGTGAAGTCTGGGAGCACCGCGTCGACCCCGGGAAGATCGTCAGGAAACAACTGCCCGCAGTCCAGCAGCACGATGCGTCCCTCGGACTCCAGGGCAGCACAGTTACGACCGATCTCGCCCAGCCCGCCGAGGAACGTTAGGTGTACGGGAGGGGCCATGGAAGGTGACGTCCGGCTGAAGTCAGCCGCGGCCGAGCCCGACGAGGATCCGTCGGGCCAGGTCCTGAAGGTCGTCGGGCTCTGGCCCCATGGGTGGGCGGCAGTCGCCTCCGGGCAGGCCCAGCACCTTCATCATGGCCTTGGTGGGGATCGGGTTGGGATTGAGGTCGCCCGACTCGAACTCCCAGGAGGGGATCAGGCGCTGGTTGGCCGCCGTAGCGCCCGCCACGTCGCCGGAGAAGAACGCGTCCACCATGGCCACCGTCTCCGGGGTCGCCCAGTGAGACGCCACGCTAACCACGCCGACCGCCCCCACAGCCAGCAGCGACAAGGTCAGGGCGTCCTCTCCGCTGTAGACCTCGAAACCTTCGGGGACGGCGGCCACCAAGCGGGCCGTCTCGCTCACGTCGCCCGCCGCATCCTTCACGGCCACCACATTCTGGACCTCGTCGGCCAGGCGGAGGATGGTGGCCGTGTCGATCTTGCGACCCGACCGGATCGGGATGTCGTAGAGCATCACCGGCAGCGTGGTGGTCTCGGCTACTGCCCGGAAGTGGTGGAACAGCCCGAGCTGCGACGGACGGTTGTAGTACGGGGTGACAGTGAGGATGGCGTCGGCCCCAGCGGCCGTGCACCGCTCGGTCAGCTCTACGGCAGCAGCCGTGTCGTTGCTTCCAGCACCGGCGATGACGTGACAATCCACAGCACCGACCACCGCCTCCACCAGGGCGATCTGCTCGTCGTGGGTCAGGGTCGGCGACTCGCCGGTCGTCCCGGCCAGCACCAGACCGTCGTTGCCCTGCTCCACCAGCCAGCGGGCCAACTCCACCGCCCCATCCAGATCCAACGACCCGTTGGCGGCAAACGGAGTGATCATGGCGGTGATCACCCGACCGAACCTCGGCTCCATCTCCGCTTCCTCCTCGTCTCGGACGCCCAATCCGGCTCAGCCGGCGGCGTGCTCCCTTGCCCGCTCGATCCCCAGGGTGGCCAGCAGGTTTTCGTGCAACTCGAACCACACCGTGTGGTACGAGTCGATCATCGGCCGGGTGAACCAATCCAGGTCCCCGGACCTCACCCGGTCCAATGCCCTGGCCAGCCGGTCGCCGTAGTCCCCGAAGCGGCCCAGCATCCCGGCCAGCGTCGCACACACCGGCTGCACGGCAGCATCAGTTTCACCCAGACGGTCGATCACCATCCCGTCGTAGACCAGGTCGGTGTGGTCGTTGACCACTGGTTCGGCGCCCGGATCCTCGGGATTGGGACACATCTGCCAGTCGGTGCAGAGGCTCAGGAAGGCCTGGTTGACGTCCAGGAAGCGTCGGTAGGCGGCGTCTACCTCGTCCCGGAGCCCAGTGCCGTCCAACTCGGCGGCCACCAACTCCTCTCCGTGGGTCCGGCCGTCAGAGGTCAGCATCCAGCCCGACACGCGTCCGTCGCGGTAGCGGGCCAGGCCGGCGGCCTCTAGGTCGGCCAGGTGGGCCCCGACGGCGTCAATCTCCAGCCCTGTGGCGACGGCTACGTCCGCTGAGTCAGCGAAGCCCCGGACGCGCAAGTCGTGAACGACGAGGAGCTCGGCCGGGCTGGCGTAGGACATGTTGCTCACGCTACCCCCGGGTCCCGGCGGGCCAGCCGGTAGAGGACCAGGGGATAGCCGCCCAAGCCGATGAGGGTGAATACAAACCACTGGACGGCGTAGGAGAGGTGGGGCCCGTCGCCCAAGTCCTCCGCCGGCGCGGAGGCCGGCCAACCCGCCGACCCGTTGGCGGCAGCCCGGATCCACATCGACGCCACGGGGATTCCCCACCGGTCCGACAAAGCCTCCAGGTCGATGCGGTCCACCTCGGATCCGTGGCCCCGCTCGCCTATCCGGCCGACCTCCAGGCTGCCTACCACCTCGACCTCTCCTCTGGCAGGCGCCCAGGCCGACCGGTCCCCCTTCAGGTAGTGGACCCGGGGGACAAACCCCCGGTCGACGGCCACCCCCACGCTGGGACGGGCGCCCTCGATCCGCAGCAGGGTCACCACGTGGACCCCGGGGACCCCGTCTCGGGAGCGGTTGGCCAGATAGACCTCCGAAGCGACGTCCCACGTGCCGGACACCGTGACCCGCACATGGCGGAGGTCCTCCGGCGGTCTGCCCTCCGTCAGGGCCCCGAACGCCGTGGCCAAGGCCACCACGGGCTCGTCGGCCCGGGCAACCACCCTGGCGTTGTAGTCCTGTCGTGCATCCAGGCGACGGAGTTGCCAGAAGCCCAGGTTGGTGGTGGCCACTAGCAGGGCGGCTACCAGCACGTGCGAGGCGATCCATGCCGGCCTCAAGAAACGCCGGGTACCGGAATCCACGGTAGGAACCGGGTTAGAGGCCGAGCAGCGCGTCGAGGCCCACGGTCACGCCGGGCACCTCGGCGATCCGGCCTATGGCCAGCACCACCCCGGGCATGAACGAACTGCGGTCGGTGGTGTCGTGCCGGATGGTCAGGGTCTGGCCGGTAGTCCCCAGGATGACCTCCTGGTCGGCCACGGCGCCCCTCATGCGCAGCGAATGGATGCGGATGTCCGCCGGACCTACCCCACCCCGGGCCCCGGCCACCGCCTCCCGGGTGGTCGGATCGGGTGCCCAGTCCGAGGAGGCGGCCGCCATGCGTTCGGCGGTGGCCGTCGCAGTGCCCGACGGGGCGTCGACCTTGCCGTCGTGATGGACCTCCACGATCTCGGCCGTCTCGAACCACGGCGCTGCCATCTCGGCGAAGCGCATCATGAGAACGGCACCGATGGCGAAGTTGGGAGCCACCAGGCAGTTGCTGGACGTGAAGGCAGCCCGAAGGTTGTCCAGGTCGTCGTCACCCAGGCCACTGGTGCCGACGACGACGTGTACCCCGGCCGCGGCCAGGACCGGCAGGTTGGTCCGGCTGGCCTCGGCCACCGTGAAGTCCACGACCACGTCGACACCGGCGTTGAGCAGGTCCCCTACGTCGGCCACCAAGGTCACTCCGGAGACCTCCGACCCGGGAGCCGACGGGTCGGCTGCGGCGGCCAGGACCATCCCCTCGGCGGCCGTGACCGCTCCGGCCACCATACGGCCCATGCGGCCGGCGGCCCCAAGCACACCGACACGGATCGGATCTCCGGACATGGGGTGAGGCTAGCGGTCACCGTCGCGGCGGCCCGGCTGGGTTCAGGCGGTCGGTCCCACCAGGGCCACGACCGCCTCGGGAGACAGCACCTCGTTCAGCACGGCGTTGACATCGTCCAGAGTGACGGCCCGCAGGGTGTCGACGTACTCGTCTAAGGGGACCACGCGGCCTAGGAGGCTCTGGCTGGTGCCCAGCCGGGACATCCGGCTCCCGGAGTCTTCCAGGCCCAGCAGAATTGACCCCTCAAACCCGTCGCGGGCGATGTCCATCTCCTCGGCTGTGATCCCATGGGCGGCCACCTCGGCCACCTGGTCGGCCACTACCCGCTGGAGTTCATCGGCTCGCTCGGGGGCCGTACCGGCGTAAACCGACACCACGCCGGCGTCCTCGTAACCGGCCGGCGAGGCGAAGACGTTGTAGGCCAACCCCTTCTCCTCGCGCACAGTCTGAAAGAGACGGCTGGACAGCCCCCCGCCCAATACGTGGATCCCAAGGGCCAGGGCGTGGCGTCGGCGGTCGTCGCGTCGTAGGCCGCGCCATCCCCAGGCCACGTGGGCTGCCTCGGTGGGTCGGGTGATCCGCCTGGCCTCAACCGGTTCCTCTGCCGGTCCAGCACGAACGGGCGCCATGCCGTCCGTTCGGGAGGCGAAGGCCTCGCCTACCTGATCCACTAGGGCGTGGTGGTCGACAGCCCCAGCCGCGGCCACCACGAGGTTGGGCGCCCGGTACCAGTGGTCGTGGAACCCGACCAGATCATGGCGGGCGATGGTTGCCACCGAGTCCTCGGACCCCAGCACCTCACGGCCCAACGGGTGGCCGGGGAACAGCGCCTCGTAGA
>ENA-UPTF01000237-UPTF01000237.1-marine-metagenome-genome-assembly--contig:-NODE-237-length-39900-cov-3.759260_pt1 | contig 39900 bp, 36 predicted proteins | sample MGYA00238166_ERZ767019 | MGnify/ENA primary metagenome ERZ767019 (study PRJEB28930, sample SAMN06266391) | marine metagenome | isolation source: Sea water from 250 m depth | place: Atlantic Ocean | study... | reverse complement strand
TCAACGCTCGTGACCAGGCATGTTCGCAACCGATGGCATTGCGGGTATGGTAGTTCTCGCGATGAATTCGCAAAATCGATTTGAATCCGCCAGGCGCTTCCACCAGATATGTTGCGTTCTCTGAAACATTGATCAGGCGTGCCGTGGAATCCGTGGGAACATTCCAAAGTGACAAAGATTGACCTGCGAGCTGATTCAGGAGCCCGATTGTTTCGTCATACGACAATTCTTTGTCTGTCATTGGGAATTGCACTAGATCTCTTGAATGGCCTCGAGAGATTCGGGAATAATTTGACCGCCATCTACAATAATCGATTGGCCCGTGATATAGGCTGCTTCATCTGACGCAAAAAATAACGCAGCATTGCCAATATCGGCGACATTACCTAATCGCTTCAAAGGAATTGACGCGGCCATTGTGTCGAGATATTCCTGCCCGAGACCCTGTAACCCTTCGGTATAAATATTTCCCGGCATAACCGCGTTAATTGTTACCTTATATTTTGATAGTTCCATGCATGCAGTTTTAAGAAATCCAAGCTGACCTGATTTCGAGGCGCCATAATGCGACCAGCCCGGATACCCAGTAACCGGGCCTGTAATGGAAGACGTCAGTACAACACGTCCACCTCCAATTTTTTCAAACTCGGGTATAGATGCCTTTACACAGAGAAATGCACTTTTCAAATTAGCAGCCATTACTTGGTCCCACTCGCTGGGATCCATATCGACCATTTTCGTCTGTGGGAAGGCACCCGCATTTGCACACATCACGTCCAAGCCGCCAAATGCGTCAGCCGTTGTATTTACCAGGTTCTGCACCGAATCCCAGTCCGAAACATCACATTGACAGTATTCGGCGGTTCCCCCGGATGCGCACAATTCTTCCACGGCCGCATTACCATCGGCCTCACCTCGAGAACCGATCATCACCTTGGCACCCTGCGCAGCAAACACCTGAGCGATCCCTTTACCAATGCCTTTAGAGCCTCCTGTAACGATAACAGAGCGATCTTTTATAGAAGTAAACATAGTATTTTCTCCGGAAAGTAACCTATTTAATCCTGACACTAGGTTGATGCGACAGAAACATATCCCACACTAATTGTCTAGAACGCGTCACCAACTTCGCACTCTCTTAAAAAGCAGGACAACAAAAAATCCTGCGAGGATAAAAACAGCGGCGCCCACTACAGTCAATGTTCCAACGGTGGGCACAAGCGGTGAGTACCCCATGATCATTTTTGCATATAACCATTCCGGCAAAGTACTGTCGGCGCCAGTGGTAAACAAAGACAACGGAAAATTGCCCCAAGAAAGCAAAAAACAGAACAATCCGCCTGATAGAACACCTGGCAATAACAATGGGAACGTAATCTCTCGAAAAACTTGCCACCGCGTCGCACCCATATCCCGGGCTGCCTCCTCTAAGGAGGGATCAAAACTATATGCCTGTATCGCCATGATCAGAGTCCCAATCGGGGCAACCCAGACCAGATGTGCCACGATAGCCGTCTTCCAGCTCGGCACGATTCCCAAAAAGTTGAACCACAAGAGCAAAGCCAATCCAAGCACAGCTTGGGGGAAAAAAATCGGAAAGAGTAAAAATTTCTGAAAGACACGACGACCTTTCCAGTCATACCTGGCATAGGCTAAAGCGCCAAAAAACCCTACTACGATACATATGGCAGTTACCGCCAATGCAACAAAAAATGAGGTCTCAACCAACTGGGCAATTGTTAGTGAGTCATAGGCTTTGGAATACCATTTTGTGGTGTATTGGGAAATTGGAAAAGATACATATCTTTTTTTGGAAAATGAAGCCAATGCCGTACCAAGTAGCGGCATATAGAGAAACGAAAGAATCAAAACCCCATACAGCGTGAACAAGCCCCTAGAGAGTCGAGAATAAGTTCCAATCATGCTCTAATTTGACGCTAACGCGTCTTACCAAGAATTCGATCCAAGTCAATTGTTCGAAGCGTAAATAACGCGATCCCCGCAACTGTGACAATCAAGATGACAGACAGAGCGGATCCAAGAGGCCAGTTCTGTTTGTATGTAAATGCGGTCTCAATCTCATCTGCCATAGTTAAGACCTTCGAGCCGCCGAGCACCTTGGCTTCGGCCATTGCCCCAGCACACAACACAAAAGTCAACATACAGCCAATCAATATCCCCGGCATCGCCAATGGCAGATCTACCTCACGAAAAATTGTCCAACGACCAGCTCCAAGATCCGATGCGGCCTGTCGCAACTCATTTGGGATCATCGATATGCCGAGTGTGAGCGGGAACAACATAAACGGCAGGTAAACATAGACTAAGCCAAAAATTATTATTGGTGCTCCATAAAGCCAACTTTCTAACTCGACTGCAAACCAATGCTCAAGGTATCCGAGAAATACTCCGCCTTTCATCAGCACCAATACCCAACCAAACAAACGGATGTTTTCTGAAACCAACAATGAGATCACCACCGCCATTGTGATAACAATTGAAAACCGGCCGAAGACTTTCGCCATAGCAAATGCCAACGGATAGCAAATTAAAAAGAGGATAACCACCGCCAGGAATGCAAGAAATAACGACCAGCCAAAAGAAATGTAGTATGTATCAGTAACAATCGATTGATAATTATCGAGAGTGGGTATAGAAAAAAGATCGAATGTTCGGGCTGGAACAAAACTGAATCCGAACACCAAAAAGAGAGGTGCGATAAATACGAGCAACAGAAGCACTACTACAGGAAGAGCACAAATAACACCAGTTGATCTAAAGAAATCTTTCATGAAATTCCATGTTAATCCGTTATGTCCAACAATACGCTGTCTTCAATATCCCAACCAATTGATACTGATCGATCAAAGTCACCTTCATAACGCTGCTCACGAAGTTTCTCTACGGTAATCATCTTATCGGCTACCTGGACGTTGTATTGCATCCGTGATCCCAACGAATATTCATTAAACACAGCTCCGTCGAGACTCGAAGAACACTGTTCGCCAGGCTCGAGAAATCGAATCGCCTCCGGTCGAACGACCAGACTGCCACGTGACCCTGGAATTTGATGGGGTGATGGACAAGCAAAAACTGCATCGACTTCTGAGCAATGCAAACTGCCGTCTTCACGAACTTCAACAGGGAAGACATTGACCTCTCCCATAAACTCAGAAACGAACTGATTTTTTGGCTGATTGTAAATATCGTCGGGCGAACCAATTTGGACGAACTCACCTTGTCGTAATACAGCGATGCGATCGCTCATCACCATCGCTTCTTCCAGTGAATGCGTAATGTAAACAAAAGTCTTCCCAGTTCGGCGATGAATATCTTTGAGTTCTTTTTCCAAAGTCTTTCGCAATCGAAAGTCGATGGATGACAGCGGTTCATCAAAAAAAAGTATCTCGGGGTCAAAAGCAAGAGCGCGAGCCAGCGCTACACGTTGACGCTCTCCTCCAGAGCATTTCATAACATTCTTGCTGTAGTAATTTTCTGGCAATTGCAGCAATCGGATCAAATCCATTGCACGATCTTTTCGTGAGCTGGAATCATCGCCCCGTATTTTTAGTGGGAATTCTATGTTCTGACCGACCGTACGATGGGGAAACAGGGCCAGAGATTGAAAAACCATACAGGTAGGCCTTTTGTTTGCAGGCACATCATTAATCCGAATATTCTTTAAATGTATGTCGCCCTCCGTGGGTTTATCCATCCCTACCAAAAGACGGATCATTGTTGTTTTACCACTGCCCGATGGTCCAACAATAGTCAGAAATTCCCCATCGTAGATATCCAAATTTACATCTCTTATTGCAACGAAATCACCGAATGTCTTAGTGACATTTCGAAGCTGGAGAATTACGTTTGATTCTTGCATGGAGTCAACATCTTTGCTTTAACAGCACCAATAGCGTGTACAACAATTTGCGCTGCTTTGTGGGACGCTAAATCAGGTCAACACAATGAAACTTCCAAAACACGGCCGGAACCCCGCTTATCGGGGTTCCGGCCAAATAAAAAATTACAGAATATCGACTAGATCAAGCTTCACGCTTCGCAGCGTTGTAGATCTCGATCATCTTGTCGTAATCCGGATTGATTCCATAGTCTGTCGAGTTAGCGAGCTCTTCCTCTAGCGAATCCCACTGAATGGCGTTGAGCTCATCTTTGTCAAACTTCGAAAAAACTTTGGGGTCTGACATTTGTGAGACCGGGTTATATGTTCCCTCCGAAAATGCAACCGCTTTGGAAGCATCCGGCTCCTGAGCGTACTCGAGGAAATCTTCTGCCAGTGGCGACACATTGGGATTATTGACAACAGAAGTCACCTCTACCCAGACGATGCCACCCTTTCCACCAAATGGCCCTGACTTTGGAGTAATTCCCCGAACCTGTGTTTCGCCGTCAAAGCGGGCGGGGGATGCTGTATATGTGCCACCGGTGAAATATGCATCGATCTCACCATTAACCAAAGCAGTATTCATTTGAACCAGATCGTCAGTCTGTAACTTCGACCCTGAGAATATTTGGCGAGCTGCCTTCTCATACGCCGCCATTTCACCCTCTGTATGGACCTTAAATGGGTCAACATCCGCAGTGACACACATATGCATAATATTCCAATTGTCATACGTCAGTACGCCATAACGACCGCTCATTGCGGAATCCAGAAACAGTTTAAAACCTTCGTCTTCCGCTGTTTGTCTCGAAATCTTATTCGTATTGACAACAAAACTGAAAGGGCCGAATCGCTGAACCATTCCAATCAGATGCTGCCCCGACTGATCCAGAGACCATTTATAAGGACCCTGAAAAGCGGCCATCATATTATCGAAATATTTTTCAAAACGATCTCGGTTCAATGGTTTGATAAGTCCCTCAGGAAACATCTGTTCACGCGCCCACGGCTGGTTAACATTGATTAAATCCCAAACATTGATTTCTCCTGCGCGGAGCTTGTTGATCATGTCTGGATCCGACGTGCCACTTTCGGCACTGACTTTTGCACCTGTCCGTTTACGAAAAGGATCTAACACTTCGTCACTGTTATATCCCTCCCAGCAAAGGATATTCATTTCATTTTCTCGAGCAGCATGAGCACTACGGAAAATCGTAGGAAAACCGACGACTGTAGCGGCCGTACCAGTTGCTTTGAGAAAATCTCGTCGATTAGTCATTCTCTTATTCCTCCAAATTGGCCATTGATTACTAATTACACGGGTACGATAAATTCGCAAATTAAGTCATATCTAATACCGCTATCACGTCAATTTCAAACCAAGACGGAACGTCAACAAATTAGCGAAACAGTTCCTCTTGTAGCGGACAGTCTCGCATGCAAAGGTCAAGCCTTCAATACGCTGATGAAAACGATCAACATGGACACTGTCCAACATGCGGTGAAGCATTAAACGGCGAAGCAGATTGGGAAGATCACTGCACAAATAATGAAGATCACTGCAAAGATCCTGTTGCCGACGCATTCTTTAATACATATGCTGAAACCCAAGACTATGAAGCTGCTTTTAATGCCGGTGCAGCTGTCGCACGAGAAATGGCACAAAATGAAGATGATTACAATGAGGATGAATGGAACGATGGCAGAGATTGTTTTCATGCCGCAATGACATCATACTTGGATGGAGGTGGAGATAGTCCTCAAGGTGCAATGGATGCTATGTATGAATCTGGATGTGGTGACGATGGTGATGATGAAGATGGTAACAATCAAAACTAATTTTTGATTTTAGTTATTGTATGAAAAAGCCTCTCGGATTTCCGGGGGGCTTTTTTATTTCTCTGATGTAGATTATTCATTCATCAGCAAAGGAATTCACCATGTTTCAAACAGGACTGTTAAAAGGGAAAAGCATTATTATTACCGGCGGTGGTACCGGATTAGGAAAATCCATGGCCACTCGGTTTGCTGAATTAGGAGCAGATTTGGTTATCACCAGCCGGCGTCAAAATGTGATCGATGAAACAGCGGAAGAATTGCGTCAGCATGGAGGCCAGGTCTTGGCTGTTCCCTGTGATGTCCGAGATCCGGACCAAGTACAGCATATGGTGGATGAAACGGTTAAAACATTCGGCAAAATTGATATTTTATTGAATAATGCTGCCGGCAATTTTATCAGTCCCACGGAAAACTTAAGTTCAAATGCCTTTAAGACTGTCGTTGATATTGTCTTAAATGGCACATTCTTTTGTACCCAGGCTGCGGGTAAAGTGATGCGTAAAAATAAGGGCGGCGTCATTTTAAATATTGTGACAACCTATTCATGGACAGGGTCAGGTTATGTGGTGCCCTCGGCCTGCGCGAAAGCTGGTGTATTAGCTATGACGCGCTCTTTAGCTGTTGAATGGGCGAAATACGGAATTCGTACAGTTGCTATTGCGCCGGGCCCGTTTCCAACTAAAGGCGCATGGTCCAGGCTGGCACCCCCAGGGTTGGGCATTGAAAAGAAAATGAAAGAGCGCATTCCACTTAAGCGTGTAGGTGAGCATATTGAACTGGCTAATCTAGCCTCTTATCTGATCAGTGATCAGGCAGCCTATATCAATGGTGAAGTTGTCACTATTGATGGTGGAGAATGGCTGAAAGGAGCGGGAGAAATGAATGAATTAGAGCGGATTCCAAAAGCAGCTTGGAAGATGCTACAGATGAGGCGAAAAAAGAAAAAATAATTACTTGGCGAGTTCCAACACCCAGCGTGTAACCGGCTCGCCGATTGACATATAAAGTATTGTCGTATATAAAAAAGCAATTCCAACTAGAGCAAACGGCGTGATTCGGACTTCATGCGCATATTTTTGACCCTCATGGATTTTTTCATGCCAGAACCTTAAACTGATTATTGTCCAATAGGATAACCCAAGACCAATAAGGAAAAAGATGAAAATGATAAGATGATCCGTCCGAGAGAGACCGTATAACCAGCGGGAGAACTTCAAATTTTTTCTACCAACATAGCAGCACCAAATACCCCAGCAGAATCACCAAGTTTATTTTTCAGTATGGGTGTAACTACAGTTTCACTGAATGTTTCTTTATAAGCTGAAGCAGCGCCTTCAGAGTAGAGGAGATCAATTTTTGACAATCCACCGCCTAATACAATGGCATCCGGATCAAGGATGTCGATCACATTAGCCAAAGCCCTTCCAAAATTGAGTATAAAGTTTTCTTTCCATTGAGGATGGGCCTGGTATAATTGTTGATCAATGATGTCTGTCACCTGCTGAAATTCCCCGGTCATTTGTTTCCATTCTTCCTCTAGTGCTGTTCCGGAAATATAAACCTCTGCACATCCTTGGTTACCGCAATAGCAGTCCCTTCCTTCAGGGTATAGCACATGATGTCCCCATTCACCAGCGATGTGATTAGCGCCAAGGTGAATATTTTTATTAATTACAATACCAGCCCCGCAGCCCGTGCCAAGAATAATGCCGAATACAACGTTGTATTCCTGGGCAATGCCTAAGGTCGCTTCCGCCAGGGCAAAACAGTTGGCATCGTTTTCCATCAGTATGGGTAAGCCCAGAGCTTTTTCTAAATCTTCTTTTAAAGGTTTGCCTATCAGGCAAACTGTATTGCTGTTTTTGAGCATTCCGGTGGAATGATCAATAGCACCAGGGGTGCAAATGCCGATAGGGCCATTGACATCTGCCGTTTTGATTAACGTCTCTGCCACAGATACAATTTTCTCAACAATGGCATCATATCCATTATCACGTTCCGTTAGGACACGCTCACGTTTAAGGACATTATTTTGTTCATCCAGCAATACACCTTCAATCTTAGTGCCGCCGAGATCAATGCCTATCCGGTTCAATCCAATGCCTCCTTTAAAATGGATTTAAATTCTGATAAGATAGCTGCCGTTGCACCCCATACTTTACGTCCGTTGAAATTATAAAAAGGCACCTTTGCATCATACCCACTTATGGTCCAATCTTCAATCATGAGTGTTTTTTCATCTATTAAAGCTGATATAGGTACATGAAATAAACTATTTACTTCCATATCATGGATATTCGTTTCTGGTTTTTCTTGGGTCCAGCTCAAAAAGGGGTGAATCATGAAACCGGTTGCGGCTGTGAAATATGGCGTGAGACTGCCAATATAGTTTACCGCTTGTTTTTGCACTCCGATTTCTTCTTCTGTTTCCCGGATGGCTGTTTCATGGAGTTTTTCACCTTCTTCCCAGGCGCCTCCCGGAAGAGATATTTGCCCTTTATGATGTTCAACTTCATTGGTCCTTTCGGTAAGGAAAAAGTGAATGTCATTATTATAAGGGAACAACAGAATTAGTACTGCTGCAGGCATGGCCTGCTCAATTGAATATGGAAATTCTACATTGGCTGAAACGGTGACCTGCGTTAACTGCTGGGCTTTCTCGCCTGGTAAGGGGTTATTAATTCGCTGTTGAAGTTTTAGGGAAAGTTGGTCAATTGTTATCATTATAAACGAAAAAGTTATTTCATTTTTCATAAAACTCCTGAAGGTTTATACTAAATCATGAGATATAAACATATAATATGGGATTGGAACGGCACCTTATTAAACGATCGGCAGTATTGCATCAAAATTATGAATGAGGTTCTTAGCCGGAGGAATATGGATGAAATGACTGAGGAGTGGTTTTTAGATAATTTTTGTTTTCCGGTGAAAGATTATTATGTCAAACTGGGATTCGATTTTGGCAAAGAGCCTTTTTCTATTTCTGGCACCGAGTTTATCCATGAATATATCAAAAGAGATCATGAACCGGATTTACATTTATATGCTCAGGAGTCACTGCAATATTTTCAGAATAATAAAATAAGCCAATCTCTTTTGTCCGCTTCCAGCCAGACGATGCTGGATGAAATTTTAGTATATCATGATATCCGTGATTATTTTATCAAAATAATTGGCCAGGATGATCATTACGCACATGGCAAAGAATCTTCTGGTAAAGCTTGGATGGATGAACTTGAATATGGACCCCATGAAGTTTTATTGATTGGCGATACCATCCATGATAAAGAAGTAGCGGATGCCATAGGCGCTGATTGTGTCTTGGTTTGTCATGGCCATGTAAGCCAATGGAGACTAGAAGAAACTGGTGCTACAGTATTTGAAAATTTGAAAGATATAATTAATTGGTTTGAAGGCCAGGATAATAGCTGGCCAAAAAATATTTAGTTAGAAAAACCCTTTTGAAATAAAGGGTCTTTTTTAATTAGCTGGTGGCGTTTTCGAAAAATCTAATTTCCAAATATATTTTAGTTCTTCCAAACTTTCTGAATCAATGCCAAACTGATGTTCACGTCCATTTAGGCACCAAGGTTCATTCTCGCATACATTCCATTCATTAGTAAGGGTAAGCTCGTCTTCATTTTTTTGGTAAATATAGGCAATTTGATAATACCAGGTACCATGAGCTGCTCCAAAAAATTCGTTTCCTTGGTACCAGACATCATCAAAATGATAAGTGACAAAAAGAGTGTCACCATCCACTTCCCATTCTGCTATAGTAGAGTCTACGTAAGCGTTTAACCAGTTTGATTGATTATTTTGATCTTCGTAGGTATAGGTTTCAACCCAGCGGCCATCTTCTTCTATCTTTATAGACCAGGTTCCGTAATCTCGGGCTGGACCTTCGATTTGACTAAAAATTTCCGTTGGCGAATTAGCTGGAACTGAAATAGTACCATGAGATAGCGTTCCTTCTAAAGCTAAACTTTGATTATTCTCAATTGTAAATGTTTTGTTTGGGATATTCAGTGTTTTACCATTAAATGTAAAATCAATTTCATCATTTATTTCGATATCGTCTCCATTATTATAATAGACACGAATTCGATCTTCATTATTACTATTATTATCATTATTTATGAAAACGTGGACATTTGGATCGATCCACTCTTGGCCAGAATTGTTCCAACTGTTATTGGAAAGATCAATATAAGAATTGTTTTGGTTATGCCAGCTCCACATATGTTTTAGATTTGTATTGACGGCTCCGGAAAGACTGATTGAGCCAACTGTCGGTTTCATTTGGTCAATTACTTCTTGATTGGAATTAGTGGTCACAATCTGGGAGTAGTTCCAGGCACTTAAACTATGTCTACCAACATCTTCCACTGATCTACGTGCTGTACGATGGTTCAAGGGTTGGGGCATGTACCAGGTCCCCATAAGATCTTCACCTACAACATTTTCTTCCTTTTCGCAGGAAATAAGACTAAGGGCTACAACAAGAATACCCCAAATGATAAATGATTTTTTTATGATAATTCTCCCCATCAAGACCGTTTGATTAAAATTACGCACAATTTCTTATAGTTGTGGTGATACAAATCACTGTTTCCAACAAATGGGAAATAATGGATGTTCAAGATTATCCCCTTGGTTATATGCTGCTAATTCAGGGAAAGGAGGAGATGTTTCACCAGGACGTTTACCATAAACAGCATCATTTCCCAACCATCTGGATGATACAGCGCGACGTCTTCTTAAAGTATCTGGATTACCTGCCCCAGAATGGAGTGTTTTAAAATGAAATACAATACAGTCACCAGGCGCCATGTCCCATGATAAAATAGTATATTTTTCACGTTCACTTTCTATATCGGGGAGTGATTCAAAATTTCCTGGCGCATAGTCGTATTCTTGATTGGATAAAAATTTTAGAGGCATGAACATTTTCCCCCAGGTGTGAGAACCGGAAACAAATTCTAGTCCAGATTCTTTTGGCACGGGATCTAGAGGTAGCCAAATGCTGCAAACCTGCTCTCCATCAATGCAGTAATAAGGCTGATCATGGTGCCATGGTGTTCGTTCAGAAGTTTTAGGCTCCTTGACTAATACATGTTCGTGGAAAAGACGAACTTGGTCAGACTGGGTTATCCGCCCAGCAATCTCAGCAGCAGGGGAAAAAAATAAAAAATCTTTATATTCTTCAAACCGGTCCCAATTGCAGTAATCATCATAAAAATCGCCTTCCTTATTTTCTGGTGTATACTGGCAAGCATAAGGACCGGGATCTTTTCGGTTTTTTTCAATGCCAAGAGCGAGTTGATCCAGCCATTTTTGATCAAAAACGCCTCGTAAACAAATGGCTCCGTATTGTTGAAATGCGTTGACTTCTTCCTGAGATATCATCCCTGGTTCACTCGACCGTAAAAAATCTGCTGAACTTCAGGACTGTTCATTACACCCGGTCGGTCTTTGTAACAGAGTGTGGCCACATAACGTGTTTTATTTCCTGCCACTGGTGTTACGCGATGCAAAGAATAAAATCCGGCAAAAATCAATATATCGCCTGGCTCGACCGGAAGGGAAAGAATGCCATCTTCCGTGCCTCCTAGGATAGAACCTAGTTTGGAATATTTATCATTATCCTCATTTCTTAAATCAGGGACACATTCGAAAATACCGCCGGATTCCGGTTCCTGAATCATGAGTGTGATAGTTACCTGGGATTCATCATAATGCCAGCCGTGGTTTTGACCTTTTTCCATCACATTGATCGTTAAAGCTGCCATGGGGTCTGCCATGGGATAGAGTTTATGCCCAAGTACAGCCGAGAGGAATTCTTTCAATGGACCCCAGTTATATAATTGGTGTAGGGCATGGGATGGTGAAATGATGTCATATGGTATAGAATTCAAAGAAGTGGACTGTTTTTGCCGGCGAGGGTGATCTTCAGGTAATGATAAATCATCTTTATCCAAAAATGGATTATGGGAATCACGGCAAGCATAGGATTCTGGCAATACCATATCTGCTTCTGTTGCCATTGTATTTAAAATATCCTGTTTAATCACACCCTTCATGATGGATGCGCCATTTGCTTCAAGCGCATTTTTGTGGATATCTACCAGTCGCTGCCATTCAGGTGTTCCGCTGGGAACAAAGGGAAAACGATCCAAATCGATATATTGTTCAGTTGAAGGATTCATGATAGGGGAATATTAATTGTTTTCTCCTTTGAAATGCACACTAAATTCCCAGTCTTGTAATTCATAAGGAAATATGGAAGCATCTCCCAAACTCAAGCGGCAATTAGGTCTATTTGACAGTACCATGATGGTTATTGGCATTGTGATCGGTTCTGGTATATTTATGACAACTGGTTTGATGGCAGAAGCACTGCCCTCAGCATCTTTTATATTAATAGCCTGGGCATTGGGTGGTGTCGTGATGCTAGCTGGTGCATTGACTTACGCCGAATTAGGGGCTGCCATGCCAAAAGCCGGTGGGCAGTATGTTTATCTCCGGGAAGCTTATGGACCATTGCCAGCATTTTTATTTGGATGGGTAGCTTTCATTGCCTATCTCACTGGAACCAATGCAGCCATTGCTGTTGCTATAGCGGAACATATGGGATCTTTTTTCCCTACACTATCACCAGGAAATATCATCTTGGATTTAGGTTTTTATCATTTGTCATCCGGTCAGCTTTTGGCCTTAAGCATTATATTTGGGCTATCCCTGGTAAATTATTTGGGAGTGGTATTAGGCAAATGGGTCCAAAATGTACTCACAATGTTGAAAATAGGTTCAATCCTGGTATTTGCTCTTGTTGGACTTTTTGTTACAACCAATGTCAGCATAGATTATAATTTGAATCCCACCGGGATGTCCTTTGGTCAGGTTCTCATGGGAATGGGGGTAGCGCTAATTGCGGTAAACTGGACAGTGGGTGGCTGGGATTATGTGACCTTAGTATCGGGAGAAGTCAAGTCACCAGAGAAAAACCTGCCACGGGCTTTAATGTTCGGAACGCTTGCAATTATTTCATTGTACATTTTGATTAATCTCGCCTATTTAAAATCAATGCCCATTTCTCAAATAGCTGGGGAAGTCAAAATTGGTGAAGCCTCCGCACGTGCTTTATTCGGGAATGGTATTGCTGGTTTATTCACCGTGGCCGTAATGCTTTCTATGTTTGGTTCATTAAACGGAAATATTTTAGTTGGTCCAAGAGTGACGTATGCTATGGCAAAGGACGATTTGTTTTTCAGGCAAGCAGCTGATGTACATCCCAAATATCGTACACCCGGCAATGCAATCATTTTACAAGGAATCTGGGCAGGAATTTTAACTTTGACCGGTACCTTCAAAGAATTAATTACATTAGTGGTTTTTGTGAATTTTATGTTGTGGATCGCCGCGTCATCCACTGTGTTTGTTCTGCGTAAAAAGCAGCCGGACCTACATCGGCCTTATAAAGTTTGGGGATATCCTTGGGTCCCAGCTTTATTTATCCTTTTTTCTCTGGCAGTGATGGTGAATACTTTTTTTGAATCGCCAGGTCAATCGTTGATGGGGTTGGGTTTAACCTTTCTGGGACTACCGGCTTATTATTATTGGAATAAACGTTAAAATTAAAAGTGGTTAATAAAAACCGCTTAGAAATTAATCCCTCACATCTTTGGAATATTCATCTCCGTAATATTTACTGGTGATACTGGTATGAAATTTCTCTGCGCGGATTGGCTCATATTTTGGATTTTCAAGATTGGGTAACACTTCCAGAATCTCATCTTCCCAAACATAAATTGCCATGGGGAATGAAACACGTGGTTTACCAATTAGATTAGACTCTTGCGGCCGGCTGACCCGGTGCGTTGTAGAAGGAAAAATATCATTGCTGATCCGTTGCATGTAGTCTCCCGTATTAAGAATGATATCGCCAAATTTTGGTTTTAATCGTATCCATTTCATATTCTTCCGATTCAAGACCTGCAAACCTTCTATGCTTTGTGAAGGTAAAATGGTAAATAGATCAATATCTTCATGACCCAACATCCGGCCACCGCCTGAATCCAACTCTTCTTGATTTATGGGCGGATAATAATTGAGACGGAAACCAAAATTTGTATTAGTGAGTTTCTGATCAAAACAGTGGGAATCAGTTCCAAGATACGTCAGCATACTCTGCATGAGGGGTAAAATCAATTTTTCCTGCGCTTTTACAATCTGTCGAAAAAAAGGTTCATATCCAGATAGTGGCCAAAAGTCCGTTTCATTATAATTCAGATTATTATCCACATCGAATGCCCTGCGGCAGAACACCCATCCTTCAACCAGGTCTGGATGAATGATGGTGGTTGTTTTCATCGGGAAATATCCTTGGTTTACTGACCCGAAGCGTCGCGCTTCGTATTTCATCCGTTCTTCGAAAGTGGTCTCTTCAAAAAATCCAATAATTTTTTGTTCTGCTTTGTGATATAGATTTGGGTCTATACCATGATTGGTAATAATAGCAAACCCAATTTCTTCTAAGGCAGACCCTAGTTCTGAAACGAAACGAATTTTGTCATCGGTAAACAAGCGGAAATCAACCGATTTGATTTCAAAATCTGTATCAAATTCTTCTTGGTCAGAGTGTTCAGATAAATGGTAGATCTGATCTTTGCGCACCTGTTCATATTGACGAAATTCGCGATTTAGGGATTCGATTCCCTTTTCGGTGGATTTTGTATTTTTCATTTCATTTCAGGTTCTAGATCAACACCTAATCCATCTGCAATACGATTGATGTAATTGAAATAGCCCACAACTTGGGCTGCATCACTGATTGCATCTTGGGATAAAGCTGCGTTTTCTAAAATTGTTATATCTGATTTTGACATTTCACCCGGTGTTTTTGTTAGCTTTTCTGCCCACAGGCACAAAGATTTGTCCTGTACTGATAAATCAGCTTTATGCCAATCGTGTTTTAAATGTTCTGCAAGAATATCATCTTTTACTTCATCCCGGAAGTCATTACCATGTGCTTCGATTCAGTAATAGCAGTGATTTACCTTGGAAACCACAGTGGCAAGCATTTCACGTTGGGCACGAGATAGATCTGACTTACCATACATAATCGTTAAATACATAGCCATGGCGTCTCGCAAGGTTGCAGGACTACGGCTCATAATTTTGAGTATATTAAAAACTTTTCCCGAACGCAATATACCCTTTTCATATTCCTTTTTGAGAATTCCTTTTGCATCCTGTTCATCAATAATATCAATGTATGTCATACCGTTTCCTGTTCAACCAATTGAAAGTCCTTTGCCATACATGCTTCATAATCGAAGCCTTCTTTTTTCCCTGCTGATCGTCCCAGAAAATAAACGAGCGTACCTAAGAACACGCCTCCCAGAGTCCATAGAAATACGTCTGCAATAATCTGGGCCATAAAAAACCCCATCGAAAGAACAGTAATACCACCTAATAGATAGAGTGCCCACACAGGTGGCTTGAATCCGGCCGATTCATATAATGGTTTATTGATGGTTGGCATGGCAATAAGTGCCAGGCCCTGTATGATGTAAATAATAAAAATACCAATCAGACCGGTGCTCATAAGGAAATAAGCGGATTTACTCCATACCAGGCCAGTGCATATGATGCCACTGATAATAAGGCTTACATGGGGTGTTCGCCATTTAGGATGAACTGCCGCCAAAAAAGTGGGCAATAAACGATCTTCACTGAATACAAATAACATGCGAGAGGGTACTAAAATTGAACCATTAATGCTGGTTAAAAATGCGCTCATGGCACCTATAGCAACAATACTTGATCCCCATGGGGGCAGGTACACGGCAGATGCATCAGCCATAGCAGACTGAGACTGCGCCAGTGTATCCGCAGGTAATACGCCAAAGGCTACAAAAGCCATAAAGAAAAAAATGAATACAGAAGCTAATACGCCTTTTACAAATATCATTGGCAGCGTTTTAGTAGGGTTTTTAGTCTCGCCGGCTACCTGTGCCAGAGTTTCAAAACCTGCGTAACTGAAAAACAGCATTGGCATGGCCTTCAGCAACCCACTGAATCCCTTGGGAAGCACGGGATCATAATAACTCAAATCCACAGCGAATAGGCCCGGGATGACCAATACCAGGATACTAAAAATCAATACCGCTAGCATAGCTGTTTGAATATGGCCGTAATGACGTACGCCAAACAGATTAATGCCATAAAAAAATACCATGGTAATCGTAGCCCATAAACGAGGATCCGTACCCGGGATAAAAAAAGTCATATATTCACCTAGGCTGGTGGACATAAATGAAATCGCACCGATAAAGGCCAGTAGTTTCATCCACATGGCAATGAAACCTAGATAGTAATTCCCAAAGGTACGGGAGATGTGGATGTATGCGCCCCCTGGGCGCATACCCAATGGGGTGGAAATAAAAACACTATAGGCCAGAGCTGTACTAATCACAATCGGTGCGAACAGCAAATAGGCCCAAGGGACAGCTGATCCGGCTACCGCTCCAGCTTCTCCGGTTACACGGAAGATACCGGCACCAACTAAAATGCCAATAATAGTTGCATAGCCAGAAAGTTTGCCTAGATCACGTTTTAGTGTAGCCATAGAACAAGGCGAAGGTAGGTGTTGAGATATACCGATGTCAAGATAAGGGCCTGGTAATCTTTAATTATAAGGAATGGGCGGTAAAAATCCGCCCGTAATTTCCGTGATCAGTTTTGCAAATTCGATGGTAGTTCTATCTTCCAGATAAGGACCAATTATCTGCATTCCGATCGGTAAATTATCGCTTGATAAACCAATGGGGACATTGGTGGCAGGTAATTGACCTGCATTTGCCAGCCCAGGCCAAACGATTAAGTCGCTGTAAGGTCGTTCAACTTCATTGACCATAATGTTACGCCCATGGAAATCGTGATGGTGGTCATGATCAAAAGCAGCACGAACGGTCGTAGGGCATAGAAGAATATCAAAGGATTCAAAGAATAGATTCCATTTTTGTCTAATTCGCTGTCTTTTTTCATTAGCAGAAAGCCAGTCTGTATGGGAAATGAGTGAATTACGTATTTGTCGTGCTCTTGGAGATTGATCTTCAGGATTTAACTTTGGCAACATTCTTTCCATTTCTTCAATCACTTCTTTTGGATAACCGGTTGCCATAATTGGGGCCAATAATTTGCCATAAATTTTGTCGTTCATTTCTAAAGAGAAATCAGGATGAGCATTTTGGACTTTTGCACCGCTATTGGCCACTTGGTCAGCTGTTTTTTGTATCAGGTTAATCGTCTCTAAATCAACTGGGCAATAGGGATCATCCAGCCAAATACCAATTGTATAGTCTGAGAGTTTATTATACCGAACTGGTGGTAGTTGTAATATCCAGGCATTGGATTCTGATTGTGATGGACCAGATAAAACATTCATCATGAGTTCAAGGTCTTCTGCTGTATGGGTAATAGGACCCACTACCGCCAAGTTATTCTGACCAGCTATAGCTCCCGGTGGCGGGGGAATGTGACCATTCATAGGGATAATGCCATGGCTGGGTTTATGTCCGTATACACCGCAAAAATGGGACGGAGTACGTATAGAACCGCCAATATCACTTCCCAATTCTACCGGAGTCATCCCGCTGGCAACAGCTGCCGCTGCTCCGCCGGATGATCCTCCCGGCGTTTTGGTAATATCCCAGGGGTTGTTCGTGGTGCCGTGAATATCGTTAAAAGTCTGGATATCGGCTGAAAATAAGGGCACATTAGTTTTGCCAAAGATGATAGCACCGGCGTCAATCAGCTTTTGAACCGCATCTGCATTTGTTTTAGGAATATGATTTTTCCACACTTTGGCACCGCCTGTGGAAATAATGCCGGACACTTCGAAAGCATCTTTTACAGTCATCGGTAAGCCATGCAGTAAACCCCAGGAATCCCCCCTTGATATAGCTTTATCAGCACTCCGGGCACGCTCCATGGCCCGGTCTATATCCAGCTGAACAACGGCATTGATTTCGGGATTTATTTTTTCTATTTGGTTGAGATATGATGTGAGTATTTCAACAGATGAGGTTTCACCATTTTGAATGGCAGATAAAATTTCGACAGCGGATTGATACACAATTAATCGAAATCTAGAATGAATCTTTTCATAGATTCATAACAGTTGACCAAGCTGGCTAAACTGACCCATTCATCAACAGCATGAGCACCATGACCAGCTGGACCAAATAAGATAGAGGGTATACCTGCTTGTGAAGCAAGAGCTGAATCTGCCCAGTAGGACATACCATCATAATTTGTGTTACCGGCTGCTTTTTTGAGTTTTTGTACCAAATCATCCTTGGGAATTTCATTCGGAGGACGGTTGAATGTCTGCCGGGCTTTAACTTTGTGATCACCGTTGGTTTTCTCAACTGCAGATATCACGCGTTTCAATTCTCTATCCAATTTATCTTGAGATTCGCCGGGTAAAATGCGTCTTTCCCAATTCAGTTTTGACATGGCAGCGATCACACTCTGGCCAGTGCCCCCTGAAATTAAACCGGGATGAAGAGTGGCATGACCAAGGTATGGGTCGGGTTTTTCCTGGGCTAATTCCTGATTGATCAGTTCCAATTCATGTAATGCAGCTGCTAATGGGAAAATAGCGTTAATGCCTTGTTCCGGACGACTGCCATGAGCCGCCAAACCTTCAATTTCAATTTCAAACCATGCATATCCTTTATTGCTTATACCAATGGATTCTTCCGTAGGCTCCATAAATATTCCTAAAAATGGTTGTGCAGGGAGGGAGGGTAAATAATTTTCCACTAGGTGTTCCATGCCCATACTCAGGCTCTCTTCATCAGCCACAAAAGTAAAAACAAGAGAAATGGGACAAGGTTGATCTTTAAAATAAGCTGCCAGTCCCATTTGTACTGCACATCCTGCCAGCATATCGTAGGTACCGCGGCCGTAAAGCTTGTCACCCTCCTTGCGAAGGTTAAATGGATCGTTCATTCCTTCAATACCCACCGTATCCAGATGGCCATTCATCAGTAGGATTTTTTCCGGGTTAGCTCCTTTGAGGAAGGCAGTGGTATTACAGCGATCTCCACTAATGGTATGTACTTGTGTTGGAATGCCCAATTGATGAAAGTGGCGGGAAACATATTCGGCAATCTCGCGCTCCTCTTGCCCCTCGGTGGAAAGGTCTGGATTTACTGAATTAATATGAACCAGTTCAGTTAGGTATTGAATAAGTTGATCTTGCAATTTTTCGCTCTTATTTAAGCCCAAAGATACCGGCGAATGGAAAATAGATGCAACGACCTCAACACTATTGTAGATTTACTGCAGGATCAAACTTCAAAAGATAAAGGCATTGCCATGAAAAAGATATTTTTATTGATTATTCTCGTTATTGCCGGTTGTAGTAAAAAGGAGATCACAACCGGTAATGCTGCTGCAGCAGAAAAGGTATTCGGGCTAAACTTTACCGCATCGGAACGCGATTCCCTATTGGACGGCTTGAATGAACGCCTTGGGCAATATGAACAATTGCGCACGATTGATTTACCAAACCATATCGGATATTCATTGTATTATAATCCATTAGTGGATGATGGTAATATGCCACGAGGAAGGGACCGTTTTCAATTCACTGAAATTCCTACCGTGCGGCCTAAGGATTTAGAACAGTGTGCTTTCATGACAATTCCGGAGCTAGCATACCTCATTCGAACCCAGAAGGTAAAGTCAGAAGAATTGACCCGGATGTATTTGGAACGTTTAAAGCGCTATGGACCTGAACTGGAATGTGTGGTCACGATTACGGAAACGTTAGCAATGCAACAAGCTCGCAAAGCAGATTTAGAGATTACACGAGGTAGATACCGCGGGCCACTCCACGGTATCCCATGGGGAGCGAAAGATTTGCTGGCAGTTCCGGAGTATAAAACTACCTGGGGGGCAGCGCCATATAAAGATCAAATTCTTGATGGAAAAGCAACGGTTGTGCAAAAATTGGAAGAAGCAGGTTCAGTATTGGTGGCCAAGCTAACATTAGGTGCACTGGCCTGGGGTGATGTGTGGTTTGGTGGAAAAACACGGAATCCATGGAATACGGAACAGGGCTCCAGTGGTTCCTCTGCCGGGCCGGGCTCAGCAACGGCAGCTGGACTGGTGGGATTTTCCATTGGATCTGAAACTTGGGGATCTATCGTATCTCCTGCTACACGAAATGGCGTAACAGGACTTCGTCCTTCTTTTGGTGCCGTTAGCCGTGCTGGTGCCATGGCCTTGAGTTGGTCCATGGATAAACTGGGTCCCATGACCCGTTCCGTAGAAGGGGCTGCTATTGTTTTTAATACTATACGCGGTGCCGATGGAATAGACCGCACGGTGATGGATGTCCCATTTCAATATCCATCGAAACGGGGTTTAAAAAATCTAAGGGTGGGCTATATTAATTCTGCTTTTGCCGATTCAGCTATCAGTGAAAATGATCAAGCGGTTCTGGCTGTGCTGGAATCATTGGGTCTGGAACTGGTACCGATAGAACTGCCTGAATTTCCTACCCGAGCCCTTTCATTTGTCCTTCAGGCAGAAGCTGCAGCAGCCTTTGATGAACTGACGCGTACAAATCGGGATAATGAATTAGTGCGTCAGATTAAAAATGCCTGGCCCAATGTATTCCGGGAAGCTCGTTTCATTCCAGCAGTGGAATACATCAATGCAAATCGAGCGCGTACGCTATTAAACCAAAAAATGGCTGAATTGATGAAAACTATCGATGTGTATGTAGTTCCCTCTTATTTTGGTGATAATTTGCTCAGGACTAACTTGACGGGCCATCCCTGTGTGGTTGTCCCAAATGGGTTTAATGAAAAAGGAACGCCCACTAGTATCAGTTTTATCGGTGATTTGCATGAGGATGGAAATGTATTAGCGGTTGCTAAAGCCTATCAAGAGGCCACGGATTGGCACAAACAATATCCATCTCAATTTGATATTGAATAAGTCATATGTATTTTAGGTAAAAAATAATTATTAATTTCACCATATTATTAAAATCAAATTATTTGGGAACATTAATTTAACTAATAGTAAAAAAAAATGTCTAACCTTGTAGATCAAGGTTAGATTAGATGAATTCTCAAAAAAAGGAGTTAATAGTAAAATTCATGCGTAAAATTTTATTTATTTTAATATTAGCCGTTACAAGTTTCACTTTCGCACAGCACGGAGGAGGACGTAGTAGAGGTTATTCCCAGCGGCAAACGGATCCAACGAACGTTCCCAAGATTGGTGTTGTGTATGGTACAGTGGTGGATTCTACTACTGGTACCCCAATTCCGTATGCCTCTGTGGCTATTGTTAATAGTCGTAGCAGCACGATCATGACGGGCGGGATTACCAATCAAGATGGTGAATTTCATATTAAGGAAATCGCTTTAGGTCGCCATAAAATTGTAGTGGAATATATTGGCTATAAGAAGCAGGAATTGGGGCCATATACTTTTATGCCATTTGGAGGTAATCAAACGGAGTATAACCTGGAAACAATTGTATTGGTACAAACAGCCTTGCAAATGGCGGGGGTAGACGTTGAAGGAGAACGTCCATTATTTGTTCAAACAGCTGAAAAACGTGTTTTTAATGTAGAAAGAAATTCGCTTTCGACCGGTGGTAATGCAATCGATGCATTGCGTCAGGTCCCAGGGGTTGAAGTTGACCCAGATGATAATATTAGCCTGCGAGGAAGTTCAAGAGTGAATCTCATGATTGATGGGAAACCATCCAGTATTGCGGGAGGAGATATTAAATCACTCCTTCAAAGTGTACCTGCTGCAAATATTGCTGATATAGAAGTCATGACTAACCCGGGGGCCAAGTATGATCCAGAGGGTATGGCTGGAATCATCAATATTGTACTTAAAGAAAATAAATTTGCTGGGTTGAATGGAAATGTAAATACTGGAGGCGATTCTCAAGGGGGAAGTAATCTATCTGGGCAGGTTAATTACCGGACGACAACATTCAATTCATTTATCAATTTAGGAATGAACGATCGAAAACGGATCTCAGATGGTACGAGTTATCGGACAATGGAATTTCCAGCTTTTAAAAATATCCTAGATAAAAATAACCAATCGAACTCTGGGGGCCCAAATTTATTTGTAAAAACAGGATTCGAGTATTTTATAGATCCAACGCAGTCATTGGCTATCTCGGCTACCTTAAGTAACGGGGACCGAAATAGTGAGAATAAAACTTATACATCGGACACTGGACCAGGTGAGAAAAAATATTGGCGTTATACGAATGGTGGCGGAGATCGAAATGGATATGATATTAATTTGAATTATGATAAAAAATTTAAAAACCCTAAGCAAAAACTGACATCTTATGCTCGTTTTTCTGATGGGCTCAATGATGGTGTAAATGAATATTATAACACCGATGATGGTGGTTTGAATTATGTAGATATTGATAGAGCTAAGAATGGGCAAGATGGAACAAGTAAGAGCTATAATTTTAAGTTGGATTATGTTCACCCATTTAACGATAATAGTAAACTAGAGGTTGGCCTATCCAGTAAATCTACAGATCGAGGCGATACTCAAATAGCTGAGCTTTATGATGAAGCCACAGCGCAATTCACCGCTGATAGAGCTTTCAGCAATGAGTTCATTTATAATGAAACGGTGCATGCTGCTTATATCCAATATGGAGGCAGCCTATGGTTTATTGGTTATAATGCAGGCGGTAGATACGAAACTGTTGATATGATGTCTGAACTCAAAACAACCAACGAATCCTTTAATAATCCTTATTCAAGTTTTTATCCAAGTTTATCTTTGTCATTCGGGGCACCTCAATTTTTACAGATTTCAACCAGTTATTCCAAACGTGTTAATCGGCCTAGATCTCGAATGTTAAATCCATTTAGCTCTCGTCAAGATAGCAAAAATATCAGGATGGGTAACCCGTTTCTAAAACCAGAATACACGGATTCTTATGAGTTGAATTTTAGCCGATATACTAAAGGAATTTCATTGAGTTTAGGAGGTTATTATCGCCATACGACGGACAAGATGGAACGTCACAAACAAATGAGATCAGATGGTGTATCTGTAGCAACCTATGCAAATGTTGATGACCAAAAAACTAAAGGGGTTGAATACAGCGCAGTTGGTTCCCTTGGCCGAAAATTAAGATTGATGTTTTCTGGCAGTGTGTATTGGGATGAGATTAATACCGAATTATACGGGACTGATTATGATCAGACTGCCCAAGGTCAGCGCATGAGATTTACGACAATGTGGAATATTACACCTACGACTGAATTTATGTTCTTCATTTTTTACATGCCCTCGAGGGATATCGCCATCGGTAAAATGGACGCCATGAGTTTTTCTTCTATGTCCATTAAAAAGAAATTGATGGATGAACGACTTAATTTGACGCTGAATGTGGGTGATCCGTTTGGACTTTCAGGTTTTGGTTTCGAGACTTGGGGTGATATAGACAGTGACGGGATACGTGATTGGTATCAGGATTCTAATCGCAATTGGAATAGTCAAACAGTTCGATTGACTTTAGAATACCGGTTTGGAAAAATGGAAGACAGGAGCAGATTTAGCCGCCAGCAGAGAGGTGAAGGGATGGAAATGGAAGGCGGAGAAATGGAAATTGACTGATTAAATAAAGTAGCGTTATCTATGAATAACACTACTACTTTTTCTTTTTAATTTTGATTTGTATCCATTTATACTTCATTACTTATGAAAGACAATAAATGGATGATTTATGGGGCCAATGGGTACACTGGCCGTTTAGTTGTTGATGAAGCACTCCGGAGAGGTCTTAAACCCGTATTGGCGGGCCGCGATGAGCAAGTTCAAGTTCTGGCAGATGAAAAAGGACTGGAAGCAAATATATTCGCTTTAGATGAGCTTGAAAATATAATTGAAAAATTGAGTGATTTTTCAGTTGTTGCCAACTGTGCTGGACCTTTTTCTTCCACCGCCAATAAAATGATTTCATCCTCCTTGAAATCCCAAACCCACTATATTGATATTACAGGTGAAATTCCCGTTTATCAGTTTGCCCACAGTATGAAAGAAAAAGCAAAATCCGCTGGAATCGTTGTTTGTCCTGGCGTAGGATTTGACGTTATTCCAACCGATTGCCTGGCAGCCTATTTAAAAGAAAAAATGCCCGATGCCACATACTTAGCACTGGGATTTGCAATGAAGGGTTCCAAAGCAAGCAAAGGAACGGCTAAAACTGCCGCGCAGGGTATGGCCTACGGGGGAAGAGTTCGAGAAGAGGGAAAAATGAAACAAGTCCCCTTTGCCTATAAAGAAAGAGAAGTTGATTTTGGTTTCGGATCTGTAAATACCATTACAATACCCTGGGGGGACGTGTATACGGCTTATCATAGTACAGGCATCCCAAATATTGAAGTTTATTTTCCCCGTTCGCCTAAAGGGGCAGCCCAATTAAGAAAACGTCAAAAATACATGCGCTTTATGAAAATCGGCTGGGTACAAAAATTAGTACAAAACCGAATTGATAAAACTTGGAGGCCCAATACACCCGAACAGCGGGCACAAGCAAAATCCTATGTTTGGGGAGAAGTAACAAATGAAAGCGGTGAAGCTCTGCAGGGAAGATTTACTACTGTTGATGGGTATGATCTAACTGCTTTTGGCACAGTGGAAGTGGCCCAGTATCTGATTGGTAATCATGATAAATCCGGTTTTTTCACACCTAGTATGCTCATGGGAAAAGAATTATTGGAAAAAATGCCGGGTTTCTCTGGTATCGAATACAAATAAAATGAAAAAGTTTTTTCAAGGCTTATGGACTACTATTGGTCTTCTATTATTATATTTATTATTCTGGCCGATAGATGTGGATCCGGCAGTATGGGTAGCGCCGGAGCCTCCTGAGATGAAGGGGAAGTTTGCGCCGAATGATTATTTACAGGATGCAGAGATACTAGGTGTAAATGATGGTATAGGGCCGGAAGATATTGCTGTGGATGAAGCAGGGAATATGTATGCTGGATATGAGGATGGTCGCATTATCAAATATGACGTATTTGGGAAAAATATGGGAGTATTTGTTAATACGGGAGGGCGTCCCCTCGGTCTCGATTTTGACACTGCATGGAATTTGATTATTGCCGATGCAAATCAGGGGCTATTGCAAGCGGATTCCCAGGGCAATCTTTTTACACTTACCCTTGAGTCAAATGGTATCCCCTTTAAGTTTACTGATGATGTGGATGTAGCTTCAGATGGGAAAATCTATTTTTCAGATGCTTCGTCCCGTTACGGAGTGCATGATTACAAGTTTGATCTCGTAGCCCATCGGCCCTATGGACGCCTGCTGGTGTATGATCCAAACACAAAAAAAACTACAACCTTACTATCTGATCTTTATTTTGCCAATGGTGTGGCAGTCAGCCCGAATGATGATTTTATTTTGGTCAGTGAAACTTCTGAATATCGAGTACAAAAATATTGGTTAAAAGGCGATAAAGCAGGTCAATCTGAAATTATAGTTGATAATCTACCTGGATTTCCTGATGGTATCTCCTCAAATGGGGAAGGTGTATACTGGGTGGCTTTAGCGAGCCTTAGAAAAGATATAATCGATAATTTAGGAGAAAAGCCATTTATTCGAAAAATGATATTACGGTTGCCGGAATCGATGCAGCCTGCTCCAGACCGACACGGTTTTGTCCTTGGGATTGATGGAACTGGGAATATTATTCATAATCTGCAGCATCCAGACCCAGATTCCTTTTCTCCCATTACTAGTGTAGAAGAAAAAAATGGCATTTTATACCTGGGCAGCCTCACCTACCCAGGCTTGGCAAGAATCAGTGCCCCTTAGATAATCACGAAATGAAAATTGCACTTATCCAGCAGCATGCGACTTCAGACTTGGAAGCCAACTTAGTCAGAGGATTGGAACATATAGATCAGGCAGCATCTCAAGGAGCAGAAATAGCTGTATTTGCTGAACTGGCTTTTACCCCCTTTTATCCCCAGTATTTAGCTAAGGATGATATATCTCACCTGGCCGAACCTGTCCCAGGATCGACTACTGAAAAATTCATGGCAAAAGCCAAAGAACATCATATGGTTATTATCATTAATCTTTTTGAATTTGATAATGGGAAAACCTACGATGCTTCACCAGTGATTGATGCTGATGGAACGTTACTGGGTACGACACGCATGGTACATATTGCTGATTATGAATGTTTTTATGAAAAAAGTTATTATGCAGAAGGGGATCACGGAGCACCAGTCTATGATACCGCTGTTGGTAAGGTAGGTGTCGCCATTTGCTATGACCGTCATTTCCCGGAGTTTACTCGGGCATTAGGTGTGAATGGTGCCGAAATAGTAGTTATACCCCAGGCTGGCACGATAGGCGAATGGCCAGATGGACTGTATGAAGCAGAACTCCAAGTGGCATCCTTTCACAATGGATACTTTTGTGCTTTGGCCAATAGAGTAGGTGTTGAGGATCAAATGGAGTTTGCAGGTGAATCCTTTATAACCGACCCTGATGGAAAAGTAATCGCTCAATCTCCTACCGGAGAAGATCATATTTTAATTGCTGATATTGATTTAACCAAAGTGGCAGAATCCCATGCACGAAAAATGTTTTTCAGGGATCGTCGTCCCGATATTTATCCACTTAATGAAAAATCCTAAATATGCGTAAACATCCACGATTGTATACTTTCCGGCGCTGACCCTGGGCTATTCGCGCCAGGATGGCGCTGGCACATACTGGAATCTCAGTTGAATTACGGGAAATATTGCTATCAGAGCGTCCTGATGAACTCTATGCTATTTCATCTAAGGGGACCGTTCCTGTTCTTGAGTTAGAGGATGGGCAGGTCATTGATGAAAGTTTTGATATTATAATGTGGGCTTTAGATCAAACCAATACCGATTGGATGGAGATCAATCCAGATCAGCAATTAAAAATGATCCATGCTAATGATCATGAGTTCAAACCTTGGTTGGATAAATATAAATATCATGAACGGCATCCAGAGCACACCAAAGAATATTATCAAGAAAAGTGCGATGCATTTTTATCTAACTATAATGAAATCTTAAAGATGAAACCATATCTCATTGGGGAAAAAATTCAACTTTTAGATGTGGCCGTTTTCCCATTTGTTCGACAATTTGCTTTTGTGGATTCGCGTTATTTTGAAGAAAAATATTCTCAACTTAATCTTTGGCTTCAAAAATGGAAAAACTCCAAGTTATTCAACTCTATCATGGATAAATATGTCCAGTGGGGACCGGATCATGATCCTATGATCGTTTCATTTACTTCCTGAATTCATATGAATCCCATGCGATGAAAAAAGAAGTTTTATATAATAAAAAGAGCCGCGAGCTCCTTTTAAAAGAATTGGAGCAAGAGCCATTCGAACGAATCACCTGTTCTTTTTACCGCTATATGTCTATAGAAAATCCCGAATCACTTCGGGATGAATTATACCGAGACTGGAATGCCTTTCAAATCTTTGGCAGAATCTACATAGCAGCGGAAGGCATCAATGCTCAGTTGAGTTGTCCCGAGCATCATTGGGAAGCGTTTAAAAAAAATATGGATTCAAACACTGCATTTTTGAAAATGCCATTAAAGATCGCCCTGCAGCCAGGGGAATCATTTTATAAACTGACCATCAAGGTGAAAAATGAAATTGTTGCCTATGGCTTAGAAAAAAATGAATATGATATGCAGCATGTGGGCCGCCATCTCAACGCAACTCAGTTTAATCAGGCTATGGAAGACCGAAATACGGTAGTGGTGGATATGCGCAATTATTATGAAAGTGAAGTTGGACGGTTCACCAATGCAATTATTCCCGATGTTGATACATCCAGGGAACTGCTGCCTGAAGTCAAACAGTTACTTCATGGCAAAGAGGATAGTAAAGTGCTACTTTATTGTACCGGTGGTATACGCTGTGAAAAGGCCAGTGCATATTTAGTTTATCATGGTTTTCAAGATGTCAATCAGCTAGGTGGCGGTATTATTCAATATGCTCATGATGTGAAAGCAATAGGCCTTGAATCAAAATTTATTGGCAAGAATTTTGTCTTCGATGCCAGGATGGGTGAACGAATTACAGATGATATAATCGGTACCTGCCATCAATGTGGAAAGCCGGCAGATACCCATCTGGATTGTGGGAATGATGCCTGTCATATTTTATTTATTCAGTGTGATAAATGTAACGAAAAATATACCGGTTGCTGTACTGTTGAGTGTCAGAAATTTGCCAGTTTGCCAGTGGAAAAGCAGCGCCTGCTTAGAAAGGATCCTGAAAAAGTAGTATCAAAAGCACGTTATTCCAGCCGTATTAAACCACGACTAAATGATTTAAACTATTCATAGTGTGTGTACCAGAATGGTTGACGGTAATACTGTCGAATCGGCCTGCCAACAATTGCAGTATAGACCCAGCCAGCTAGCCAGAAAGCGATCATTACCGGAAGTATAATATTAATCAGTATCGAGAATAAGCCGATGACAAACACCAACATAAACGGCATGATTGCTGCCATGCTGATATAAGGGTGATTTAACATGAATTTTTGAAGTTTTTCCATTTTTATCCTATTTTTAATTATTCATACAGCAAAAACTGTGCTAGCATGATTATTTTGCCAAATTAAAATCTTACTATGACGTTATGACATGGAAATGGTTACCATCCATAATTTTTTGTCATTTTAGTAACTAACTTTATTTAAACACACGTTCTATTGATCGATGGAAAGAGATAATAAAAATCATTCATTATATTAACAGTACAATTTAGTTTCCCCTCCCGCTTACCTATTTAGATTTAAGGAGGTTGAATATGAAAATAATTTCTGTGGGTAGTATACTGCCGGTTTTTTTTATTATCAGTTGTAACCAGGCGCCGGCTGTAGATGCTGCTGATCCTAAAATGGATTTAGTCAGTACGTTTGATATAGCTTTGGATCGAGAGACTCAAACAAATTTAGAAGCTCAGTTTGATGCAGTCCTCAATCCACAGAACCTGGATGATTGGATGAAACACATGTCATCCAAACCGCATCATGTGGGTTCTCCCTGGAGTAAGCAAAATGCGGAATTTATCGCTGAAAAATTTGAATCATGGGGATTTGAAACAGAAATTGAAACTTTTGATGTATTAATGCCATTTCCAAAAATCCGTAAACTCGAAATGGTCGGACCCAATAAAGTCCCCTTACAATTAAAAGAGCCAGCCTTAGATGAGGATGCCACTTCCGGTATTACGAAAGACCTGCTACCAGGCTTTAATGCTTTTTCTGCTGATGGAGATGTAACTGCGGAATTAGTATATGTCAATTATGGTATTCCTGCTGATTATGAAGAATTGGAACGTCTTGGGATTGAAGTGGAGGGGAAAATTATTCTTGCTAGATATGGCGGATCATGGCGAGGAATTAAACCTAAGGTTGCCCATGAAAAAGGTGCCATTGGATGTATTCTTTATTCCGATCCCAAAGATGACGGATATTTCCAGGGGGATGTTTATCCCAAAGGTCCATACAGAATGGAGCACGGCTTGCAACGAGGTTCTGTGTTGGATATGCCTATGTACCCCGGCGATCCTCTCACACCTGGATATGGCGCTAAGCCAGATGTAAAACGGCTTGCCATTGAAGATGCACCTACAATTATGAAAATTCCGGTTATGCCTATTTCTTATGCTGATGCATTACCGCTGCTTGAAGCGTTGGAAGGTCCGGTGGCTCCAGCCTCATGGCGTGGTGCATTGCCCGTTACTTACCATATTGGTCCGGGACCGGCTAAGGTGCACCTACAGCTCGAATTTGATTGGTCTCCTTTACGCAGGGCTTACAATCCAGTGGCAAAGTTGAAAGGGTCAGTTTATCCTGATGAATGGATCATGCGTGGGAACCATCATGATGGTTGGGCACAGGGTGCGGCGGACCCGATTAGCGGTATGGTTTCACTAATGGAAGAAGCTCGGGCAATCAGCGAATTGGTAAAAACCGGATGGCAACCCAAACGTACATTGGTGTACGCTGGCTGGGATGCAGAAGAACCAGGCCTCCTCGGTTCAACAGAATGGGTGGAATATCACCTTGATGAAATTCAGGAAAAAATGGTAGTGTACATTAATACGGATGGGACAGGTGTTGGATTTATGGGTGTTGGCGGATCTCACTCTTTAGAAAAATTTGTGAATGAAGTAGCAAGTGAAGTGATAGATCCGGTTCAAGATGTAACTCTGAAGAAACGGATACGGTCACGGCTGCGGATTAGCGGAAACAAGGATGCGGAACGGGATGATCTGCGAATTTATCCACTGGGTTCTGGATCAGATTACACAGCCTTTATTCATCATGCCGGTGTTCCTGCATTAAACATTGGATTCGGCGGTGAAAGCGGTGGTGGTTCCTATCATTCGATGTTTGACTCTTATGATCATTATAAACGGTTCAGTGATGGTGATTATATTTATGGTACTACGTTAGCAAAAGTAAACGGTCGAATGGTATTACGGCTTTCAGAAGCGGATATTTTACCCTTTCGGTTTATGAATATGGCTGAAAATATTGGCACTTTTATTGAAAGCAATAAAAAACTGGCAAAAACGGTGGCTGAAAAAACCAAACGCCGGAATCGTCTGCTAAATGAAAAGGCTTTTACAATCTCAGCCAATCCAAAAAAGACTTTTTTGCCCCCTAAACGGTTGGATGATGTGCCGGAATTTGATTTTACACCTCTTGAGGCAGCTCACCAGCGATTAAAAACCAGTGCTATGAATTATGAAAAGGCATTATCCAGTATGAAAAAGGGTTCCATGTCGGCAGAAATGAAAATTCAGGTGAATCGCCTTTTAAAAGATGTTGAGCAGAGCATGACGCGAAAGGAAGGACTGCCCCGCCGGAATTGGTTTAGAAATATGATATATGCGCCTGGTTATTATACGGGGTATGGTGTAAAGACCCTGCCGGGCATTCGGGAAGGGCTGGAAGAACGAAAATGGGATGAAACCCATTTATTTATTGGCGAAGTAACTAAAGCATTGGATCGTGCTTCTGCTAAGATTAATGCGGCAACTGAGATACTGAAAGCGGGATAAATGGTCAAAAAAATCATGCTAGCGTTATTGGTGGGACTGATCCTTTTATCCGTTATCTCTGCCGAAGAAACGAAGTCAGTTAGGGCCACCCGCAAGTGGGTTAAGCAAAACGCACATGCAATATTACAGGATTTTACTCATCTTTTATCGATGCCTAATGTGGCATCGAATCGCAAAGATATTCGGAATAACGCGGAGTATATCAGCAATCTGTTTCAAAAACGCGGATTTGATATGCAACTATTGGAGTTAGAAGGAGCGAACCCCATTGTTTATGGTGAATACAAAGTGCCTGGCGCAATAAGGACATTATGCTTTTATGTTCATTATGACGGACAACCGGTCGATCCAACGAAGTGGGCCCATGGACCCTTTACGCCAGTGCTGTACAGTGGTGCTATGGATGGAGGAGGTAAGCAAATTGCATTGCCCGATAGAGGGGATAAAATTGATCCTGAATGGCGAATTTATGGTCGCTCATCAGGAGATGATAAAGCACCAATCATTACTATTTTAAATGCGGTGGATGCTCTCCAATCATCCAAAATTGGTTTTACTTCCAATATTAAATTATTTTTTGAAGGTGAAGAAGAAGCGGGATCAACCAATCTAAAGGCGCACCTATTAAGGCATAAAGATCTTTTGGATGATATTGATATCTGGCTATTCTGCGATGGCCCCGTACATCAAAGCCGTCGGCCCCAACTCGTATTTGGTGTTCGGGGTGTCACTGGCATGGAAGTCACTGTCTACGGAGCTACTCGTGCATTACATAGCGGGCATTATGGGAATTGGGCGCCAGTCCCCGGTCAAATGTTGGCACGTTTAATCGCCTCTATGAAGAATGAAGACGGTAAAGTATTAATTGAAAACTTCTATGATACGGTGGAACCCCTATCTGAATTTGAGCGTCTGGAGTTGGCCAAAATTCCCAATGTAGATATGCAATTAAAAAATGAATTGGGCCTTGTTTATACTGAAGGTGGGGGGCGGACTATTAATGAGCGTCTCTTGCTCCCTTCATTAACAATCAAGGGACTGGCAAGTGGCAATGTGGGTAAAAAAGCCCGTAATGTGATTCCCAATACAGCCACCACAGCCATTGGCGTTCGACTCGTGAAAGGTAATGATCCTGAAGATATGCTTGATAAGGTTGAAAGCCATATTCAAAAACAAGGATATCATATTGTTTATAATGAACCGGATATGGAAACCCGTTTAAAGTATAAGAAAATTGCTAAAGTGGAGCGTCGAGGCAGCGGCTATATCGCTTCTAGGACTTCTATGCAAGAAATCCATGCAAAAGCCATCATTAATGCGGTGCGAACCTTTGTGGGGGATGAATTAATTCTCATGCCGGCTCTTGGTGGCTCTCTGCCTCTATATTTATTTACAGATATGCTAAAGAAACCAGCTATCATTGTGCCCGTGGCCAACCATGATAATAATCAGCACGCAGCCAATGAAAATCTGCGTATTGCAAACCTGTGGTATGGTATAGACCTGATGGGTGTGATTATGACAATGCCCCGTTAAAAGGAGAGAATTATGCAACAACAAAAATACTGGATCTGTTTTGTATTACTATTTTCATTAATTTTTTCTCAACCGACTGCTAAACCCATAATCTATGGAAAGCATTGGGTTGCCATTACAGGTAAACCGCTTGGCGCTACTGCTGGGGCTACCATTTTTTCAGATGGGGGGAATGCAGTTGATGCCGCATGTGCTATGTTAGCAGCCACATGCACAATGTATGATGTGCTAAGTTGGGGTGGTGAAACTCAAGCATTGGTTTATAATCCAAAAACGAAAAAAGTCATCGGTATTAATGCCCTTGGTGTAGCCCCTACAGGCGCAACACCAGAATACTATATTGAAAAAGGTCACACGTACCCGCCACAATATGGCCCGCTAGCAGCTGTCACACCAGGGACACCTGGTGGACTAATGACCATGTTAGCAGAATTTGGCAGTATGAGTTTGAAAGAAGTCTTAGCTCCCGCCATGGAAATGGCGAAAGGTTATCCGATCGAAGCTCAAGCTGCTAATGGCATTGAACGCCAGAAAGACCAGATCGCTAAATGGCCCTATTCGAAAAGATTATTTTTGGTCCATGATGGTGATCGTCAGGCTCCTTATCCAGGTGAAATTTTTGTCCAAGAAGATTTATATAATACACTTCAGAAACTGGTCGATACGGAAGCCGAAGCGCTGGCCAGTGGGGCCACACGCAAGGAAGCCATCTATGCTGCAAATAACCGGTTTTATCATGGAGATATTGCAGAAGAAATTGCCCGCGCAACGCAAGAACAAGGCGGACTGATCACCAAAGAAGACCTGGCGAATTGGGAAGTTTATCTGGAAGAACCGGTTAAGACTAATTACAAAGGAATTGACGTTTATAAACTGACACACTGGGTTCAGGGACCGGTGATGCTTCAATCTCTTAACATGCTGGAAAATTTTGATCTGGAGTCAATGGGCTATAATTCTGCACGCTATATACATACTCTTTACCAGGTAATGAATCTGGCCTTTGCGGATCGCGATTTTTATTATGGCGATCCATACTTCCCGCCCAAAGAACCGATAAACGGATTGCTTTCGAAGCGCTATGCTAAAGCCAGAATTAAGGAAATTAACTGGGTAAAAAATGATTCAACGGCCAAACCCGGCAATCCATATAAATTTCAGGTCGGGCCCAATAATCCGTTCCTAGATCACTTAGAAAAATGGGGGCAAAAAAAGCAGCGATTGAATCCAGATGATGGAAATCAGGATTTTGCTGATTTGGAAGCGGAATTTAATTTAGGTACCACTACTATACAGGCAGCTGACGAGGATGGTTGGGTGGTTTCAATTACACCAAGCGGTGGGTGGATTCCTGCTGTAATAGCTGGAGAAACTGGAGTAGGATTAAGTCAGCGTGCCCAAAGCTTTGTTTTGTACGAAGATGAAAATCCATACAATTTGATCGCTCCTGGGAAAAGGCCAAGAGCTACTTTAACACCGGCTATGGCTATTAAAGATGGCAAGCCTTATCTATCTTTTGCGGTTCAGGGAGGAGATACTCAAGATCAAAACTTGCTACAATTTTTCCTGAATATAGTTGAATTCAATATGAATGTTCAGGAGGCAGCGGAAGCAGCCAATATAAACAGCTATCAAATGTATAGTTCATTTGGAACGCACAGCAAAGAAGCAGGGCGTATTGTAGTTCATGAGGATACCCCGCCATGGGTGAAGAAAAAATTAAGAGAATTGGAATATAATGTAGTGACGAGATCATTGACATCTGGACCGATCAATGCCATTTGGTTTGATTGGAAGCACGGTACTATGTGGGGTGGTTCATCCAATTATGGGGAAGATTACGGCATTGGCTGGTAACCAATGGACACTCTACCAGATTGATGCCTTCGCAGATAAGGTATTTTCCGGAAATCCTGCTGCAGTTCTTCCTTTGGAGAAGTGGTTGCCAGAGGATACCATGCAAGACATTGCTATGGAAAACAATCTCTCTGAGACTGCTTTTGTAGTAAAAGAAGGAGAACGCTTTGCCATCCGCTGGTTTACACCAACAGCTGAAGTGGATCTTTGCGGCCATGCGACACTAGCCACCGCTTTTGTCATATTTCGATATCTCGAACCTAATAAACAAGAAATTGAATTTGATTCCCGTTCAGGTCCATTATTTGTCACTAAAAAGGGAGGTGAAATAAGGATGGATTTCCCCAAAGACCCTCCCCAACCCATATCAAAGCAGAAAGAGGAAATCGATGAGGCACTCAGCGCAAGTACTGTGGCTGTGATGAAGGGAAAAGATGATATTCTGGCGATTATGGCTACACAATCAGAGGTAGAAGGGATAAGTCCTGATTTTGGGCTTGTGTCTAAACTTAATTGCCGGGGATTGATTGTTTCGGCTACAGGGGAAAACTATGATTTTGTTTCTCGTTGTTTTTACCCGAACTATGGAGTGAATGAAGATCCTGTCACTGGTTCCGCTCATTGCCTCTTAGCGCCATATTGGTCAGAAGTATTGGATAAAAAAATATTAACGGCTCGGCAGCTATCTCGGCGGGGTGGCAGCCTCACCTGCAAAGTGGAAGAAAATCGGGTTTATCTTTCTGGAACTTGTTTACCGTACATGATAGGGGAAATTACCCTGCCATGAAACAGATCTTGCTATGGCTGATTGCGGCGGTCTTTATAGTTTTTGCCGTGGTTAATTTTGATGATCCGGACTGGTTTATATGGGTACCAACATATATTGCTATTGGATTACTGCCGTTATTGCCTGTTGGAATTTTAATAAATTCGCATCTGAAAATTATAGCGATTGTGATCTTGATTTTAGGGATCCTAGTGGCACTTGGCTTTTTGAATACCATTATGCCCCGGCAAATGGATAACCGCATGGTGAATATGTGGGAATATCAGCGGGAAGGTGTGGGCCTATTATTGGGAGCTATTTGGCTCTGGTTTGGCCGCAAACTAAAATAATCCGAATTTATATAAACAATTCTTAATTTAAATTACATCGATTTTTCAAATGACAGAGGCTGGTATGAAAAACATATTATTAATTGTTACCATTATGATAATCTCCTGCACAGAAACTTCATTGCTACCTGACGCAACAAAGAAACCGCATGAAATAACAGTCCATGGAGATACTCGAGTGGACAGCTATTATTGGATGCGACTTACCGATAAACAGAAATCTGCGAAAGAATTTGATTCTCAAACAAGCGAAGTTGTGGATTACATCGCAGCGGAAAATGAGTATACGCAGTCCAGTTTGAACCACACCAAAAAATTTCAAGATAAACTGTTTGAAGAAATTGTGGGCCGTATCAAAAAGGACGATGTTTCTGTGCCCTACCTGGATAACGGTTACTACTATTATACTCGTTATGAAAAGGGAAAAGAATACGCCATCCGTTGCAGGAAAAAAGGCTCTTTGGAATCACCGGAAGAAATTATTTTGGATGAAAATAAACTCGCGGAAGGATATGATTATTTCGCTGTGAGTGGCATGAACGTAAGCCCTGATAATGAATGGTTGGCTTTTGGGGTAGATACACTGAGCCGACGCTTTTATGAGGTCCATTTTAAAAATTTGAAAAGTGGCGATATATTAAAACAGACGATCCCTAATACGACTGGTAGGGTAGCTTGGGCAAGTGACAATCAGACAATATTTTATACATCCAAAAACGAGGTTACCTTATTATCAGAAAAAATTTACCGCCACAAAATGGGTTCTGATTTTCGTAATGATGAACTGGTTTATACCGAAAATGATGAAACCTATTATATAGGTGTTTCCAGATCTAAATCCGGTGAATACATTATTATCTATAACAGCAGCACACTGGTAAGCGATTACCATATACTCAGGTCTGATGATCCAGATGGAAAATTCAAAAACTTTACTCCCCGTGGAACAGCGCATGAATATAGTATCGATCACTACCAGAATAAGTTTTATATCGTTACCAATTGGAATGCCAAAAACAACAGCCTAATGGAAACTGACGAGAATGCTACTGACATTTCCCAATGGAAAGAGGTCATTGCACATCGTGATGATGTGCATCTATTAGGGTTGGAAATTTTTAAAGATCACTTGGTCATTAATGAGCGTAAGGATGGTCTGCGAGGATTAAGAATTATCAATCAGAAAACAGGGGATGATTTGGATATTGATTTTAAAGAAGAAACCTATACGGCACGCATCTCCGTGAATGAAGAATTCAACACCAATATCCTTCGCTATAGCTATACATCTATGGTGACACCTTCTGCTACCTACGACTATAATATGGATACGGGTGAAAAAACACTTATGAAACAGCAAGAAATTGTGGGCGGTTATGATCCAAAAGCCTACCATTCGGAACGGCTTTACGCCACCGCCCGGGATGGAAAGCGGATCCCGATCTCATTGGTCTATCGAAAGGATATGAAATCCGATTCACCTCAGAGCCTACTGTTGTATGCCTATGGCTCTTATGGGTCCACCCGGGATCCGAGTTTTGGTTCTTCGCGATTGAGTATTTTAGACCGTGGATTCATTTATGCTATTGCCCATGTGCGGGGCGGCCAGATTTACGGCCGTCAATCTTATGATGATGGCAAAATGTTAAATAAGAAAAACACCTTTACGGATTTTGTCGATGCAGGAATACATCTAGTAAATAATAGATATACTGATTCCAAGCAGATGTTTTGTGAGGGAGGCAGTGCAGGTGGTTTGCTTATCGGTGCGGCGGTGAATTTGGCACCTGAATTATGGCGGGGAGCCATTGCCGCTGTTCCTTTTGTAGATGTAGTGACCACCATGCTGGATCCCAGTATACCCCTGACTTCCAATGAGTGGGATGAATGGGGCGACCCCCGAATAAAAAAATATTATGATTACATGCTTTCCTATTCACCCTATGACCAGTTAAGAGACAGTGCATACCCCAATATGCTGGTTACATCAGGTTTTTTTGATTCCCAGGTCCAGTACTGGGAGCCGCTGAAATATGTAGCTAAACTAAGAGACCACTGGCAGGGGGAGAATAAATTATATCTGCACATGAATATGGATGCAGGTCATGGTGGTAAGTCTGGGCGTTTTCGCCGATACCGGGAAGTGGCGCTCGAATATGCATTTATGCTGGATTTAGTTGGGGTTCACAAATAACATTGGTTGATTTGCTTAATATCCGTTTTTTAGTGTAATATAGAGTGTGATGAAGCAGAAATCCATTTTTATCATGCTGAGTTTGGTCTTTTCCTTGGCTATTCAGGGTTGTTACACGCAAGTGGCTTGGTTCTATCCTTCACCGGAAGAAGAGGAAGAAACCTTTGAACCCTATTCCCGTGCAGGAAATCGGCCAAACCTAAATTTGTATGCCCAGGAGACTGGCTCCACCACGCCACTTTCCTATTCCATGATGCACAACCGTTTTAACCCCTTATACTCATCTTATTATGGTTATTCCAGTTTCTATAACCCATACAATTTTTATGGTGGTTATGGTAACGGATACGGGATGGGCTATTATGATTATGGATACGGTTATAGCCTGGGTGGTTATAACATGGTTATCCCTGGAATATCTGAAAATGATATTCGAAAGTTTACTAAAAGCCGAGATCGAAATACCGATACAAACTTAAATACAGTTCGGACACGGACTCAATCACGACAATCCTCATCAAGCTGGAGTGGCGATTCATCTTCTGGAGGAAGTTCTTCGCTTTCATCCTCTCGTTCCTCTAGTGGAAGTTCCGGTAGTTCTTCTGGCGGTTCTTCCAGTTCCTCTGGTTCTTCTGGCGGAACCCGCGCGACACGCCGCAATTAATATTATTCAATAAAATCGAGGATTATTAATGCGACGCAAATTCACCCTGCGATCCATTATTATTTCCAGTCTTTTCCTGTCTAATGGTCAAACTCAGACTGCATCTGAAGCGATCCATATATTAGAAAACGAAATCGGGTACGGTGCCCGTTCGCTGGGTATGGGTGGTGCCTTCACGGCCTTAGGCAATGACCCCTCTGGAATGTACTGGAATCCTGCCGGTCTTGCAGATATAGCCAATGGCTCCATCTATTTTGAAGGCCAGAGCCTGAATTATCATAATGAGACTTCTTATATTAATGAAAGCAAAGTAAACCCATTACATGTGGGAAGTTTCAACGCTATGGGTATGGCCTTACCATTGCCCACAATCCGCGGCAGTATGGTACTAGGGGTTGGATTTAACCGGATCGTCCATTATAATGGGCTGATGTCCTTTTCTGGTTTCAGCAATGAGGATAACAAGTTGACTTTTCCTATTGAAGTAGATGGAAAAGAGCAATTTTACGATTTTTCAAAATATGTGCTCAGGAGTGAAGAAATATATAGTGGTGGTGCCATGGAACAATTCACGCTTTCATTTGGAATTGCATTATCACCTACCTTTGCCGGCGGATTATCAGTTTCCAGGGTTTCAGGCCGGGAAGAATACAGTTTTGAATTTATTCAGGAAGATTCGAAGCAGAACTACAGCGAGTTTCCAGCTGATTTTGATCAATATTTGCTGGAACAGAAACTGATTGCCACCACCACAGGTTGGAATATCCGAGGTGGTGTAAAGGGCGCTGTTACTGATTGGTTTCGGCTCGGATTGTCGATTTCATTGCCCTATCATATCCGGGTTGAAGAAGAACACTCATCCGATGAGTCTCTTATTTTTGATGATGGATTTAAAAATGATACTACGCTGACAGGTTACTATGATTATAAGGTGCGGATGCCGTTTGTCATTGATTTTGGCGGTGTGCTTACAATCCCAAAGTTAACGCTTGCCTATAGTTTCCGTTTTCGAAACTGGTCAGGTACAAAATTTGTAACGGATAATTATGACCGGGAATCTGATTACTATAAAATGCTTTCGGAAGAAAATTTAACGATCGCATCTCAATATCGTCAGGTTTATCAGGCAAGGGCAGGGGTCGAATATCTAATGGAATTCAATGAAAATTTCGGTATCAGTTTAAGATCAGGAGTTGCCATCTTTCCGGCGCCAGATGGGGATCGACATGGGGATCGCACAATTATATCAGCAGGTTTGGGGATTCCAATTGGGGAAAATATGATGATGGACGCCGCTTTCCTTAGTACCAGTTGGAGCAAGCAATCTAGCGATATTTATACACCATATGGTGCCATGGAAAATGTCCTCTCCAATCGAATTCTTGTCAATGTTTCTTATTTATTTTCACGAAATTAATAAACGTAATAAATAGAGAAGAAAGACCTAAAAAGGTTATCATTTCTTGTTGGATATCCGTCACACCATCGGGTAATTTTGCGAGCCATTTTTCAACTTTGTGTGGCTCGGTAGCTCAGTTGGTAGAGCAGTGGACTGAAAATCCATGTGTCGCTGGTTCGATTCCGGCCCGAGCCAC
>ENA-UPTF01000236-UPTF01000236.1-marine-metagenome-genome-assembly--contig:-NODE-236-length-39958-cov-10.424112_pt1 | contig 39958 bp, 33 predicted proteins | sample MGYA00238166_ERZ767019 | MGnify/ENA primary metagenome ERZ767019 (study PRJEB28930, sample SAMN06266391) | marine metagenome | isolation source: Sea water from 250 m depth | place: Atlantic Ocean... | reverse complement strand
TTTGTTGGGTTTATTGTCTCTTTTTTTAATTTAACTAATCAAGGAGGAATAACATGGCTTCATGGGATTCAATGATAGGCGGTGCTTTAAGTGGATTAACTGGTGTAGTTAAGGCTGCAATTATATTTTTTGTTTTTGCAAACGTATTATTCAACACTGGTATGGACCCACTAGGCGGCATTGCTAGCTTAGTTGATGCTTTCACAAATAACGGACTAACAGGATTGCTAGTATTAGTAGTCTTCTTGTCTTGGTTATAAATTTGGGTTAGTGCATTAATCGATAAGATATAGGGGCTCTGTATTAAGAGCCCCTATATATAAAAGTTTAAGGAGAAAAAATAATGAACAATGCTATAAAAATAGTCACTGATGCTCTTAGTTCGCTAACAGACTTAGCGATTCATCTGCTTGTTGCAGGTGTAATTATTGGCATTTTATTTGGTGACATGTTTGGTGTTATTGGGAATATTGCAGCTGTAATGGCTTCAGTTGGTGACAATGGTCTTGCTGGACTAATCACTATCCTAATTGTTGCAATGTGGATGAAAAAATAATTATTATTTCAGAGTCTACTTTTCAATAAAAAAATAAAGGGCTCAACTTTTGGGCCCTTTTACTCTTATTTTATGATAATTTCATGTGATGAAATTATTTAAATCTATATACCCTCTTTTTTATTATCTGCTATTTATATCTTGGTGCTTTGCCTCTACTCAAGGAACGGTTAAAGTTATTGATTCCAACAATCTTCTCATCGGGAAAGCAAACTATATTAAAGAACAGAAATATTATATTTCTGTTAATAATTTTTCTGATGTTTTACTAAATAAAAATTTTACCAATAATGATACTGAAAAAATTATTATTTATTTTGGGGATACTAAAATTAAAATTACCGCTAATATATCATTTATTATTATTAACGATAAACCTTACCAATTACAGAATAACGTTTTCCAAAGAAAGGGTGAATATTATGTCCCTTTGGACGATTTCTTAGCTCTTTTAACTCAACATACAAATACAAACTATTCTATGAATTATAATTCCATGTCTATTAATCTCAGCAGCGTTATTCAGAATTCTCCTATAGATAAAACGACTGATTTAATTAAAGAAAAAAAGAAATGGCAATTTGATACAATTATTATTGATCCTGGTCATGGAGGAAAAGATCCTGGTTCAGTAGGCTATAAAGGCACCAAAGAGAAAGATATTGTTTTAGATGTCTCAAAACGTTTAGCAAGGAAAATACAAAAAAATTTAAGAGTTAAAACTATTTTAACTAGAGATGAAGATGTTTTTATTCGCTTACAGGATAGAACAAAATTTGCTAATACAAATGAAGGAGATTTATTTATTAGTATTCATGTAAACTCCAATGAAAGCAAAAAACCCTATGGGTTTGAAACCTATCTTTTAAAACCCGGTAGAAATCAAGAAGCAATTAACGTAGCATTGCGGGAAAATTCTGTAATTGAATTAGAAGGAAATAAATTTGAGCAACTAACTGATGAACAATTAATCCAAGCTACAATTGCTCAAAGCGGTTTTGTGCAATATAGTGAAAAATTTGCAGCCTTAGTTCAAGAAGAAATTGATAAAAGAGTGCAAAGCAGAAATCGAGGAGTAAAACAAGCTGGGTTTTATGTTTTGATGGGAGCTTCAATGCCAAATGTTTTGATTGAATTGGGCTATATATCAAACCCTAATGAAGAAAAAAAATTAAATAGTTCTAGCTATAGAGATATGCTTGCCACGTCCATTTACTACGCTATTTTGGAATATCAGAAAATATTAAATGATTAATCCGACTTTAGAATTCTTATATGGACTTCATCATCGTGGAATTAAGCTAGGGTTAAAAAATATCAGTGATTTTTTAAGTTTGTGCAATAATCCTCACAATCAAATTAAAACCATTCACCTTGCTGGGACTAATGGTAAAGGCTCAACCGCCTCTATTCTAGCAAAAATTTTACAAGAAAATGGCCAAAAAGTTGGACTTTATACTTCTCCACATTTGATTCGATTTAATGAGAGAATTCGAATCAATGGTTGTCCAATATCAGATCAAGAAATCATTGATTTTGTTCAGCAACACCAAAAAACTATTATGGACAGTTCCATCACTTTTTTTGAAGCAACTACTGCCCTTGCATTTACCTATTTTGAACGAAACAATGTCGATATTGCCATCATAGAAACAGGGCTTGGAGGCAGATTAGACTCAACAAATGTTATTACACCCGTTCAAACTATTATTACTGAGATTGATTATGATCATACTCATATTTTGGGAGAATCTATTGAGCTTATTGCTCGTGAAAAATGTGGTATTTTTAAAAAAAATACTCCAGCATTAACAAGCAATTCAAATAAAAAAGTTTTAAACACTATAAAACATTATGCACATGAAAAACAATCGCCTTTAACATTGATTGATAAAAATAAATCAACAATAATAGAGCATACTCCTCAATCAATTTCTTTTTTACATAATGAAACAAAATTTATTTTACCTCAAGCAGGTTCTTATCAAAAAAACAATGCTATCTTAGCAATAGAAACATGTAAAGCTCATTTTCCTAAAATTAATATGTCAGAAATACAATCCAGTTTAAAAAAATGGATTTGGCCAGGAAGAATGCAAATGATGACTGAAAATATTTTTTATGACGTTGCTCATAATGCTAATGCCATTGAAAAATTATCTCAGGACTTATATTCAATTTATAATAAAAAACCAATAGGATTATTAATCTTGAAAAACGACAAACTTACTGACAATCTTTTAACTCTTTTATATAATGAGTTTGAAGAATTAGTAATATCTACAATAGATTCAAAAGATATTTTACAAAAAGATGCTATTTTAGATAATAATCAATTACAACAATTTAAATTTGTTGATAATATTACAGAGGCATTATCAGAAATTAAATCTATAGACTATAATGGTCCAAAAGTAATTTTTGGTAGCCACTATATTGCGAAGGAGTTATATAAATTTTTTGATTTTTCCTTTGACAACGGTACAATATAGTGTAATTTGGATTTTCGAGGTTATTTTCCCCCTAAAAAACATTTCACAAAAATGAGGAACCAATGAAATTAGACGATTTAAAAGAAAAAAAACTAAGCGACCTTCGCGAAGTTGCAAAAACTATGAGTATTGAAAAAGTAACATCTTTTTCTAAAGATGAACTGATTGCAGAAATTATGAAAAATAGTGCTGACGATACCAAAAAAGATGACAATAACAAAGAAACTGTTAAAAAAGATGATAATGATGGTACTTCATCTGGCGTATTAGAAATTCTACCAGACGGTTATGGATTTTTAAGAAGCGTTAATTCTAATTATTTACCTGGACCTGAGGATATTTATGTAAGCCCATCTCAAATTAAACGATTTAAGTTAAAAACAGGTCATTATGTTACAGGGACTACCAGAGCACCAAAATCGAAAGAACGATTCCATGCTTTGCTCAAACTAATGGATGTTAATGGATTCAATCCTGACGATATTAGAAAACAAACCCCATTTGAAAGGTATACCCCATTACACCCTAACGAAAAATTTAATCTTTCTGATACTAGCGATATGTCCATGAGAATTATGGATCTTATCTCTCCTATTGGCAAAGGACAAAGAGGATTAATTGTTGCACAACCTAAGACAGGAAAAACAATTTTAATATCAAAAATTGCTAATGCAATTAGAAGAAACCACCCAGAGACTGTATTAATTATACTTTTAATTGATGAGCGCCCAGAAGAAGTAACTGATATGAAACGTAGCGTAGATGCAGATGTTGTCAGCTCTACTTTTGATGAGGGACCAGAAAGACATGTTCAAGTATCAAATATGGCTTTGAAAAAAGCACAAAGACTTGTTGAGTGTGGTAAAGATGTCGTCATATTGTTAGACAGTATTACGCGCTTAGGTAGAGCACATAATGCTGTCACTGCACATAGTGGTAAAATTTTATCTGGAGGTGTAGATTCTAATGCATTAAGAAATCCAAAAAAATTCTTCGGAGCTGCTAGAAATACTGAAGAAGGTGGAAGTTTAACAATCATTGCAACAGCATTAATTGACACAGGAAGCAAAATGGATGGAGTCATTTTTGAAGAGTTTAAAGGAACGGGTAATATGGAATTAGTTCTTGATCGAGAACTAAGCGATAGAAGAATTTACCCCTCTTTTAACATTATTAAATCTGGTACTAGAAAAGAAGAATTATTATTATCAGATAAACAGCTTTCACGAATGTGGATTCTTAGAAAGATGCTAGGAGAAATGAATACAGAACAAGCCATGAGTTTCATGCAAGAAAGAATGAGAAGAACAAAAACCAATCAAGAATTTCTTGATTTAATGAGCCAATAAAGTTTCTGCTATGTCTTCAGTTCTTTTTTCCTCACTTATTGGCAAGATTAACCCGTCATTTACACTCGAAATGACTGCTAAAGCAGCTGCATTACGCGCACAAGGCGTAGATGTAATTAATTTCGGAGTTGGTGAACCAGATTTTAATACCCCTAATCATATTATAGAAGCTGGCAAAAACGCTATGGATGATGGATTTACAAAATACACTCCTGGTTCGGGAATGATTGATTTAAAAAAAGCCCTCCAACATAAATTAAAAGAACAAAATAATCTAGAATATACTACTGAACAGATTATTGTTTCGAATGGGGCAAAACAGTGCCTATCGGTTGCATGTCAGGCTTTATTTGATAAAGGAGACAAAGTATTAATTTTTACTCCTTACTGGGTGTCTTTTCCGGAGTTTGTAAAAATTGCAGGAGCAACCCCTGTCTTTGTTAATACTGTATCAGATAAACAATATGAACCAGATTTTGACGATTTAGAATCTAAAATTGATTCGAATATCAAAGGAGTTATTATTAATTCGCCAAGTAATCCTACAGGAGGAGTTTGGTCTGACGAAGCAATTCTAAGATTGTTAGATTTGGCACACAAAAACAATTGGTTTGTTATATCGGACGAAACCTACGAACAGCTCGTATATGATCGTGATTTTACTTGTATTGAGAATTTGAATAAACACAATGTTAATGTGTTAACAGTAATGAGTATGTCTAAAACCTATGCTATGACAGGATGGAGAATGGGTTATGCAGCGGGAGATAAAAATTTGATTAAAGCAATGACTAAAATTCAAGGACAAACTACTTCTTGTCCAAATGCAATTAGTCAAAGAGCATCTATTGCTGCATTGCTTGGAGATCATCGTCCAATAGACGACATGAAAGAACAGTTTCGAAACAGAAGGACTGTAATGTTTGATGAATTAAGTGCTTTACCTAATGTTCATTGTTCAATGCCAGGAGGAGCATTTTATATGTTTCCAGACTTTTCATTTTATCTTAATAAAAAAACAAAAAATGATAAAATTTTACAAGACACTTTCGACCTTTCTGATTATATTCTCGACACTGCAAAAGTAGTGACAGTTCCTGGAGATGGTTTTGGAGCAAAAGGTCACTTAAGATTTTCTTTTGCGACAAACAATGAAGTAATTCAAAAGGGAGTCAGTGCAGTAAGAGAAGCTTTAGAGAAATTAAAATGAAGAAAGATATACATTCAAAAGAGTATAGATTAGTGGTTTTTGAAGATAGTTCATGTAAATATTCTTTTTTAACCAAATCTACCGTCAAAACAGATAAAACTGTTAAATGGGAAGACGGAAAAGAATACCCTCTATTTAAAATAGAGATTTCTGATCAGTCGCATCCATATTATACTGGTCAACGTACTTTAGTTGATACAGCTGGTCGTATTGAAAAATTCAATCGCAAGTACGGCAAAAAAACTTCCTAACTATTTTTTAATAAATTTTTGATCTATGGATATTCTATCTAAAGCTAAAGACGTTATTATTGAGTACGACAATATTACTCAAGAAATGATTAACCCTGACAACATGTTAAATCAAGAAAAAATGACTCAATTATCAAAGAAAAGAAGCAATTTGGAAGAACTTTATACATTAAGTAAAGGATTTATTGCTCTTAATAATGAATTGGATGATTTAGAAGAGCTATCACAAGAAGAAGAAATGGAAGAACTTGTTAAAAGCGAAAAACCAAAGTTATTAGAAAAAATCACTACTTTTGAAAAAAATTTAACAAAAATACTTATTACTAATGATCCCAATGATAATAAAAACGCAATTATTGAAATAAGAGCTGGAACCGGTGGAGATGAAGCAGGGTTATTTGCTGGAGATTTGTTTCGAATGTATTCTAAGTATGCTGAAAAAAATAATATGTCAATCAAAGTAATGGATGTACACGAGACAGGCGTGGGAGGTTTGAAATCCATTATTTTTAATGTTGAAGGACAGAAAGCATATGGTCTTTATAAATATGAAGGAGGCGTTCATCGCGTTCAAAGAATTCCTAAAACCGAATCAGGAGGAAGAGTGCATACTTCTGCCGCCACTGTAGCTGTATTGCCCGAAGCAGAAAAAGCTGAAGTTTCTGTTAATGACAATGATTTAAAAATTGATACATATCGTGCAAGCGGCGCAGGAGGACAACATGTTAATAAAACTGAATCTGCTATCAGAATTACGCACATTCCTACAGGTTTGGTTGTAACCTGCCAGGATGAAAGTTCTCAACATAAAAATAGAGCATCTGCATTAAAAGTTTTACGTGCAAGATTATTTTCTTTGGAACAAGAAAAACTTAATAAAGACAGAGATAAAATAAGAAAAAGCTTGGTATCCACTGGTGATCGATCAGCAAAAATACGAACATATAATTTTCCACAAGGACGCATTACAGATCATAGAATTAATTATACTTCTCATAAGTTCCAAGACACTTTAGAAGGCAATTTAGACCATATTATTGAGAAACTTAAACTAGAAGACGATAATTCTAAAATTAATTAAGATGGATTCAAACTATTTATTAAACAACTATTTAGAAAAACAATTATTTGAACTTCATAGTCTTCAAATTGATGAGTACAAGAATAAATCAGAAATAATTATTCAAAATATTATAGGAATCAGTAAGACTCAACTTTATACAAAAACTTATTCTATTTCACAGATAGAATTTCAAAGATTAGAAAATGCATTTTCATTACTGAAAGAAAATGCTCCTGTACAACATATCTTAGAAGAATCTTATTTTTACAATGATAAATTTTTTACTCCACCTGGTGTATTTATCCCTAGACCAGAATCCGAATTAATTATTGATTGTGTTAACAATGATTTTTCTTTCTCTGAAAAAAAGACTGTTTTAGATATAGGTAGCGGTAGCGGTTGTTTGTCTATTAGCCTTGGAAAGCTATATAAAGATTTTTCTATCACCGGAATAGATATTTCTCATAAAGCTATAGAAGTATCAAGGAAAAATGCAAAAGGATTAAATGCTTCTAATGTAAAATTTGTCAATAAAGATTTTTTCAACATTAATCTTACTCTTTTTGACATTATTATTAGCAATCCTCCTTATATCGCTATTTCTGAAATTAATAATTTAGATGATTCAGTTAGTAAGCATGACCCCTTTATTGCTTTATCCGATCAATTTGATGGTTTATCTTTCTATAAATATTTTATTGACAATATTGACTATATGTTAAAAAAAGATGGAACAATGTATTTGGAAATTCCGAATTCAAATATTACAGATAAAATTATAGACATAGTTAATAAAAAACCTAATATTACTAATGAAATTTTTAAAGATTTTGAAGGCAATAATAGAGTAATTAAAATATATTTTAATACCAAATGAAGAGCGAATTTATACATTTACATAACCATTCAGATAATAGTCTGTTAGATGGAGCGCAAACCATTAATACTATTATTAATACAATGGATGATTTGAGCATGGATTCTGTGGCTCTAACAGAACATGGTAATTTATTTGGGGCTATTTCTTTTTATAATCAAGCAAAAAGTAGCGGCGTTAAACCGATTATTGGTTGTGAAGTATATGTTGCAAAAGGAAGTCGTTTTGATAAAGAAAAAGGTGCAATCGGAGGTCATTATAATCACTTAATTTTACTTGCACAAAACTTTGAAGGGTATAAAAACTTGATGAAAATTGTTACCCATGGTTATCTTGAAGGGTTTTATTATAAGCCAAGAGTTGATCTTGAAGTTTTAAAGGAACATAGTGAAGGACTAATTTGTTTATCAGCTTGTCTGAAAGGAAGTTTAGCAGAAACACTTGTTTATAGCGGGTATGAAAGCGGTAAAGCAATTGCAGAAGAATACTCAAAAATTTTTCCTAATAGATATTATATTGAATTACAAAATCATGGTATTCCAGAAGAAATTCAAAATATCAAATTAGCATCAAAATTAGCAAAAGAAATGAATTTGCCATTAATAGCTACCAATGATGCACATTATGCGCTACAAGACCATCATACTGCCCATGATGTTCATATCTGTATTGGAACTGGCAAGCAATTAACTGATACAAAAAGATTAAAATATTTTGGAAAAGAATTTTATTTTAAATCACAAGATGAAATGTTCTCTCTTTTTAAAGAATTTCCAGAAGCATTAGAGAATACAAGAGCTATAACGGATTCTATTGATTTAGAAATTCCAATGGGCGATTATCATTTGCCTTGGTATCAAATCCCTGAAAATTCAGAAATAAAAGATATTAATGATTATCTAAAAAATATTTGTGAAAAAGGAATGGAAAAAAAATTTTCTGAACCGACAAAAGAATTAACCGAAAGATTAAACTATGAGCTGTCTGTCATTAAAAAGATGGGATTTGCTAGCTACTTCTTAATTACTGCAGACTTTGTGCACTATGCCAAAAAAAATAATATTCCTGTAGGCCCAGGAAGAGGTTCTGCAGCTGGGAGTTTAGCATCGTATTGTCTAGATATCACTGATATTAATCCTTTAAAACACAATCTTCTTTTTGAAAGATTTTTAAATCCTGATAGAATTAGTTTACCAGATATTGATATTGATTTTTGTATCGAAAGACGCAATCAAGTGATTGATTACATAAAAAGTATTTATGGTGAAAAATCTGTTACCCAAATTATTACTTTTGGGAAAATGAATGCCCGTGGAGTTATAAGAGATGTAGGACGTGTTATGGGATATTCTTATTCAGATGTAGATAAAATTGCAAAATTAATTCCTGAAGGCCCAAAAATGACTCTAGATAAAGCTTTAAAACAAAGTTCAGAATTGAGAACTCATTCACAAAATCAATATCAAGATTTAATTGAAAATGCAAAAACTTTAGAGGGAATGAATCGCCATGCATCTATTCATGCAGCAGGAGTAGTGGTTGCACCAGGAAAGTTAACTGATTTTGTACCATTATATAAATCTACTAATGATGATATTACAACACAGTATGATATGAATGAGCTAGAGAAATTAGGTCTCTTAAAAATGGACTTTCTTGGATTACGAAATTTAACTGTTATTGATAAAACTATTGATCTTGTTAATAAACGCTTAGGTAAAAAAATTGATATAAACAATATTCCTTTAGATGATCCTAAAGTATATGAATTGTTTTCTAAAGGATTAACCGTTGGAGTATTCCAATTTGAATCATCAGGTATGAGAGAATATCTAAAGAAATTAGAGCCAAAAGCTATTGAAGATTTAATTGCAATGACTGCATTATATAGGCCTGGTCCAATGAAAAATATTAATCATTATATTGATCGAGCACATGGAAAAGAACAAGTAGAATCTATACACCCCTTACTTAATGAAGTTTTAAAAGAAACACATGGTATTATAGTTTACCAAGAACAGGTAATGGAAATTGCAGCTCGCATTGCTGGCTTTACTCTAGCCGAAGCGGATGAAATGAGAAAAGCTGTTGGTAAAAAAATTAGTTCTCTTATGAAAGAATTATCAGAAAAATTTATTAACGGAGCAATTAAAAATGGCATTTCAAAAACACAAGCTGTTCAGATTTTTGATTTAATTGACAAATTTGCTCAATATGGATTTAATAAAAGTCATGCTACAGCCTATTCTTATATTTCATATCAGACTGCTTGGTTAAAAACACATTATCCAGCTGATTTTATGTCTGCAAATTTAACAAGCGAAATGACCAATACAGACAGAGTAGTGGTTTTGATTAATGAATGTAGGAAGCTAAATATTAAAGTCAGTGCTCCCAATATTAATGAATCAGTAATTAATTTTGTACCAATTAATGACAGTGAAATTTCATATGGATTAAATGCTATAAAAAATGTTGGTATAAAAGCATTAGAACAATCTATTGAAACAAGGGAAAAATTAGGAAATTTTTCTTCATTCTTTGATTTTGTTTCTAAAGTAGATCAACGTTTGGTGAATAAAAAAGTTGTTGAAAGTTTAATTATAGGCGGTGCCTTTGATTCAATACACGAAAATAGAGCTCAATTATTTAATGCAGTTGATATTGCAATTAAATATGGTCAACAAGTACATAAAACGACCAGTAAAAACCAAATTAACTTATTTGCAAACGAAGAAAGCTTTCTTAAAGAACCAGACCTACCAGATATGCAAGAATGGGATAATCAAGAAAAATTAAGTAAAGAAAAAGAAGTTTTAGGTTTATATATATCAGGAAATCCTTTATTAAAGTATGCTGACATACTAGAAGAATTAAGTAACTATGATTTTATAGAAAAAAATTATCTCAAAGAAGACACGTTGATTAAACTAGGTGGAGCAATTTCAAGTTTTAAACTTCATTATGATAAAAAGAACAGACCGATGGCATTTTTTAATCTAGATTGTTTGGGCGGTCAAGTAGAAGCCATTATTTTTCATGAATCATTTGATAAGTATAAAGAAATTATTAATGATGGCAATATTGTATTTCTTGTTGGTAGTTCTACAGTACAAAATCAATTTGCAGATTTAAAAATTAAAGTTGATGAAGTTGTGCCTATCAATCACGCAAAAAAAGTTCTTAAAACAAAAGAAATTAATATAAAAATTGGTAAAAATATTTCAAAAGAAATACTTAGTGAAATTCATACTTTAACGCTTCAAAATTCTGGTGAATGTTCATTTATAGTTCATATGGCCAACGAAGACGGTTCTTCAAGAAGAATTGTTTCTAAAAAAGTCAAAGTTTCTGTTAATAATCATTTTATCACTATGTTAAAAGATTTAATAGGAGAGTCTAACGTTTGGGTTAGTTAAATTGTTAAAATTATGGCACTAAAACCACCAATAAGGATATTAATGGCCAAACCAGGCTTAGATGGTCACGACAGGGGAATTAAAGTTCTTGCAGCAGCATATCGTGATGCAGGAATGGATGTAATATATTTAGGTTTACGACAAACACCAAATAGCATTGTTAAGGTTGCAATACAAGAAGGAGTCGATGTGATTGCTCTTTCAATACTTTCTGGTGCACATATGACAATTTTTACTAAAGTTATTGAGCTAATGAAAGAAAATAATTTAGAAAATATACTTGTTACAGGAGGAGGAATCATACCTGATAATGATGCAAAAAAACTATCCAAAATAGGCGTTGGGAAATTATTCGGACCAGGAACTCCTGTAAAAAAATCTTTAGAGTATATTGAAAAATGGGTGCAAAAGAATAGAAGATGATTAACAATATTCACAAAACATATCTCAAAGGAGAAAAAGCATTTGAAAAAGGAGAATTTGTAACTGCAAAAAAACATTTATTGTCAGTTGTGAATCATGATAGCAATTATTATGCTGCTTATTTATTGCTTTTTGAAATTGCCGATAAAAATAATTCATCTTCTAAGAAGATTGTCTTTGAAGAATTAAAACGATTAAACCCATCACTCAATATTGAGTATAAAGCTCCAAAAAGTAATCGCAAAAAAATAACAAGAAACAAAAAACAAAATAACTCTATTCTTACAATCCCTTATATCAAATTATTGGTTCAACAAGGAAAGATTTTACAAGCGAAAAAAAGCCTAAAAATAATTTTAGATACTACAAAAAATAAAAAACAAATTAATGAAGCAAAAAACATTTTAAATGGTTTAGACAAAAAGAAAAATATAAAATGAGTGATCAATATTTCATTAATAGACAAAACAAGCTTAGAGAATTATTAGCTAAAAATCATTTAGATGGGATGCTTGTTACTAATCTTATTCATATAAGATATTTATGTGGTTTTACCGGTTCTGCTGGCTCTTTAGTTTTAACCGCTAATAGTTGTGATTTTATCACTGATGGGCGTTATACTTTTCAATCAAAAAATGAAGTAAAAGGAGCAAAAACAACTATTAGTAGCGATCTTCACCTCAATGTAATCAAAAAAAATAATTTGTTAGTTTCTGGTGCAAAGATTGGTTGTGATTCTAAAAACATATCCCATCAAACTTATCTTGAATTACAAAAAACCTTGTCAAATATTATTTGGAATAATATTTCGGGATATATTGAATCTTTGGCAATGATTAAAGATGATAAAGAAATTCAAGCGATAAAAACAGCTGTAGAAATTACTGATAAAGCATTCGCAGAAGTTTTCCCAATGATTCAGATTGGTGTTCAAGAAAAAGATATAGCAAATAAATTATCTTTTCTTTATAGACAGTATGGCGATGCAGATGCAGATGCATTTTCACCAATAGTTGGAAGCGGCCCACATTCTGCAATGCCCCATCAGAGACCAACTGACAAAGAAATTGGTCCAGGAGAACTCGTTGTTATTGATTCTGGTGCAAAATATGCTGGTTATCATGCAGATATGACTCGTACAGTTGCAACCGAAGGCTATTCTGAACAACAAAAAGATATTTATAATATTGTTTTAGAAGCACAATTAAAAAGTATTGAAGGTATCAAACCTGGTGCAGCTTGTAAAGAAATTGATTCTATTGCTCGTACACATATCACAGATGCTGGGTATGGTAAATATTTTGATCATGGACTTGGACACTCACTTGGTTTAGAAATTCATGAAGATCCAAGATTTAGCAAAATAAGTAAAGATACTTTAAAATCAAATTATGTTATGACTGTAGAACCAGGTATTTATCTTGAGGATATTGGAGGGGTTCGTATCGAAGATGATGTTGTTGTAACGGATAACGGATATGAAGTCCTTAATAAAACATCAAAAGATTTCACAGTAATTTCATAAAAATGAATAAAATAGCCCTAATTTTTTTGTGCATTTTATTAAATGCATGTACTTGGAATGGAATCCATATTTCTGTTTTGCCAGATGGAAATTATTCAATCATCTATGAATCGATTGGTATCAAATCAGATTTAGAAAATGAAGATTTTGTCCATCCTTCTAATAACAATAATCAATGGATTACAACAATTGAAGATAATGAAGATAATAGTTCGACCAAGATTACTATCAACAAAAAGCCTATCAAAGGGAAATTGATTTTTGAGAACAAAGAAAATCTTTCTTATTGGATTGATATACAAAAAAAGGAATCTCTTTTACGAAATGAATATCATTTTTCTGCCACGATGTATGATTTGAGAATAGATGAAAAATATCCATCTATAGTTGGTTTTTTAGATGTAGAAGCTGATTCTATCTCTTGGCTTCTTCCTGCTAAAAAATATATTATTGATAGTGCCCTTTTGGAGTATGAACAGACATTGGACAATAAGATTTTCTTTGAAAAAATTAATAATCAATTAGGATCATATTTTGATTACGTAAAAAAAGATTCATTAATAGAAAAAATTAATATTAATTCTTCTTTAATTATCAAAGATGCTTTAAAACCAATGATAAATAATTTACCGAGGAATTTTTTTAAAGATATTGAACCAGTAATTAATTTTCATGAAAAAGAATTTGAAAAAAATACAGAATTAATGAACGACTCCTTTTCATTTCAATTATTATTACCTGGTAAAATCAAAAAGCATAATATGGTTGAAGAACCAGTTGTTTCTAAAGAGGATAATTTTAATCTATATTGGGAAATTGAATTTCAAGATATTTCTCAAGACAATTTTGAAATGTATGGTAAATCAGTTATAATAAAGAAGAATAGAGTTTTTTGGCTTACGATAATGTTATTTTGTTGCAGTTATTTAATTGTTAGAAAAGTCATAGTATGAATAAAAATATTAAAGAAAAAATAAACCTATTAAGAAGCTCGATTAATGAACATAATTATGCATATTATGTTCTTGATAATCCTATTTTAAGTGACCAAGAATATGATAATCTTTTCAGAGAACTCCAGTTATTGGAGAAAAGCTATCCAGAATTTATTGATTTACAATCACCAACTCAACGCGTTGGTCATCCTGTGGAAAGTGGGTTTGAAAGCTTTAATCATCGTATTCCAATGTTATCTTTATCCAATGCAATTACTAATGAAGAAATTTTTGATTTCAATAAAAGAATTAATAAATGGTTAAATACAGAAAATGTATCTTATGTTGCAGAACCAAAAATTGATGGTTTAGGAGTTTCTTTAATATATGAAAATGGAAATTTAACTCGTGCCCTTACAAGGGGAGATGGTTATTCTGGTGAGGATATTACTCATAATATTAGAACAATTAATGCAATTCCGTTACAGTTAAGAAAAAATGAGAAACAATTCCCATCATTTATTGAAATCAGGGGAGAAATCTTTATGCTCAAAGATGAATTTTTGAATTTAAATAAGCTTAGATCTGAAAAAGATCAAAAATTATTTGCAAACGCAAGAAATGCAGCTGCTGGAAGTGTACGACAACTAGATCCACAAGTTACAGCAAAAAGAAAACTATCTATATTTTGTTATGAAATTGGGAGTACGGATGATTTGAATATTGGTAAACATTGGGAAATGTTAGACTATATCCGTTCTATTGGGTTACCAGTTAACCCCTTATCTAAAAAAGTTGAAGGTTCTGATGAAATGATTAAATATCATAATAATCTTGAACAAAAAAGAGATGATATATCTTATGAAATTGATGGGTCAGTTATTAAGATTGATGACTATCATTTGAGAGAAAGCCTTGGAGAAAGAGCAAGGTCACCAAGATGGGCTATAGCAGCAAAGTTTAAGTCAAAACAAGCCGAAACTCAGATATTAGATATAGTATTACAAGTGGGCCGTACGGGCGTTATTACTCCAGTAGCTAAAGTAAAAGATGTGGAGATATCAGGAGCAGTCATTACCAGTGCTACTCTTCATAATCAAGATGAAATTGACAAGAAAGATATTCGAATTAATGATTTCATTATTATTGAACGATCTGGGGATGTAATTCCTAAAGTATCTGAGATAATAAAGAAAAAACGACCTACTAATACCAAAAAATTTCATATTTCCAACTTTACATGTCCTTCTTGTAATTCTTCTATAACACGAACAGAAGATAAAGTGGCATATCGTTGTGTAAATTTACAGTGTAAAGCAAAAATTAAAGGCGCAATTGAACATTTTTGTTCAAAAAATGCAATGAACATTGATGGACTTGGGCCACAAATTGTTGATCAATTAATGGATGAAAATTTAATCGAAAATGTAGACGATTTATTCACAATTACTTATTCTGATTTAGTATCGCTAGATAGATTTCAAGATAAATCAGCAAATAATTTAATTAATTCTATCAAACAATCTAAAAATACTACCTTTCCTAGATTTGTTTTTTCACTTGGAATTCCACATGTGGGACAACATGTTTCAAAAATACTAGATTCTTATTGCAATTCTTCAGTTGATCATTTATCAAAAGTTTCATTTGAAGAGTTAGAAAATATTGATGGTATTGGGTCAATTGTTGCACAATCAATCATAGATTTTTTCCAGAACAACAACAATAATATGATTGTAAAAAATTGTTTTACAAAAGGAGTTTTAATTAAAAAAACAATTTTTAATGATTCTTTAAAATTTGCGGGGGAAATTTTTGTTATAACTGGTAGCTTTAATAGTTATTCGCGTCTTCAGATTAAAGAATTGTTAGAGAGAGAAGGGGGAAGAGTAACCAATAGCATATCGTCAAAGACTAATTATCTTATTGTTGGAGATAGTCCTGGATCCAAGCTAGAAAAAGCTAGAAAAAATAATGTTAAAATTATTAATGAAGACAAATTCAAAACACTATTAGACAAATAATGTTTAGATATCTTATATTTTTTTTGTTAACTATTGTTTTTGCACAAGATACTTTTGTTATTGAATCTTCGATTGTAGCAAAAGGATTAAACAAGCCTCTACTTGTTCGTTTTCACCCCGAAACCAATACAATGTATGTAGTTCAACAAACAGGTGAAATTGTCATTGTTAATAATGAGATACCCTCTGAAAATTTATTTTTAGATATTAGTGATAAAATAGCTTTATCTATAATGCCAGGAGATGAAAGAGGTTTTTTAGGCATGGTGTTTGATCCAAACTATGTTAAAAATGGATATTTCTACATTTGTTATGTTGACAAGGAGAATCACTCTGTTGTTTCGAGAATGCAAGTATCTGACAACCCATTAGTTGCTGATAAAAATTCTGAATTAATCTTACTACGTTTTGAACAACCATTTAATAATCATAATGGTGGACATCTAGAATTTGGTCCTAAAGATGGTTATTTATATATTGGATTTGGTGATGGAGGGAGTAGAAGCGATCCCTTTGGAAATGCTCAAAAACTAGACAATCTTTTTGGTACAATATTGAGAATAGACATCAATACTGATTCTGGATATAATATTCCTAAATCAAATCCATTTTATAATGATAAAAATAAAAAAGGAGAAATTTGGTCATATGGCCTAAGAAATCCTTGGCGATTTTCGTTTGATTCTCTCAATGGAGATATTTTTATTGGTGATGTTGGTCAAGATTCATGGGAAGAAATTGATTATATCGAATCAGGTGTGGGAGGAACAAATTTTGGTTGGAATATTATGGAAGGCAATCATTGTTATCTAGACTCAACATGTGTATCTGATCAATATATCAACCCTATTATTGAATATCCTAGCGATGCAAATTATATGAAAAGCCTGGTTGGACGCAAGCAAACAAATGTATCTGGATGTTCAGTGACCGGAGGCTATGTATATAGAGGAAAGAAAATACAGAATTTATATGGCAAATATATTTTCTCTGATTTTTGTACTGGAGAATTATGGGCTTTCGATTATCAAAAAGATATTATTTACGAAATTACTGAATCTATTTTATCGGATGATAGGCATATGATATCTTCTTTTGGGGAAGATATTTATAAAGAACTTTATATTGTAGACTTCTTAGGTGTAATATATAAAATGGAACAAGGGGAATAATTGTCTGATACGGCTATCAAAATAATAAATTTTCATAAAAAATATGAAGATGAAATATATGCAGTTCAAGGAATTGATTTATCAATTAAAAAAGGAGAATTTTATGGTCTTCTTGGCCCAAATGGTGCCGGCAAATCTACTACTATTAATGCCATTACAAGTCTTGTGAAGCCTACAAAGGGCAATATTAGTGTTTTCAATAAGGATATAGTTTCTGATTTTAGATATACACGATCTAAAATTGGAATTTCTCCACAAGAAATAAGTAATGATTGGTTTTTCCCAGTGGAACAACTTTTATATTTCCAAGCAGGTTTCTATGGCATAGAAAGAAAAAATGCAAAAGAAAGAATAGAATACATCCTACATAAAGTTGGTCTATATAATCATAAAGATAAAAAAATGCGTCAATTGTCAGGAGGAATGAAAAGACGATTACAAATTGCGAGAGCTTTAGTACATGATCCTGAAATACTTATTCTTGATGAACCTACAGCAGGAGTTGATGTAGCATTGAGACACGATCTCTGGGATTTTCTACAACAACTACATAAGGGAGGTAAAACAATTTTACTAACTACCCATTATATTGATGAAGCAGAATTATTATGTGAAAGAGTTGGTATTATTAACAATGGTAAGCTTATAGCTGAAGATACAGTACCAAATTTGAAATCATCAATCGATAAATCAAATCTAGAAGATGTGTTTTTAGAATTAACAGGGAGAACTCTTAATGATTAAAAATTGGGTTGGATTTTATACTCTTTCATCAAGAGAAATTTTACGTTTTTTTACGGTCTGGAAACAAACAATTATTCCTGGTATTGTAACAACGTTATTATATATTTTTGTTTTTGGTGTAGCGCTCCAAGATAGAATAACAGAAATAGATGGCATTTCATATAAAATGTATATATTGCCTGGTTTATTAATGATGAATGTTATAACCAATGCTGTTGCTAATACAGCTTCATCAATGTTGCAAATGAAATTACTTCAAACTCTTCCCGAGCTTCTAATTACACCCCTTTCAAGCCTTGAATTATCAGTGTCATTTATTATTGGCGGAACGGTACGTGGTTTTGTTAATGGTATTCTTATTCTTTTAATTTGTATCATGGCTGGCATGGAAATTAGAGACCCAATTTCTACTATCTTTATTATTTTTATTGTATCATGGTCATTTTCCAGTCTTGGCCTATTTATTGGTCAAATGTCCGATTCTTGGGACCAATTAGCATTAATACAAAACTTTGTTCTTACCCCACTAAGTTTTTTGGGTGGAATTTTTTATTCTGTAAATATGTTGCCAGAATGGGGTTTAGCGATTAGTAAGGTCAATCCGGTATTTTATACTATTAACTCTTTAAGATATGCAACACTGGGCGTTTCAGATGCACCATTTGTTAATTCTATGGTCTTTATTGTATTGTTTTCTTTTCTACTAACAGCCCTTGCAGTAAAGACAATGGAAAGTGGGAAAAAAATAAGGTTTTAATTTTGGATTATATGATATAAAATCAAGCATGCAAAAACATAGAAAGGCCATCCTTTATCTTGAGGATGGCCTTTTTTTTACCGGAAAAAGTCTTGGGTCTTTAGGAGAAACTTCTGGAGAAGTGTGTTTCAATACTGGAATGACAGGTTATCAAGAAATCTTAACTGATCCATCCTATGCAAAACAAATGATAGCAATGTGTTCCCCACACATTGGAAATTATGGTTCTAATGATTCTGATATTGAATCGTCCAAAATATATGCAACAGGATTTATAATAAAGAGTGAATCTATTGTTTCATCCAACTGGAGATCTACTGCAAGCCTAAAGGAATTTCTCAAAGCTCACAATGTTGTTGGTATTCAAGACATTGATACAAGAGCCCTTACGATACATATTAGAGATAAAGGTGCAATGAATGGTATTATTTCAACAAGAGATTTTGATATTAAAAGTTTGCGTAAAAAAATGAAAAAAATTCCTTCAATGGAAGGATTAGATTTAGCCAAAGAAGTTTCTAGAAAAAGAAAAACAATACTTTCTCCAAAAAATAAGGTGAAATATAAAATTGCAGCCATTGATTATGGTATGAAATCTAATATTTATAATATCATGCTTGAAGATGATGCAGAAATTTCCATATTTCCAGCTTCAGTTAGTTCTAAACAAATTCTAGATTATAATCCAGACGGTATTTTTTTATCCAATGGACCAGGTGATCCTGCAGCAATTGATTATGGTATTAATACAGTTCAACAATTACTTGGTAAAAAACCAATTTTTGGTATTTGTCTTGGGCATCAAATTTTAGCACTAGCTTTAAATGCTCGTACATTTAAAATGAAATTTGGTCATCGAGGCATTAATCAACCGGTTAAAAATTTAAAAAATGATAAAATTGAAATAACATCTCAAAATCATGGCTTTGCTGTTGATAAAGAATCATTACCATCCAGTGTTGTCATTACTCATACACACCTTAATGATAATACTGTTGCTGGTATCGAATGCAAATCTTTACAAGCATATTCTGTACAATATCATCCTGAATCAAGTCCTGGTCCCCATGATTCAAGATATATATTTAAACAATTTTTTCAAATGATGGATAAAAATGCCAAAAAGAAGTGATATTAAGAAAATATTAGTTATTGGTGCAGGTCCAATTATTATTGGTCAAGCGTGTGAGTTTGATTATTCTGGCACCCAAGCCATTAAGGCTTTAAAAGAAGAAGGCTATAAAGTTATTTTAATTAATTCTAATCCTGCAACTATTATGACTGATCCACAATTTTCTGATAAAACATATATTGAACCAATTACCAAAGAATATGTTGAAGCTATTATTAAAAAAGAAAAACCACATGCAATATTGCCCACAGTTGGAGGACAAACTGCTCTCAATATTGCTATGGAGCTATATGATAATGGAATATTAAAGAAATATAATGTTGAATTGATTGGAGCTAATAAGCGTGCAATTGAAACTGCTGAAAACAGAGAAAAGTTCAAGAAAGCTATGACTGATATTGATTTAGAAGTGCCTTATGGTTATACAATTCAATCGGTTGAAGAAGGAATGGATCTTTTAAATGATCTCTCTCTCCCTGCAATCATTCGACCTTCTTTTACCCTGGGAGGTTCGGGGGGTTCTGTTGCGTTTAATGAAGAAGAATTCCAAATAGCTGTTACTCAAGGGATCAAAGAAAGTCCAGTTAACCAAGTCTTGATAGAGGAATATCTTTTTGGTTGGAAAGAATATGAATTAGAAGTTATTAGAGACCTCAATGATAATGTAATTATTATTTGTTCTATTGAGAACATTGATCCAATGGGAATTCATACTGGAGATTCAGTAACAGTTGCTCCTGCGATGACATTAAGTGATAAAGAATTTCAAAAAATGCGTAATTGGGCAATCAAATGTATAAGAAAAATTGGAGTTGATACAGGAGGATCTAATGTTCAGTTTGCTATTGAACCTAAAACCGGTAAAATGGTAATTATAGAAATGAATCCTAGAGTAAGTCGTTCTTCCGCATTAGCATCCAAAGCCACAGGATTTCCAATAGCAAAAATTGCTGCAAAATTAGCGATAGGATATTCACTTGATGAATTAAAAAATGATATTACGAACAGAACACTAGCTGCGTTTGAACCAACCATCGATTATATTGTAACAAAAATTCCACGATTTGATTTTGAAAAATTTCCATCTTCTTCAGGTAAATTAGGCGTTCAAATGCAATCAGTTGGTGAGGTAATGTCAATTGGTAGGACATTTAGAGAGTCATTTCAAAAAGCATTTCGTTCTTTAGAATTAAATCTACCAGGATTGTCACCAAAAGATCCAAGAGATAATGATCCTGAGATTAAACGCTTTCGATCTCTGGATATTGAATCCCTTAATGATGGAAGTTCTTTTAGAATGTTAAAAATTAAGCAAGCATTAATCCAAGGATTTAATATTGATGAGATTTATCAAAATACAGGGATTGATCCTTGGTTTTTACATGAAATTTCAGAAATTGTAAAGATTGAACAGTCCTATACTTCTATTAAAGATTTAAAAACCTTAAAAAAGAATGGATTTTCAGATAAACAAATTGCCCATATAACAAAACGCCCTCTTCTTGATATACAAAACGCGAGAAAAAGAAAAAATGTAAATCCTGTATATAAAGTAGTCGATACATGTGCTGGTGAGTTTGTAGCAGAAACTCCTTATTGTTATTCAACCTATGAAGAAACACATGATATTGAACCACTTCAAGGTAAAAAGGTAATGATTTTGGGAGGGGGACCAAATCGTATTGGTCAAGGAATTGAGTTTGATTATTGTTGCGTACAAGCTGTATATGGTTTAAGAGAAGCTGGCTATAAATCTATTATGGTTAATTGTAATCCAGAAACAGTTTCTACTGATTTTGATTTAGCTGATAGGCTTTACTTTGAACCAATTACCTTTGAAGATGTAATGAATATTATTGATTTTGAAAAACCAGATGGAATTTTAGTACAATTTGGGGGACAAACACCTTTAAAAATTGCTAACAAACTTAAAGAAGCAGGGGTAAAGATTTTTGGGACTTCTTCTGATAGTATCAATTTAGCTGAAGATAGAGAAGCATTTACCAATTTAGTTAATAAGTTAAAAATAACAATTCCTAATTATTGTATTGCAAAAAATTACGATGAAATAGTAGCCTATTCAGAAAAAGCAGAGTTTCCTGTTTTGGTTCGTCCAAGTTATGTTCTAGGAGGGAGAGCAATGCAAATTGTTTATTCAAAAAAAGAACTTGTTGATTATGTATTTAGATCTGCAGAAGCAACAAGTGATCACCCAATTTTAATTGACCAATTCATTGAAAATGCATTTGAATTTGATGTAGATGCACTTTGTGATGGTAAGGATGTGTTTATTGCGGGCATTATGCAACATATTGAACAGGCAGGTATTCACTCTGGAGATTCTTCTTGTGTATTACCTGCACACAAAATTAGTAATAAAGTCAAAAAAGAAATCATAGATGTTACTACTAAACTCGCTAAGGCTTTAAATGTGGTTGGTCTAATTAATTTGCAGTTTGCTGTTAAAGATGAAACAGTATATGTATTAGAAGTGAATCCTCGATCTAGTAGGACTGTGCCTTTTGTAAGCAAATATGGCAATATTCCATTGGCCAATATTGCAGCACAATTATCTGTTGGGAAAAAATTAAAAGACTTTGGATTAAAAAATATAAGACACAAACATATTGCAGTCAAAAAAGCGGTGCTTCCATTTAAAAAATTCAAAGATGAAAAAGTTTTTTTAGGCCCAGAAATGAAATCTACTGGAGAAGTAATGGGAATTAATGATAAAGTTGGAGTTGCATTTTTAAAAGCAATGCAGTCTGATGGATATACAGTCCCTAAAAAAGGAACTGCTTTTATTTCTGTTAATAAGGCCGATAGAAGAGAAGCATTATATGCTACCAGAGATTTAATTAAGATTGGATTTGATATTATTGCGACAGAAGGAACTGCAAAATATTTGTCTAGAAATGGTGTTCCTTGCGAACAAATTTTCAAAGTTGGTGAAGGTAGGCCAAATGTTGTTGATGAAATATTAAATGATAAAATTCAATTTGTAATTAATACACCGATGGGAGCTTCAGCACGATATGATGAAGAAGCAATAGGGAAAACATCTGTTATGAAAAATATTTTAACTATCACAACGATGTCAGGGGCTAGAGCTGCAATAGAGGCAATGTCTCTTAGTGAAAAAATTAAAGTCAAAGCATTACAAGAATATTTTAAATAATAATTATTTATAATCTTTTATATCTGGGCAAACACAGAAAAAGTTTCGATCTCCATAAGCATTATCAATACGTGATACATATGGCCAAAATTTATTTTCTTTAATCCATGTTTTAGGAAAAACTGCTTGTTCTCTAGAATAAGGATGAGTCCATTCACTACAAATTTCTCCAACTGTATGTGGCGCATTAATTAATACATTATTTTCTTTGGATACTTTCCCGCTAACAATCTCATCGATTTCTTTTTTGATTCCTATCATTGCATCACAAAAACGATCTAATTCTTCTTTAGATTCACTTTCAGTCGGTTCCACCATTAATGTTCCTGGGATTGGCCAAGACATTGTTGGAGCATGATAGCCATAATCAATAAGTCGTTTTGCAATATCTTCATTGGTAATATTTGCACTATTTTTGAATTCTCTACAATCAATAATGAATTCATGTGCATTTAATCCGCTAATTCCGCGATAAAGTATGGTATAATCTTTTTCTAAACGTTTTGCCATATAATTAGCATTTAGAATCGCAACTTGGGATGCATGTAATAACCCTTTACTACCCATAAGTTTCATATAGATGTATGATATCAGTAAAATGCTTGCACTACCATATGGAGAAGAAGAAACAGCATAAGTATGATTTTTGTCTGTATTTCTATGCGTTGGAAGAAATGGTTTTAGTTTTTCATTGACGCAAATTGGTCCCATGCCAGGACCTCCACCTCCATGAGGAATACAAAATGTTTTGTGAAGATTGATATGCATCACATCAGCACCAAAATGTCCTGGTTTACAAATTCCAACCATTGCATTCAAGTTGGCTCCATCCATATATACTAATCCACCATTTTTATGAATGATATCACATATTTCATCAACATTATGTTCAAATACTCCATGTGTAGATGGATAAGTAATCATTAGTGAAGATAAATTTTTTCCTGCTTTTTCTGCTTTTGATTTTAGATCATCATAGTCAATATTTCCATGACGATCACATTTAACAATTACTACTTTTAAACCAGCCATAATTGCACTTGCTGGGTTTGTGCCATGTGCAGATTCAGGTATTAAACAAATATCTCGTGTAGATTTTTTGGATTTATGATATTCTTGTATTGAAAGCAGCCCAGCGTATTCTCCTTGTGCACCAGAATTAGGTTGAAATGATACAGCATTAAACCCTGTAACTTTTGATAGCATTTCTTCTAATTCATTAATAACTAATTGATATCCTTTTGTTTGTCCGGAAGGAGCAAAAGGGTGTATGGTATTAAATTCTGGCCAGCTAATTGGAATCATTTCAACAGTTGCATTTAATTTCATAGTACATGATCCTAATGGAATCATACTATGGTTAAGCGATAAATCTCTTTTTTCAAGTTTGCTCATATAGCGAAGCATTTCTGTTTCAGAATGAATACTATTAAAGATTGGGTGAGTTAAAAAAGCGCCCCCTCTAGTTGGTGCAGAGCTCAGTTTTTCTTTGTTTGGTGCATTAGAATTTGTTTTAAACAAATTACCAAGCTTGAGAACTTCTTCCTTTGTGGTTTTTTCATCTAGAGAAATTCCAATACAACCATTTTTATGATACATCAGATTAAAATTGTTTAACAATGCTTCTTTTTTCAACGAATCTGTTTCTAGGTTCTTTAATTCAACTGTAATTGTGTCAAAATAATTTTTTTTGTGATTAACAAGTGTATGACCATTCTTCAAAATTAATTCTGATAAATCTTTTGTATGATTATGAATAGTTGTTGCAATACGTTTTAAATTTTTTGGTCCATGAAATACTGCATACATTCCAGAAATAATGGCTAATAAAACTTGTGCTGTACAAATATTAGAAGTTGCTTTTTCTCTTCTTATATGTTGTTCTCTTGTTTGAAGAGTTAATCGATAAGCTTGATTGCCATGTCTATCTTTTGAGACGCCAACAATTCTGCCTGGAATATCTCGTTTGAATTCATTACATGTTGCAATAAATGCTGCATGAGGTCCACCAAAACCAAGTGGAACACCAAATCTTTGACTATTTCCTATTGCTATATCTGCTCCAAAAGATCCTGGAGCTTCAAATAATTGTAAACACATTAAATCGGTTGCAAAAATTACCTTACAATTTTCTTTATGGGCTTTATCAACAATCTCTTTATATATTTTTGAGCCATCAATTGCTCCAAAACGATTAGGATATTGTATAATGCAACCAAAGGCATTTTCAAAATTCATTTTTTCATATTTACAAATTTCAACTTCAATGCCTAGGGGTTTTGCTCTTGCAATAATAACATCAATTGTTTGTTGAAAACAATCTTGATCCACCAAAAATTTCTTTGCATTGTCTTTATTTTTTCTATATAACATTAACATAGCTTCGCTTGCTGCAGTCCCTTCATCTAAAAGCGATGCATTTGCAATTGGTAAATCACAAACTTCTGAAATCATCGTTTGATAATTCAGTAACGCTTCTAATCTCCCTTGTGAAATTTCTGCTTGGTAAGGGGTATATTGCGTATACCATCCTGGATTTTCTAATATATTTCTTAAAATGACATTTGGAGTAATAGTATCATAATATCCTTGTCCGATTAATGATCGGTAAAGTTTATTCTTTTTACCGATGGTTTTCATATAATCTAAAATTCCATTTTCAGAAAATGATTCATTCCCAATTGATTTTTCATCGATTTCTAAGATATTTTTTGGTACAATCTTTTCTGTTAAGCTATTAAGCGATTGTTCTCCTAAAGCGTTAAGCATTTCTTGAATACTTTCTTTTTTAGGGCCGATATGTTTATTATGAAATTCCGACATTTTAATGAACTCTACTCTCTATTGGGTGTAGTACCCCCGGAAGGACTCGAACCTACAACCAAGGGCTTAAAAGGCCCCTGCTCTACCATTGAGCTACGGAGGCAAAAGTAGATGAATTTAAGGTTATGAATTGTTATTTGGTAATGGAAAAAACATAATTTTTTATAAAAAAATTAAATTAATTATTGCCAAATTGTATAAAAAACTATTACCTTGCATATAGTCTTTTTAAGATTATTGTAAACAAATACAAGCAATCGAAAGGTTCCGCGGTTGGCGCTCGGAGCCTTTTTTGTTTCCAAAAAAAACATTATCTTTAAAGATATTTGACAATTGGGGGCGACCGGTTTCGACATTTTAGAAAGAAACTTTAAATCGCATGTAGAGCTTAGTAACTCTTTAAACTTCTAAACTTTATTAAGTGCCGATTATGGCCAAATGGCTGTAGCTTAATTGCATGCAGTCCATCATCAGTAGGCGTTTCTCATCGGTAGCTGAATGGTGTCATAAAAATGAGATAGCATGTTAATTTTCTTCGATTTAACAAGCGAAATTCAGAAGATAGTTTTATACATGATTGTTCTTGAACATGTATAAAATGAAAACTAATCAAGTAACTAAACATGTAGAAGTTTAATTTTTCTCTATCATGGACGGGAGTTCGAATCTCCCCGCCTCCACAAATAAATTATGATTAGGTATATTTTTATAATACTATTTACTTTTTTTCTTTCATCATGTGATTTTGACACATCGTTGAAGATAGAATTAGATAACAAAGAATCTTCTCATCAACCAATTCCTGGTCCTCGAGATTGTTTTTGGTCTCGTGGTCCAGTTAGCAAAGATCCCTATATCAATATTGCTTATCCTGATGCTAGCGTTTTTTATTGGAGTGCAACCTTTACTGTGCCTGAAGGTGCTAGACTGTATCTTGAAGGAACATTTCCTCATTCTAGATATATGTCATTAATTAGTTATGATGGCCGAGGTGCACCAATAGAATCGTTGGCCGACTATCTCATTGTACCTGATGAAAATTCAATAAATCCATTTGTAGAAGGCGCCAGTAGAAATCATGAACAAAGATCTTATATTGTAGAAATTTTGAACCTACCTCCAGAAATAAGAAGAAAAGAAGGAGTCAAACTTGATCTTCAAACCGATATCAGAGGGGCAGATTCCCAAAAAGAAATTGTTCAAAGCAATTCATTAAATGCGACACAATATGGGAAAGGACAACAATCAATTGTTTATCGAATTTATGTGCCTGATAAGGATCAAGATGAATTAGGAGGTGTACCTTTACCCGAGTTTCTTTTGGTATTACATAATGGACAAGAATTAAGGGGGAAAGAAGCATGTAATGCATTACAAACTAATCAGCGGGCACAAATTACCACGGATGCAATAGGATTGCCTATGACGACATATTCAAAGCTTCTAAACCAGCCTGGAAAACCAGATACATGGCCAGCAACTGTACCACCAACTTGGTATCTTCAATATGATAGAGATTTTCTTTTGGGTATTTATACTGGTCAACCACCAAAATCTCTTAGAAAAAGCACAGGTGGTTTTTATCCAAATCTTGATAATAATTATGTACGAACTATTATTAATCGTAAGCATGGTAAAGTATTTGTTTTGCAAGGGAAATTACCTACAACTCCCAAAACTTATCATGGTGATGAATTGATGACCAAAGGAGACATGGTCTATTGGTCTATTTGTTCCAATCAGGGTTTTGCAAATACTCGCGTCAATGATTGTCTTTTCGATGAGCAAGTTCCTGTCAATCAAAATGGTGAATATATTATTGTCGTGAGTCGCAAAGAAGATCGTCCTCGAAATGCCTACCTTGAATGTGGAGTGGGTTGGTTACCAATGGCCGACGATGGAGATGGTGCTATAGATGAAGATGCTACGGTTATCCAAATTAGAAATATGTTGGCTTCTCCTGATTTTAAACATGCAATTCAAAATGTTGATGAGATTGGCAAAGAAAAAGAAATTATGGGACCTTATTTACCAACTTCTTTTTACACCACCACGGGTGCTTTCGAAGTTTTATTGCCATGTCTTAAATAAGACTAATTGGGAATACGATCTGGAAAATCTGTAATAATACCATCTATACCAAATTTGATAGCATTACTAATTGCAGCAGGTTCATTAATAGTCCAGGAATATATTTTAAAGCCTGCTTTATGAATTGTATTAACAATTTCTTGGTCTAAAGAAGAAAAATTTGGATGTATAGCAACTGCATCAAGTTTAATTGCTATATCAATCACTTCATTTAGTGTATGATTTTCGTTTAATATTCCAATTGGAATATCTGTGTTCTCATTTTTAAATATTGTTAATTCATCCCAATCAAAACTTGATACTATTAATTGCTCTACTTCCCATTTGGTGTTTGTGATGAACTCTTTCAAAATAGAAGCAGTAGGGACTGCCGTATTTTTTCCCTTTAATTCAACATTTAATAGTATGTCTCCATTAATTAGTTCAAGGACTTCTTCTAATGTTGGTATTTTATATTTTCCTTTTACTAAAATATTGTTGAGAGAATCAAGAGTAGTTTCTTCAATGAAACCATTGCTATTGGTGAGTCGATTTAATTCTTTGTCATGAAAAACAACAATTTCACCTGATGCACAACGAAATACATCAATTTCTACTCCATCTACATTGAGATCTATTGCTTTTTGAATAGATTCCAAAGTGTTTTCGGCGACATGCCCACGAGCTCCTCTGTGTCCTATATTTAATATCTCTTTGTTATTACAAGAACTAAGTATCATTATAAAAAGTAAAGAATATATATTTTTTATAAAATTAGTTTCCATTATGAATTTCGACTGCAGCACGTAATCCAGAAAATAATGCCCCTTGCATCCATCCGTGATCATCAGATGCATGTTCCCCTGCAAAATGAATACGTTCTTCTGCTGCACCAATATGAGCAGCAAGAGCTGCATCTTGTGATGAAGTAGGTGATGCCCATGCTCCTTTGGACCATTCTTCCAAAGCCCATGATTGAGTAGTTCCACTTTCTAGATTATTTGTGGCACCAGGAAAAATATTTTCCCATCTATTTAAGACAGAGTTTATACGTTCTTGTTCGGTTAACACATCCATTTCTTCTGCTCTGCTGTAGCGTAAATAGGACATAATGATACCACGAGGGCCATTAAGATCCCAAGTAGGTTGCCATATTTCTTCTGGAAAATCAGTGTTTCCCCATCCGTTTAACCCCTCGTTTTCCCAAAATCGATTTTGGAATTGAATATAAACTCTAGTTGAAGGAGCATAACGATATCCACCATTCATTGCTGTTTGTTTTTCTGAAGATAAAGATGGTGTGAATTGAATTTTATTTAGCACTGTTAATGGAACAGTGCACAATGCTCTATCTCCTGTAAATTCAGTACCATTGGTTGTTCGAACAGTAACACCAGTAGATTGTTGTTCAACGGATTGAACTGGCATTCCAAGTGCTATATGTTGATTAAGATAATCAGAAAATGCATATGGAAGACGATCTGATCCTCCACGAATTTTCACGTAATCTTTACGCAAAACTGAACCATAGGTTGCGTTAAGGTAATTACTATTTGAAATCAATTCACGATTTCCATCTACCACATCTACATAAGACCCTGATGTTGCATAAAATGGATCTAATTCTAAATTAAAATGATTTGCATATCCCAATGTTAAATCATGGCTAGGTTTAATTCTTGCAGCTCCACCTTCGGCAAAGTGATTGTCAGCAAATGGAGATCGAATTGTAAATACTCTTCCACCAATGCGATCTCTTGCTTCTAAAATTGTAACATCATGTCCAGCCCTATTTAATTCGTAAGCAGCAACTAAACCTGAAAGTCCGGCACCAATAACAATGACTTTCTTAGAAGGTCTATTCCCACTAAGCATTCCTGGTGAATAAGTAATTATAGGATTTTCTTCTGTTGGGCTTGATTGATTATCTTCACAGGATGGAATAAGTGTTGCTCCTGCTGCAATAATGATACTTCTTCGAATAAATTCTCGTCTTGTTATATCAGACATATTTTTGTTGGTTACATTTTTTCTGGTGCTTGAATTCCAAGAATTGATAATCCAATTTTGAGAATAATTTGTGTAGCCTCACATAATTTCATTCTAGCAAGCGATAAATCAATGTTATCTTGATTAATTACTTTATGATTGCCATAAAATTTGTGATAATGTGCTGCTAAATCTTCAAGGTATGTTGCCAATTGTTTTGGTTCTAATGATTCATGCACTTGATTCATTTTAGTAGGGAAGTCAGATAATTTTTTCATCAAAGCTATCTCATCGTCTTCTTTCAATAAGTTTAAATTAGTTTTGCTTTTACTTTTAATTTCTTTATTGAATCTTGTTAATAAATTTGCAATACGAGCATGAGCATACTGCAGGTAATAAACAGGATTTTTTTCAGATTCATCCATTGCTAAATCTAAATCAAAATCCAAATGAGTATTTACTCCACGCATAATAAAAAAATACCTTATAACATCTGAATTCAATTTTTCAATTAGTTCATCCAAAGTAACAAAATTTGCTTTTCGGGTAGACATTTTTACTATCTGGTTATCTTTCTTTAAAGTCACAAATTGGTGTATTACAACTTTAATATGATTAGTAGGCGTTCCTAGTGCATCTAAAGCGAGTAGTACATCTGGATAAGAATCAATATGATCTGCTCCAAACACATCTACAATCAAATCAAACCCTCTTTCAACTTTATCAATATGGTATGCGATATCTGGCAATCTATATGTTGGTTCTCCAGAGCTTTTTACTAACACTTTATCTTCTTTTTTCCCCAATTTTGTTGTCTTAAACCATGTTGCTCCATCTTTATTGTAAGAAAGAGATAACTTTGCTAGTTTTTCTAACACTTCATCAATGGAACCATTATCGTAAAAACTTTTTTCTTTGGAAAAAATATCGAAAACAACATTTAAACTATTCAACGTACTTTGAATATTGTCAAAAATTTGTTTTTCAGTAAACGTTCTAAATTGTTCGTCTTTCTCGTTTAATTCTTTACCAAATTTTTTAAGAATTTGATCTGCAATTTCATCAAGATATTCTCCAACATATGCATTTTCTGGGGATTGAAATTCTTTACCAATTTTTTTAGCATATTTTGCATAACAAGACTCTGCTAAAATTTGCATCTGTTTACCAGCATCATTATAATAATATTCTCTTGTAACTTTATAATTATGCCATGATAGTATGTTCGATATTACATCTCCTAAGACTGCTTGTCTTCCGTGTCCGATTGTGAGTGGACCAGTTGGATTACAACTTACAAATTCTACATTGGCTGATTGTGTTTTACCAGTAGGTCTACCAAATTTTTTTTGATTTTTTAAAATATTACTAAGATTATTTATATAATAATCTAGTTCTACATTAAAATTAACAAATCCTGGTTCTGTAATAAATATTGAGAACAGTGTTTTATCTTTATTATGATCTAAAACTTCATTGGCTATGTTGATTGGTGATGTTTGTGATATCTTACCAAGTACTAAAGCAATATTTGATGAATAATCTCCAAATCCTTTCTTCACATTTTTTGTAATACTCCAGTTTGTATTCTTGATTTTCTTTTTTTCTAAATAAGAAGAAAGAAATTGTTCTATTTTTTTTTCAATCATTATACATTGACTTTTTTTGCATCAAACCAAATTCGTTCAAGATTGTAATATTTTCTTATTTCATCAAAAAAAATATGTACCACAATGTCTACATAATCAATTATTACCCAATTTAAATGTTCATAGCCTTCAACTCGCCAAGCATTTTCATCCACATTGTCCCTAATATTGTCCGTAATTGATTTTACTTGAATAGTATTGGATGCAGAACAGATAATAAAATATTTTGATAAAGAAGTCACTTTTGAAACATCAAGGGCTAAAATATCTTCAGCTTTTTTTTCTTTTGCACACCCAATAATCTCATTTAGTAATTTTTTTGTAGTCATTTATTCAAGTTAATAAAATCTGCGTAGTCCTTTCCAACAATTATTTGAATATCTTCATCAAAATCAAGAGTTGAATTAAACTCTATATTGGAATCACTTATCTTCATTCCAAGAATTGTTAACATATTTTCAATATTAGTATTGTTTTCGTTAATAATAATTACCTTTGTACTCTCGTAATCAAATTTATTCTCACCTTCTTCATCTTTGGCATTTTCAGTTCTAGTAATGATCAATCCATAGTTATTATTTAAAAAAGAAGAAAATTGATCCCCAATACCGCGTTCACCACAGCCGTTCAATACCGCCACCCTTAATGTGCGAGATTTTTCGTTTTCGAATAATTTAATTTTAGGATTTTCTGAATTAATTTTACTCTCATTACTAATGTTGTTTGTATTAAAATTTTTTGAAATTGACCAACCAAACAGCATAATTGTAATAATTAAAAAAGTAATAATAAAATTAAGAAAATGTTTCATTCTTCAAATGATTCTAATTGTTTGATAGTATTAATCCCCATGATTTCTTTAGGATCATCAATTTTTTTTGTTTTAACAATGCCGTTGTTATTAATCAGCTCTATTACATCTGTTAAATAATATTCCTTCGATTCATTGTTAGATTTTACTTTTTCTAGGTTTTTGAATAATTCTGAAATTTTAAAAATATAAATTCCTGGATTCATTTCTTGAATGGTTTTTTCTGATGCATTACAATCTTTCTCCTCAATAATTTTGATTAAGTTTCCTGATTGGTCTCTTATAATTCTTCCATAGCCAGTTGGATTTTCCACTATTGCTGTTATCATTGTAGCATCTGTATTGTGTTTAATATGTTCATTTACCATTGGTAATAGTGTACTATATTTGATATTTGGGACATCACCATACAAAATTAATAAATGCCCATTCTTGTCATACAGTTTGTTACTTAATTGTAAAACTGCATGTCCAGTACCGAGTTGTTCTTTTTGTTCTATATATTCTATATTTGGATTATTAATGTGATTAATAACCAATTCTTTTTTGAAACCTACTACAGTAAAAATTTTTTCAGGATTTAGTTTATAAGCAGTTTCTAATACATAGTCAATAATTGCTTTGTTTCCAAGAGTATGTAATACTTTAGGAATGTCTGATTTCATCCTTGTACCTTTTCCAGCGGCCAGTATTCCGATAAAGAAATTTTTATTCATCTAATGTTTTATTTAAAAAGGGTATATCTCTTTTTGAAATAATACCCCCACCAACACAAATATTATTTTTGTCATAAAATACTATTGATTGTCCAGGTGTAATAGCTTTTTGCTTTAATTTAAATTTAACTAGATATGAATTTTGATTTAAACAAAAAACTGAACATGCTTTATCATTGTCGCGATAACGTACTTTAGCATATAATTGTTTTGGAAAGTGAGTTGGTTTTTGAGAAATCCAGTTCACATTATTAACAATAATTTTTTTACTAAATAACGCCGGATGATTTCCTCCTTGCGCAACAAATACAATATTTTTCTTAATGTCTTTTTTGACAACATACCAGGGTTTATCTGCTGCACTCAATCTCGCACCAATTCCTAATCCTTTGCGTTGTCCAATGGTAAAATAAATATGACCATTATGTGTACCTAACTCATCTCCATCAATAGAAATAATTTTTCCTTTCTTTGCATTGATATATTGCCCAACAAAATCATTATATTTTCTTTCTCCAATAAAACATATACCAGTACTATCCTTTTTATTATGGTTGATTAATCCATTTTTCTTTGCAATTTTTCTTACCTCTTTTTTTTGTATTTCTCCGAGAGGGAATATGGCATGTTTCAATTCTTTTTGACCTAATTGATACAAGAAATAGCTTTGGTCTTTTGATTGATCTGTAGCTTTTTCTAAATAATTAATAGAATTGATTATCGTTTTTTTAGCATAATGACCTGTTGCAATTTTTTTTGCATTTAATTTCTTTGCATATTTTTGAAATACTTCAAATTTAATTTCTTTATTACATAAGACATCTGGATTGGGAGTAAATCCTTCAAGATGATCATCTAAAAATTGTTTAAACACTTTATTTTTGTAAGATTTAGTATAATCTATTTTATGTAATGGGATATTTAATTTTTTAGATACAGACAATGCATCAGCATAATCATCTTCTGCTGAACAGATCGCATGTTTATCATCCCAATTTTTCATGAATACTCCTTCGACATCATATCCATCTCTTTGTAAAAGTAATGCAGCCACTGAACTATCAACACCTCCACTCATTCCTAATACTATTTTTTCTTTTTTCATACTATTTCAGTTCCTATCTTAAGGAAAAAAAGCATGACTTCAAATCAATCACATCAGACACTTATTGCAGGATCTATCAGTATAGATAAAATTATCAATAAATATGGTACTCATGAGAATGTGTTGGGCGGATCTGCCGCCTATGCTTTATTATCTACCCACAAGAAAAGGTGTCAGCTTGTTGGGGTCGTTGGAAGCGATTTCCCAGATCAATATTTAAACTTATTCGATCTCCATTCGATTACCCTCGATGATTTAATTGTTGCTAATGGAAAAACATTTACATGGGGCGGAGAATATACACCAGATTTTTCTAGTAGAGAAACGCTATATGTTAATCCAGGTATTGCTGAGAGCTGTTTGCCTGTCTTGTCTAATGATTCAAAGCAATGTGAATACCTTTTGTTAGGTAATACATCACCAAACGTACAGTTAGCTATTTTAGATCAAATAGAATCAAAGCCTTTTATCGTATTAGATACATTTAAATTATATATTGATATTGCGCTAGAAGATTTAAAAAAGACTATGCAGCGTTCCGATTTATTATGTATTAACTATAATGAAGCATTATATCTATCTAAACTTTCAAATCCTTCACTGGATGATATTGCTAAGTGTATTCTAGATATGGGTGTTAAAAGTTTAATTATTAAAAGAGGAGAAGAAGGTGCTTCATTTTTTGATAATCAAAACAATTTTTCTATTGCAGCATATTATGTGAACCAAGTAATGGACACAACAGGCGCTGGAGATAGTTTTGCTGGCGGATTGATATCGAGCTTAATGAATGGAGCTGATATTCAAGAAGCTATGGTAGAAGGGTCAGTGATGGCATCATTTTGTATTGAAAACATTGCGCATAGGGGACTTATCTCATTTTCAGAGGAAGAATATACATTAAGAAAAAAATGGCTTCAATCTAGCCTTACAACTTGAAATCACTATATAATAATACTAACTTGACCAATCGGAGGAATATTAGATGATTAATACAAAAAAACTTTTTCTTTTTACAATAATGTTTTCTTTTCTTTTTTCTCAAGGAAAAGATTTGAATTCAGCTAAAGTATATATTAAAGATAAAGACTGGAAACAAGCTGAAGCGTTTCTTTTAAAAGCAGTAGAACATCCAAAGGATAAATGGGAGGCTGCTTTTCATTTAGGGGATAAAGTTTATGTTAGAAGTCAAGATTGGGCGAAAGTAAAACAATACCTAGATCTTGCAGGTACTGCTCCAAAAGATTTAAAAATTAGGCCAACTAGAAACGATAGTAGAATACCAATGCAAACTGCAATTACTGCTTCATTGACAAAGAGTTTTAACATTATTTATTTTAAAGCAGCAGGCTATATAGCTCTTATTAACAGAACAGTAGATATTGAACAACAAAATAAGTTTATTGATCAGGCCATTATTGCTTCAAAGCAAGCTGAAAATTTAGATCCAACTCAACCTGGAGCATATGCTCTTCTTGCGGTTTATTATTCTTTAAAGAAAGATAAAGAAAATACCATTAAATATGCTAATGCATCACTTGCAATCCCAGATACAGCTGAGGATATTAAACTACAGCTTCTTGTGAATGCTGGGGATTGTTCAGTCCGTGTAGGTGAATTAGATAAGGCATCTAACTATCTTGAGCGTGCATTATTAATTGATCCCGATGATCTTAGCGTTTTAAAAAGTATAGCAACAGTCTATGTTGGGAGAAATGAGCTAGATAAGGCAGTAGATATTTTTACTAAAACGCTTGAACAAACAGAAGATGATCAAGAAAAAGCTGATTTACATTTTAATTTAGGTACTGTTTACCTCAAACAGGGCGATCCAGGTGAAGCAGAGTATCATTTTGAAGAAGCGTTTTATTTAAATCCAGATGATAAAGAGGCTATATTCAGACTTGCACGAACTCTAGAAGAATCACAAAGATGGAGACCTGCCCTAAACTATTATAAAGATTTAATTGATATGGATCCAAATAATCCAGACTATTACCGAGGTGCATATAGAGCATCTTTTAATGATGGAGACCCAATCACCGCTAATGAATATCTTCAGCAAGCTAAACAGTTAGAAAATTAATATATTGGCTGTCCAGTATGTTCTCTGTAGAAATCAAATAAGGCTTCTTCAATAGCGGACCCTAATGCACCATATGCTCTTGCTGTATCGCGTGCACGATCATAATTAGCTTCAATTTGAATAACATTGATTTCTCCAACTGCATACGTACTAGTTGTATATCCTCCAGTAAAATAAGGATCTGTGCCTGGAGATGATGATGTTGTACTTGGTACAGCATCAAAAGTATATACATCGCTTCCAGTACCAGCGCTTGAATAGGTATATGACTTAGTGACAATTAAGCCACCAAAACTTGTCGGTCCTCTTAATACTTCAGAAAAAGTTGCTGGGCTTAAAGAAGTAATTTGCGAAATACTGCTTTTTTCAGCATATGTAGGAGCATTGATTTGAACATTACCAAGGTCTAAGTCATTGGAGTCTAATAAATAACCAAGCTCTAATCGTTGAATATCATGACCATGACCATGTAAATCTAATAACACTCCAGAATTAAAATATGTTTCGACAGTATCAATTGCAGTTTGAATAAATTTATGATACGCATTATATGCTTGTACAGCACCTAAATTTCCTTGCGCTGCTTCCACTACTTCTCGATTGGGGTCTAATTTCGTTCTATGCAGATTAGAAACAATAACATGTGGGAATAATCCACCAGATCGTTGTACAAAGTGATATGCAAAACGTTCTGCAACTTTTTGAGCATTCATATCTCGTGTTGTAACTCCATAAGTTCTGTCAGGGATTGATGATGGAGTTAATGTACCATCATGTGATACAGTAATAATAACAGGAGTATTGCCGGCAAGGTAATCAACATATCCTAATGTATCTCCATAATGTTGTCCAGGAATGTATGCAACATCAGGAACTATTGCGTCTGGCGTTACTGCTTTATCACCACCACCACAACTAATAATAAAAATAGAAATTAGAATAATGTTAATATGTAGATGCTTGATTGCCATCGCGAGACCCCCTTTTATCTGATCCTGTTATAAATTTACCATTTTTTAATTGAATTCCATGAGAACGAGCAATGCTATATTTCGCTGGTTCAAGAGTATGGTTTAATTCTTTTAATTCTTGTATAGTCTTTTTACTTAAACTTTCTTTTTCATAAAAAATTTGATCTGGTAACCATTGAGAATGTGTTCTTGGTGTGTCAATTGCTTCATCTATCTCTAATCCGTGATCTAGTATACTCACCAATATTTGCAAAACAGCTGTAATGATACGTGCACCACCTGCTGCTCCCACTGTAAGAATTGCTTCATTGTTACTATTTAAAACGATAGTTGGTGTCATGGAACTTAAGGGTCTTTTAAAAGGTTGAATTGCGTTTGCATCAAACCCAATTAACCCAAATGCATTGCCTACACCAGGTTTTGAAGAGAAATCATCCATTTCATTATTTAATAAAAATCCAGCACCATCTACAACTTTTTTATTTCCATAACTTAAGTTTAGCGTGGTTGTAATACCAGCGACATTTCCTTTTTTATCCATGACAGAATAATGAGTTGTTTCCATGCTTTCTTTGTCTTCCCATGTTCCATGCGCAATTTCTGAGCTTGGGGTTGCAGTATTCATAGAAATTAAGGTTAATCTTTCTTTAGCATATTCTTTTGATGTAAGCATTTCAATCGGATTATTCCAAAAATCAGGATCACCTAAATGTGTAGCTCTGTCAGCGTATGCCAACCGTTGTGTTTCTGTTAATAAATGTACAAACTCTGTTGAATTTCTTTTCATTGATTTCAAATCAAAATTTTCCAGTGTATTAAGCATTTGTATTACAAGAGCTCCTCCAGAACTTGGTGGTCCCATAGAAATAATTGTATGATCTTTATATGTTCCAACTACAGGTGCTCTGTATACCGAATCGTAATCTAACAAATCTTGTTTGGTAATTAATCCACCATTTTTATTCATTTCTTCTACAATTAAATCTGCTGTTTCTCCTTCATAAAATCCTTTGTTACCAAATTGTGCGATTAACCTGAGAGTTTTTGCCAAATCTTTCTGTACTATTACATCTCCATTAGTCCATTCGTTTTCTTTGATAAAAATCTTTTTTGTCCCATCGTCCTTACCAAATTGGTCTCTATAAGCATTAAAACTGTAAGCAGTAGTTGTGTTCACTATAAATCCATTTTCTGCATAATGAATTGCAGGAGCAAGAATTTCTTCTAGAGTAAGTTTTCCAGATCCATAATCATTCAAAATTTTCAGTAACCCATTGACTGTCCCTGGAACACCCGATGATTTATGAGACTCTAATGCAATCGCTCTATCATAATCTCCATTTTCATTAAGAAACATTTGTTGGTATGATAATCGTGGTGCCTTTTCTCTAAAATCTAAGCTAACTGATTTTCCATCTGCTGTGTGTGCAACTAAAAATCCTCCCCCACCAATATTTCCATTGGATGGTGAGGTTACTGCTAGGGCAAATCCAGTTGCTACAATGGCATCAAATGCATTTCCTCCTTGTTGAAGAATATCAATGCCAACATCAGATGCAATTTTAGATGTAGAGGACACAGCACCATTTATATTGTCTCTTGATAACTCCCATGCGTACCAAGTAAATGGAATGCAAAGTAATAGATATATAAAATTTTTATAACTTTTTTTCATTGTTAGATATTTGAAGATAATAAAAAGCCCCTGAAAAACAGAGGCCTTTTATTATTTTAATTCCTAAACGTTAGAGCTTATAAGCTCATATCTACACGAGCGTATAGATAACGTCCATTAAATCCAAAAGGACTATAACCAGAATGTTGGAATATTCCATTGAAACTATTTCTTTTAATAGTCTTGTCTGGGTATGTATCAAACGCATTGTTTACCCCTAAAGATAAACGTGTTTGACTAGATACCTGGAATGAATATTCAGCATCTACTGTCCATTTTGAAGAAAGAACTTGTTCTCTTTCTACTGATCCAGATGGAATTGTTACTTCACCCCAATTGTTCAATTTCACCATGTAACTACATGTTGGTTTTTGAACCATTGCTGAGAATTGGAAAACATTGGAAGGACCAGAGTTTTCATATCTCACGGTGTTTGCACGTCCAAGAAGCACTTGACTTGTATAGTCTGCTAAATTGGAAGGAGTTTCAAGTTCTCCTTTATTGGTTACTTCAGTATCAGTGAAGTTCATTGCACTCTTAAGTAACAAATGTCCATTAGGGATATCAAAGTTTAGAGTAGAAACAATATCTAAACCATTAGTCTCAGTGTCAACTCCATTAAAGAACCATCTACCAGCTGCTGCTGCGATGTTTCTTTCTTGGAAGAATTGAACCATTCCTGAACCCTTAAAGGTTTCAGTAAGTCCAATACGATCTTCAACAGTAATCTTATAAGCATCTACTGCTAGTGAAGCCATATCATTCTTGAATGTCATACCAGCTGAAAGATTGCTTGAAGTTTCTGGTTCAAGATCTCTTGCACCAAGAGCTCTTGCTGGTTCGGTATCAACAGGGAATGTTCCTACTTCGTAAGGTATCCCGTCAATAAAGTTAGTTGCAATAGATGAGAAATACGCTTCTTGTAATGCAGGAGCTCTAAAGCCAGTGCTTAAAGA
>ENA-UPTF01000235-UPTF01000235.1-marine-metagenome-genome-assembly--contig:-NODE-235-length-39967-cov-8.253322_pt1 | contig 39967 bp, 41 predicted proteins | sample MGYA00238166_ERZ767019 | MGnify/ENA primary metagenome ERZ767019 (study PRJEB28930, sample SAMN06266391) | marine metagenome | isolation source: Sea water from 250 m depth | place: Atlantic Ocean | study... | reverse complement strand
AGCGTCTCATTCTACGGAGTATCCGATCAGATCCAGATTGCAGAGGCAGATGCATTTGTTCACAGAGAGAGGGTAAAGTTACAAATGCATCAGCTAATTCTTCATGAAAATCTTTTGGATGTGGAGAAATGAAACGCTGACGTTGCAAATTTTCAAGCTCATCCAAGCGGTGTAAAAGCTCTACAAAATCCACTCCGTTAGCCTTGTAGGAATTTACATTTTGACCCAGCAAACAAATTTCCCTTGTTCCAGCAGAAGTGAGACGCTGTGCCTCTGCTAAAATATTTTCTGGTTCACGGCTAACTTCTATTCCGCGTGTAAATGGTACAACACAAAAAGAACAATGGTTGTTGCAACCCTTTGTAATAGCCAAATGTGCTTTGATTCCGTGATGTTGAGTTTGTTGAAATGCATATTCCGGAATGAAGTTACGCACTTTCTGCCGAGCATGTCGTTTTGTTTGAATTATTTCTTGACCTCGGCTGACTTTCTTGAGCATCTCAGGAAGTTCAAACAAATTATCCGTTCCAAAAACAAAATCAACGCTAGCTTCCCTACGTAAAATTTCCTTACCTTCCTGTTGAGCCACACATCCACCGACACCAATTTTCAGCTCCGGTTTAACGGATTTAAGTTTCCTTAAGCGGCCCAATTCACTGTAAACCTTATTCTCAGCTTTTTCACGGATAGAGCAGGTATTGAGAATAATTAAATCTGCATCTTCCCGTGAGTCTGTTTGAAAGTAATTTTGATGCTTGAGAACTTCAAACATTTTTTCGGTGTCATATTCGTTCATTTGACAACCGTAAGTTTGAATAAAAACTTTCTTCACAGTTTCCGTGTTTTGGGAAGCTTCTTCCATTACTGTATTTGTAATAATTGGTTAATTATTGTTCAACTCATGGACAGGGCGTTACAATAAATATTTCTGGTTTTTATAAATCACTTACTCTTTTAAGCTGCCACGTCCTGGAGGACTTTCAGCTCTAGCTCTTCTGCACAAATCTCCAACGCCACACTACTGAGATCTTTAGGAAATTCCACGTAATAATCTTGTCCGTTTCTGTGCCAAAGAGTTTCTTCTAACTGCATGCCATGGGCAGTTGGTTTTATGAACTCAAACCATTCGTTCTGGTAGAGAACTTCAAATTTCTCTATTAAATATTTACTGCCGTTTTTTGCAGAAATTGTCTTTTCATGATTGTCCTGTTTTATATTTGTTAAGATGATAAAGCTCATTCTGAAATCGAACTTTCCCCACTGGAAATGAACAAATTGTTTTTTAGCACCAATTCCAGTTTTGAATATATGGTAGTTTTGATGATCAACGGTATAGGTTTTCACAAAGGCTCCTTAGAATTTTTAATGATTGTTATAAATTTAAGCTATTCATTCCTCTCATTGTGCCTCTAAAAACACCTATTTTTCAAGGTAAACTTTGATTTTATCCAAGATTTCGTCAATGTCATCAGGTTTATGCCATCCGATATTATTTTCTTTACGGAACCAGGTCATTTGTCGTTTCGCATATTGCCGAGTTCTTTTTTGTATTTCTTCGACCATCGCGCCCCATTCCAACTTGTTTTGAAGATGCTGAATAACCTCACGATAACCAATTGCCTGAAGAGGTTTTAGCTCAGGAGAATAACGGGTCAACAGTTTCTCCACTTCTGTAATCCATCCTGACTCCAGCATGATGTGTGTGCGCTGATTTATACGTTCATAGAGAACATCACGTTCCCATTCAAGCGCAACTGCATGAAAAGAATATTTAGCTTCCGCAAACGCTTTATCCTTTTGAAATTCTGCTAGGGTTGTTCCTGTTGAAAGCACTACTTCCAGACTTCGCAAAATTCTTGCAGTGTCATTTGGATGCAGGCGCACAGCACCTTCCGGATCAAGTTTTTGCAGTTCTTTCCAACAATAGTATGTTCCATGTTCAGAATGCCAGCCTGTCACTTTTTTTCTATGTTTTTCTGGAATTGATGGAATTTTACTGATCCCGTACATCAGTGCACGATAATACAAACCTGTACCTCCTACCAATATCGGCAGACGTTTGCGTGCCGCAACCTTCTCAATAATACTGGAAGCATCCCTTGCATATTTACCGGCAGAATATGATTCATCTGGATCAATGAGATCCAGTTGATGATGCGGAACTATTTTTTGAACATCCGGAGTTGGTTTAGCAGTTCCGATATCCATTTGCCGGTAAACCTGCATTGAATCAGAACAAATCAATTCTCCATCAAATTCCTGAGCCAGTCGAAGTGCCAAATCACTTTTTCCACTTGCCGTTGGTCCGGCTACCACAACAATTTTTGGAAATATTTCCATTGAATATTTATAAACTACTAAATGATTTTGTAAATAATTCTTACTGTGAACCAAGCTTAATTTATTCTCATAAGACCCTAATTTTCTCGGACCCTCCCTGAAAAATGGTCCCACTTCATGAAATATTAGAGCTGAGAGATTTTTCTGCCTTAAACTCTGCACGAACCTGCAAAAAAAAATCATTGTAACGACCACCCCGCAAATCAGGAAATGTCCATGCTAAATCTCGATATCCCCCTTTGTTTTTCAGCAAAACAAGATCTGCCCATACTCCATCCCGCAGATAAATTTTTTGCGGTCCCTCTTTTCCGGAAAGTAATACAACACGGTGTAAATCAAGAAAACCGGGATCCAAGTTTATTCTCCTCTTACCGTTGCGTCTGAACCGATTTTCGATTTTCACCATTCTTAATTTCCATTCAGCAGATGATTCCAGGTTGTAAATACCACTGACACTCAGGAAACGGCGTTTCAACCTAGTGCCCATTTCTGATGCATAATAATCCGTTTGGTCAAAAGTGAATTCCGGAGATTGGTGCTGGATTTTCCAGTTCTGCTTTTCCAACTGTTCTTTGGCTTGTTCCAGCCAACATGAATCCGAATAAATTGCCCCGAAGATCCATTTAGCATAAATATTATTTTTCAACTTGGCACCTTGGTAAATGAGTTTTAATACAGCATTTTAACTGATCCCGTGAAAGTATTCCACAGTTTAGGGCTCCTGATTATTCCCGAAACACATTAAGTCTATTAAGGTCTTTAGAATAAGTAATGCCAAAATGAATTCAACGGATTGGATTGAGCAATATGTCGGTTTATGATGTGATGGTAGTGAGAGAAAAACATTCGCTTTTGCTAAGTTTTTTGTACTGAATACTTAAATAAATTTGATGTCCCCAACATATCTTGAAGCAATCCCGCTGAACTATAGAAAATATGGAGACACCGGTCCGGATTTGATTGTACTCCATGGATTATTTGCTTCAGGAAAGAATTGGCGCAGTTTTGCGAGGTCAATTGTAAACGACTTTCAAATCTGGATGCCCGACGCACGGAATCACGGCGAATCGCCTCATGCGGAAACAATGAGTTATAAGGAAATGGCAGAAGATGTTGTTTGCTTTTTGGATAACAACGGTTTGGAAAGAATCATGCTCCTTGGTCACAGCATGGGTGGAAAAACTGCAATGCAAGTTGCACTTAGGTTCCCGGAAAGAGTTTCCTGCCTGATAGTGGTTGATATTGCACCAGTTCAATATGAACACTTCCAAAAAAATCTTAAACTCATCCGGGCTATGCAGGAACTTGGTTTACCTAAAATAATGACCCGCGCTGAAGTAGAAAAAAAGCTTGCCTATAAGATTGATGAAAAGCATATTCTTTCTTTTTTAATGACCAATTTAATTTGTAAAGAGGGACAATCTCAGTGGCGAATCGGTTTGGAGCAAATAGCTTCCGGTTTACAGGTACTGTTAAACCATTTAAATCCGGAAAATACTTTTTCAGGACCAACTCTTTTCCTTGGTGGTGCAAATTCCGATTATATCAAGACTGAATATCACAAACAGATCCGGATACTGTTTCCTGAGAGCAGTGTCAAGATGCTAAAAAATTGTGGACATTGGCTGCATGTTGAACAGCCAGAATCTTTTCAAAAAACAGTTTCCGCATTTTTGCAGCAAAATGGGTTATTATAAACAATATGAACAACCGCTTAACTCAACCGACACCAGAAGTTCCTGAAGAATTAGAAATCCAAACTTCTACCTTACGTTTAGTTGCAAAATGCTGGGGTAAACCTGATGGTCTGCCGGTACTTGCTTTACACGGATGGCTGGATAATGCTGCAACCTTTGATCATTTGGCGCCATTCCTACCGGAATTTCGACTAGTCTCACTTGACTTGCCGGGACATGGATTTTCAGATCATCGTCCATCTGGAACGTCATATCATTTCACAGATATGGTCGTTGATGTACTTGAAGTAGCAGAAGTTTTAAAATGGGATCATTTTTCCTTGCTGGGACATTCAATGGGTGCAGGGATAGCCTCTTATTTGGCAGGTACAATTCCAGAAAAAATTAAATATCTTATGTTAATTGAAGGCTTGGGTTCAATAGTTCAAGCACCAGAGAAAATGCCGGAAAATTTACGGGAAGCAACTAATCAGTGGCTACGCCGTTCAGATAAAAAATTGCCTCTTTATCCTAATATGGAAACTGCTATAAAAGTACGCCATAACACTGGAAGTATTGCTGTGTCTTCTGTAAGAACTTTGGTGGCACGGGGACTGCGGATTGTGGACGGCGGTTTCACCTGGCGCAGTGATCCAAGTTTGAAAATTAGGTCACGCCATTATTTGATAAAAGAACAAGCCTGTGCCTTTCTACAGAAAATTTCTGCACCGGTACTGCTGATTGAAGCAAAAAATGAGAAGAAAGATCAATGGAATGAATTGATGCAGGAACTTATTCCTCACGTAAAAAACTTACAGCACCGTATCATTACGGGAGATCACCATTTACATTTAGATAATCCTGAATCCGTAGCTGATGTGATTCATGAATTTTTAAATGATTTTTCAGAAAACTCATGAGTTTAGAATCTAAACTGGAATCCGGAAATCCAAATAAGGATAATGACAACCGCCTGCAAGTTTCATCCAAAGGCAAGCGTTTGTTTGCCTTGTTGCTGGATTTTATTTTTGCCCTGCTTTTCGCCAATACATTAGTGCAGGTATTTCGTGAAGAACATTGGGATTTAGTTATGCAGTCTCGAGATTTGTCAGGTTTAGTGTTTTTTTATGGAAGCATTGCCTTCATTTTACTGTTTAAAGATATTTTTGGCAGGAGCCTTGGTAAGCTTCTGCTTGCAATGACAATTAGGGAAATAGAGAATCTGGAACAGCGTCCCTCAAGAACTGTGCTTGTGCAAAGAAACATATTGCTGCTTCTCTTTCCTTTTGAAGGGGTGATAGTCCTGCGAGATGCTTATGCCAGGCGGTTGGCAGATAAATGGTGGAAAACAGTTGTACTTGATGACCAAAAAGCCATGCGGGGAACTTTACGTATATTACTTGGCAACATCATTTTGTTTGGCTTTTTTTCGATTGCAATCTTATTCCAGCGTTCCGGTATAGAAAAAACTGCTGCATACCAGACTGCCGAACAGGCGATTCGTTCACATCAACCACTGATTTCACTATTGAAGCAATCACCAGAAATTGAGGAACCGGAAATGCATCTCGATTTACGGGAAAATGCTGAAAATCCTTCCCTGGTACGAGCACGTATTGGAGACGAGGAGACAGGAAAAGATGTTACTGTTTCTTTAACTTTCCGGAAAAACCCCCCGGGCTGGGAAGTACTGAATATCGAAGTAAAACCGATCAGCGAAGCTGAAGATTGAGAGAGCCGATTATTACTTACTGTCCTGTGCTTCCAAAGCCGCCTTCTCCGCGAACAGAATCTTCAAGGGAGTCGACTGCTTCAATACGGCAAGGTTCAAGTTTGCAAACCAGCATTTGTGCAATGCGCTGATGAAGAAGTTCTTCGGCAGCTTGCATACCGTCACCTGAACCCACATAACGGAAGGGAATAAAGATTCTTCCACGGTAGTCAGGATCAATGATTCCGACGCTATTTGCCAATATGAAATCTGTCTTAATTATGCTGGAACGCGGCACTATTTCGACATAAAATCCATTACTTACATGAATAGAGATTCCGCAATCAAAAAAGAAAATGTCCGGACGTTTTTGTTCAACTGCCATTGCAGTCAGGTCAATGCCCGCATCTGTTTCATGTCCGCGCCTGGGGATTGACATTCCGTCAAAATGGCAGCAAATTTTTAACAGTGGTATAGAGTCCAAGATACTATAAAAGCTTTGAAACTTTGAAACTTTGAAACTTTGAAACTTTACAGAGAAAGTCTATGTATTCAAATAATAATTTTCAAGTTATAACAAATGCCACCTGACACAAAAAGCATTTGTCGTTTACTCCAAAACGCAAATCGCCCGGAGCTTGCAAGAATATTGGGTGAGGTGTGGGAGACGCCTCTACTTGATTATGCTGACCAACTCTGGGAAAAACCGGTTTCTCCTCCACCTTTTGAAATAGAATTGCGGGAAGCTTTTGAAACAGAGTTTTGCAGAATAGGCTATACTGAAATAGAAGCCAAAGCCTATTCTACATCACTGGATAGAACACGTGTTTTGCAGACGGCAACTCATTTGACTGTATCTGAGGGGCCAACTTTTCTGGCCTTGCACCATTTAAGTTTATTAGGTTTGCCTGTTGCAGAAACATACTTCGTTGGAGCCTTTTCCGGGGTCCCGTTTGCAAATGCAGCCTGGTCCGGATGCTTGAATTTTAGTAATCGGTTTGATTTGGAAACAGTCATTGACCCAAAAGCTCCAGGATTTGCTGAATTAAAACGTGCAGAATCAGACCGTTATCGTGATTCAACTGAACGACGTATCTCATTCATTCCCGGAAGTATGAGAGATTCCCGTGTTTACCAAAGCAAAGTTCCGGAAAAACTGACCAGTCTTCTACCGTATATTGCTGAACCAATTCGCAAATATGTACCCGTTGTAAAACCGGGTGATGAGTTCACGGCGTGGGCTTCACAGTTTAGTGCAGCTCAGATGCGAAAAATCATGCCCGGCAAATCAGTGCTCTATTTTGATCTTAACGAGGTTATTCGTACGTATTTGATTTTGGTTCTTAAAAATTCGCAACACCCTCTGTTCCGTTTTTTATTTGAACCAACAATCCGTAAAACAGTGCTTGATGAATTTTCTCCAGAGACTCCTCTTTTCACCGTTGAAGTTGATCACAAAAATAAAATACGGCAGGAAGCCGTTGTGTTCAAAGATGATATGCTGCAGAGTCAGAATTTTCAGCTCGAAGTTTCACCAGAAAAAATCATAAAGGCGTTGGAGTCTGGTACACTCTGTCCAGGATTATTTATAACATTCACGACATTATGTTTTATCAATTCTTTGATTTGTTTCGGCAGCTTTGAACAAGTTGAATATCTAGCAGAATTTCGGCGGAAGTGGTTAAAACTGGGTTTTCTGGAGCAGGAAATAGTTCGAGCTGTCAATACCAGTGCCCTTACCAGCGGACGCTGTATTGAGGAGTCCGGTGTAGCAGTTAATCCATTGGATTTGTTATTAGGTTTCAGATGGAGTTTCATGGAAAATCAAACTGTTGGTGAGTTAATGAGACCTTTGTTGCCCCGTTTGGGAATTGAAGTATGATGCTTAGATACGCAAAACAATGTTTGTTCAACTCAGATTGATCTTGCTTTAAGTGGCTAATTCTCTTAGTTTTATATACATATTTTTTTCTCAAAACTATTATGCGTATACAATTTTATGAAGTAGAAAGTATTTGCGAAGTTTTACAATCACGCTAGCTTAATTTAAAATCTTCACCTCAAACATTTCCAACCAATTCAGATGGACATTTCAGTACTTCCAATACTTTCTCTTATAATCTTTTCACCAATAGTGGGCATAGCCTTAGCGGCCATTTTCCGTGATGAGGGAAACGGTATTCCTGCCAAAGTAAGTGCACTTTTCAGCAGCGGCATTTCTTTTTTGCTGAGTCTGCACCTCTGGTTAAATTTTGATTCCAGTACTGCAAACTTGCAAATGGTAGAGCGCATACCATGGATTACTCAATTCAACATTGAATATTTTTTAGGGTTGGATGGACTTAATCTTTTCTTTTTTCTGATTATAACCTTCATCACTCCACTTGCACTGCTCGGTTCATGGAATGTCGCTGAGCGCAACTGGCAGTTCCAAATTCAAATGCTGCTCCTGCAAATCGGCATGCTTGGTTGTTTTGCGGCAATGGATGTAGTGTTGTTTTATGTATTTTTTGAGGTGATGCTGGTACCAATGTATTTACTAATCGGTATTTGGGGTGGTCCAAACAGACTCTATGCCACCATCAAGTTTTTCATTTACACAATGCTGGGTTCGCTTTTGATGCTGATTTCTTTGCTCTATACAGCAAACATTTATCTGGATTTGAACGGAGCATGGTCCTTCAGTGTTCTTGACTGGTACGGCATGCAGATTCCACCTGAAACACAATTCTGGCTCTTTCTTGGATTTGCAGCAGCATTTGCTGTAAAGATACCACTCTTTCCGCTGCACACCTGGCTTCCGGATGCACACTATGAAGCACCGACTGCAGGTTCTGTGCAGTTGGCAGCAGTAATGTTGAAATTTGGACCTTATGGTTTTTTACGTTTTGCGATGCCAATTTTTCCAGCAGCAGTTTTTGATTTAACACCCATTTTCATGGTACTTGCCCTGATCGGAATCATTTACGGAGGACTTGTGGCTATGGTACAACCGCAAATAAAGCGTCTCATTGCCTACTCTTCAGTTGCACATATGGGTTATATTGTGCTGGGATTATTTGCGCTCAATATCCAAGGTCTATCCGGAAGTTGGATTCAGATGATAAACCATGCGATTGTCACCGGCGCACTGTTCCTCACTGTTGGAATGATTTACGAGAGGACACACACTCAGGAAATTTCTGCATACGGCGGAGTCGCTCACACCATGCCAAAATTTTCTGTTTTCCTGGTTTTCTTTTCCATGGCTTCTGTTGGCTTGCCTGGACTGAATGGTTTTGTTGGAGAAGTTTTGACCATGATAGGTGCTGCAAGGGTAAATATCTGGTATGGAATTGTTGCAGCTTTCGGTGTCCTAGTTGCTGCTATTTACATGCTTTGGATGGTACAGCGGGTGATTTTTGGACCACTGACCAAAGACCTCGTTAAAAATCTTAATGATTTTTCACTGCGGGAAGTTGTAGTCCTAGTTCCTCTTGTTTTCTGGACTATTTTCCTGGGAGTGTATCCGCAGCCATTCTTTGAACGTATCGAAGTCAGTATTAACCACTACATTGAAATGATCAAAAATCAGGAACCTCGTTTTGCACAAAAAGAAGCAGAAAGTTCAGGTTTAGCAAAATTCCTTGTCTGGAATTTGTCTGAGTGAAAAATTAGCAAAAATGCCTCTTCAAATTTATAATTCTCTCACTGATCAAAAAGAACCTTTTAATCCGGTTCATGAGGGCCAAGCGTCACTTTATGTTTGTGGCCCCACAGTTTACAGCGACAGCCATCTCGGGCACGCAAAAGCCTATGTCAGTTTTGACGTTATTTTACGATACCTTCGTTTCTGCGGGTTAAAAACATTGTATGTGCAAAACATAACTGATGTTGGACACCTGATGGGAGATGCTGATGAAGGAGAAGATAAACTGCTGAAGCGTGCCCGAGAACTGAATCAGGAACCGATGGCAGTTGCGGAAAGTTATTCTCGCAGGCATTTTGAGGCAATGGATCTTTTGGAAGTGATTCGACCTGACATCAGCCCAAGAGCGACTGGACATATTCCGGAACAGCTGGAAGCCATTGAAAAATTACTTGAACATGGCCTGGCTTATGAATCCAATGGCTCAGTTTATTTTGAAATAACCAAAGACCCAAAGTACGGTGAACTTTCAAACCGTAAAGTTGAAGAAATGAAGAGTGGTGCCCGGGTAAAAGTTCGCTCAGAAAAGCGTCATCCGGGTGATTTTGCCCTTTGGAAACGAGCAGAGCCTAGACACTTGATGCGCTGGCGTGATCCATTCAGTGGTTGGGGATATCCCGGCTGGCACACCGAATGTGTGGTAATGAGTTCCCGCTATTTGGGTGAAGAATTTGATATCCACGGTGGCGGAATGGATTTAAAATTTCCGCATCATGAATGTGAAATAGCCCAAGCGAGAGGACTTGAAAAACCATTTGCGCGTAACTGGATGCACACAAATATGCTGACCATTGAAGGTCAGAAAATGAGTAAGTCCAGTGGAAATTTTGTGACGCTGTTTGATGTTTTTAAAAAATATGATCCGTTAACTGTTCGTTACTTTATTGCGGCAAGTCATTATCGTTCTTTAGTGGATTTTAGTGAAAGCGCATTAACTTCTGCAGGAATATCCATGAAGCGTCTGCATCAAACTGTCCGGAATCTTCGTGAAATAAAAGCCGATGGAGCAAAGCCCTCTGGAAAATATTTTGAAGAGTTCCGCAAACGTTTTTGTCAGGCAATGGATGACGATTTTTCAACGCCTCAGGCGATTGCAGTGCTGTTCGATTTAAGTCGTGATGTCAATACACTCTTGTCAGAGAAAAGAGCCGAACCTGAAGCAATTGTTGATGCAGAGCATTTGTTTTCCAGCTTGGGTGGAGATGTTCTCGGGATTATTCCGGAGTCGCTGGAAGCATCACAATCCGAACTTCAAATTAAAAATGTAATGGAAGTTCTGGTTGAATTACGGGAGTACTTCAGAGAGAATAAAGATTTTGCTAGTGCAGACCTGATCCGGGAGCGTCTACAGAAGATTGGCATTGAATTCAAGGATTTACCGGAAGGAACAACTTGGGAAGTGACTGATAATAACTAAATCTGTAATCTGTAACAAAAATTTTTTAAGCAAAGTTTTTTGTCATGAATGACAACCAATCCCGTCACATTGCCTGGCGACTGTATGAACTTATTGCCCCACTCAAAGGCTGGGTATTTTTCAGCATAGTTTGCATGGTGGGTTACAATATATTTACTGCGGCACCTGCATATTACGCCAAAGATATTGTAGATGCTATTGCTTACGGCGACAAACCGGAACTAAAACAGTATTTTCTGGTTGGCTTGGGAATGATGATAGTTTTTGCAATCAAGGGTTTGTTTTTTTTTGGTCACAACTACAGTGTCGGACACCTTGTACAGAGCCTCATTGTTAAACTCAGGCAACAGCTTTTTGACCATCTAGTCAATCTTTCCCTCACCTTTTTTAACCGTTCCAAAACTGGTGACCTGATTTCACGCTTCACTAACGATTTACATGTATTTCAAAACATGCTTCAAGTTGGAGTCACAGGACCTTTTCGTGACATTCCACAATTTTTTCTACTGCTTGGAATCATGTTTTTTCGCAGTTGGCAGTTGGCCCTGGTAACCATGACAATTATTCCTGTTGCAATATTTTTTATCCAGATTTTTGGCCAGCGCAACAAAATTGCAGTAAGTAAAAGGCAAATCAGTTTTGGTGACTTGAGCAGTTTGTTGGTGGAGACTATTTCCGGCATACGTGTGGTAAAAGCATTTGGGATGGAAAAATACGAAAGCAAGCGTTTTAAAGACGCAAACGATGATCTTTACAAAAACCATATGCGGTCGATCATGATTGATTCTTACTCATATCCGGTTATTGAAATTATTGGTGCTGCAGCTGGAGCAACAATTGTGGCTTATGGTGGTTATTTAATTATTAACGATCAGATCACTGCGGGAGATTTCACTTCGTTTGTGATTAGTTTTTTTATGCTGAATGAACCGGTAAAAAAACTGAATGGCTTCAATTTAAAAATGCAAGAGGGATTCGCTGCAGTTCAGAGAATTTTTAATATCCTTGATGTTAAAGATGACATTGTTATTTCTCCTGATGCCACCAAACTGACCAGCTTTGATCGTGAAATAAATTTAAATATTCAGGCTTTCCACTACCCGGATCATGATGAACCTGCGGTTCAGGATTTTCAACTTACTTTGCAAAAAGGGGAAGCTGTGGCTTTAGTCGGCAGCAGTGGTGCCGGTAAAACGACCATTGCTAATTTGATCCCGCGTTTTTATGATATTACACGGGGTGAAGTCTACATAGACGGACATGATCTTCGTGATTTGGATTTAGTCTCCCTGCGGAAATTGATTGCAATTGTGACTCAAGATACCATCCTCTTTAATGACACCATTGCCAGTAATATTACCTATGGACAGCCGGATTGCTCAAAAGAACGGATGTATGCAGCGGCACAAGCTGCTAATGCTCACAAATTTATTTTAGAACAGTCTGATGGTTACGAAACAGTGATTGGCGAAAAAGGTGCAAGACTTTCCGGTGGACAACGACAACGCCTTTCTATTGCCCGTGCTTTGGTCAAAGATGCTCCAATTCTTATTCTGGATGAAGCAACTTCTGCACTTGATTCTGAATCTGAAATTGAGGTACAGCAGGCTATTGAACATCTAATGGAAAATCGCACTACCATTGTGATTGCACATCGACTTTCGACCATTCGAAACGCTGACAGAATATGTGTGATGGAGAATGGACAGATTGTAGAACAAGGAACTCACAATGAATTGCTATCGAAAGAAGGTCGTTACCAACAACTTTATGAAATGCAGTTCAAGGATCAACCAAATGGTTCAGTTTCTGAAGATTCCAAAAGTCGACTGGTCTCCTGAATTACAATGAATAAATCCCCATTTTCAAGAATCAATACTGCCGTCATACTTGCAGCAGGGATGGGGGTTCGTTTGCGAAATGTGATTGGAGTATGTCCAAAAGGATTGTTGGAAATCGAGGGGAAATCCCTGATTTTTCGCTCACTGGAACGCTTAAAGAGTGAGGGAATTGATCGGGTCGTAATTGTGACGGGCTTTCAGGATACAATGTACCATAAACACCTTGAGCCTCTGGCAAACTTGCCAAAGATTGAATTTATTCACAGCCCGCGTTTTGCTGAAACCGGAAGTATGCACTCGCTTTTTGTAGCACAGGAAGTTTTGCAGGATGATTTTTTGTTGTTGGAGTCTGATTTGCTTTATGAATCCCGTGCTTTGTCCTCAGTCTTAAATTATGAGGGTCCGGATGTGGTGCTGGCCTCAGGAAAAACAGGTTCCAATGATGAAGTATACATCTATGGAATTAATCAGGGGAAAAATCATAATTATGAGACCTCCAGTAGCATTGTCAGCGGAGATATTGCGGCTATTTCAAAACAGCCTCGTCCACATTTACAGATTCAGGGAGAATTAGTTGGAATATCTATAATATCTCAGAATTTGTTCCGCCGAATGTGCGCTCTGCATGAAGAAAACCTCACATTTCCGTGCAGTAACCATTATGAAGAATGTATTTCAGAGGTAAGCTCAGAATGGGTGATTCCTTACTTGCGGATCGGTGATTTAGTATGGACTGAAATAGATGATCAATTTCATTTTGACCGGGCAATAAAAATAATATATCCCAGAATAAAACAACAGGAAACCTCAAATAAGACAGGATGATGAGTGATTCATACGTATTACAGCAGGCACCGTTTGTGATTCCAACAACTGACGGAAAATTAATTGAAGAACATGTTGGACGTGCTGTGAGTAATGAACCCGAAGTGAGTGTTGCTCATATGGTTGCACCTCCTGGTTGGAGCGAACCACATCAAAATCCGGAGTTTGATGAATACACCATGATGGTCCGGGGACGTAAACAAATTGAGATTGACGGTGAAACTGTTACGCTAAATGTTGGTGAGTCTTTGCTTGTCCGCAAAGGCGCCAGAGTTCGTTATTCTAATCCTTTTGATGTAGAAGCAGAATATTGGTCGGTCTGTATACCGGCTTTTTCACCTGATTTGGTGAATCGGGAGGAAGATTCAGGAAGCTGAACAAATTTCATCGACTATTCGGGCGGCCTCATAATCTGACGCTTCAGAAAAACTAAGTACCTGCTGACGCATATTATGGAATTCAGAGTCAGAAAGTGCCCCTTTTTTCATAACCGACTCAATCACATTTCCCAAATCCTCCACTTTACATACCCCATCTGCAAAATCATCCCTGAATTGTAAATCGGCACCACCTTCATATTCAGCAGGTGTTTCCAGGAAAATGACCCTTTTGCCATATCCCAGGCGGTATTCTCCACCTACACTGCCAAAATCTGTTATTAACAGTGAGGATTCTTCGGCTAAATTTTGAATACCGGACAATTCATCAAAATGAATATGCTCAACACCTTTCAGCTCTTGACACATAAATGCAGTAACATAATGTCTCCGTGAGGCAAGTGAGGGATGCAGTTTGAATACAAAATTGTAATGGGACATCTTATTAAAAATTTCGAGAAGCCCCCTGTCCAGTGCGTCAAACAGTAAGCTAAGTTCCAATGAAGGTGCATAAAGCACGACAGGTTGGTCGGAATCAGGGAAACAGCTTACAGGGCTGGAAGCAGCCTGCAGTTTTGGATAACCCACAGAATGAACTTTGATCTCTTCCTGAAACTTTTGCTCGAGCTGCTTGTAAGTGTATGGCGGTCGAGTTGGAAGAAAAACATGGTTGAAGCGAATATTCTCCGGAAGCCCAATATCAATTGCTTTGGGCAGAGCATAATGCGGCAGGTAAATGCGTTCCGGAACAGAGAATGTTTCCTGCCTTATTGACTCACAGGTTACATGAACATCGGCGTAGGGAAAAGATGTGTATTCCGCTAATTCCTCATGTGAAAAATGCCGTAAAGGTGAAATGTTTAGTTGCAGCAGACGTTCTTCGACTTGTTGGCGAAAATGAAGATATTCGAATCCTTTACCGATGCGATGTAGTGTTGTGGAAAAATCAATGTAAAAAACCTCATATTTCCCGGGAAAAGAGCGCTCAAGCGCTAAATCAATTGGTGCAAACCAATCCAGAAAATGAAGAGTGCGAAAAGTGAAATATATTATTCTACGTCCGGAAGACTTATCAAGCAGGGTTTGTTTTTCTTGCCGAAAATAAGGTTGGTCCTTAAACAGTGAATCACCTTTCAGCATCCGGCGCCGTATTAAAAATTCCTGTATCTTTTGAATTATTTTGTTCCAGTGTAACTGTAGGCGTACTCCCTGAAAGCGAAGCCTGAACAATAAGAGCTTTCCTTTTGAGACGAACGAACTCAAGATTATTTTTGTTCCAAAATTTGAAGGACTCTTTCACCCATCTCCTGGCAACCGATGAGTGTTTTCCCTTCGGCCATAATATCGTCGGTGCGATATGTTTCAAGAGTTTTTACGACAGCCTGCTGAATCATTTCATCGGCTTCAGTGAGATCAAAAGAATAGCGCAGCATCATACCCACTGAAAGAATCATGGCCAGCGGATTCGCTTTGTCTAGTCCGGAAATGTCTGGAGCAGAACCGTGAACTGGTTCATACATTCCGTTTTTTCCTCCGATACTTGCAGAAGGCAGCATTCCAAGAGAACCGGTCATCATGGCTGCAGCATCACTGAGGATGTCGCCAAACATGTTGGTTGTAACCATGGTATCAAACTGCTTTGGATTGCGGATTATCTGCATAGCCGCATTGTCTGCATACATGTGGCTCAGCTCAACTTCCGGAAAGTCCTTCCCCACCTCCGTTGCAATTTCCCGCCACAATTCAGTTGATTCCAATACATTAGCCTTGTCAACAGAAGTAAGTTTTTTCTTGCGCTTCATGGCAATTTCAAAGCCGACTTTCGAAATACGTCGAATTTCTGATTCAGAATAAACTAGTGTGTTAAAACCAACCCGTTCCCCGTTTCGGACTTCCACACCACGAGGCTCTCCGAAATAAATTCCTCCGGTCAATTCTCGTACCACCATCAAATCGGCACCATCGACGATTTCCGGCTTTAATGTTGAAGCATTGACCAGATCACCGTATATTACAGCAGGCCGTAAATTTGCGTACAATTCCAATTCGGAACGCAATTTCAACAACCCTCGTTCAGGACGTACCGAAAAATCAAGCGGTTCCCATTTTGGGCCGCCAACTGCACCCAGCAGAACTGCATCTGAATTTTTTGCCGCTTTAAGTGTTTCATCCGGAATTGGAGTACCGGTTAAATCGTAAGCGACTCCACCAACAGGTTTTTCAGATAATTCGAGTTGAAGTTCAAAACGTGGTGCTACAGTTTTTAACACATGAATAGCCTGTTTTGTTACTTCCGGACCAATCCCGTCTCCGGGGGTAACAAGGATTTTCTTAGTGATCATAATACCTTTTTTAGTGTGAAAATTTCTACTCCTGAAAACTATTAATCCTAATGAGAAGCTGTTGCTAATGCAAGAAAAAATGTTCAGATTGATGCTTGGAACGGGAATTATTATTTTGTTATCTTCCGTTTTGTGGGCAGCAAATCCTTCTCAATCTAAGTTGGATATTCAGTTAAAATCTCTGGTCCGTCACGGAAGCGTATTGATTGCCAATGAGCAACAGGTGCTCTATCGCTATCCTCCAAATAAAAACCCGTTGCTGATTCCAGCCTCAGTGCTAAAATATGCAACTGCACTGTCAGCTTTGCATTATTTTGGATCAGAATACAGTTTCAATACTGAATTTTATATTGATCAAAATCATTCCCTTGTTATCAAGGGCAAAGGCGATCCTTTTTTAGTTTCCGAAGAATGGCAGCGAATAGCACAACAAATAAGCCTGCTTCCCGATGTCCCTAAAAAAATGCAGGGCTTGTTTTTTGACACCTCACTCTTTAGTGAAAAAATTAAAATCCCTGGAATTTCGTTTTCTAATAATCCTTTTGATGCACATAATGGTGCACTGGTGGTTAATTTCAACACAGTGTTCGTGAAAGTTGATTCAAAAGGCCATGTCACTTCTGCAGAAAAACAAACTCCACTGACCCCTTTGGCACGTCGCCTGGCTAAAAAATTGTCACCAGGAACCCATAGGATCAGTTTACAACCTAACTTAAGTTTTACTTATTCAGGAGAACTTATAGAATCATTTTTTCTCAAAGAAGGATTTTCATTTGAAAACAAAAACGTTGCTTTACGTTCTGTTAGAAACGGAGATCACCTGTTTTACACTCACAGCAATATTTTAACATTGAAGGAAGTAATTGCTGGCATGCTGCACTTTTCCAATAACTTTACGGCAAATCAGCTTTTATTAACTGTTGGATTGCAGCGTTTCGGCCCTCCGGCCACTCTGGAAAAAGGAACTCGTGCATATACAGAATATTTAGACAAAGAACTTAAAATCCCTTTAGACCAGTTTTTGCTGGTGGAGGGTTCCGGAATCTCGCGCAAAAATCGTCTGACACCGGAAGCCATTTGGCAGTTGCTAAAGGCTTTTGCTCCGCATCAGGACTTGCTACAAGGTGATAATGATGTTTTACTCAAAACAGGGACTCTCAGTGGTGTTTACACTATGGCCGGATATTTACCAGGCACGGACCCTCTATTTTTTGTGATTTTACTGAATCAGCCTCAAAATTCCCGTGACAAGATACTTAAGATTCTCTTAGCAACAGATTTTTCTGCCGGCAAATTTTGAAATCCAATCCGATAATTTCCATCCTGATACCAGTACGTAACGATGCTGCGATGTTGCGTAACTGCCTCGCAGACATTGATAATCAAAGTCTAACTGATTACGAACTGGTTGTGGTTGATGACGGCTCAACTGATCAAACTCCTGTGTTGCTGGAAAAAGCAAGTCAGGATGATTCCAGAATCCGGTTGATTCGCACCAAGCCGCAGGGCATTGTTTCGGCACTCAACACAGGACTTACTGAGTGCAAAGGGCAGTACATTGCCCGGATGGATGTCGATGACAGGATGCAGAAAACAAGACTGGAAAAACAACTGGAATTAATGCAAAAAGATCCTGAATTGGAGTTGATAGGTTGCAGGGTGGAAGGTTTTACTGATAAAGGACCGCTTCCGGAAAGCGCAGTTCATTACCAGTCCTGGAGCAATTCCCTGATGTCTCATCAGCAAATTGAAAGCGATTTGTTTGCAGAATCACCAATTGTTCATCCGACTTTTTTTGCAACTCGGAAATTATTCAACAAAATTGGCGGTTACTCAAACAATCCCTGGGCAGAAGATTATGATTTTATTTTGCGGGCATACGGCGGCGGAGCAAAGTTGGCTAAACATCCGGAAATACTGGTCCGTAAATATTTTGCCCCCGGACGTCTCTCAAGAGTTGAAGCAATGTATAAACGTCCGGCCATGTTTGACGCAAAAGCACATTATCTCCTTGAGTTTGGTCGACTCAAAAAACGTCGTGGTGTTTTAATTGTAGGCTCAGGTCCAACCGGCAGACAGGCGGCACAAAGTTTTGAAAACAGAGAGGTTGGTTTGCTGGGTTTTGTGGATAATCGTCCGGGGCCACCTGACCGTCAGGTGAAAAACCGGCCGGCATGGGGTTTTAATAATCTGCCTCCTGAGGAATTCATGCATAAATTCCGGGACTCTTTGATTGTGCTGGCTATTGGAGACTCCACTGGTCAAAGAGTTTTTGCAGAATTTTTGAGAAAATCGGATTTTGTTGAAAACCATGATTTTGTGCGTGTGATTTATAACTGGCCTCCTGCGGCTAACTCAATTTGACTGTTATTTCGTGTTCCTGATTGTGAAGATTCTTGTTTTGAAGTAAAATAAAGTTCTCTGTCTACCAATCAACTTTGCCTTAAATAAGGTGGATTTTTTCAAAAAAATATATAAATGTCTCTGTCGAAAATAAATTTGCCTCGACTGTTTTTGTTGCTCTGGCTGCTGGTTTTTTTTACTCCCTCTGTACAGAGCAAAAAGGTGCCACTGGCTGGTGAAGAACGAAAATTACTAAACAGTCTGCGTATTACTCCTGCTACAGCTTGGATTGATGCACATAATTTTGCGGGAAAACTTCCCGATGAAAAGACAGTCAATCTGAAAGACTACCGTGGTCGATTTATTTTGTTGAATTTTTGGGCCACCTGGTGTTCGCCGTGTCTGAAAGAAATGCCGGATTTTGAGAAGGCATATCAGCAAATGGGGCAGGAAAAATTGATCGTGCTGGCAGTTGGAATGGGAGAAGACACGAAAAAAATCAGCAAGTTTGCGGAGAAATACGGTTTCACGTTCCCGATGGTAGCAGATCCAAAGCTGGAAATTACCAACTTGTACGGCGTCAAAAACATTCCTGTTACTTACCTGATTGATCCGGAAGGAGTAGTTTTGGGAAGAGCATTAGGTATTCGGGATTGGGCAAATCCGGATTTACTCGCCTTTATAAAATCCCGACTTAAATAAACAAAAACAACACGAAATTTTGCAGATTTGCTGTTGAGAATCTGTCAGTAAAAATAACTGAAATTATTGGTTCTTGTATTGATTTTCTGTGGTAAATTCAGTATAATTCTTGAAATAGAGTTTTTTCTTGAAATTATACAAACAGATTATGGCAGGCACTAATCCTTATATTGAGAAAGCGGAATTTGAATTACCTCTTCAAAACTATGATGTAACGTTTCTGCCAATGCAGAAAAAGGTGGCTGTTTTATCTGAAAAAATTACAACTGAATCCGACGGACTTCCGGGTTCAATTCTCAATGCAGCCCTGGAAGCAGGTATCGATATGGACCATTCCTGCGGAGGCGTTTGTGCCTGTTCCACCTGCCATGTCATTGTACGGCAGGGACTTGAAAGCTGTAACGAGGCTACTGATGATGAGGAGGATATGCTGGATTTAGCACCCGGACTTGAACCTCAGTCACGTCTTGCCTGTCAATGCGTGCCTAATGGTACCGAGGATCTCATTATTGAAATACCGGAATGGAACCGAAACCTGGTCAGTGAAGACCACTGACGCTGGAGAAACTATGATAACGCTCACAGAAAATGCGGCAAAGGAAATTCAGAAAATCATGCTGGAAAATGAATTGGCAGAAGACGTTTGTGTTAGGATAGGGGTCAAAGGCGGAGGTTGTTCTGGATTTACCTATACACTGGATTTCGATTCAAAAAAGACAAAATTTGATTTGGAGTTTGAATCACAAAATTTAACAATTCTGGTCGATAAAAAAAGCCATCTATACATCAAGGATACAGAAATAGACTGGAGCTACAGTTTGATGGATCGTGGGCTTAAATTCAACAATCCATCAGCCAAAGGTTCATGTGGCTGCAAAACTTCATTTATGTTTGAACCACCGGAACAGGAAGAAGATTTTAAACCAAGTTGGATGTAAATTTAATGCAGGAGGATTTATGAGTTTAGCTGGAGGTCAGCAAACTATTGAAGAACAAATCAAGGAGGCGATTGAAAAATCTGTTGCAGACTCAACTGCTGAAGTGGGCGGGGACGGACGGCATTTTGAAATCCAGGTAATTTCACCTGTCTTTGAGGGAAAACGTACCCTCGAGAAACAGCGGATTGTCTATGCAGCTCTCAATGACCTGATGGCTGGAAGTAATGCTCCGGTTCATGCGATTGCCCGCCTAGAAACTCTAGTGCCTGAATAATTTCGGATACACTTGTAGCTATTCAAACTTTGTTGAACATGAAAATTGAAGAAAAACGAGTAACTTTTCCGAAGACTTTATCAGTCAAATATGCAGGTAAAATTGTTGAAGAAACAGCTACTCATCTGACTCTGGAGGGCGAGGATGAAGATTCGTACCTAAAAATTTTTACACCTTTTCGAGGGGTTGCCAAACTGCTGCTGTTTGAAAATGATAAGTGGGTGGATGCAGAAAACTCATCTGCAGTTTCCAATTTTGATTTTTCTTCACTCGGACTGGGAGATCTTTCAACTTTATCTGCCGGAGATGAAGCAGACTCTTCGGGAACAAAAAAATGACTCTAGTTGATGAATTGATAAAAAGCAAAAATTGCGTAAAAAGATTTACCAACAGAGTCACAGAGAACACACTCAACTGTTTAAATTATACTCCCAGATGCCTCTGTGACACCATGGTGACGGTTTTTACGATACTGAGCTATTTTCGAAACCACCTTATTTTTTAACACACAAATAGAAAATGACAATGAGTGAAACAAAAATTTCTGACGGACTTCCGCAAATTCAAATCCAGACCGATCGCGGCAATATGACAATTGAAATGTTTGAAGACGATGCTCCAAACACGGTGGCCAACATGATTTCTTTGATCGAAAAAGGGTATTATGACGGACTTAATTTCCATCGTGTAATTCCGGATTTTATGATCCAGGGCGGTTGTCCGCAAGGTACCGGAACAGGCGGACCAGGATATGATTTTGATGATGAATGTACACCGGAACGTCGGCATGACTGCCCCGGAATTCTTTCGATGGCCAACGCAGGTCCCGGAACCAACGGAAGCCAGTTTTTCATCACACACGGACCGACCCCGCATCTGGACGGTAAGCATACTGTTTTTGGAAAAGTCACTGAAGGCTTGGAAGTTGTCAATGAAATTAAACAGGATGATGTGATGGAAAAAGTTTTGGTGCTTCAAAAACGCGATCATGTTTATGAAGTAGAAACCGTTTAAGGGCTGATGAAAATTAGACTGATCCTGAAGATGCTGAAAAATGAAATATCCGATATAATTAGAAGAAACTAGAACTGGATTTTCTGCTTTTTCTCCAAATATTGACAGATGGGTCGCCACAGGTGCAACCAAAGAAAAGGGAGAGAAAAATTCGTTGAAGCACTTGAGTTTCATCTAGAAGGATTAAAAATGGGAGACCAAACCATTCCGAGGCCTCATACCTTTTCTATTTATCTTGAAATTCAAGTTGTGTCCTGAAAACTAAACTTCAAAATTAACTATTTTTGATCCATGAGCGAAACAATACTTGAAGCAGATATAGTCCACGAAATGCGTGACTCTTACATGGAGTATGCTATGAGCGTCATAGTTGGGCGCGCAATTCCGGATGTCCGTGACGGCTTAAAACCTGTTCACCGGCGTGTACTGTTTTCAATGAGTGAACAGGGTAACGATTTCAATAAACCTTACCGCAAATCTGCACGTGTAGTTGGCGATGTAATTGGTAAATATCATCCACATGGAGATACGGCGGTTTACGACACAATCGTTAGACTGACACAAGATTTTTCGATGAGATATCAGTTGATTGACGGACAGGGTAACTTTGGTTCAGTTGATGGTGATTCTCCTGCAGCAATGCGTTATACAGAAGTCCGCATGCGGAAAATCACTCATGATATGCTTGCAGACTTGGAAAAAGACACAGTTGATTTTATTCCAAATTACGACGACTCCCTGGAAGAGCCGACAGTCCTGCCCTCGCGTATTCCAATTTTGCTGACCAATGGTTCGACCGGAATTGCAGTCGGTATGGCGAGCAACATTCCTCCGCATAATCTTAAGGAAGTGTTGAATGCGTTGTTGTTTTATATTGATCACCGCAACTCTGCTACAGTCCAGGAATTGATGGAATTTATTCCCGGCCCGGATTTTCCTACAGGCGGTACTATTATTGGTAAAAGTGGAATTTATGACGCCTACACAACAGGACGTGGAATCATCCGGATTCGTGCCAAAAGTCATTTTGAGCAAACTAAAGATGGACGTGACATGATCATTGTTGATGAACTACCGTTCATGGTCAACAAGGCAAGTTTGCTGGAAAAAATTGCGGAAATGGTGCGTCACAAAAAAATTGAGGGAATTTCAGATTTACGGGACGAATCTGATCGCAAGGGAATGCGCATTTTTATTCAGCTAAAACGTGGTGAAACTCCGGATGTGGTTTTGAGTAATCTTTACAAACACACAGCACTGCAATCGAGTTTCGGGATCATTATGCTCTCCATTGTAGACAAGCAGCCCAAAATCCTGGGCCTGACGCAAATGCTGGAGTTTTTTCTGCAGCACCGTATTGAAGTAGTAACACGCCGGACACGTTATGAATTAAAACAGGCCGAAAACAGGATGCACCTGCTTGAGGGTTTGATGATTGCGCTTGAAAATCTGGATGCAGTGCTGAATATTATTCGAAAAGCTGAAAGCGGCGGTGTGGCAGAGGATGTTTTGATGGAAAGCTATGGTCTTTCCAAACGTCAGGCCCATGGAATTCTCGATATGAAATTGCAGCGCTTAACCGGAATGGAGCAAGATAAAATTCGCACAGAACATGAAGATGTTGGCAAAGCCATTGAGGATTACAAGGATATCCTGGAAAAAGATGAGCGTGTCATCGAAATTATCCGCAAAGAGAGTATTGAAATTCGCGACAAATATGGAGACGAGCGCCGTACAGAAATTATTGAAGGTGACAGTTCAATCCTGATTGAGGAACTGATCAATGAAGAAGACATGGTGGTCACTCTTTCCCGTGAAGGTTACATAAAGCGCAGTTCAGTCAGTGAGTACAGACTACAGCGCCGTGGCGGAAAAGGACGCCTGGGAATGGGTACGAAAGATGAAGATTTTGTCGAACAGATGTTTGTTGCCTCCACACATGATTTCCTTCTCTTTTTCACTGACAAAGGTCAGGTTTTCCGCAAAAAAGTTTTTGAACTTCCCCAGGCCGGACCAACCGGACGTGGAAAAGCGGCAATTAATTTGCTGCCTTTACGGGAGGGTGAATCAATTTGTTCCTGTCTGAATGTTCCTAAAGAAGCAGAAAATAAATATATTTTCCTTTGCACAGAAGGAGGTGTAGCCAAAAAAACACCAATGCTGGATTGCGCAAAAATCCGAGTTACCGGTTTGCGTGTAATTACTCTCGACGAGGGAGATTCAGTGATTTCTGTTCAGCTAACAGATGGAAATCAAGAATTGTTTTTTGCCACACGTGACGGTATGGGATTGCGCGTTAATGAGTCAACTTTACGTGCCATGGGGCGGCAGGCGCGTGGTGTGAGAGGCGTCAAACTTCGCGAAGGCGACAGGGTGGTTTCTGCACTGGCACTTTCCGGTACAGGTGAACTGCTGACGGTTACAGAAGGTGGTTACGGCAAAAAAACGCCGATAGTAGATTACACTCTTGCAAAAAACAGGGGCAACTTTGGAATGCGTACAATCCGGATTACTGATACAAATGGTCCGGTTGTGAATGTACTGGAAGTTGAAGAGCATTTTCAGCTTTTTCTGATCACTCAGCTTGGAAAATTGATCAGGATTCCTGTTAAAAATATCCGTACCATCGGCCGCGTTACGCAGGGTAATCGTCTGATCCGCCTTGAGACGGATGAACAGGTGATCGGCATTGCTCCGGTGATTGAGGATGAGGAGGATGACGAGGTTGAAGTCAAAGAGGAAAATTCAACAGACTCAACAACCGTCTCAGCGGCTGAAACTGCTCCGGAAAACTTGGTGGAAGAAAACATTCCAGAGGAACCACAAGACCCTTCTGACTCCGACGAACCTTCCGATTCATGACTGCTTTTCTATAGTGGCTCATTTTCTGCATTTGTAAGTTGGTGTCTCTACCACCGTAGTGCTGGTGTGAGACTCCACATGCACATTTTTCCACTGCAATTTCATGAAGCAGTTTTTCCTTTTATTAGTACTCAGTCTGCTGTTTTTATTTCCAACAGCAGGGTTATCTCTCTCCGTAAGTTCCGGTCATATGCTTGACCGCTTCGAATTGATTCCGGATGAGAAAACGCCATTTCTGACCTTTAAAGGTTTTTTCGATCCAGGACAATTTCCTCATATCCAGATTTTTCCAAGAAATTCCAAGACCGAAACTTCCGTTCTTCTGCCCAACACATTGATCAACAGCATTCTCCTGCCGGAACGGGAAGTAACTTCCTTTTCAGAGGAGGGTATCCTGGAGAAAATGCTACTTGAGGAGAAAATCACAAAAAAAGAAAATGGGAAAATAGAGTTCCAGGTGACTCTCACTATTTCAAGTACTGAAAAACATATTCTGGTGCTGGATACAGAAAAATCAGATTCACGTCATTTAACATTTGCCTTGCAAAAGCCCGTAAAAAAAGAAACCACAAATGCTCAAGAACAACAGAAAGTGGAAAGTATAATAATTGATTTGGCACCGCCTGTGATTAGTCCCCGAGAGGAGATTCTTTTGCATCCTGTGACCGCACTGATGTCGTACCGCCGTGTTGATAAACTGAATCTTACGATACTAAACGCTTCTCCTCATCCGGACTCGGCACAGCGTCTTGCAGTACTGTTGGACCGTCAACAGAAACGTACGATTGAAAAGCGGATTGGAATGAAGTTAAAAATCGTTAACATATCTTCGGTCCGTGAACAGACAATCCTGCCCAAAACCAAAATTTACTTTCATGCAAACTTGATGAGAGAGGCCTTGATTTTGGCGCAGATTTTACCGGGAGAACAGGTGATTGAACCAATGCCGGAGAGTAGAATAAGTAAACTGGCAACCGATGTAGAAATTTATGTGGGAAAGAATTTTGAATAAAAAAATATACTTCATCTCTCTTGCATTAGCCCTGTTTGTGACCGGTTTCAATCTGCCGGCATTTGCCTTTCCGGAATATACGTCACGGCAAAAAGCACTCAAACTGGCAGGTGTGCTGGATCATGGATATTTCAAATCCATCAAAATTTCTTCTGTTTTTGTCAAAAACAGGGGTAAAGACGACTATTATCTGCAGGCAATTCTTGATGACGGTTCCAGCCGAAAGTGGTTGATAAATCGTATTCGCGAATGGGCACAGACTGATGAACTGATTCTCAGTAAAAATCGTGCGCTTGTCTTTCCTACACCGGAAAGTACAGATTTTGGAGTACTTGACAAGAATAAGTTTTACCGCATCATTTTAAACTCAACTGCCTTTGTCAAAACATTTGGCAAACATGACATCCTGGACGGCAAGAGCCTTGTTTTGGGAATTCGCCGCTTTCGCATTCTACAGGCAGAAGACAGTAAATACATGAAAACCGATAAATTTGGTGATCGCTACCGTTATGTTTTGGAATTAGAGAACGGTTCACGGGAATTCTTCACTTACAGTGATGCTTTCCTGTTTCTCCAGCGCACCGCATTATTAGAGAAGGCTCCGGAAAATGTCAGTGTTTTACGAAAAACTTTTAAGGTCCGCGAACTGAAAAAAATTCCGCTGCAAATTGAAGATGAGTTACGTGAAATTAGGCGCTTTGGAATTGAGGTGGTTTTTGATGGACCAATTTTAATGAGTCCTGACCGATTTCCGTTTCAGGTTGTTGAACAGAAAATGAGGGATCCTGAGACAGGAAGATACAAGGCCCAGTTTTTCCTGCAGATTATTTTTCCAAACTCCGAAAAAATCCGTGAGATTCCAGGATTTAATAATCATGAGTATTTACGTTATGTGGAAATTGATACCGATGTGGAGCACCAGAAAAGAGTAATTCTGAGTGCAATGGTAAATCCGAATGCACTGGATTTGCCTCCGTACATTGAGGTTACAGACAGAAACTCGGTTGTGGTGAATTTTTTCAGTTCAACAGACCAGAGTTTGATACAGCCCCCTGACTTACTGGCATCACACTCTGCAGGAGAATTACCGCGTTCAGTTTTCACTCCGGAACAACTTGAGACAGAATTTGAGACACACTACATGGAGGCCGTTGGTCTGATCCGCACCGCACAGAATGAGATGAATATGAGCGTCAAGATTGAAACCTATTTTAAAGCCCTGGACACTTTGAAAAAAGCTGCACTCACAGCAGAGTTTGACATCCAGATAGCGCAAGCCCTGAACCAGCGCGATATTTTGCTGCTGACGATGCCGAAACTGATTATTCGAAATGTGCAGATGACAATTCTGGCACTTCAGCTTGATGATCAAAACATAAAACCTGATCCTGTTTTGACTGCTAAACTGCTAAAGCAATTAAACCATGCGGAGAACTATGCTTCTACTCAGGATCAACGACATAAAATTGCCTCCTTGCAAAGCATTTTACGCTGAGCAAACTACAGACTCCTCCATTGCCATTTTAAGCTGCTGTGTTAGACTGTGCAGACAGTCGAGGTGTGGCACAGTCTGGTAGCGTGCTTAGTTCGGGTCGAAGAGGCCGGAGATTCAAATCGACCACTTCAACGAATCCTTCCCCCCATAATCGAAGTAATTAATAGGGTTTTTCCAACGCCCTCCCCATTTTTCAATGAAAATTTGTGGTGGAGACAAAACACCTGATATCACTTTTTAAATTTTAACGAGTTGGAGGAATACCGTAGGGTATTTCCTGAACGAAACGTAAGAGAAATTCTACACGTTCCCTTTGGGTTGAATCTTTTCCTAATGTTCTGATCGTTAAAACATAAAGAGGTGAGGTAATCCCCATATAAAAAGGGATCATACGATTAAAGTCAGGAGATATTACATTACCTTCCTTCTTAAATAATGAGGTCTTTATTATTCGATTTCTTGATTTAACATTTTTTTCTGTAGCCTGAAAAGGTTCAATAATGGACTTGGATATCCCGAATTTGTTTGTCATTTCAATGGTCTCAAGCCGTTTATATTTCCAACTCCATTCAAACTACTCATTGGAAGGAGATGAAAATTTATATTTGAAGCTATAAGTTGTTTTAGTAATTTCAACATTTTGGCAGGTTAAAAGAGTTTTTTGATATTATGAAGGAGTGAGTTTTTCTATCTGCCCCTTAGGTTGATGATAATTTTTTGAAGAACATGAAATTTGAGTTAATAATATAACTCAAAATATGCCGAATAATTTCAGGTAAATTTTCATCTAAATCCAACGAGGTGCGCTCACAAGTATAGCCGGTGCAGGAATCTCCCTCAATCGGCGACTTGTAGAAAATTCTAACAGTGTTAGCTTGATGTTACCAGTTTTTCAAATCGTATTTTGACCTCTGTAGCTTTTAAGAAGCTTAATTGAAATTTTTCAATAAAAAACTTTCGAGATTTTTAAAAAACTGTAAAATGGGTTGTAACAAATTAATGAATAAAAAACGCATTCTATATGGAGGGAACAGGAATGCTGGACAAAAAGCTGGAAAAAATCAAAATACGTTTGGAAGAATTGCAAACGGAAATTATTGGTGAATCTGATGAAACCGTACACGGTATGCAGGAAGAAAGTACGCTCTATCCTGATCCCAATGACCGGGCCTCACTAGAAACTGAACACATCAATAATTTACGAATTCGGGACCGGGAGCGCAAACTACTTGGTAAGGTTGAAGAAGCCCTGGAACGGATAGAAAAGAAAACATTTGGATACTGTGAAGAGTGCGGTCAGGAAATTGATGAAAAGCGATTGCTCATTCGACCTGTAACCACTTATTGTATAATCTGCAAAGAATCCCTGGAAGCAGTAGAAAATAATAACTGATTCCGCCTTAGAATCTTCAAAGTTAATTCCTCTTTTAAAATAATCCAAAAACAAAAAAGGCGGGCCGACTCTCAGAGCCGACCCGCCTTTATTAATCAGAATGGATTCTGAACCGGAATTACATCATTCCGCCCATACCTCCCATACCTCCCATACCGCCCATGTCAGGAGCACCACCCGGCATTCCGCCACCTGATTCTTTCTCTTCAGGGGCATCATGAATACCAGCTTCAGTAGTCAAAAGCAATCCGGCTACAGATGCTGCATTCTCCAGAGCAGTTCGAACGACTTTAGTCGGATCAATGATTCCGGCTGAAATCATGTCAACATAAGTTTCCTCTGCCGCATCAAAACCTTGGTTTGTGCTGCTGGCTTTTACTTTATCGACAATCAACGCACCTTCGAGTCCTGCATTAGCTACAATCTGACGCAAAGGAGTTTCAAGTGCCTTAAGAACAATTTCAGCACCAACTTTCTGGTCAGGCTGTTTTATGCCTTTTACAGTCTTTTCGACAGTTTCAATAGCACGCAGCAAAGCAACTCCCCCTCCGGGAACGATTCCTTCTTCAACCGCAGCACGTGTTGCATGCAGAGCATCCTCTACTCGAGCCTTCTTCTCTTTCATTTCGATTTCAGTTGCAGCTCCAACGTTAATCACAGCTACACCTCCAGCCAATTTAGCAAGACGCTCCTGCAACTTTTCACGATCATAATCAGAAGATGTATCTTCGATCTGAGCACGAATTTGATTGATGCGGGACTTGATGCTGGCTTTATCACCACCACCGTCAACAACAGTAGTGTTGTCTTTGTCAACGACCACAGACTTGGCTTTCCCAAGTTTAGCAAGTGTCAGGTCTTCGAGTTTCATTCCCATATCTTCGGAAACTACGTCTCCTCCTGTAAGGATCGCGAGATCTTCCAACATTGCTTTGCGACGATCACCGAAACCTGGAGCTTTAACAGCTGCACACTTCAGGGTGCCACGCAGTTTGTTGACAACGAGGGTTGCTAATGCTTCACCTTCAATGTCTTCAGCAACGATCAGGAAAGGATTACCTGTCTTGGCGATTTGCTCAATTGCAGGAAGAATATCCTTCATGTTACTGACCTTCTTTTCCACCAGAATAATATAAGGTTCATCCAGAGCCACTTCCATCCGTTCTGAATCAGTGACAAAGTACGGAGAAAGATAGCCGCGGTCAAACTGCATTCCTTCTACAACTTCCAAACTGGTTTCAGCAGTCTTTGCTTCTTCAATGGTTATCACACCGTCCTTACCTACTTTTTCCATGGATTCAGCAATTATGTCGCCAATTGTGGAATCATTGTTTGCTGATACAGTACCCACTTGAGCGATTTCCTTGGAATCGGAAACCGACTTGGAAATTTTGTGCAACTGCTCAGTTGCAGCAGCAACTGCTTGTTCAATCCCACGCTTGAGATCCATTGGATTCGCTCCTGCTGCCAGGTTACGATGACCTTCGGTCACAATCGATTGTGCTAACACAGTAGCAGTGGTGGTCCCGTCACCGGCAACATCAGAAGTTTTTGAAGCAACCTCTTTGACCATCTGCGCACCCATATTTTCCAGCTTGTCTTCCAGCTCAATTTCTTTAGCAACGGTTACACCGTCTTTGGTAACAAGTGGAGCCCCAAAAGATTTATCTATTAAAACATTCCGGCCTTTAGGACCCAATGTTACTTTGACTGCATTTGACAAGGCATTTACGCCTCTAAGCAGTTTTTCGCGGTTTTCCGCCGCAAAAATAACTTGTTTTGCCATACCTTTTCTCTAATTAAATTAATGTTATAGGTTTTTCAGTAATCTGTAATTAAGCCATAATGCCAAGGATATCATCCTCACGCATGATTATATAATCTTCGCCATCGACTTTTACCTCGGTGCCGCCATACTTACTGAATAAAATTTTATCACCTTTTTTTACTCCCATCTCTTGAATGGAACCATTGTCAAGGCGTTTGCCAGGCCCAACTGCGACCACTTTACCTTCTTGAGGCTTTTCTTTAGCTGTATCCGGAATGATAATACCGGAAGCTGTCTTTTCTTCGGCTTCGACGCGCTGTACAAGCACGCGGTCCTGTAAGGGACGAATCATAGTTCTCCTTTTAGGATTATAATTAATTAAATAAATTGAGCTTCAACAACAATAAGCGTATGCTAAGCCGTTTAAGTGAATCTAAAATTTCGAAAATTATTCAAATCTTGATTCAGGATAATAATTCTAGCGTAATAATTAATTCAACGCAAGTAAAAAATAGCACTCAACAATGAGTAGTGCTAATTTTTTAATTTTTCGATGTTAAAAGTTGGAGCGGTCTTTTCCTTTAACCATATAACATCATTCTCTCAATATATTAATATTATTAAGTAAAACAGCTTATAAACAGAAAACTTTTATAGATGGAAAAACAAGCAGATCAACAACAAATCCGGCTTGGTAAGCTGAATAAAATTCGTGATTTGGGAACAGAACCTTACCCATATTCATTCCAAAGAAGCCATACAATTCCGGATATTTTCGAACATGCAGAAGAACTGCTGAAAAAGCATGAGCAAATAACCATTGCAGGCCGCCTGCTTGCGGTACGCGGCAAGGGCAAGGCCAGTTTTGGCAACATTCAAGCCCAGCACACGCGTATACAAATATATGTACGTCAGGATGAAATCGGAGATTCAGAATTCGAAATGTTTAAGCTGTGTGACATCGGTGATCATCTTGGTCTTTCAGGAACACTGATGCGCACTAAAACCGGAGAACTGACTTTGAGGGCGAGCACTGTCACTTTACTCTCAAAATCAATTCGGCCAATTCCGATGCCAAAGGTAGAGGAAAAGGATGGAGAACGCATTGTTCACGATGAAGTTACAGACAAAGAATTCCGCTATCGTCAGCGATATGTTGACTTAATACTGAATCCACAGGTAGCAGAAGTTTTCCAAAAGCGTACCCTGATATACCAGACTATTCGTGACTATTTACGGGAAGAAGGTTTTTTGGAAGTAGAAACACCGACACTGCAATCAGTCTATGGCGGTGCCAATGCTACTCCTTTTGTTACACATCACAAGGCACTGGATCAAAAATTTTATTTGCGGATTTCAAATGAGTTGTACTTGAAACGTCTCATTGCAGGAGGCTTTGATGCAGTTTTTGAATTTGTCAAAGATTTCCGGAACGAGGGTATCGACAGGACCCACAATCCGGAATTTTCTGCACTGGAATTTTATCAGGCCTATGTTGATTACAACGAAATAATGCGTCACACAGAAAATATTTGTGAACGCTGCGCGCTTGCGGTCAACGGCAGAACTGAATTTGAATATGAAGGGCATACTATAGATGTGAAAGCGCCATGGCCGCGGTTAAGCATGCTTGATGCAATTGAAAAATTGGGTGGTATTTCGTTCTCAAAAATGAGTGACGCAGAAGTCCAAAATTTACTTAAAGAAAACGGATGGGAGCTTGATGGTGATTATAATCGGGGATTGGCAACTCAGCTTGTGTTTGAAGAAACTTGTGAAACTCAGCTTATTCAGCCGATTTTTATCACCGATCATCCAAAAGAAACCAGCCCGCTTTGTAAACAAAATCGTGAAAATCCGGAGCTGCTTGAGCGGTTTGAAGCCTTCATCTACGGCTGGGAAATTGCTAATGCGTATTCGGAACTGAATGACCCCGTGATTCAGCGCCGTTTGATGGAGGAACAAGTCGAGCGGGGACGCGGTGGTGAAAAAGAAACTCAACCCCTGGACGAAGATTTCTTACGGGCAATGGAATATGGAATGCCGCCGATGGGTGGAGTTGGTTTTGGAATTGACCGGATAGTAATGCTGCTTACCGGACAATTGACAATTCGCGATGTTATCTTCTTTCCAACCATGCGTCCTGAATCGTGAGGAGACATAATGTCAAAAAATATGTCCGAAAAGCTAAAAACTCCTGAAGCCAAACTGTCTCCTGCAGATTTAGATTTTGAAAAATTGAACGGGCTGCTTCCTGTGATTGCACAAGACGAAAGTTCCGGAGCAGTTTTGATGCTGGCTTACGCCAACCGGGAAGCAGTGCAAAAAACGCAGGAAACTGGTTATGCACACTACTGGTCACGATCACGTGATGTGCTTTGGAAAAAAGGTGAGAGTTCTGGTCATTTGCAGAAAATTGTGGAAGTGCTGGTGGATTGTGATAATGATACTCTGCTTTACAAAGTCCATCAATCCGGACCTGCGTGTCATACAGGTGCGCCGAACTGCTTTTTCCGGGAATTGAAAAACGAAACGACAGTTAAATCAAAATGAACTGGGATATTCAACTTAATGAAGAAGTAGATCTGCTGCGGGAAACAGTCCGGCAATTTGCTGAAAAACGCATTGCACCGATTGCTGATGAAATAGACCGCAACAATGAATTCCCTCAGCATTTGTGGAAGGAGCTTGGCGAACTGGGACTCCTGGGTATTACTGTTCCGGAAGAGTATGGAGGCTCCGGAATGTCTTATTTAGCTCATTTGGTTGCAGTTGAGGAAATCTCAAGAGCATCTGCTTCGGTCGGCTTGTCCTATGGAGCACACTCGAATTTGTGTGTAAATCAACTTAAACTGAACGGCAGTGACGCGCAAAAGAAAAAATATCTACCAAAACTTTGCACCGGTGAAAATGTCGGTGCGCTGGCCATGTCTGAATCCGGAGCAGGTTCGGATGTAGTAGGTTCAATGGCTTGTCATGCAGAAAAGCATGGTAACTACTGGATCGCCAATGGTTCAAAAATGTGGATCACCAATGGTCCTGACGCCAATGTGCTGATTGTTTACATGCGCACTGCTCCTAAAGATCAGGGATCAAAAGCAATGACCACTTTCATCGTTGAAAAAGAAATGAAAGGTTTTTCAACGGCTCAGAAATTGGACAAACTCGGTATGCGCGGTTCCAATACATGTGAACTTGTTTTTGAAGATTGTGAAATTCCAAACGAAAACATAATCCATGGGGTCAATCATGGAGTAAAGGTACTGATGAGTGGACTAAATTTAGAAAGGATTGTGCTTTCCGGAGGACCACTTGGAATCATGCAGGCAGCAATGGATTTGGTGTTGCCTTACGTCCATGAACGCTGGCAGTTTGATCGGCCGATTGGCACTTTTGAACTTATGCAGGGAAAGCTTGCGGATATGTATACTTCACTGCAATCTGCCAGAGCTTTTTGTTATCGCATTGCAGAAAATTGCGCAAATAACCAGGTTTCACGCAGAGATACCGCTTCCTGCTTATTATTCGCATCAGAAAATGCAGTAAAAGTTTCACTGGAAGCAATTCAGGCTTTAGGGGGAAACGGCTACATAAATGATTATCCGGCTGGACGACTGCTGCGTGATGCTAAACTTTATGATATTGGAGCAGGTACCAACGAAATTCGGCGGATGCTGATTGGGCGGGAACTTTTTGATGAGACTGCTACCTGATGCCGTCCTGACCACTCTATCGGCCAAGGTGCTCTCTCGCCTCCTTTTCACCGTCAGCACAAGATCCTCTGATGGTATCCAACTGGCTATCGTATTCAACAAGACAGAAATAAAACTGCTCGTTTTTGCTCAGCCGATATTTAACCACCTGAACTTCTCGTTTCAGGTTCTGGTAAGGTTTCAGTCCCGGACGGGATTCCACACGGCTTTGTTTTTCGATGACTTCCCATCCCTGCCGTTTAAGTTCCAATACATTTTGAATTTCTTTGGAATCGTTTGCAAAAATTTGATGCATCCCAGTCCAGTTAAAAACCAGCAAGAAAACGGTGGCACTCAGGAAAAGATTTTTCATTTTACCACTTTTCTATGGAGGTACGAAGATCGAGTTCAAATGTCCAAGCCTGAGGTAACTGATTATATAGATATACGTATCCATCAACAATACCTTCGATTTTTATCATTCCATCTTCACCAAGTTTTTTAGCAAGTTCAGGCAGACGACGCATAATCTTGTCTCCGGCTATGGCACCATCGATTATAACGTGTCCTACATGAATTCCCTTTGGACCATATTCCTTGGCCATTGCCTGAGCAAGAGTGCGCAATCCTGCCTTTGCGGAATTGAAGGCACCAAAATTGGCCCTCCCCCGCAGTGAAGCGCTTGCACCAGTGAATAGCAGAGTCCCCCTACCGGACTTGACCATGTGACGGACAGCCTCCCGGCCAAAAAGAAAACCTCCAAAGCAGCATGATTTCCAGCTCTTCAGGAAATATTCTGAATCCATATCCATGATTTGGCCTGGAAAATTGTTACCGGTATTATAGATTGCCAGGTCCAGCCCACTGCCTGCTTTTTCAAAAAGCTTAATCACCTGCTCTTCGTTGGTTGCGTCCGCGCAAACAGCAGTGGCTTTACCTCTTGCTTGTTCAATTTCAACTGTCAGAGCATCAAGTCTGGACTGAGTTCGGCTGGCGACAAAAACATGCAGGCCTTCAGAGGCTATACGTTTAGCCAGTTGAGATCCCAGGCCCTGTTCAGCCCCAACACCCATGATGACTGCTTTTTTCACATAACCTCCTTTGATCTTCTCCGATTCTGCTGACATTAATTAAAAACTTTTTCTGTTTAAATCGTAAAATAATAATGCCGCATTTGTTTGTCTTTTCAGGTTTTTAAACAAACATTTTACAATCATTGATTTTTATTGCGGCCTGATTCTCAGGATTTTTCCGCTGTCAGTTGACAGATAAAGCCAACCTTCCGGACTTTCGGCTAAAGCACGTATGCGTTCTCCAAGCCCCTCCAGAAGTCTTTCTTCGGCAATTGCCCTTCCTGCATTATCAAGTTTGATACGATTCAGGTGTGTCAACTTTAAGGCGCCTGCAAACAAATTCCCCTTCCAATTGGGAAAGGCTTTTCCTGAGTAGAGGATCAAACTTCCTGGAGCAATGGATGGAACATAGAATTTGACCGGTTGCTCCATGCCCTCTTTTTCCATACCTTCTCCCACTTGAAAAGGGTTCCAGTATTCCTTCCCGTAGGAAATTATCGGCCAGCCGTAGTTTAGTCCCGGCAGGATGAGATTAATTTCATCTCCTCCGCGGGGACCGTGCTCAATTGACCAGAGACGCTGCAGATTTCTGTCATAGAACATTCCCTGCGGATTACGGTGTCCATAGCTCCAGATTTCCGGCAGTGCGCCCGTATGATGCACAAATGGATTGTCTTCAGGCACATTACCGTTCAAGTCCAAACGTAGAATAGAACCGGCATGTGTCAACAAATTTTGAGCATTAGGACGTACACCTCGGTCACCAACTGAAAAAAAGAGATGCCCTGCTCCATCAAATGCTATGCGGCTCCCGAAATGTCTTCCTGTTCGACTTGCAGAACGGGTGACGAGCAGATCCTCTAATGCTACAAGACGGTTGCCTTTTCTTCTGGCTCGCGCCAGTGCGGTAACTCCCCATCCCTTCACCTTCTTGCTGTAGGTAAAATAAATCCAGTCTCCCGGTTTATAATCCGGAGGAACGGCTACATCCAGTAGTCCACCCTGTCCGAAGTGCATTACTTTCGGGCCGCCGGTAATGCGGCTGATTTTTCCGCTGGCAGGCACAAGAATTCCAATCTTCCCGTTACGTTCGGTGAATAAAATTTGATCCGGACTGATAAAGACCATGCCCCACGGAACACCGAGTCCTTCTGCGATTTTATTTATCTGGAAAGATACGCCATCCATACTCTTATGCAAAATTGTCCCACCAGCTGCCGATTGAATCGTCCAGAAGAATGCAAAAAACAGCCACAGAATCTTTTTCGCCAAACAAAGAAATTTGTTATTTTCCATATCAGGCGTACTTTTGCAGGAGCTTTTCCGGCTATTTTTTTGGAATACGTCCCAGGAGGTAAAACTCATCATTTGCCCGCATGTTAGTTAAATCAGCCATTCGATTGGATAAGGAAAAAAAAGCTGAAATTGCACCCGTGTCCCAAATGTCATCATCAGAAAAACCGTGTTGACGCATTTCCTCAAAATCAGATTCGTCCAGATCACTTGACTCTATTGAAACTTTGACTGCAAAATCAAGCATTGCTTTTTGCCTTGGAGTGATGTCAGCCTTGCGGTAATTAGTTGCAATCTGGTCTGCTAGATGCGGGTTTTTCTCTCGAATTCTTAAAATTGCACCGTGTGCTACGACACAGTAAATACATTGATTGACACCAGAAGTTGCAACAACAATCATTTCGCGCTCGCCCTTCGTCAGTCCTCCCTCTTTTTCCATCAAGGCATCATGATATGCAAAAAAAGCTCTGAACTCATCCGGACGATGAGCAAGTACCAGAAAAACATTTGGAACAAATCCGGACTTTTCCTGTACTGCCAGGATCCTTTCCCGGATGTCTTCCGGCAATTCTTTAAGTTCGGGAACAGGGAAGCGGCTGATTGTTTTAGCTGACATTATGGTGCCTTTCTTTTTATAGTTTGTTGTTGATCGTTTTTTTTTGGATTACATCAGAGATTTTAAATCGTTTCCTTAAAATTCTTCCTCGCATTTATCTGGTTGAAGTTATATATTATTGGTTCATCTTGTCAAGAAGTAAATTGATTTTCGATGCAGCCGGTGATTTCGTTTAACTGCATCCTGACCAAAATAATAAATGAACCTGATCGGAGACATCCAGGGGAATTACCGGACTCTGCTGGCACTGCTGAAGCAGATGCCGGACGATGATCCTGTTTCGGTGGGAGACATGATTGACCGCGGGCCGCGCTCCATGGAAGTGCTTGAGTTTTTCCGGAATCACGGGAAGGCGTTGCTGGGAAATCACGAGCATATGATGCTCGATTATTTCTGTGACAGCAGAAATTACATGCCTGGTCTCTGGCTGATGAACAGCGGAGATGCAACCCTGAATTCTTTGGGACTGGAGCGCTCGGGTTCCCTGCCTGAAATTCTGCAGGATTTCCTCGAATCACTCCCCTTGTTGCTGATCCGAGACGGACTGCTTGTGACTCATGCACCTGTTCACAAACGCTGGAGCCTGGAGGATATTGCTTCTGAAGACCACCTTGAACTAAGTCCTCTTGATCAGAGTGTGATATGGAACAGGGAAGACCCTGTTCCCCGTGACGGATATTTCCAGGTATTCGGTCACAACGGCTACCGTTACGTCCGGGCTCATTTTTTCGATACAAGGTTCATGATCCGGCCTGAATCAGCACATGCGGTTTGCATAGACACTGTTCGGGGTCAGGTTTTGAGTGGACTGCATTGGCCCTCGCGCCGGATATTTGAACAGGAATATGTTGATTAAAGGCATGAAGAAAAACACTTTCAGCAAGAATTGAACAAGCAGGATGCAGACGAGTTATCCATTTTGGCAGAAAACCTGAAAGCATAGATGTATTAGATCCTGCAACAGGAAAAGTGATGTTAACCTTCATAAAAAATTTCAGGATGAAGAGATTATTTGTTTTCTCTGCATTTCTTTCAGTACTCGTTCTTCTCTCAAATTCCGTACAGGCAGTTGATTGGGTGTCCAAACGAACGCAGATGATCGACATGCACCTCACACCGCGGGGAATCTGGAACCCTGCCGTGCTCAAGGCGATGAAACAGGTGCCGCGCCACGAATTCGTACCGCAGCACATTCGCAAACTGGCTTATGCCGACCGTCCCCTGCCGATAGGCGAGGGACAAACCATCAGCCAGCCTTACGTGGTGGCCTGGATGTCTCAACTGCTGGAGCTCGAAAAAGGCATGAAGGTGCTGGAAATCGGAACGGGTTCGGGTTACCAGGCAGCAGTGCTGGCGGCCATGGGAGTGAAAACCTATTCCATGGAAATCAGACCGAACCTTGCCCGTGAGGTCAAAATTCGGCTGAAAAAACTTGGTTACAAGGTGGAGGTGCGTCAAGGTGACGGTTATTACGGCTGGAATGAGCATACACCCTTTGACAGAGTCATCATCACCGCGGCTGCCAATCATGTACCGCGTCCATTGCTCGACCAGCTAAAACCCGGCGGTAAGCTGATCCTGCCCCTCGGCAATGTGCGTTACTCTCAAAACATGACTCTGATAGAGAAAGACTCACAGGGCAAAATGCGTACTTCGCAGCACGGACAAGTCCGTTTTGTGCCGATGGTCGGAGCGGCACAGGAATAGCCGTTCCCTCCTTCACCCTCCCCGAATTTCCAGGGTCAACCACGCGGTTCCATAAGCCAACGCACCCAGCAGAAACAGAATTGACTGTCCGGCCAACTGTGCGATCCATACTGCACCGGCCGCTCCCGCCACTGAAGCGCAGGCGTTGGCACACCAAGCCATGGCCACCCGGATTCTTCTTTCCTCAGTATGCTTTCCAAAGACCGCAAAATGCTTCAGTCCTGCCGGGAAAGGAATACCCATCAGCAGCCCGCTCGCACTAACCACCAACCAGGCCCACAGCAGCCGTATAATCCATTCTTCGCCGGACAATTCCCTGAGCAAGTCCGGGAGGTTTCGGAAGCAGAAGAACAAACCGAACAGCAGCAGCAAAAAATAAAATCGTATTCCGGTTCTCGAGAACCTACTGCTGAGGAAAGAACCTAGTCCTGAAGCCGTTAGCAGACCGCTGAGCACCAAGGCAAAGGAATAGACCGGCTGCCCCAGAAATGGGGTAAGTTTTTCCAGCAATGCGATTTCCACCAGCATGAAGGCTAAACCAATACCGGCAAAATATAGTAAAACTGAAATGGTGTTTTCCATCCTGCGCAGGTGGGGCAGAATCGGAATGCCAATCAGCAGCAGCGCACTCAGGCTCACTGCGGCAAACAGCAGGGGAACAAGCAGCCCGGCTTCAACCAGACCTTCCCACTTGCCGCCGAGACTCTTTCGAATATCGTCCAGCCTGTTCCAGTCCAGGAAGAGTTCAAAATATGGCCGGTCATCGGTAACCGGTTGCAGGTCAAATGGGGTACTTGCATGAAAAGCCGGGGTATCAGCCAGCAGTTCCTGCACTCCATGGGTATAAACTGGCTCTGGAAGCCATCAAGAATATGCGCTAAAAGATTTCGATCGGTTAGTCGCACCTAAAGCAGCGGCGCTTTCCAAAGACCTCATCATGAACATTCCGGGTGGCTATCAGATAGTCGACAACAGCCCGGAATGTTTTGCTTTCATCGACGATCTCGTATTTGTCTTTCATGGAGCGGATGAAAGCCATCTGGTCAGTACCTAATTCGATCTCAAAGGTCTTTTTTGTGCTCGCCATCTATGTTCTCCGTGCCAGAGCTAGCAGGAATGAGAGGTTACAGGGTTGCGTCTAGAACAGCTTGGGAGATGGACGCCAGCCGTGGTGTATTAGTAATTTCAGCTCGGAACCCATTGGTTATGTAAGCGAAAGCCAAGCCTAAGTCGGGGTTTGCCCAACCAATGGACGTACCCGAACCAGCGTGTCCAAAGGTTCGAATGTCCTCGTTTCCGGGCGCTGCTGACCTTGGGTCTCCTAGAGACAAGCCCAATGACCGTTTAACGTTTCGGTCTAGGCTATGATCCAATCCCTCTGATTGTTGCTCGGTCACTGCAGCCACAGTCTCAGGCTTCATGGTGATCACTCCATCCAAAGTTCCACCGCCAGCCATCATTGCGTAGAACCTAGCCAGACCCCTTGCTGTGGCAATACCACCTCCGGCTGGAAGAACCGCTGTATGCACTTCCGGTCTATTGTAGATATTCACCTGGCTGGTGCGGTA